>Ga0307514_10000173_pt1 | contig 183562 bp, 141 predicted proteins | sample 16_EM_MG_FD_203088 | JGI IMG/M metagenome (GOLD analysis project Ga0307514, IMG submission 203088) | Populus trichocarpa ectomycorrhiza microbial communities from riparian zone in the Pacific Northwest, United States - 16_EM | ecosystem: Host-associated > Plants > Roots > Unclassified...
ATATTGTAACTTCTTGTTTTGGATTTTTAATTGTAATAAAGCCTTTTTTAGTAAGATGTGCGAACTTCATTAGTAATTTGTATGTCACCTGGAGGTAAATGATTTTCACTTACACGGCCGCTTTTTTCTTTCCCCTCCCTTTTTTTTTAATTTAATTAAAAAACAGCTTTTTTATTATTTAATAAAAAAAGCGAAGAAGAAAAAATAGTTAAACAACCGGAGGAGGGAGTGGCGAAGAAGAAAAAATATTTTAGGGTGGAGTTTCTGCCGCCACCTGTGGTGTATTCCGCATAATACGAAACGTAGGCGCGCGCCGCGCGCCTTCGCCTCTTAAATTAATTTCCTCTTCCACTCTAGCCATTACAGAATAATTCATTTCCTGGCCCCTTAAGTGGCGCCGCTGAATTTAGTGTGGCTAAATTTTATTTGACTAGGTGTATATCCTTCGTGGGAAATGATTTCGCCATTCTATAACCAGAAGGGTTTTGTTTAATATCTAAATTTATCTTAGATTTAAGGGGTAATAGGCATAAAAGTTTTAAAGCTATCGCAGCCGGAGTTTGCATTATTAACGCACCATCCCAGATAACAGTAGATTATAGTTAGGCCAGGGTCGAAAATGTATTTCCGAAGCGACCCGTTAGATCTTGTATAAACTCCACTATGCCGACCGGAGGCCAAAGGTCCTCAATTAAACAGAATTAACCATAAAATATAAAGGTTTAGAAGCAGAAACGCTGGCTGAATCTAATGATCCTTTAGTTGTATGAGGGGAATGAATATCAGTAATAATATTTTCCGTAGTACTAACAACAGGAATTAAAAGTATAAATCATGCAAAGTAAAGGAAAGTACAAATTTGTCCAAGCTCGATATATGGAGTTTCAACATGTTTAGCACCTAATATCATTAAAGTTATAAAGTTTGCCACGAATATTCAAAATAGCAGCTTTGCTGCGGGTTTGAATGAGATTCCACGTATTTTAGAAGAATCTAAAACAGGCAAGGCTAAAAGAACTAGAATGGCTGCAAACATAGCTATCACACCAAGAAGTTTATTAGGTATTGAACGTAATATAGCATAAAAGGGAAGAAGATCACGGAAAGTTATTATTAATTCACTCAGCGCCCCGCCTGGGGGCGCCCCGCAGGGGCGCTAATATAAGCCGAGCAAATTTTACTAGGCAAAAGGGCTATAAACCTAATTTATATAACATTTCTTTTACAAAAAAAGGTTTAGTAAGGGCTTTTAAATCTTCCATAGATTCTTTAAAGATATAAATTCTGGGTTTTTTTCTATTATTGTAATGTATGGAACATCTAAGTTTAAATTTATCTTGTAGTGTAAACATTAGTTTGTCTACATCCTGAGTAGAAAAAGCATACACACTTAAATGAAGTCCAGATCCATGACGAGAACCGTCGTCCATTATTCAAAAAGCTAAGCCTCTTGGTGTTAATAAATTATAAATATCATTTGGAACTATCTTTACATTTAAGACGTAGAAAATTTCTTTAAACCAGTTAAAACAAGGTAATTGCATAGTAGTAAAGGAAACGGAACTATACTTTTTGTTAGTTCTTTTATCCAAAATAATTTTAGATTTAGGTGTAAACCCTTCGGCACAATACAGCTTAAATATATTATACACATGGTTAAAATATTCTTTATGCTTAACGGCAGTTTGAGCATACATTAATCTAGAATTACTAGTTGGTGTCCTTTGTGATATGCGGCCGTCGCCAAGTAAGATCCCGACTAGGATATCTTTTTTTTCTTCAGGTAGGGACATCTCTGCTCTTTCAGCTTTGGATAAACGTTTAATACCCTTTGTAGAAGCAGCAGTCCCTAATGTAAGGCTCGGTATAAAAGATAGACTAAACTCTCGATCAAGCATAACTTCTTATGGACTTTATCTTCATTGTTAAAAACGTCGCCTCCGAAGATAGGAAGGCGATGAATTAAAAACAATATCTCGCGTAAAGTCTCTGAGGAATCTTGCGGACACACATAATATCTGCAGGTTTCCTGCTGATCGTTCATAGTATTAACCTTAGCTTTGTCACTAAATAAGTAATAAACACTATTAGTATCCAAGGTATTAGAACTTCCCAGCATACCGCGAGATTAAGTGACATCTTTCTTATATATCACTCTGGGACTATCGCCGATGGGGTCTGCATTGGATTTGCGGGCACGTAATTTTCACTATCACCTAAAGCATTAGGCATAAAGAATACGAATATAGATAAAACAAATATAAATATAAAAATAGTTATTAAGTCTTTAAATATAAAATAAGGAGCAAATGCTAATCTATCTGCAAGACCACTTAAACCTAAAGGGTTACTTGAACCTGCTCTATCATGTAATGCAATTAAGTGCATTAGAGCTAAAGCAGCTAAGACAAAAGGTAATACAAAATGTAATGCAAAAAATCTGTTTAAAGTAGCATTATTAACGGAACAATGTTGTTGGTAGCCCCATAATCCACTTTTGCGGAAAACTCTCGCTACACTCAATATGTTACCATATTGTTCGGACTATATCATGATCTTATATTAACTTAGTATTTAGAGGGAATATTAATTCTTCTGTATCTTTCGATAGTACGAAGCTGTTTAATCCATAATAAGTATTGTAACTTTTTATGGCCCAATAGTTTAACAGGAGCTTTTTGTATAAATTTAATTACATTTTCTACAGATCTTACACTAGAAACTTTGATTCTGTAGCTATTAGTTTGATCTACTGTGACAGACGGAATTAAAGATAAGTATTCACGAATAGCTTTTATTAATGATTCTCCGTTTGTTTGGCTAACTTCAAAACTAGCGATTAAAGAAGGACTATTATTTGCTTTGTAAATACTAAAACAAGCTTCAGCTTCAATAAATCCAACTAATCAAGCTGGAAAATAGGCTGCACTTAGGATAGATTTATCAGAATTTAAAGGACTTAATGGACGTGTATACTCCGGTAAATCTTCATATAATATTATACCAGATAAAAGTGCATGTCTAAATCTTAAATAATCGTATTGTTTATTGGAAAGAAGAGGATATTTATCAAAAATAGGTAGTATCTGGTTAATCAAATGGGATTTTTTTCTAATTCTTAGACATACCATTTTAGACCCCCCTTTTCTTTCCCTAAAACTAATAATACCAACCCCTAAGAGGTCTTTAATTTTATGTATTAGTTGAACATCCCTTATCTCTAATTCTATTCCTAACTCGTACAATACGTATTTTCCTTTTTTTGTAACAGAAAATCAACCATCTCCTTCAATTAAACCTACTAAGAATGCGTAGGTAAGATCTCCTGCGTTTAGTCTCTGAGAAGATTCAGAGCAAGTATATTTACTCCGAACCCCTGCTGGTTGTCCCCTTGTTGTTGTAATTTTAACGCCTATATGTATATTCGAAAATAGAAAAATATAGTCATATACAACTTCTAAATTTGGGGATATTCCAGCAATAAGCAAGATTTGTGATACAACATCACTGTTGTACGGCTCTTCAATTAATAATTTTCCCAAGCCTCCTCAAATAACAGTTTTATTATCGATAGAGTATTTAGCTCTATCTTCACCGCCTCACGGCGATGCTTAGACTATGTCTTCAACCAACTCTTAGTCGTTAAAAAACAAACTTTTTTTAATGGTTGGTGTAGGGCTCTCGTGTCAAGGTTATTGTTGGTATAACTCACTCATTAGTCGTTGAACGTTCTTGATTCATTGCTAGTTTTGTCCCCCCGCGTCGGAAATCCGACGCGGGCGGGAAGTCCCGCTACGCCTCGATAAAATCACTAGGTTTTAGAAGGAAGGGACGGCGACTAAAACCAACAAATACCGAACCAAGCTTCGCTGCAAATTGTCTTAATTAATTGGTTTAATTGGCTGGTTTAATTAAGATTTACTTGCAATTCCCCCTATTTGCCACTAAAACATTACTGTTTTAAGGAGCTATTAATAGAATAGTACTAGTTTTATAACCCATCAGCGCCTGATCGCAAGGGTAAATAATATTGGAAAAAACATATAGATTAAGATTAATCAGGAAATTTAAGATTTCCATAACGTTTACTATCTCGTAAGTACATTAGTCATTGCTCATATTGAATTAATTTCAGGCCCACCAAAGGATGGCAACCTGAAAACGAGAAAAAATCAATAACTTTTTGTATGTCATAAATAGAACTAACACTAAATAAGTTATAAGAACCAGAGTCTAAACCAATTTTACGGTTAGTCTCAAATACTAACTTAAATGCTTCAAATAATAACACATGTGTACGTTGACGTAACTGAAAACAAGCATCGTGGTTATTTTTAACAAGAAATGAGCCTTCAGCCATAGTAAACCCTACAATCCAATTATTAAAAAAAGGTAAATTTCTATAGCCTGAAGCAGTACTAGGTATTGGATACATAGAAGGAACTACTGCAGGAATAGCAGAAAACAATGTTATACCATTTTGTAAAATAAATATTGCTTTATCAAATTGTTCTCGTCGTGTATTTGTTAAAAATAATAGGTTATGGTGTAAAAATAATGGAAATAAAACTTCTTGTAAATCAGTTTTATTTATAATCAATTTACAAGTATCGGCCCCCTTCGGGGGACGATACGTCGCGCGCTGCGCGCGCGCCGTATCTTGTTTACCAGATTTAGGATAAAGATTAATTCTCCCGATACCTAATACAGTCTGAATATACTGTAGTACTGATAAATCTTTAATATGTAGTGAAATAGTAAGATTTAATGTTATAAACCCTTTAGTTGATTTTGTAATAGAAATATACCCATCTCCATCAATAAAACCAACTAACATTGCTAAAAATGAGTATGGAATAGATAAAAACTCTTTTTTATCTAATCTTTCTTTACGTCCATTTTTTAATGCATGCTTATTAATAATTCCAATAGTAGGTAAAGTACTCTCTACGACATTTTTTCACTCAACAATGTCTTGTCCAACCCAAGGTATAGCACTCATAAGATTAGTAATACTTAATTTTGGTTAGTTTCCAAAGCGCAAATGCTAGGAAATCGGTTAATAAGAAACAAAAAAATTGAATTTTTTTTTGTTTTAATTTAAATTCATTTTTATCCTTTTTCTCTATTGGTGAAATCTGGCGGTGTATTGCAATTTTTATGAGATTTTCAGGTAAATCGAAATTAACTCTTTTATCATTCATACTATCTTTTAATTGAATAATATATGAATCTAAATCTTTTTGATTTAAGCTACCAGTATTTCGATTTACACACATAAAAAATGCTTTTTTAAAATCTAAATAATCTAGATATTTTTTTGTGTTTAATGGAAATTGTTCAAACAATGGGATTAGTATACTTTCAATATCCTTTAATTGAGATATTGTAAATACTAATGTGTTTCGATCAGTACTAATTCTACCACAGCCCAAAGTAGCCTTTATGAGTTCTAAAACATTTTTTCGTGTGTAAACGTTCACTATAAAAGAATTATTACGCGCCGCCTGTTTTTTTAATTAAATTAAAAAAAAAGGCGGCCCTAAATTTATCCGTACTCCAAGGAGCCATAAAAATTTATACTTTTTTTTTATTTTTCAAGTACTGAGCGTTTAACCTACGAGAGGTTAAATATCAGCCAGTTTGTATTTTTACATTTATGTATCGAAAAGATAGTGAAAACTACCTTTTTCCAGACTTAAATAAGTCTGAGTTCTAAAGCATTTTTATCATCAAAGCATCTTAACATTAAAAACATAACTATTAATCAGAATGAGAGGCATGATCTCTACCACTGTTCATACCAGATTTTATAAGCAAAATTTGATCCAACCCTTCGCTAGTTAGATGAGTTTTGGCTTTAATTAACTCCGCAACTTTAATAAAATCAGCTAAATCCAATCGTTTAACCCCTTGTAAAGGATATTTTTGGAAGAATGGAATTATGATATTAATTATGTCTGCATGTCTTGTGACAGTAATTATTTTACAACTCCGATCAGTTTGTAATGTTCCACAATTTAAAGATAAAATAATTACATTTAAAAGTTCTTTATCTCTTTCATCTTGAGTGATTTTAAATTGTAATTTAACTGTTTTACCTAATTTAGAACTAGAGGTTTTTTGAACATGTACGATAAAGCATCCTTCACCTTCAGATAAATTATGATTTGTATCTATATAAGGTGAAAAATTAATTAAGTTAAGAACCAAGAGATCTTCAAGAGAATTGAACAGACTTGAATCCGTGATACATAAAATTTTGCAAATATACACCCGGCCCTAATGCTACACATGTAGCTGCTGCTTAGGGAACTGAAAAATTTACCTTAGATTTACCAAAACCAAAAGAAATTGGAAAAAAGATATATTTACAAAATGGACTATATCTTACTCAGCGATTCATTTCACTGAGTATATCACGTGTAGTCTCTGAGGGTGCTTTCTCATTTAAGCCAGTATTCCTGGACAAACCCCAGGGGGCAGAGACTAAATCTTTTTTTTTAAGCATCCTGCGGATTATCAAAGATCTAAATATTTTTACAGAATTTAATTTAAAATCTTGTAATTTAGTTTTTAATGAACTCCCCGCAAATTGTGATATATTTTCAACAGCTATCACTTACTTACTAACTGTTGCACCCCAGAGGGACATCTGTCCGTATGGAAGAACGTACAAACTTCCTTATTATATCGTATTTCTAAAATACTACTAATAAGTAGAATAACTTATTTCGTATATTCTATTAGTCAAGAATTAGACTAATAAGTTCCGACTGTGCATTAAGCAGCATTGCAGCCACCCATTAGTGACCCAGTCTGTCGCGATTATTTATTTAACCGACGATCTCATTTATAATGAATCTAAATTTTAATCGTTTTCACTAATATAACCAAATATACTGTTAATAAAAATAATATATATCCCTCACCTTTGGAGGGCCAAGAAAAGATAATTTAACAGTTATACTCTATAACTCTGTCAAGTTATATTACCGGAATTTATACATATTCCTAATAAAAGTTACCTATGTATAATTTTCTATATTAAATAGTACCGGTAAGATTATCATTTACTAACTATTTAATTGTAATACATGAAAGAGTTTTTAAATTTCTATTTGTAGATTTACGAAAAATTTGTTTATTCTTTTCAAAATCATATAATTTTGAAATTAAATCTTTGTTATTAGAATCTTTAATATATGGATAAATACCCATAGACAACAATAATTCATTAATACTTAAATCCTTATTTTTATAGATATAATCAATTAATTTAGGATCAGAGTAAATTCGATCATCTTTAAGAGCTCTTTGAAGAGTTTTATAATTACAATGTAATAATAATGCTGCTAATTTAAGATTTGGACAAAAATATAAATAATTGCCTTTATCATATAAATAAATAGAACGTTCATTAGTTATACATTTTAATTTAGTTTCATAACTCATAGAAGGTCTTTTTAATGCTTGTTCACTTAATTTTTTTCTAGTTTCAATGGATAAGTTTTTATTTAAATTAAGATTTCTAATAAATTCTCGTCTTTCATCAGAATAATTATCTGACATTTTCTTTTTAATTTCTTCATTATGTTTATAACCAAATGAATTGCCAGCTTCAGTTAATATATTATAATTAGGTAATAAAGTTTTTAAATATTTATCTTCTAATTGCAATAATAATTCATTATTATCTCTATTTATTGGATCAGGATAATATTCTAATATAATAAATGCAAAATTAGATAGACCGTATTTTAATACACTATTTTTAACTACTTTACTTCCTAAAAGATATATTAAATGTTTAGAAAATCGGGACATAAAACGATTAGTAGAAGCTGAACCAATATAATAATTTTCTGTAACTAAATTAAAAATCATGTAAATACCTTGTTTATTTCGTAAATCGTTATTCATTTGATCTCTATTTTCTTTAATATGAAGATTAGTATAAATTGCTTCATATTTTATATTTAATTTAGATAAAATTATTGATAAACCAGAATCTTTATCTGATACATTAAAATGTCTCGATCTACAATCTACAGTATAAAATCTTTTATGTTCTATATTATAAGAATAGTATTTCCGAACATTTGATAATTTAATTCTTCTTCCATAATTAACATTATTAGTTTTTAATGATTTTGGGCTACGTTTAAAGAAACCCAGGAAAGCTGTCAAAGTTCCGGTTTACTATCTATTAACTACAAGATAGGACCCATGTACTCCATCAAAAAACTAATCCCTATACTCGCTAAGTATATTTCTAGTTTTAATTACCTGGAGCCTTGTATCGGCAGAGCCGAGGAACTCCCGACTGTACATTAGGCATCATTTCAGACACCCACTAGCGACCCAGTCTGTAGCGATTGAGTATACAACCGACGGTCTAGAATATGTAGTTCTTTTTGACCGTATTCACCAGTATAGCCAGATAATTTAAATTACCCAATTCCCCTGTCAGGGAATTCTATCGTTATATAATAGCATACTTCTATATACATATTGCTTATGCTCTATACGATAGGACTTTAAATATTTGTCAATATTATTTATAATTATGCTTTAATTTTATATTGCATTTCAGGAACAATGTGTTTTGATACAATAGAAATTAAGAGTCCCATTGACTCTTTTTTTACACTGATTTTCCATTGATTATCAAATCCAGCTTTTATTACACTAGTTTTTAAAGCATATTTATCCTCTAAAATTTTAGCTAAAAAGTTACAGTCTTGTTTAGTAAAACTATTAGTTGCAAGTGTAATACCCTGTCCTTGTTGACGAGAACCATCTTGCATATTTAGTCTTTATCTAGAGTAATTTTATATTTACCATATGGCTTTTGGCTTTTTATATACTTTGAAATTGTATTACGAGAAACTTTCATCTTTAAAGCTGCATCCCTAAAGGAAGCAAATCTTATTGTTTCATGTGTTTCTACATTAGTAAACACAAGTTTTTTACTCTTAGTTAAAACATTGAAGTTAGCCATTCCTGCACTAATTCTTGCTCTGACTTCAGCAGGGAACGGAGAAGCATTCAATTGGGTCAGATGTTTTTTTATTATAACTAGTTGTTCTGGAGTTTTAGGTTTTCTCATTTTTTCTAGAGTTTTTTCTAGGTGTTTATATCCTAGACTTGAATATGCTTTGGGTAAGATATTGTATTCTGGCTTTAACAAATCCAGATAGAATTGTTCTCTTTTAATTATAAGCGATGGATCACAATATTCTAGTATTTCCAGTTGGAAGTTAGAATACCCATATTTTAAAAGAGCTTTGTCTATTGACATATTACGATCAGGATCTGCTATATGATTATAATTATAGTATTTATTGAATCTTCTATTCAATTTTACGCTAGATCCCACATAACTTTTTCCATTGGTTAGATTTGTGAAAAGATAAACTCCTGCTTTTCCCTTGTTTTCAGCCAATATCTGCAATTTCTGCGAGTCAACATTTTCATACACTTTAACTGGGTTAATTTCTCCCGCTTTCCCCTTTAATTCATTTCTTAGTTTTTTCAGAATATATTTTTTTTAATTTATAAATTTCCAACTTAACCGGCTAAATTGTAGCCTCTAGTTATTTGTAACTCCAATACCAACGTAATGGAAAAATTAAGGCAAATATAAATTGCCATAAATAATAAAATTAAAGCTTTAAATATTAGCTCTCCCTAATGGATCACTAGAATATTCTTTTCCCTAATTCAGGAGTAAAAAATGTATTTCTACTCAAGGATCTTCTGGTCGGCTTAGGAGCAAAAGGTGGTTAAAAATAAAAGGCCCATATTACTAGGATCTCTACCTGAATTCATCCCAGCTTTAAATCCAACACTAAAAAAAAATGGAAAAATTAAGAGTTCATTATAGAGGCGTTATATACTCACCTATCCACTCAGGTACTCTTTTTACAGTAATACCATTTACCTTGTGGTAGAATCCTTCAAAGATTCAATGAAGACTTGTAAATGTAAACAATGTTAATCTATAATTGAATCTTGTTACACTTTTATCAATTCGTTTATCATTAATCCCTTCGGATTTTTTAACTAATTTTGGTACAAAACTAGAACAATAACCAAGTTCAAATAATAATAAACTAAGATGGTGTATATTAACCTATCTCATTTTGTTCTGGTTTTCTACTAGTATTCATACCAGCCTTAATCTCTCTAATCTGAGCCAAACCTTCGGGTGTTAAATGAGCCTTAGCATTAACTAACATAAATACTTTAACAAAACAAGTATAATCTAATCTTTTATTACCATAGAGCGGGAATTTATTAAAGAAAGGAACAATAATGTCCTTGAATTCTGTAAATTTTACAACATTAAAACGAACAACTGGTTTTGTAATTATCACCGTTGTTTTTCCACAGCCTCAGTATTTAACTAAACTATTCATTAGTTCTGTATCGCGAGAATGTTGAGTTAATTCAAATCTAAGTTGAACTTGAGCGCCAATTTTGTGTGTTTTTGAACTTATAATATTTACATTAAAACAGCCCTCTCCCTCAGTAAACCCCGCTACCCAATTAGGCCCAGATATTTCTATTCCTTTAACTAAAGGTCTGTTTATCGGAGTAATTGTAGGAAAAGCTTCAGTTAATGTGGGTGAAAGTCCATTGTTCAGTGAAGCTTTAATACTTACAATTTTAACTAACCCATCACTAGTCAGATGCTCTTTCTTGTTCATTAATTGGACTACAGACTTAAACAATTCAAAATCCGCTCGCTTTTGAGTCAATAAGGGGTATTTATCGAAATGTGGAATTATAACATTACTAATATCCTTGAGAGAACTCACTCTATACAGTATGTTATTATTTCATTGACTGAATCCACCTATCCCTCCAAAATACGATTGTACTAATTCCAACAAAGCTTTATCTTTATTGTGCAAACATATCGCAAAATTAGCTCTAACTATCCATTTTTTTTCTCTTTTTTCCACTAATACAATGAATGAAGACTCAGCATCTGAAAACCCCGTAACATACCAAGGATGAAGCAACGGTAAAGAAGAAGCATAAGACCTACGACCTAAATTTGAAGGAGAAAGTAAAACTAAATTTGATACACGAGTTAAATTTTTCATAGTTTATTATATTATAATTGCGTTCCTTGTATTTCTTTGATAAAGGCCATATTTAAGGAGGTTACGCTCTCCCCATTGCCACCCTCACGAGTGGGCTTTACTGCCCTCTGCTGTAGCCTTATAGGTCTCTTGGCTTTGATGTTTCCTCGGTATAAGTACGATTTAGAAAGCATTCTTTTTTAAGTAAGAAACAACCTTAATAAGGTACATAGAACCCTCCCGACTTGAATCGGATTTACGGGAGGCATAAGCCCTCTAGTTTTTCACCCTATGACCGTTGCCCGCCAGGTTTAGATTTTTTGACGTCTTAAAAAGAGTCTATTTAATACTTTTCTAAATTATGCTATATCTAATAGCCTTTTTACCTCAGAGGGATCTCCGCCTAGGGTTGCCTATCTCATCCCTATCAGAGTTGGATTCTAAATGGATTTCTTACCTTTCAGTCTAAAAGCGATTGTTCCTTTTCCGTAATTCAACTTCCTCCTTCCAGGCCATTGTCGTTCTCTATCGGTTGGACCTCCCTAATGCAAATGAGTATGGACTAGGTAATACAAGCGTATCCGATGAATCATCTTCTATTTCCGAATATCACTTATAACAGTGCCATCCACCTCTTACACTCAGCTTATTATTAACAGGGCTTACATCCTGATTCGTATGAGGTTCATTAGGAGTGGGTCGAGCCGCTATAGCATCTCTTTATTTCTGAAAAGGAGTATCTACTTTCATTCCACAGGGCCCACTATTAATCCAGCCGCTCATCATCTGATTTGCCTGGCCGTATTTTAATGTTTCCACTCTATTAACTTTATAGAAAAATTATCTCTTTGTATATTTTATTTTTAATCTTCAATCTCTTCTGCTACGCAGACTCTCCTGCATTAAGTCCGATTTTATGCATCATCATACTAGGCATTATTGGTTTTAATATGGATTGTAAATATAGTACAGAACTTGCTGCAATAGTTATTATGTAACCAGTGCGTTCTTCTTTTATAGTACAACTTAGATTAAATTTACTTCTTAAAACACCTAATAAAAGATCAACTTCTTGTAATGTATAAGAATTTGTAACAATATTTATGCATTTATGCTTTTTTTGAAAGGATCCCTCATCACAAATCCAATAAGCTAATCCCAAAGGTGTTAAAAGTTCTTCTATATTTCAGGGGACTATTTTTTTTCCTTTAGGGTAAAACGTGTGATATAACTCATTAAAGCATGATAAAGCGTTAGTAGCAAATTGTACACGAGTATATATCTTACCTGAACGTTTATCAGCAATACGCTCAGAAATTTTAGGTTCTGATCTAGAATGGTGTTTAAATAATTCAAATAAATGAAAAATATAATCTTTATTCTTTATACTTTGTTCAAAGTATAAACACGTTCTACCTTTTGTTAAACGTTTTTGGTCTTGAGCACAAACACCCCCCAGTAATAGACCTATTAAGATTTCTTGTAGGTCTTTGGGCAAACTTATTTGTCTTCTTTCAAAATTAGTTAAACGTTTTTTAGGCTTGGATTTAGGATTGCCTTCAGGTGCTAATACACTTTTACTAGTAGAATAATTTTTAACTGATTGTTCAATGTTAAACCGTACACTTGACAAAATTTGACCTTTAATTTCGTCAGCTCATCAATCACCAAGCATACCACATACAATAATGGATAGAACATCTTTACTATGGGGTCCCACACGTAGTATTGCTCTAGTTCTAGCTCTATTAAATGGGAGTAAACTTAAACATCTAGTTCCTCCTTTATTAATAATATTAATTAATATTCAATTTGGCCACTTCTTAATAATAGCCATCATTAAAATAAAGATAACAACTCCTATACTTCATACTAATGTTCTAGGATTTTGATATGATCCATAGTATAAACCTCTTCCGATATGCAAGTAAACAATAAAGAAGAAAGCTGAAGCTGTGTTTGAATGAATATAACGAATTAATCATCCATTATTTACATCTCTCATGATCGAAAAGATGTTAATTGACCGAGTCTGTGCCTATATGTTAAAAACTTGCTGAAACTAATCTTATATCTCGTTTACTGAGATAGGGATAGAAGAAAAGATGTATCTACCCTTGTATGCCTTACCTGTATCTATATATCTGCCAATTACTCTACTACCTGCTCTTAAACCTAATGCTACATGCCCAGCTCCATAAGTTGAAAACGGAGAACCTATTAATTCTTTCCCCCTTTTGGATTCACGGTCATAAATGTGAACAGTAAAACCATTACGTCCACCCTTACTTATTGTGAACTTTCTAGCTAACTCGAAGTGACTCAGACCACTAGCGATATCAAAAGGTGCCGGTTGAGCTAAAAGTTTAGATATAGAATCCTCACTCGGAAGTTCTATTTTATTTGCTATATTAGTAGTAGTGTAACGATATTTATTAGTACCCGAAGATATTTGTAGAGCAATTTTTTTTCCCTCAGGCAGGTAATAATAACCAAATTTATGTATTTTCACAGAAATAGCTCAATAATGAAAATCTAAAGCTTTTCTAGTTAAAAATGACATTGATTGGAAATAAGGTACAATATTACTATAAAGTGTATCAATACTCACTACTGTCATACTATAAACATTTGTTTTTTTATTTAGTGCGTAATGTACATTAAATGTCTGGTTGCCTAGAGTATTATGTGATTCTTTAGTTAACTTTAGCAGAAATGATTCTATAGCATTTAAAACAAAGAGATTTTTTTTGTGTTGGCCTATTTGAAAATATGGTACAAGGTGTTTATAACCAAATGTTCCTTCTCCTTCTACGAAACCCAATAACCATCACACATTTATATAAACTCTCTTAGTTAAATTATCTAATTGCTCTTTATCTATTGTCAATCTTCCACTATTCATATTTGCTCTTAAATTTTTTATTTTAATTAAATCTGTTTCACTTATTCTTACTATTTTTTTTGTCCCGAAACTTTCCGAATTAAGTTTGATTAGTATCGCTTCCGAGAAACAAGTGAAATCCAAATATTTGGTAGTCTGTAAGGGGAACTCCTGAAAAATAGGTAAAATGACTCTCACGATATCATTGAATTTCTTTACAGAAAAAACAGCGGAATTACGATCTTTGTTTATCCTTACAACCCCTACATCTAATATTTTGGCTATTTTTTTAAGAACTCCTATATCATCTATATGTAAATTTATCCTAAATTCAAAACTGACAGAAGTTCCATTCCTATTAGGATAAATTGAAAAACAACCCTCAGCATCCACAAACCCCACAAACCATTGTAAAAATTGTTTAGGGACATCGGGCAAACTTTTAATGTTATGAGAAGATAAAGATTTCACACTATTATCAGGCAAGTTAATAAGTTTAGAATTATTTACAAAATTAAATAAGGCGAAATTAGCCCACATATCGGATCCTCTCATGATCATTTTGTAATTGATATATATCTATTATGTACATCTCTCATATACTTTGACTCCTTAATCTCACATAATAACGGTCTATTATTATCCATAAATTTTCTGAATCATCATATGTAAAACCAGAAAATCATTCTAAAAATTAAGTGAAAACATGTGAGAGTTTGGAAATACCATACGAAGGTTTCCTACTCAGGGTCACACCATTAAACATTAGTACTAGCCCGTTTAATCTATAATAGATTTTATCAATTACTCCATAATTTTTAAAAAATGGTTGGACTATATCATAGCAACATAATTTCAGAAAACCAAAAAAATGTTACTCTTGGCGTAGAGTCTCTGAGGAACCTATTCAATAAAGCATAGATTAAAAACCTATACTTTAGTTTCCTGCTGATAGCCCATAACAATATTATTAAGATTTTCACTTAATAGCATATAGCATTCACTAAGTACTTAATACTTTAGGGGTTTCCAGCATATAGCCATATTTAAAGAACATACCTAAAGATAAGAAACTTTATGCTCTACAGAATTAAACGCCTCTAATACACTGGGATTGTAGTGCATAGCTAGCATAACTCCAGTAACTATTTGGATTCCAAGTGATAAAGCTAGTAGAGAACCAAAATTCCATCAATAGCTTATATTAGATGGTTGTGGTGAATCTATTAAATACGAATTTACAAGTTTTAATAAAGGATGGCTTTTAAAAATTCTCATTTTAGAATGAATTTTTTTCACATACTTTGGTTTTTTTAATTATATCGGTGGAGCCGCTTAAATTTCTATAAAGAGTCCCTTCAGCGCATCGATAATTATGCGTCGGCATCGAAACATTTTATTTATTTTTATATTAATTTTATGCATTTAAACTATAAATTAGTGACTATTTAAGATTTAATTATATAAACCATAACATTCTACAGAATGTTTTTGTAAAAACAAATAAGACTTTTATTACAAAACTGGTTAGGGAGTTGTAATAAATTCATTTATATATAAAGATATTTAATCTATAAAGGTTATAAGTAAACACTTAAGCAGTGTTTAGCCTTTTTTTTAGACTAGGCTTCTTGCTACGTATTTAAGCAAGAATATTTAAGCAAGATGTACTTTATAGTTCCAGCAGTACCTGATATTTGGCTTATAAATCCGCTACGTCGCAGAAAATTCTTCGTCGTCGGACTGTTTATTATTAGTCTCTTATTTTATTCCACGGCCCTTGGCCGGGGAGGAACAGGAGGAACCGACGGCGTCGAGAGTATAACACAGATACTATTTTAGCCCGGCCCCCGAGGTCGGGCAGCCGTATTTAGGTTTACTTAATAATACTCAAGTTTATTACACGAAATATTTTATGTAGAGCGAAGTGCCGGCTGTTTTTTTAATTAAATTAAAAAAAAAAGGAGCGCGCTGATTTAGCTTAGCCTTTAAGTATAGTATAAAAAAGACCCTTATTTTAATGATATTTGGCTATATCAAGAACAGGAGCGTTGGCCGACGGTGGAAGAGAATTCACTCATTAGATTTCCCTCCTCTTACCTTATGGTACGCCCTGATTAGACTAATATCCTTATAGGAGTTAAAGGGCTCGAACCTTTGGCCACTCAAGTGTAAGTTGAATGCTCTACCAACTGAGCTAAACTCCGTTGTTGTTTTAATACGAATCTTAATTAAATTAATTAATTAATTACTTATAGTAAAATAGAACATAACACGGGTTGTGCTCTATACTCTTTCTCACCCAACTTTATCGACAGTCTGCGACAATCAGGTATGCCGTGGAAAGGCCCAGAATCAAACGAAGATCTGATTTTGGACGTATTTTCACTACCTTTTTTTGCCTTTTTATCCATCTCCTTTATTAGATCATCAAAAGTAGGACGCGAGGATGATCGGGTCTCTTGGTACTCTCCTGATCTTATTTCAAATTGTCGACAATTGGGAATCTTATGAAAAGGCGTTCACTGAAAACCGGAGCTCGCCTTTTTCAACGGGTCAACTGACACGCTTCCCGAAGTAGCAGTATTCATCATATCAGAGAAGGACACACCTTCGGGGTGGGGCCCTAATATGTTACTCGGATTATAAAGGTTTAGATATAAGAACTCTTCTGTACATTGCTCGAGCGGTCCTCTACATTATGTAAGCTACCGCTTGGGCTCTTTCGTAGATCTTTTTTTTTATTTACACTGTTTTACAACTTTGGTACCATACGTAAACGTTATTTACCTAGAGAGTTGCACCCAGTTGGTTCTATATATGCTAAACCTTTCTTTTTTATGTTAGATCAGTCGGAGGTCGAAAGGTGTTACTTTTGGTATGGTGATACAGTGCTGGGTTGACCCATATCTTTAGCTATATCACTTAGAATACTTGTTTCATCGAATATTGCCTTTAAATTATCATTCTACCATTCTACGTAGTATCCATTTTTGGTTTGAATGCTACGTGATTAGTCATTACTTACTTGGGCGAACCCCCATGGTGATAGTAATTATTAATGGAAAGTATAGTAACCTTAGTTAATGTCTATATGAACTTTTTAATTGTCTTAATCTATCACTATACTCTGATAGTTGAGATACATAATCACTGTTTAACTCAGAGATTTGCTCTTCTATTTCAGAACCTCTTGCAAGTAAATTACTTATACTATGAATATGATTATGAATAAGGCTATCCATGACATTAATTCTATTTGCATCACCTAATTAATTATTTTCTACCGTCATTCATTCCATTTTTAATTTCTTTAATTTGTTCTAACCCGGCCTTAGTTAAATGAACTTTATCCTTCATTAAAGAAGCTACTCTACAGAAATCTTTAAAATCTAATAGTTTTTTTCCTTCAAGCGGATATTTATCGAAAAATGGAATTATTTTGTCAGTTATATCTGAAAATTTTGTAACAATATATTCTACAGCAGATCCATTTGTTTTATGCATTACTTTACCACAATCTAAAATTATTATTAAACTTTCCATTAATCTCAAATCACGAATATGTTGAGAAATCTTAACTGAATTTGGTAGCCTCATTTGGATAGCGGAGCTTTACTAATATTGACAAAAAAACAGCCCTCACCGGAAGTGAATCCGACGACTCATTGAGGTTCAGGAATTCCAGCAACATCAACTATAGGTCTTATCTCTGGAATAATATTAGGGAAAGCAGTTTTTAAGGCTGGTGTTAAACCTTTATTCATTGAAGCTCGAATAGATAGAATTTTTTTTAATCCTTCCTCATTCAAATGCTGTTTTTGGATAACCAGATCTACGACTTGTTTAAATAATAAAAAGTCTGCATGTTTTTTAGTCATTAATGGGTGTTTAAAAAAAAAGGTATAATTACAGTATATAAATCTTGAATTTTCGTTACATAAAAATATACCATTTTTTCTTTTTTATGGTAAGAAATTTCACCAACTTTGAAAAAAGCTTGCATTTTTTCTAATAAAGGAAGGTCACTCTCGTTTAATCCAATTTGGAATACAGCTCTAATGTGCCACCCTGTTTTTAATTGAGTTCTTTTATAGACTGATATTACGAATGTGCTCTCAGCATCACAAAACCCTGTTACAAAAGAAGGATCAAGTTTTTCAGATACAAAAGAAGTAGAATTTGAAGTTGAAGATTGCATATTTTTTACTAATTTAAGTTTGATTACGTATACCACTTTTTATATTTGATTTTTTTCTTTAAAAAAAAGGCAAAACTCCTTTAAGGGATTATACAAATATTAAGGGGTTATCTTAGCGCGCCCCTCGAGACGCCGCTGAAATAAGAATAATTACTTATCTAAGTAATTAATGACTCATAATCACAAATAAGACTTTATAAAGTGCCCCCCTTTTTACTGAAGGATATTCTGGAGGACCTTTATAATTCATTTATATAAAAAACCTGGGTATACACATGCTTTCATGAAAGACTCTTTAAAGGTCTTGCATGAAAGTAAGTAAAAATATCAGACACTAGAACTCCGTTCGTAGGAGTAGAAAGATTTTAATATGCTTATTCTGCCTTAGCAAGGCAACCCTGCTGTTATGTATTAAGATTATTTAACCAATATATCTTGTAAGCATATCTTATAAGCCCCCAAGTAATTAATGTTGTTTATCGGATTCGAACCGATATCCAGCCTAATAAAAGCTGTGTGTAACCAATTACACTAAAAATTAAATTTTACTTTAATCTTCTTTTAGCAAAAATACTTAAAGTATTTTACCCAGAAAAAAAGTTGCGAAGAGTTTTGTTTTATATTTAAAAGAGGGTATAGGTCTAAATGAGCCCACAGCAGATAAGCTCTGTTGAGCAATATCATCAGCCAGAGTTGCAGGAACGTCAATACCTAGTGCACCTGAAGCATCAGTAACTATATTAATACCAGATTCAAGGACAAAATTATTGAACTGAGTAATGAAAGTATTAAGTTGAGGAAGTAATCTATTTACTTCTGTTAAAAGAACTTGTAACTCACCATCTAGATCTGCCAATGAGACACCTACAGTCAGAGAAAAATCTAATATATTAACAAATATTGGAATCCCTAATAACAAACCAATACCAAAATTTTTTACTATTGATAAGTAAGAACTCGGTATGGTTACAAATAAACCCGCTATGAATAAAGTAACAAAATCTTTACCAGATTGTAGAGGTAAGCTTATAAACGGATGTGGTTTAGGTGGACTAATTAAAAATCACTCTAAAGAGTTATAAGCTCTATTTCATATACTATGAAATTTATCACTTACGAAAAAATGAGGTAGATTACTTCTTAATCATGAATGTCTTAAGGACGAGCTATGTTTTTTTGTTATCTAGGCGTCTTGTAGCTGATACAGGGATTTTAATAAAATAAAAAGTAACTATATTTGATACTCAATTTTTTAAACTAAACCAGAATATTAAAACAGCACCAATTGGTAATAGGTATTCAAAAAAGTACGCTAAGCCAAGACAAACTATACCAACCATAATTAAACTAACTGCTATAACCAAGAATAAGGATATTAAAAATAAGACGGATTCATGTATATTATTTAAAAAGAATTGAAACATATCCAAGACATCTTCTTTTAATAACAACATAAGAGCCAAAGAATTTTTCGGAATGGTCTCTGGATTCTTATAAAGGTTTAATTTGTTTTTCGACAAATTAACCTCTATGTTAGAAGGCTCAAGATAACCCGTTTGTTTAGAATTGATTTTAAGAGCACCTTTACCAAATTCGAAAATAAACCCGGCTGTAAGTAAAAGAAGAAAGATAATAACAAATCACGTACCGTAAGAAGAGTTATTGTAAGAACTAACAGTGTAAGGATAAACCAATAAGATCTCAAGTCCAGGAGTAAAAAGACTAGACCGAAAATAAAGAAAGAAATAGAAAATTCAGTTCTATTTTGACCTCTAAATGAACTAAAGCCACACTCAAAAGCCCCATACACGCGAAGCAAGTAGTTAATAAACATAAGGTTGCTATCAACATAATTAGTTGCTCATCTATCCCTGATTAAAAAAAAAATAACAAGATAATATTTTAACATAAATCTAAAAGTTTTATCTTAAATTCTTAGTGTTAATATTAACATGCAAATAAAGCACAAGAAAAGAGTATTATAAAAATTTAGGCATTCCATAGAATAATTAAACATGTTAAAACTATACCTAAAATAGACACGAGACAAATTAAGCTTTCGATGACTATATAAAAAAGAGTTACATTTTTAGAACGGTTTATAACATTAATAAGTTTTTCTCTTCAATGAGGAGTTAACCATTTAAAGTTATAACCTAATATTTTATCTATTGTTTCAATATTATTATATTTTGTTATAAAATAAATTGACACTGATGACACAATAATATTATATAAAGTTCATAATATTATGAAAGATAAAGTTAAAAAAACATAAGCTAACAACGTAAGATCGGTTTCAGGTATTGTATCTTTATTTATCCCCAATAAGGATAAAATATAAAACGCCTTTTTGATATCAGTAGCACCACTAGAAGCACCTCCTTTATTTTCAGTAGTAGTATCTTTAGGTTTAGCTAATATTTCTACAGCTTTTTTTTCTCTTCCCTGAAGGTAAGACCCCACACCAGCTCCAGCACCTACTAAACTAGCAATTTTAGATCCTATGTCTAAAGATTTAGAAATTTTTTTACCTATTCCACTCATGAAATATATTAAAGGAAGTAAGACTACTAAGCTTGAAAAATAGAATAAAACTCCAAAATGTTCAAAATTTGAGAATAAATTAACGAACCAGTTTATTGGTTCAAGTATAGCACAGAAATGGATTGTGTTTATTGACATAATACTGAAAGATAAAACATTTCATACTTTACATTATATACATAGATTTTCCCGTATGTAATTGATTAAAGCATATCTTACTTTTAGATAATTTCTTTAAAAGTGTATCTTTAATTTAACATATTTAGTAAAAAGGAATGAATATTGAGGCATTTTATCCTTATTGATGCTTAACCTATATCTGATAAAAAAAAAATTGGTTATAAAGGTTTTACTCTTCTAATTAATCGGAAGTTCTATAAGCCTTAGTACTAACTTTATAAATAAACTATCCGAAATTAAGCAAATAGTATTAAAAAAAATAAAGCTACACCTACAAAATGAAAAATCAGTGCCCTCCCTTAAACATAGTTTGTTCGAACAAAAATCATCAGCATACTGTATAGAAGCCTATACACTAATAATAGAAATATTAGATCCTAATTATCCTCTCTATTAGAGAAAAAGTAGCCACAACTTTGTCGAGTTTTATAACCACCCGATAAAGATAACAAAACGTTTAATGGCTACCTTAACAGATCTCCCTATTGTCTGACGTTAAATATTAGTACAGGTCAATAGCCACACAAAAAGATCCCTCTCCTTCCTCGTTATAAAAATTTAGCTTTATTATCTTAGAGTTTGCACCTTTTTAATAATGCTATATTAAAGCAAGGAACAGACGTAAATTTAGGGGTTATACTAAATATAACCTATGTTTAATGCTACACTAGAACCAAGGTTATATTATGTTAAGGAATAGCACTTAACTAATTTCCTCGAGTTTAAACGTTTTTTTATAAATTCTTCCTTTTGAGATCCCATCTGAAACTACTCCAGCCGAGCATTTATAGTTAGGATTTAGTCCTTTTAAATATCTTGCTGTTTCAATTCTTGAGTCAAATGTTAGAACTTCGTTAGTTTTTAAATTAATCAATTTAACTGCTTTAGATGCTTTTAATTTAATTTCTTCCCTTGTTTTACTCAAGTTTTTATGGCTTAAAGTTATTCGATGTCCTTTTGCTACATCTTTAACTAATTTTTTAAGTGTTTCAATATCCAAGAGGTTTTTAGAATATTCTATGCTATCTAAAGGAGTAATTGAAATAATAAACCGAGCTAAATATAAATTATTATTTTTTGTATATTTTGATAAATTTGAATTAGTAATAGCTAGGCCTTTAGCCATATTCATATGGCTGTCAAAAATATAAATTAGTTGTTTACTTACTGTGTCATATAAATAGATAGGTTTTGAACTTTTTAATAAAGATGGTAGCATGGATTTGGGAGAACGTTTTATCCCTGCTGGAGAACCAGCCACTTTTAATACATTATACTCAGGATTAATTTTCTTTTTTTTTTAAAAAAAAAAAGCAATACTTGTTCTAAAGCTAATGTTAAACATTTTTTTTTACTAAAAAAAGTGTCGTCTACTGTATTATCCAAATTTTCAACCAATCTCTTAGGCAAAATATAAAGATCCAGGTAGAAAGAATCTAATCCTGCATCTTTTATTGCTAAGTCTATTTTTCTATTACCTAACTTAGGTCCTAAATAACCTGTCGCTAAACGATTAGATAGGGAAATCGAAGAACCCACGTAGCTATACCCATTAGTTTTATTAGTAAATACATATACCCCAGCTATGCCCCTCACCCCATTACGGGCATATTTTCCAACTAATTTAACTAAAACGTCTTTATCTTCTATTGGTAGCTCTAAACGTACAGGTATAATATTAATTAAAATATCAAACTCTTCTGCGGTTAAATTAAAATTAGGAATATGACGACTAAGAATAGAATCAATAAGCTGCTGATTTATAGGATATTTGGCTTCCCCATCTTTACTATATTTCTTGAGAAAATTATTAACAATAATAAAAGGATTATCATTATCCGACATATCGCTTGAATTTACTTTTTTCCAGAAATCATCCTGGGAGCTACGTTGTTTTTTAGCTAGAACTATTGGACTAGGTTGGGCTCTTTGGGTTGAATAGAATCTTTTGCCTGAAGAAGTTGTTGCTGGGGATATGTAATGCCCACGACGATTATAAAGGTTTAATTTGTTTTTCGGCAAATTAACCTCTAAGTTAGAAGACTCTAGGTAACCAGTTTGTTTAGAATTGATTTTTAAGGCTCCTTTGGCCATTTCAAATACAAAACCGATAGTTAGGAGAACAAGGAAGATAATAACAAAAATAAGTCCATAAGAAGAATTATTATAAGAACTTACTGTATAAGGATAAACCAAAAGAATTCCTAAGTCCAGGAGTAAAAAGACTAGACCGAAAATAAAGAAAGAGATAGAAAATTCAGTTCTATTTTGACTTCTAAATGAACTAAACCCGCACCCCTTAAGCCCCATACACAATTGCGAAGCAAGTAGTTAATAAACATAAGGTTGCTATCAAAAACATAATTAGTTGAATTACTATATATGTAGAAGATACAATTTTGTAATAATTTATTATTTTTATTAGTTTCTCCCTTCAATACGGAGTTAATCATTTTAGGTTTGAACCTAATTTTTCATTGATCGTATCAATATTATTATATTTTGATATTAAATATATTGTTAAAGTAGAAGCAGAAATATTAAATATAGTCCAAAGAATAACTATAAAAAAGGATAAGATTGCGTAAGCGAATAAAGCTAAATTAGATTCTGCAAGATTCTCTAAATTTACTCCAACTAGAGATAGAACAGATCAAGATTTTACCTGTTTAGCATTGGGCTTTGTTGATGCCTTAAGGGCAGGGTTATTAGGGGCAGGGTTATTAGGTACAGTGTTTGGCTTTAGGCCTCCCGCTTTTTGACTGCCTTGGTAGGCTGAAACGCCGCTAGCTACTCCCCCTAAAACAGTAGCCGCCTGAACAGCAAAATCTCAAGCTTTTTTCCCTCTCCCACTCATAAAATAAATTAAAGGCAGTAAGACCACTAAGCTTGAAAAATAGAATAAAACTCCAAAATGTTCAAAATTTGAGAATAAATTAACGAACCAGTTTATTGGTTCAAGTATAGCACAGAAATGGATTGTGTTTATTGACATAATACTGAAAGATAAAACATTTCATACTTTACATTATATACATAGATTAACTTTATATAATCTTACTATCATTCATACTTGTCAAAGTATGTATCAAATAGTAACTTGATTATTAAAGTAAAAGGTACTCTTGGGGCATTTAATCCTTATTGAAGCTTAACCTATATCGGATAAAAAAAAATTGGTTATAAAGGTTTTACTCTTCTTATTAATCGCGTTAGTACTAACTTTATAAATAAACTATTGAAAATAAGTAAAACGCAATAAAAAAAAATAAAGAAGGAGATAAAATTCAGTTATACTTTGACCTCTAAATGAACTAAACCCCACACTTTTCTTCGGCAAAGTTAAAGTTTCGGGAAAAAATATTGGTCTTTATAGGGTTTCCTCGACAATAAATATTTACTAACTGTAGATTTAGCTATACCTAGATATCTAGCTGCTTCACGAATAGATGTATGATGAGTAACATTTCTAGTTTCTTGATCAGTTACTACAATTCCTACTCGATCAGGTTGAGAAAGTTTCAATAAAGCTCTAGTCTCTAAGGCTAATTTTTTTCCTCACATGGGATTCTTTTCACCTGTTTTACCTAGGCTCATAATGGCTCTTGTCTCAGCAGTAAGTTTTTTACCTTTTTGTGCTTCACTATTTTTTTTTCTAACTTCCGCACTAAAAGTTCTCCCTTTAGATAGTTCACTCATTTTTTTTAGAGTTTCAGCTGTGTGTCTACGGCCCAGCATCGGCGCCAATGCGTCGGAAGCAATATTATAATCTGGCTTTAATAATCTAAGGTAATAATTCTCACGGATCAAAGTTTGATCTAGCTCACAGTACTCCAATATTTCAAGCTTAAAGTTTGAAAACCCGTATTTTAAAAGAGCTCGGCAGATGAGCATACTATTATTTTTTATTAAGCTGGGTATATAAAAATATTTAATTACACGACCCCTAAAATTAATTGACGACCCAATGTATACTTTTCCATTTACAAGATTTGTTAGTCGGTACACGCCAGATTTACCTTTGTTCTCCCTAAGTATAACAGATTTATATAGATCCATATTATTATAGACTCGGACAGGTACAACAGTTTCATTGTTCAGAGTACTTTGATTTGAAAAGAAACGCTTAACTCCTGAAAACGTGTGGTTGAAACCTTTTCGAGGAGAGACCGAGGAAGATGATCTGCTTTTATAAAGGTTTTTAGAGTTTCTCTCTCTATCCATCTTTATGTTAGATGACTCTAGATAACCAGTTTGTTTAGATTGAATTGCTAAAGCACCCTTCCCAGTTCAAATACGAAGCCCACAGTTAAGATAAGAATAAATACCCGCTTTATTCTTATTATCGATTAAAATTTTGGCTTTATCAGTGTCCGCATTTTTGTAAATCTTTTTAGGGAACACCTTAGCTATAGGTGTCAAAGGTCTCCGTGACGCCACCGTAGAATAGGATCTCTGTTGGTGATTATAAAGGTTAAGAGAATTTTTACGTCCTTTAACCTTAATTCCAGATAAATGCCCAGTATCTTGTTGAGAAAGGTAATTTGTTTGTTTAGAATTGATTTTTAAGGCACCCTTCGCCATTTCAAATACGAATCCTATTGTCAATAGTAATAAAAAGATGATAACCACAAAAAGACCGTATGAAGAATTGTTGTAAGAACTTACTGTATAAGGATAAACTAAGAGAATCTCGAGATCCAGTAATAAAAAAACTAAACCAAAAATAAAGAAAGAAATAGCAAACTCAGTTCTATTTTGTCCTAAAAACCCTGAAAAACCACATTCGTAACTAGCGTTCTTCATCTCATAAGGGCTATGGGGTCCTAATAAAACACTAAGGCCCAATAGAACAAAAGCCAAGAAAGGAATAAATATTATGAAGAAAATTGTAGATCCTAGCATAGCCTATATTTTAAAACAATCGCTAATATATTAGCACTACTTAGTCAAACTTTATCAGAGGACATTACGCTATTCATCTCTGATGATTTAATTTTACGGACTAAATCAAATCCTTCACGCGTTCATTTCATTATATATTTAAGAATATTGTTGCTAATATATTAGCACTACTTAATCAAATGTTTGGATATAAGATAAACAATAAGTTTATTAAAGTTAATACCGAAATAGTAATAGTGAAAGGTGAAGAAGGCACTGTAGAAACTCCTAAATTTTGCTCTTTGAGTGAACTATCAGATTTCTCAAAGAACATAGCTTTTATTAACATCAAATAATAAACAGCACCGATTACACTAGTTAATATTCCTATTAAAGAAAGGAAAACATAACCATTATTCAATGCTGCAGATAAAACTAACTGTTTAGCAAAAAAACCTAGTAGGGGTGGAATTCCCGCTAAAGAAAATATTGTTATTGCAAAACTTAAAGATAGCATCGGATTGTGAAAAAAATAACCTTTCAGTTGAGAGATTAATTGTAAAGGAGAATGTTCTCTATCCAATAAGTTAGAATTAATCCCTTTATTTTGAAGAGAATAACCTATTAGGATTATGATAAAGAATACGTTTATATTTGTTAACATATACTGACTTAAATATAATATAAAGGCCTGAATAGATTCTACGCTGTTTATAGATAAAGCTAATAATAAAAAACCTACGTGAGAAATTGTACTATACGTTACCAATTTTTTGATTCTGAACTGAACTAATCCACCCACAGTTCCTACAACTAAAGATAAGAATGAACTAACTAAGAAAACATTCGTTCAACTAAACTCGGTTATATTTTGGCTACCGTGCTGAACTGTCCCCAGCAAAAATATAAGTATAGATATTTTAGGTAGATTGGCTACAAAAGTAGTAACTACTGTGTCAAGTGCATCATAAACATCCACGGAAAGTTAAATTTATCCTACTAATTAAAGAAAAGAACAACTTTATATAATTTTTACTCAATTGATCTACTTTTATTCATATCGGCTCTTATTTTACTAATTTGATCTAAACCTTCATTATTTAAATGAGCTTTTGTTTTAATCATTTCCGCTACTTTAGCTCAATCTTCGAAATCTTGAGCTTTGATGCCAAGAATAGGATATTTACGGAAAAATGGCAAGATTTTTTCATAATTATTATTAAAAGATTGACATATAAACTCAGTATGAGTTTTATATGAGTAAGCTTGACCACACCCAAAAAAATCAATTAAACTTTTTAATAATAATTCATCTCTAATATGTTGAGTTAGTACAAAAATTATATTTACACGATTTCCTAATTTACTTGATTTAGATTCTCGTATACTAACTTTAAAACAACCATCACCTGAAGTAAAACCAGCTACCCATTGAGGGTGTATACTACTTTGAGTTACTTTAGGTCTTGAAACAGCTACACTATTAGGAAAAGCTTCTTTTAATAAAGGACTTAACCCCTTATTTATAGTAGCTCTAATATTTATTATTTTATGTAAACCTTCAGCTGTTAAATGTTCTTTACGTTTCATCATCATAACTACTTCTTTAAATAAAAGGTAATCAGCATGTTTTTGAGTTTTTAAAGGATATTTATCAAAATGAGGTATTAGTTTTGTTAATATTAGACCTAATGAACTTACTGTTAAATCACAACAACCATTTCTTTCTTTTCCTATTCTTCCTCCTAAATAATTTTGAAGAAGTTTTAAAAGTTCTAAATCTTTTTTATGAAGATTGATTATAAAATTTGCCTCTAATTGTCAACCTAAGTTGTTTTTTGGAGATTTCCGAATTGTAATAGTAAAACATCCTTCTGCATCAGCAAAACCAGTAAAAAATCAAGGTTTAATTATCTCATTTATTGAGTGTTTTGTTATTAAGCTAACACCTTGAGAATAAAGTCGTCTTTGAATAATTAGAGTAGAAGGGATTTTAACCGGATAATTTCTTTCGAAACCCGTTAGAGTACATCTTAAATAAAGTAAAGGATTACCGTATCAACTACCATATACTCGTTGCTCTTTTACAATAGTATTTAACACTATTGACTTAGATCCGCAATAACCCACGTTCTTTTCAGAAGCCTTCTGACTTATTACCATACATGAGTAATTAATTCATCCACTAATAACCTTTCGATTACTGCTTGGTATCAGAAGTTCTAGGGTGTCCCCGGAATTGGGCAGTTTAATCCCGATTATAGAAGATTTCCCACATCTTCTCTCAGGAGATCAAAAATGAAAAGGTGCAGCTGATACTTTAAATAAATATCCTACAGACATAATTAAAAATCCCATACTTAATATTTCAGGTTTCGCACCAAAAGAATATATAGTAGAAATAGGTTCTCCAAATGCCGAAGGCATTTCTATATTATAAAAAACATATATGCCATCTAAACTTGTTAGACCACAATTTGCATATAATAATGCAGATCCTAATAATATAAAACAAGAAGATAAACCTCCTAATAAAAAATAAGTTAGACCAGCCGACGTTGATCATTCGGAATTTCTATATAATGTGGCAAAGATATATAACCCATAACTTTGTAACTCTATTGCTAAAAACATAGATACTAAGTCACTACTAGACATTAACAGTATAGCCCCTATTAATATAAATAATATGATTAAAGGATATTCTAATATTGTAAATTGTGGAGCATCTATACCCATTACCGCATTTCTATATGCTTTCACATAACCTTTTGAGAATAATCCATTTTTTGATTCAAAGCGATTATAAGAAATTATAGGTTGTACTATACGTCTGGCATAAAATCCAGTTAATAATAATATTATAGGAGCTATAATATATATAAATAGATCAAAACTATGTGTTATTGCTGTGGAATGGAATAAACCATTATATATACCTATCCCTGTATCTAAACATGTTACATATAAACTTCCATGTCCTATGATACCAGAATATAGCAATATAAAAATAGCTACCCGATTAAATAATATTGTATATTCGCGTCTTGAAGTGACCGCATTGACTAATAATAGAAAAATGTTACTAATTAATAGCATGACTATTACAACAAGTATATTATTTTAATCTTAAAATCTAAATATTTAGTGGAGCCCTCCATAAATTAATATAGTTTAAGAATATAGATATATATATAACCTTTAGGGGTGATTTTAAAGATTAAAAGATTTATCTTTGCCAATCTTTAATCTTAAGTAAAACTTTATTATGGAGCCCTTTTTAAGGGCTCCACCGGCACTTAGCTGGATATAAAAGATCCTAATATACTAAATAAAGTTAATTTAGAGATAAATCTTCAATTTATATTAACTATACCATTGATTTGAATAACCTGATTTATGTTTAGTAGATTTATGTATAAGTATATTACTTTTATATAATATCAAGCCCCTCCAGGGACAAAAATAAAAAAAAGTAGTTTCCAACTAATTTAACCTGCATATCAAAGTAATTATTCTCATTTTTAGATAAATTCACGGTTTTACTCATAATATTATGACTTCCGGTTTAAATTTATCTGACTATACTTTCTATATTATATCAAGATTTTTATCCTTAATTATTGGAATGTAATTCCACGATTTTAGCCCAGGGGCAGCCGTAATACGGCTACGTCCCACCGCTCCCTTCGGCTTCCGCCGACGGCGGACTCGGACTCTAAATTATTTGAGTTTTTGCTTCAGAGTTTCCATTATATCTAATTACTATAACTTAATAATTACATATTAACCACAATAAAAACCAAAGGTATAGTAAATATAAATTGAAGATTTATATTTAAAGAAACTTTAGTATATTAGGCGGAGCGAAGCGACGCCTCAGGATCTTTTATATCCAGCTAAGCCGACGCCGCTATGATCTCGCTACTTTTATGTGTCTACGTATAATCTCATGATGTTCATTAAAATGTTTAGCTGTTTCTCTTATACGTAAAGAATTATACAGTTTCGTTTGTATTCAAGTATTTAACCACAACAGCGGCGCGCCGCAGGCAGCGCTGCATCGCTTCTCCGGAGAAGGGCGACCTTTACCTTTAGTTGTTTTATCATAACGACTCGCCCGAAACTATGCCTCGAAGGCGCACGCGCCCACGTTTCAGCCACCGGCGTCATAAACTAATTTTTTCTTTAGTTTCCTCAGAGTGCTTTCTCCCTAGAGCAGCATTTCTCATTTTTAATAAAGTTTCCGAAGGCGCGCGCGCGCCTACGTTTCAGCCACCCCATTTTTATATTATAAAAACCATCTTTCGGTTCACATAGAGATATTTCGCATGAAATATACTTTATATAGGCTCAAGTGAAGAACAAGAAAACTCTTTAAAATTCGTAGGATATTTTAGATCCAGCTGCAGCGTGGGGCGGCCAGTATCCCTCGATTAATCCCCCAAAATTCCCTTATCACTAAGAAGAATATTTTGGGATCTAATAGTTTGTATGCCTGCATATTAAGATAATTAAACCACCAGGTTCAGCTTAATTACTAAATATTGCGTAAAACCAAGAGAGAAATCCGAATTCTCATTTTTAATGCATTAATTAATGTTCTAACCTATTGAACTATCTTGGTATTATTATAGATAAATTATCTCTATAGCTGGAGCTTAGGCCTTAGACACATAAGCAGTATGGGGTGTGTTTATGTGCCTACCCGACCAAAGGTCGCCCCTTCAAAGGGGGAAGCGTTACTTACTAGTTTCCTAAACTAGTTGAATGCTTGAGGTTACCGAACTAGATCTAAACGGGTGAATGGAAGAGCGAATTAAATAAGTACTCTTAGGTAGAATTCATTGTTTTCTTTATAATTTTGTCAATTCGAAATAAAAAAAAACCCCTAGTTTTATTTAGCATCTTTACTAATAAGATTAATTATTAATCACGTCTTTAAAGCGTAATAGGTAGAAGGATAATAATCTAAAGACCCAAAGTCCTTTTAAAGGACTGTCTACCAAAATCACTTCCCGTCTAAAAATGTTTTAATTATTCAAACCTGACACTGTTGATCTCGCGGTGGTCTGACTCACCATTTTGCTCCACATTGCATCTTTCGTCCTGCTGACTTAATTGTCTAGTTAAGGCCCAGTGTGTTAATGTGTACAGTAGAACGTGAAGGTTTACTTCTTGTGTTCCTGACGGAGCTAATATTTCCATAAATGGATCTTTTTTTTTTAGATCTCGTTTAGAAAAATATTTTGCGGAGGATAAAAACACGGAGTCTTGAGGGTTATTTTCTAAGGGGCCCACTTGTAGGTATGCTCAATACCTGATGGTTGGGGGTAAATCGGTTAAAGCCCCCTGTCAGTCCGGTCGGAACGAAACTCACTATCAACAGAGAAGGGGGACTATTCCTAAAGTGTCTGGAAGTCTAAGAGGCGTACTACGAAGCTAGTGTTCGGTCAAATCTAGTTACTGTGGTAGTGAGCTCACTCCGGTGACTGGGTCTGGTGAGTAAGTTGTTAGGTGCCATCCTCCGGCGGTTGTTTAAATATACCGAGTAAGCAGTTCTGGTATAAAAGATTTCTTGAAGAACAGTTTGGTGCCTGTAGTAGCGGCTGCACTAATTACTGACTGTGTCCACTTAGTGAGTCCTGTCGTAGTCTTGAAACTCGTAAGTCGCTAAAGCAGAGTTCATTAGTGAAAGGGTGGCCTCGCCCTCGTAGTCAGCCGTTCCTCTCTAGGTAAATCCCTATCTAGATAACTATTAGGTCGTAGTGAAAACCTCAGTAGGTGGTAATGCTGGGGTCGTAGCTGCTTCATCGATAGAGTGTCCTACGTACTGACGGGGAAAGCAGTATTCTTTACGCTGCTGAGGGTCCAAGGTGGCTTCGCTTCTTTATTTCCCTCCATAACGAGGGGGCTGCCAGAGACGTGGTCTCCCTAGAGCACAACTGATGTAAGTCTTAATGATGGGTTTAGCGGCAAAGGCAGTGAGTTACAAGTCTGAAGTAGGAGATCAGACCTTCAAAAGAGCGTGGCGTATATCTAGACGGCTTTATGCCGGGATACAGAATCTATGGGAGACGCGTGTCCATATAACCAACAGTAGAGTGGGCCTCCGTTATGATAGGGCCTAAACTAAGTGTTGGATGTATATGATGTGTGAGATTCTACATACATGACAGCTGTGACCGGGCCTGGACGGTAGCTGTGGTGTTACTGTATCCGACGAGAATAAATTTGCGAAGTCAAAAGCCCTCTGACAAAGGGACTAATCTGACGAAAGTCCCTGTTTCCGGAGTAAGCATGTAAGAGTTCTAACTTTCTAATTTTAACCTAAACGTTCTCATTAAAAATATGTTTTGGAATAACTAAATCTTTAGTTGAGTCCACAAAAGACAAGTCTTTTGTTAAGGTAAAAAGGAAGTGTTCAGTTGAACCTCTACTTTAATAAACTATGCAAACAACATGTCTTTATTCTACAATTATCACAACTCTCTTAAACAATAACTTTACATCATATATTTTAGAACAAAATATGTTTATTATTTTATTCTTTTCAAGTATAGCCCTACTTCTACCTTGTTTATACCTTTTATTAATTGAGTCTTTTCACTAGTAAAATCGTTTTTATATCTGAATTAATCGCATCAGCAGCTTTACGTACAGAATCATATGTAGTAGTTAATTTAGTTTGAAGATCTGAAATTTCTACCTCCAGCCCTGGCACTGAAGGTTTTTCTCTGTTTAATGCTGCAGCCCTAATTAGAGCCAAAGCTTCTTCAGAGTGAGTTTTACCAAAAAAAGAATTATTTTTACCCATACGTGATTCACTCATCTCACGTTTTACCTCTTCCGTGTGGTTTCTTCCTAGAGCAGCTTCACGCATTTTATCAATAGATCCCTGATTATGCTTGTAACCTTTAGTATTTCCAGCATTCGGGCTCAAGTTATATTCAGGTTTTAATAAATCAATCCACTTTTGTTCACACGAAAGAAGACTATCTGTATCTGTATATGCCAAAATCACCAATGAAAAATTCACCATTCCATATTTAATAAGAGCTCTTAAGATGTAAAGACTAGGACGCGCTTTATAGTATGATTGTTGATAGTAGTTACTTATTCTTGCGTAAAGTAAACAACCACTTCCAATATAAATTTTGTTATTAGTATTATTTACCCTAGCATAAACACCAATTTTACTCTTATTGTCTTTACGAATTTGATCACGTTGGTCTTTTGGATGGTCATATATCTTTACGGCATAATAAAATACAGAGAGTTTTGAGCCTGAGATAGGTTTTTTTTGTTCCAGTCCATTCTGAGGTATGACAGATAAACCTGGTAAGCAACAAGTAATAAAATCCAAAGCTAATTGAGAATCTGCGAAAAAGAAATTGTGCAGGGGTCAAAGAAAATAGCCTAGTGCCTGATAAAGGTTTATAAAATATAAACCTTCCGACCAGAAAAGAACACTAAGCAACATACAAAAGAAGGAAGGCCATCATAAGCGCGAATAAACCTGTAGCTTCAGCGAAAGCGAATCCTAAGATAGCGTAAGAAAATAATTGACCACGAAGGCTTGGATTTCTAGCAACACCTAAGATTAATGCACCGAAAACTACACCAATTCCTACACCTGCACCTATTAAACCTGTTGTAGCTAGACCAGTTCCTATAATTTTTGAAGCTTGAATCATGAAAATTTTATATTATTTGATTTTTTCTGAAGGATTTCTTCTTAATTTGATTACATTACAAAGTAGTAGTAAACTACTGTTACTTATAGAAAAAAAACAGTACGGAAATTTACAGGCATCCCTTCAGTATGAAAATTCATTTTCGGCCGAAGGGCGGGACTAGCTCTGGGAGAAGTTTAGCTGCTAAACGGTAGGCTTATTCCTGTTATATTTAGCTTATATATAGAAGCATTTACAAATATATCTAGAAGCATTAACAATAAGATGTTGAGATATTATTTTATCGAATTATAAAATTTCAATCTACTAAACTGCAATAATGGAAAAAGTTTCGGCCGCCACCTCTAGTGTCTGAAACGTGGGGCCGCAAGCGCCCTCGTCCTATAAATCAACAAACATGTTTGTTGTGTACATAACAATCGAGATAGGAAAAAAACTTAAGTGGTTTTAAATAGAAACTTAGAACGCTTACAATCTATGATATAGTAGAATCTTCTCAATACCAATTCAAGATTGTAGAAGATCTCGCATACATGAAGCGCAGAGAAATTAGTCTAATTTAGACCTCGTGATTGGTATTTTATTTATAATATGGTATAAGGTTTTTTATTTTACTCAAAATCCTTAGTCCTTGTCAGTCGAGATATAACCATTAAATGCTATGTCCAGAATTTTAGAGTTTAATTTACTTCTATAATATTCCCCCTCCCTCCGGGAGGGCCCTACGGGGAATTGTAACTTTTATTTGCTCATCATTTTATATTTAATTCACATATATGATCTTATACGTCCTATTAAGGATGTTGAAGTTTCGGCCGCCACCTGTAGTGTATTCCGCATAATACGAAACGTAGGGGCGCGCAAGCTAATATCACATTATAAAATTCACTTTGGTAAAAATTAAAGATGAGAGAGAAATACTTTATTATTTACCGACTCTTTTTGATTAGCATATCTACCAAGATTCATGCCTTCTTTTATTTTACGGATCTCCTCTAAACCTTCCATTATTAAATGACCTTTGCTTTTCTTAATGTCAGCTACCTTACAGAAATCTACGAAATCCTCTGCCTTTACACCTTGTAGCGGGTATTCATTAAAGAAAGGAATAATCTTAGTATATATATCAGAAGTTTTTCTAACGAGGAAATCTATATGGTTATACCCTTTGGGTATATAACATTGACCACAATCGAAATAACTGACTAAACTTTTTATAAGTCCAGTATCACGTGAATGCTGAGTAACTTGGAACTTTAATGCTACAGAATAACCTATAGAAGTAGTAGCTTTAGAAATACTTATAAAGAAGCAACCATCACCAGACACAAAACCAGCTAACCAATGAGGATCTTGGACTTTTTGATCGTTAACCAATGATCTTTCAACCGGAATTATGTTAGGGAATGCTGAAGTTAATTCAGGAGATAAACCTCTGTTTAATGAGGCTTTTATAGCTAGAAGAAGATGTAAACCGGAAACAGTTAAATGTTCTTCACGAGAAACTAACTCAAAGGCTTGTTTTAAGAGATCATAATCAGCTCGTTTTTTCGAAACAAGTGGGTATTTGTTAAAATGATTAATTAATATTTGTAAATCATTAAGTGTAGTTACTTGGTATATGATAGTATCACCCTTAGCTTCATATATTAAACCAACGCCAAAGAATGTTTTAATTGAATTTAATAATTTTAGATCCTTTTTATGTAAAGTTATTGAAAAACGAAGCTGAACACGATAGCCTGAAGTATATTGAGGGTATTTTTCAATCTTAATTAACCAACAGCCCTCAGCATCGACAAATCCTGTAATAAATTGAGGATGTTGGTTTGTAGTTTCTGAAAATAAAGGTTTACTCGTTTTCGATGAAAACCTTTTAGTTGTGAAAGCCAAAGGAATAAAAGACATAGAAAGACCAGTATACTCACTACTAGCATAAATTAGAGTTGAAACAGAATAATGTAAACCATCTAAGATAGGGGCAGGATAGAGACCGAATAATATAGTAGGAACTACTAATGAAATTAATATAACAAACTCTCTTTTAGTTAAGTCAGGTACATTAACAGCGAAATAAGAAGACAATGACCCACCAAAGGCTATTCTGTTATATAGGTAGATAGTGAAAGCGGCGGAGAAAACGATAGATGAACAAGCTAAGGTTCCTAAAACTGGGAGTCTTTCAAAAGCTCCATATAGGCTCAAGAATTCACCTACAAAATTAATTGTAAGCGGAGTTCCCGAATTTCCCAAACATAATATGAAGAATAGTAAAGAGAACAGAGGCATAATCTGAGCAAGTCCTCTATAATATGTTATTAATCTGGTATGAGTACGATCATACAAGACCCCTCCAACACAGAAGAAAAGTCCAGAAGATACAAAACCATGACCTAGGCCTAAGAGAATTGCACCTTCTATTCCCTGGATCGTATTACTGAAAACTCCCAATACATAAACGGCTGCATGAGCTACCGATGAATATGCAATTATTTCCTTAACGTCAATAGTTCTTAGAGTACTCAAGGATGCGTAAAGAATTGTAATTACACAAATTACATATACTATAGGAGTATGAGATATAGTGGCTAAAGGTAATATAGGTAAAACTAGTCTGAAAAACCCGTATAGGCTTAGTTTTAACACGATAGCTGCAAGAATAATACTTCCTGATAACGGGGATTCAACGTGAGCTTTTAGAAGTCAAGAATTTAAGAAGATAGTAGGAGTTTTTATAGCGAAAGCAAAAAAGATACCAGCAAATAAAAATAATTGAGTAGTATAATTAAAATTAGCTTTTGCTAAAGCATCGAAATCAGTAGTACCCATTAAAGAAGACATTGTTAATATAGCTAATAATAAGAACAACGACCCGAATAATGTATATAAAAATAAATATAAACTAGCTCTTACTTTATTATCAGATCCAAATAATCCAATTAATAAAAATAAAGGAGGAAGGATACTCTCAAAGAATATATAAAATAAGAATACATCTAATACTAGGAATACACCTAATAGTAATGTCTCTAACAGTAGTACTATAATGACAAAAGATCTTTGATTCTCTTTAATTGAGCTTCAATTAGATAATAATGCTATTGGCATTATTATTGTAGTTAATAAAACGAAATAAATAGATAAACCATCTAGACCCAAATAAAAATCACAAAAACTTACTTTATGATATTCTTGTACAAATTGAAATTGGTTTTGACTAAAATCAAATAGAATTCATATCACTAAAGAGACTATTAAATTTACAACTAATGTTGTTAAACCTAGAATTTTTTCTTCGTTGTTTGAATTGGACCCCATGTAAGCCATACGAGTATAGATAATAAATATACCAACTAAAGGTATTAATAATAATGAGAATAGTAACATTTTTTCTTTTTTTTTTAATCTATAAATTTCCATCTTAACCGGCTGTAGCCTCTAGTTATTTGTAACTCCAATACCAACGTAATGGAAAAATTAAGGCTAAATATACTTATGTATATTTATATATGAAAGATTATATTAACTTTTCGGCAGGCCCCGCCTTTTTCTGCGGGTGGGCCTTAAATATGCGTGAAGTATAAAATTAGGGCTTTAAATATTATCTCTCCCCGAAGGGGCCGACTATATAGAATTTGAATTACATACGATTACTAGAATATTCTTTTCCCTAATTCAGGAGTAAAAAAAATGTATTTCTACTCAAGGATCTTCTGGTCGGTCTATGAGCAGAAGGTGTTTACAAAAATCTTGCTGGAAATAAAACCCCATAGTATTTATATTACGCAACGCCACCGGAGTGAATATACGACCCATAATTACTAGGATCTCTACCTCATCCCGGATTTAATTTCACTAAGTTTATTAAAACCATCTTCTGTTAAATGACCTTTGTCTTGTATTATATCTGCAACTTTTCTCAAATCTGCAGCGCAGCAGCCCCAGCCTGTTTTACAGGCGGCGTATTATCCTGGGATGATTCTCCTTTTTTGAAATCAGCATAATCGGCTGCTTTAGCCCCTTGTAGAGGTCAAATAAAGGAAGAATCTTTTGTGTAACGTCCGAGGTTTTTGTAACAACAAATTTAATGGCATATCTAGGTAGAGATTTAAGAGATATTCCACAATCCAAATACTTAACTAAACTTTTAATTAGCTCATGTGGAGTTAGTACAAAACTTAATCGGATTTTGCATACCCAATTTGTGAGCTATAAATTTTGCAGTAACAATTGAGAAACAACCCCGTCAGTAAACCCAGCTACCCTAAGGATCCTGGATTATTTGGGATGAAGGTTTAACAGTGGTCTCTGCCTGCACTAAAATAATCTTCGGAAAGCAGCTTTCAAATTATCAGATAAACCATTATTCATTGCCCCTTTTAAACTCACAATATTATTTAAACCTTCAGTAGTACGATTTTCTGCACGCTCCATTAAACCAATAATTTGTTTAAATAAAACGAAATCTGCTAATTTCTGAGTAATTAAAGGGTATTCATCAAGAACAAATGTGTGATCAAATTATTCTTTTTAAATCCTTAACAGATGATACAGTATAAATACATTGCCCATCTCTTTTACGGATACTTATTCTACCTACACCAAAAAATTCTTTAATGCTGTTTAGCAAATTTAAATCTCTTATATGGAATTCAATACTAAATCTTGGTTGAACCTGTCCTCCTGCTTTATATATAGAGCTTTTTATAATTGAAACAGTCCGTCCTTCGGTGAGATAAACGTCGCCTGTTTTTTTTTTGTATTAATTTAATTAAAAAGTATAAAAATAAAGGCGGCTGGACGCGCGCGCGGTAGTTAAACTTGCGCGCCGAAAACCAATATTTATTGTTTTTATAAATACTAATTACGAAGCTGGATTTGTTAAAGGTTTAATTTAAAATTATAAACCGTATTGTAGTAAAGCATAGAAGGATGGAAATAGGGAGTTTCGGCCGCCGGGTGGCTGAAACGTGGGGGTGGAAAATCAAATTTTCCTCCCCCTCGTAACAATAGTCCGTAATAAAGGCATAGAACGTTGTCGTATGTAAATTTCGTACCCATTTTTGTTATTTTGTCTGTGTAAACGTAATGTACATTCTAATCTATACCGAATCATGAGAACATTCATTAATCAAACAACATCTTCTATTGAATAACTATTAGTACAAATTATTAAACCGTGACATTACGCAGACCCATCCCCCCCATGATCAGATGCGCTAGAGCTACGGAAGTTAAAAGTTGGTAAATGTTATCTGGAATTATTTGAACTCCATTAGGATAGAAGTTTCGGCCGTCTCCCCTCTGGGGGTGGCTGAAACGTAGGGCGGGCCCGCAAGGCCCTTCGAGAGAATGTAATTCTGTAAAACATGGTAATGCTCGAGTGGAAAATTGTAGACCAATAGTTTTTTTTATCTGGAGCCGGCCAAACGAGTTATATTTCTTATCATTGGTTTAGAGTTTCTGCCGCCGGTGGCTGAAACGTGGGGGAGGAAAATCAAATTTTCCTCCCCCTCGGAACAGTAATGAGCTAAAGAGCAAAATACAAGCCCCTTCGGGGACAAAAATACTCAGAATGATCTCCAGACTGTCCGAATCCTAACCGAGCACTCTTGCCGTGAGATGTAGAAAAAGTTAATCAGCCGTCAGACAATAGAATCCTATTACTACACTCTGTTGAGAAGGAGGTAATTTAATCATATTACTTACTTGTTTTGTAAATCGTCCATAACCTACTTGAGATCTTAAGTTTGTTCCTCAAACCACTAAAGCTCTACACTCCGTAGATTTATGCAAATAACTTTGTGATCAATTTCTGCGCGAACCGTCTTAAAACCCTGTTACATAATTAGGTTCTAGTTTATAAGGTTTACTCTTATAAACTTTGTTGGAGTTATAAGCAATTAAACCTGGAATAAATAGACCAGAAATGTTAGTAGGGATAGCATCAAATGAGATTAGTAAAGTAAGTACCAAGAACATAACAGCGAAAATTACAGGAAGTAAAACAGTTCAACAGAAAGCCATAAGCTGGTCATATCTGATACGGGGAAATGACGCTCTTACCCATATAAACATGAAGACTATCAAACAAGTTTTTAAACCTAATGATACACCAAAGAAAACCCCCTCTAAGATAGGATTATTTAACTGTCCTATCACTCAAGCGAAGGGGTATAAGTAACCACCCAAGAATAATATTGAGACAAGAATACTTATTAAAATAATACTTGCATACTCTGCAAGAAAAAAGAACACGAAGACCACAGAAGAGTGCTCAGTCATGAAACCCGAAACTAGTTCAGACTCAGCCTCAGCTAAATCCATGGGAGCTCTATTAGTTTCTGCTAAAGCTCCAATAAAGAATATTATAAATACAGGTAATAAAGGTATAATAAATCATATTGATTTTTGAGATTCTACTATATCAGTTAAATTTAAACTTCCTGTAAATAGAATAATAAGTAATATAGCAGAACTCAATATTAACTCATAACTTATTAATTGAGCTGTACTTCTAAGAGATCCTAAAAAAGCATATTTAGAATTAGCAGATCATCCGGCTAATAATATACCATATGTAGATAACGAAGATACAGCTAACATATATAATATTCCTAAATGATAATCTGATACAGCTAAACCTGGACCATAAGGTATTACAGCATAACCTAACAATGAAAATATTAAAGTTATGAGAGGACCTAGAAAGAATAAAATTAAATTAGCTTGTGTAGGTGACACATACTCTTTTAAAATTAATTTTAAAGCATCAGCAACAATTTAGGGAAAATAGCATAATTATTTGCTACCCGAGGCCCCGCCCCAGGGGGTGTTCTTATTAATCTCCCTTCCATCGCGCGCTAGCGCGAGGTTAGATTATATCACCATCTTTCTATTTCCTTAGATATATAGATGAGAAAGATGTAAGACGTAAAATCGTTGAGGATCCATCAGTTATACTCTTTTATCTTAAATATCTATCAAATTTTAAGAGATATATAACGAGTTTCCTGCTGATTGCCCATTGTAATATCCTTAAGATTTTTACCGACCTTAGATTCAGATCTAGTACTTAAAGGTTTAGGGGTTACCAGCATATAGTCTTATTTTTAATAGTATTACTAATATATACCTCAATTAGATATAAGGAAATAAATATAAAGATATATTCAATAACACTATGGCACTTGCCTGTTCAACCCAGATTCACATATCTAGACAATAAGTATATGAAACTTAATAATGGTTATAAAGGTTTAATTTATAAACCGTATTGTAGTAAAGCATTGAAGAATGAAAATAAGGAGTTTCGGCCGCCGGGTGGCTGAAACGTGGGGGTGGAAAATCAAATTTTCCTCCCCCTCGTGATTAATAAGGGAATTGAACGTGCACGAATATAAATCCGATAGTACCCACCTTTATTAAAAACACTACAATCTAGATTATATCGTATAATTAAAACGTTAATTAAAGTTACAACTTCACAAATTGTGAAAGAATCTGTGCAAATTACTAAACCATTACCATGCTTAGTTTCATCCCCCTGGATTCAATGTGCGATAGCTACAGGTGTCAATAAATCATAAATATTATCTGGAATTATTTTAACTTTATTAACGTAAAACAGTTTCTGCCGCCGGTGGTTGAAACGTAGGGGCGCAAGGCCCTTCGAGAATAAATATCAGTTAAGCAAAGTAAAGAACGAGTGTCAAATCTAACTCTTAAATAAGTAATTCCACCACCGATAGATTTTCTTAAGGTAGGAAAACTTTTACAGTAGTGGCACAATATATTAAAGTTTTGTGCGGGCGATTTATCGGGCCCGCCCCTCCTCATTTTTCTTTTAAAAGAAAAAAAGAAACGTAGGCGCGCGCCGCGCGCCTTCGACAAATCACAAATATTCTGAATTAGCTTTAGATTGTTGAAATTGTAAATGAACATTTTTATGGCGATTACTAGCAAACCCAAGCCAACAATCTGAAAGAATTAACCCTATTATAACAGAAAATTGAAATGGTGGCAATTTAATCATAGCTAATTCAACTCGAGTAAACTTTTCACCTACAGTTGATTGTAAGTTTTTTCCTCATAGCTCTAAAGCTCTACAATCCGTATTCATACTATTTTTATTCTTCATAAAAAAAAATTCTATACTCATTTTACCTTGGCGTCACTTGGTAGGCTTCTTAAAAGAATTGCACTTATACCTGTAGGGACTAATTAAGATCTGAGATTATTTCATCAGGACGGAGCCCCGATTATTATGCACCTACACAAAAATAATTTAATCTCTGTCTTTACAAAGCTTCCATTTATTTTTTTTTAATTTGAGTTATATAATTTTTGATATGTATTATTAGATCGTAACATAAAATTCAGCTTTAATACCTGTAATATTGTAATTTTACACTGTAAAAGATAAAATCTTTATATGACTTATGTATCAATAATTTTTAGTCCCGCGGGGTGGACGCGCTTAAGCGATAATTTTTATTTTCATTAATACCTTCTTGCTTTGATACTTTATGTTTAGAAGTGAAATTAGGCTGGTACAATCTACGAACTTTTATCTCATGTTGTTACAATATATAGAACTTGCTAAATTAAATGACAATAAATTGAATTATAAAGGTTAAGCCCTGGCGCGCCGCAAAGCGGCTGGGGGCGAATTTTGAAAAAAAAAAATGCAATTTTTATTTTCTAAAAATTTGCTTCGCCGGGTAAAAATAAGGATCTTTCCTTTAAATTCAGAAAGTTAAAGCAAGTTGCTATAATTTTGCTTCTATCAAAAACTTTAACTGGAGCTACTCTGTCTTTGTATAGCTCTTTTATAGCTTCGCGGTATAATGAATTACTTCCATTTATTTTGTCATTTATTTTGTCATTTGAATTATATAATTTATGAGTTTCGGCCGCCGGGTGGCTGAAACGTGGGGGTGGAAAATCAAATTTTCCTCCCCCTCGATGTATGATAAACTCGTTTCATATTATTCTGCTTTAATGCCTGTAATAAACCATAGATACCGACTTTGTTAGGACCTACTCTTCTTTGCATACTAGCCATCGTTTTTCTTTCTGCTACTGTTACATAAGCTACACTTAATAAAGCAGGAACAATTACTAATAAGACTTCCAAAATAGAAAATAATGAAAATGAATATAACATTGTTTTTATTAATTTTACTAATTTACTAAACCAAGTCTTCAGCCTAGAAAAATTATGTTAACAATAATTAAATACTAGGAAGACACACAATTCCTAATAAGAATTATCTACTACTATTTAATTTTAGTGGGGTAGGGTCGGCTCGCCCCTTCCCCCCCAGTTACTGCACACACTCACAAGGTCGGCTTGTAGCTCAATTTAGCTTCTGCTGCATAAGGCCTCCTTAAACTTTTACTTTATTCAGTCCCAGTAAGCCGTTGCGGTTATGAACAAGTTAGTCTACGTCTGCATGGTTTTTAGCAGCAAGTACGAAACCATGCTGGGTTATAGATCCAGGAGAAAATTATCCTTTCCCTTCGGGACAGTGAAGAGTTTCGGCCGCCACCACCAAGTGGTGGAATTCTGCTGAAACTAGACGCGCACGCGCGCCTTCGTTTATGGCGCCGGGTGGCTGAAACGTGGGGGTGGCAAATCAAATTTTCCTCCCCCTCGGGATTAAACTCTTATTGAAGAACCTAAAAAAGAGATCTTTACTTGGTAATAGTGCTTTATCCTAAATTATCTTATTCGTTACGATAAAACACTTTTTTGTTTTTATCCAAATAATCCCATGATAGGAGATTCCAGAGGATGGATCGAATTACTTGACACTTGGGGAACCCCTAGAAGATAACTTTTAACCATGTTTTTTTTCTTGATAGAAACAAGCTTCATATTAGTAATAATCATATTAGTGAGGTGGGGTCCGCCCCTTCCCCTTACTAATTAGTTTAGTAACTATGTTATGTGAGTTTCTGCCGCCGGTGGCTGAAACGTGGGCGCGCGCAAGGCCGCCCTCGGGCGAAGAAGGAATAAGTGATGGAGCCCTCCATAATAATTGTTGTAGCAGCCAAAACTATGTTTAGTTACTAATAGAAATTAGTTTAAAAACTAGCCTTTACAGAATAAAAAAAAATACAAAAATAAAAAAAAATATGCTGTGGACTAATAGGTAAGTCATAAATTTTTGATATTTATAATTGAGTGTTCGAGCCACTCCAGCATAAAGTTTATATAAATTCTCATTAGTTTAATGGTAAAACAAGATACTTCTGATATCTTAATTTAAGTTCGAATCTTAAATGAGAATATGTCGTCGGTTCCGGTTACCAAAAATATAACTAGTGTAGGTGCATAATAATCGAGGCTCCTACACAAAATTTAAGGGCAAGTAGTATAAGAGAATAACACTCCACCAGGCGCATTAAGTTTGTCTGTAACAATATTAGCCATCTGATTAGACATATAAAACAACTAATATACTTACAAGTTTGTCTCAAGAATGGCCTTTTCTGGATAGCCTTGGAGCATATAGTCGATTTTTCATGTGCCTGCCTGGATATTCCTACCCATTGACGGTGAGGGCGGACTCTGCAGTTTTTTACTACTACTTTTATGTAAAATCTATATAAAGGTTGATTATTGGCACCCGAGGCTACCAAGGATGGAACCTTTATTTACAGAAATGTTCAGTAGTACACAAAAATTTACCTCTCACCCGGCTACGTCCATTAATCTTCAAATATTAAGGACGCTACGTCCATTAATCTGAAGACAAATCTTCAGGACGCTACGACCCCTCCGCACAGCCGGGGGGACTGTCTACATATTGACTAGTTATTATTTTATTTTAAATAAGGTAGTCTAAGGAGAGCTGTAAAACTAAATAATTTATTCCGGCGCGCGAACGCGCGCGTCCAGCCGCCTGACGGCGACCGGACTTTGAAAAGAAAAAAAAAATTAAAATTGTTTATACCTCACACACTCAATCACTCTTTTTTATTATATCAATAGTATCTTATTATAATCTTATTATAAAGGTTAATATTAATAACATTAACCCTTACAGACCTTAAGTATCATCATTATCTTTCCTGTTACGAGTAAAACATTTGTCATTTGAAAATGAGGCCATCTGAAAACCCGCTTACTCAGTAAGGATTTCATTTGGGTTGAGTAGCTAATTTAGAAATAAAGCGTAGCCCACCACCGGTGGAGCGATGCAGCGCTGCCTACCCTCCGGGGAGGACGGCGCCGCCGCTGAATTTTTAAATATGTGTAAATAATTCTCCCAAAGATTTAATAAGAGTTGGTTTTGAGAAAATACTTGAGCATAGTTATTTCCTAATAAAATTTCAGCCTGACGCATCCCAGTAGCTAATAACTCGAACATACGGTTCATATTATCGTGAATACGGTCATCGAGTGTTGAAAGCAGCCCTACGAGGTACTCATTAATAACTGAAGCATCCTCCCGAGGGTAGTTAATTTCTGAACCATCTACCCTGAACCCGTCATAACTATTAAGATAAACTCTTAGTCCATTATTACGGACGATATTACGAAAATAAGGGCAGCCCAGTCTAAGATCAGATATCATTGATCTTATGTTAAATAGATTATCATTAAACTGCTCTTGCGTTATTGGGTCATCCATCTGTATGTTATCTGGCCCCTCCGGGGGATGGAGTATTATCTTGCAAAGCGTTATCTGAAGCCGCGTCATCTGACGATGCATCTGCTTGAGTATTATCTTCCGATGCGTTATCTGAAGCAGCGTTATCTAACGGAGCATCTGACAGATTATTAATTGTCGTTGTTCTATGTAGTGAATAGACAATAAAGTTTGTATCTTTAGTATGCATTCAGCGCGCGCGCGCGCCGAGTTGAACCATTCAACCAACTGTAAGATTAGAGTTTCTACTAATTGAAACCAAAAATGTACCTTCAGCATCCGTTAACCCTGAGATAAAATACGGATTTATTTGATATAACTCTTTGTTAGTTACTCCTATTGTAGAATAATCACGATTATATTTTAAGATTTTAAAAGATCAGTAGGAAAATTATTTGACGCTGCAATAAAGAAAATAAAAGTTTTGTGCGGGGGCGATTTCTCGCCCCTCCTCATTTTTCTTTTAAAAGAAAAAAAGAAAACGTAGCCTAAAGTTAAAAGTAATTAAGGTGAATTTTGATCTCTTCCAGTGTTCATCCCTGCTTTTATCTTTCTAATCTGCTCTAAACCAGAATCGCCCACCGGGTGATTCCCCCAGCAGAGGGGGTGAATCTGTTAAATGAGCCTTGTCTTTCATTAGCTCAGCGACTTTACAAAAATCTTGAAAGTTAAACTTTTTATTCCCTACCCCCGGGGTGAGGAGTGGATATTTATCAAATTTTTTCTTATTCGTCACTCCCTCCTCCGGTTGTTTAACTCTTTTTTCTTCTTCGCTTTTTTTATTAAATAATAAAAAAGCGGGCTCCGCTGTTTTTTAATTAAATTAAAAAAAAGGGAGGGGAAGGAAAAAAGCAGTCGAACGGAATGATCTTTTCAGTAATGTCGGAGAGTCTTGTTACGACAAAAACCCCACAATCTCGTCCTAATGCTGCATGATAACGGCCACAATCTAAATACTCCACTAAACTTTTTACTAGTTCTGTCTCTCGAGTATGTTGAGTAAGACTAAATACTAATCCGAGTCTAACACCATTTTTGTGACTTGAAGATTTAGCTTCTTGAACATGAAAACTACCAACACCCGCTGTGAACAGCCGGCTAATCAATGACCGTCAAGATTTTTTGGTATTTGGACTTTGGGTCTCGATACAGGAATTATATTGGGAAAAGCAGATTTTAAAACTGCAGATAATTCGTTATTCATTGAGGATTTGATGCCCACTATTTGTTGTAAGCCCTCAGGATTCAAATGTTCTTTTCGAGACATTAACTCTACCACTGATTTAAAGAAGATAAAATCTGCACGTAAGGCGCTGATTAAAGGATACTTATCAAGAACAGAACAAATGGGGGATTATTACTGCTGTTAAATCCTTAAAAGATCGTACTTTAAAAGAAGCTGATTGTCTATTACTAGCGTCGCGCCCCTCCCTTTTTTTTAATTTAATTAAAAAAACAGCTTTTTTATTATTTAATAAAAAAAGCGAAGAAGAAAAAAGAGTTAAACAACCGGAGGAGCGATGCATCGAGCGTGCTGCGCGCGCGCGACGCTCTTGATCACGAGAGTGTTGACCTATAGAAAAACGTATTATAGTTTGACCTCCCACACTGTAGTTTTTAGATTTAGTAATAACCACTTGAAAACAACCCTCAGCATCTGTGAATCCAGCAAATCAATTAGGATCTGGAATTCCCCTAAGTTAACTAAGGGTCTTGCTAGGGAGTAATACCAGGAAAAGAGTTAATTAATACCTCTGTTAAACCACGATACATTGCACCTCTAATGCTAACGATTTTTCGTAAACCTTCCATACTAAGGTGCTCTTTTTTATTCATTAGTTCTACGGCTGATTTAAATAGTAAGAAGTCTGGAGCGAAGCACCCCCGCTTAAGAGTCCGCCTGCGGCGGCCTGTTAACAGGGGCTCTCTTTTGTGTTAATAATGGATAGTTATCAAAGTGTGGAATTATTACATTATTTATTTCTTTTATTGATTTTACCGAATAAACAACCCCATTTTTCGAAGGTAATTGCCCCTACTCCAAAATATTTTGTATTTCTTTTATTAACACTAAATCTCTAATATGTAATTTTATTTGGAATATAGGGGAGACTTGCCATTTTATTTTATAGTTAGATTTTTTTTTGGCTAGGCAATTCATTCCGAGTATGAAACATCCTTCACCGTCAGTGAACCCTGTAAGATATCATGGATAAAGGTTTATCCCAATCCCCTTTTTGGATTTGAAATAGCTAATGTTGAATAGAAAGAAGATGTTCATACACGAACATTGAAGGATCCATTTTTGGTTTTGGAGTTATGGAAAGCTTTTTGGATGTTTGGTTTATGATGCCCTCTTAGTAAACCTACTGAAAAACCTAGAACTGAAGAGTCAATGTTTCTAAGACCTCCTACTTGCCCACCTTTAAATACAGCTTTGGCTGCTGTGGCACGTCTTGTTAATCTACCCGCAATTTGAATTTTAAGGCCCGTAATTGCTTTGTATTTAGTAGACATTAGAACTTCATTTCTCACTAATGTTTTGTTTATTTTTTTTAAATCCCCAACATTTAGAGTAGAAATATTATTGTATAATGCAGAATATTTTTTAATAAATGAACTTTTTTTTTTTAAGTAATAAAGTTTTAGATTAACTTTTGAAGTTCTGACTGTCTTTAATGCATTTCTTATTGTTCTTAATGGACTTCTAATTATTTGGTTTAATTCAATTGCTAAACGCTCGGCTAAAATTTTAGCATTTAGTTGCATATCACGAAGTCGAACAACTTTAAGTTCTACTTTTTTATTGTAATATTTGGCCAAGAGGTCAACTAAAGAAAATTTTGTGCCATCACTAAGATTTTTATAGAGAAATTCTAAATTTTTGAATTCAGCACAATAAACGTATACTACTATAACAACTTTAGAATGAGTATGTTTCAACTCAAGCTTACTAATGTTCATTCTTTTAAGAACACTTAATTTTCTTATTTTAGGCCTGCTTGATAAAAAATATGCATTAAAATAACTTTTTATTAATTTTATTACAATTTTATCTATTGCTGAGAATAATATTGTTCTTTTTGAATTATAAGCATATACACTATTATTCCATTCTTTTACTGATGCGGGGAAATGTCTTTTTATTTCTTTTATTCCTCCGGTGGTCAAAAATCTCCCCAAATTATTCTTTGTATATTCATTATAAAGAAAAGACATTTCTTCTTTAAGATCTCTATTATTTACCGGCAAATGCCCCTGCGGGGATGAATGTTTTAAATTTACCTTGCAATATAGTTTCTCCTGGCGGGTTTTTTTAGTATTAGTTTTTCTGGCAGAAACTGCTACCGGAGGTGAAACTGCTAATTTTTTTGTTCCCTTCTCTGGACAAAGGCTAAAAAAATCTGGTCTACTCAAAATAGTTTTTATATCTATATACTCATTTTACCTTGGCGTCACTTGATAGGCTTATAAAATTGCACTTCACGGGACTAATTAAGATCTGAGATTATTTCATCAGGACGGAGCCCCGATTATTATGCACCTACACTATGTAATTTAGATTATAATATACACGACATACCTTAAAGATTAAATTAGTAATTAAGGGCTCCACCGTCGCTTCTGGATCTAAAAACATATATATCTTTTTTGTTCATTAATATTATATATAATAAAAATCGATTTTAGCTTCGTCTCCGACGACACCTTGCCAAAAATCGAAGCAGCCTTACTAGATCCTGAGACGTCGCCATCGCGTGGCCGGAGCTTTAGAGACGGCTACGTCCCTTGCTTACTTGCTTGCTTGCTTGCTTGATAGGCTTATAAAATTGCGCCTCAAGAGACATCATTACTGAAGAACGCCGACCTTAGCTCGGGGTTCCAGCGGAACTAAATTTATTAAACTTAAAGTAAATTAATAAGCACGTGCAAGACTCGAACTTGCATTGTTGTATCCGTAGTACTCTGCCTTGCCAATTAGGCCAACGTGCTGTGTTTAGTCCATGCAATCTGGTTTCGGTACTTGCTAAAACCATATTGAAGGGACACCGACGTTAAACTAAACTTAAGTTACAAATATTGTGCTAGAAAAAAAAATATGATTTTCATCAAAAAAAAACAAGGGGCAGCGAAGCAGGTTGGGCACCCCTACCTCCGCCCACAAAAACAAAAACAAAAACAAAAACAAAAACTGGATGAATATGTGTTTAGAATTTCTTGTATGTTCATATTTACGTAGATATGGCAGTATCACTAAAAACATACTCAATCTAGAAAAGCTAATACACACAGTATTGGTACTTACCAGTTTTAGAACTCCAATGACACATAATTTTATGCGACGTACCGGATATATTTTATATATAAATATATATAAAAAAAAATCGAAGCCAGCATGGTTTCGGTACTTGCTAAAAAATCCTGCGGTTCATAACTGCTACGTCTTCCTGAGACTATCAAAAATTAACGCACCTCCGCAGACTGAAATCTTTTGCAGATTTCGAAAAATCTGGATAGACTTCTAAAAAAGAAAGTTTTGTGCGGGGCGATTTATCGGGCCCGCCCCTCCTCATTTTTCTTTTAAAAGAAAAAAAGAAAACGTAGGCGCGCGCCTTCGCAATAAATACCTGATTTTTGTTTATTATCTAATAGTATTTTAACTTTATCGGTATCAGCGTTAGGATATCTTTTACAAGAAATTGGTAAATTAATAAACAATAATAGCGTCATATCTGACAGATGCTGCATTTGATATAAACTATGTAGAATAAACAAACCAATTAAAGAAAATAATACTATATGCATTATCCTTGTGACACGACTTAAAACATTTTGAACACTACGTGTAGTATTTTTTATACCTAAAAGTAAATCTAACATTGGGGGTGTTTTTTTTATGTACTCATTACCTTGGCGTCACTTGAAACGGGTTATAAAATTGCACTTCTACCTGTAGGGACTAATTAAGATCTGAGATTATTTCATCAGGATGGAATCCCAATTATTATGCACCTACACTACAACAACTAGCAGCTGGCATTTTAACTAATCTACCTTGAGTCGCTAGAAAAAATCCCTGCTGCTGTTATAAAAAAAACGTCTGTGAACTCAGTAATCCAATGAGAATTTAATCCGCCCCTCGTAGGATAGTGGATTTACCCTTGTTATCTTTAACTACTTGTTTATTTTGTATCTACAAATAATTGTACACAACTACGGGTAAGACTGCTAATGCAAAACATCCAAATGTCTCCGAAATATCCTTTATAGTAAAAATATCTTGCCCCGGAGGGGATAGATACTTTAATAGGATAGTACTTTTTAGTATGTTCAATGGAATAAACCACTATATATACCTATTCCTATATCTTGGCCAGTATGGCCACTGATACCTAAATACAGCATATGACAGTAGCTACCCGAAAGAATATTATAAACTCGCGTCTTGAAGTGACCGCACTTATTAAGAATTTGTAGTATATATTTAATCATACCATTACCCTCTCTTGGTGTCAAACCAAGAAAACCTTTATCTATTAAGCTGCTGCTCCGCAGCGGAGGGTTTATTTGAAATTTATGTCTCCTATAGAATAATATGTTAAAGAACAACAACAAGCTAGTCTAGGGACTCATTCATTAAACTAAAAAGAAAGTTTCGGCCGCCGGTGGCTGAAACGTAGGCGCGCGCCGCGCGCCTTCGAAATTATTTTTTAATTAAAAAAAAAATACAAAAAATAGAATATGGGTGATGGGACTTGAACCCACACGGCTTTAAGCCCCAGTATCCTAAGTACTGGATGTAAACCAATTCCATCGCACCCACTGTGCCCCCTCTTACTCTAAAATTGATTAAGGTTTAATTTATAAACCCAGTTTGTATAGCATGGAAGGCTGGTCTAACCATTAACAATAGTACGCAAAAGAGGCATGGAACCTTGGTAAATATAAATTCGATATTGATCTTTTCTATTTAAATACAAATAACAATTTAAATTATAACATTCATCAATCGAGTTGAATCGGACAGAATGTGAATTTTTCCTAGCTAAGGTAAAATGGTAGGCTTTAGCGAAGATAGCGTGAGATCTTTGCAATATAAGAAATAGAGTCCGGTCCGCCCCAGGCGGCTGGACGCGCGCGCGCTCGCGCGCCGGATGGCTTTTTTAAAATGTAGTCGCAAATTTGATGTTAAACTTTTGTAGCGGGGGGATAAAGGTTAGTTAATAAGAACCACGGATGAGCGTACTAAAAGTCACCATGCTTCAGCTCTTAGTATTCCCCTCCCCTTCCAAAATATATATAAATCGATGGCGGCGCAAGCTGCCCCTAAATATATAAGCAATAGTAAACTGTGAAAGGGAAAAAGTAATACAACAAGGTACAAAAGGCCAAACCTGAACTAGCTTGCCCGAGAGCTGCTGCTTTAATAAATATTTCATCACTATACACTTTTCTACCTGAATTCATTTCAGATTTATTTTTTTTTAGTTCTTCCAAATCTGATACTGTCAAATGAGCCTTGTCTTTCATTAGCTTAGCTACTCTACAAAAATCCCGATAGTTCAGCTTCTTCAACCCTTGAAGGTGATATTTATCCAAAAAGTTTCGGCCGCCGGGTGGCTGAAACGTGGGGGTGGAAAATCAAATTTTCCTCCCCCTCGATATTATCTTATTAAGATCGCTTAATTTCGTAACAACAAAATAAACTGCAGATTTTTGGTAATTTTCATATAGATTTCCACAAGCCAGATATTCCATTATACTAGACATTAATTGGCGATCGCGTGAATGTTGGACTAATCTAAATCTTAATGTAACTTGAAATCCCGTATTTGTGCTTTTAGATTTACCAATATGCATATCAAAACAACCCTCACCATCAACGAAGCCAGTTAGTCAATCAGGATCAATGGTTTCTGTTTTTTCAACTATAGGTCTCTCTACTGGAATGATATTAGGAAAACCGGGTTTGAACTTCTCGGATAATCCCCGATTCATTGAAGCTTTAAGGCTAGCAATCTTATTTATACCTTCAATTGTAAGATGTTCAGCTCCCAATGGGAGATGAACATCGTGAGCCCCTCCCAGGGGCTCACGATGTTCTTTCTGATCCATTAATTCTACGACTAGTTTAAATAGTTCAAAGTCTGGAGCGAAGCACCCCCGCTTAAGAGTCCGCCTGCGGCGGCCTGTTAACAGGGGCTCCTTTTTAGTTACTAATGGATATTGCATAAAATGCGGAATTATTACCTTAGTAATATCTTTAATCGAATTTACCGAATATTTAACATAATCTGTTCCAATACTAAGATTTTCTACTCCGAAAAAATGATTAATTTTTAGAGGCAGATCGGCCCCCTCGGACTAATGTTAATTGGCTTAGTCCCTTTATCACTCTTGATACTCGCTGGAAGAATAAGGAGAGAAACCTCCTGTTCGCTGTCAAGAAATAATAAACATACCAAAGCAAGAAGGCAAATAAGCGCGAACAAACCTGCAGCATATGCCTCGGAAAACATATGAAAATCTTAATATAGCATAACTAAATAATTGGCCCCTCCCCTTCGGACGGCTCGGATTCGCGAATCCTCGCTAAACAATCAATAATTGTTAATTCAACCTTCGTGAGCAGGCATTGTGAAATGTTGTGAGGGGGAACGATGAAAACTAATAACATAATACTTTACATCAGGGCTCCAGGCCTGATGTTTTATATTTAGTATATTTATTGCTCGAGATAAGATTCGAACTTACAACCTAAGCGACTTCAATGCCTCGCTCGACCAATTGAGCTTCTCGAGCTTTGGGGGTAAGGTTAAAAATTTAACCTTACCAAGCTAATAAATAAGAATTGAATGATTAAAAATTTAGATAGAAGAGTATTTATTGCTTTGCTGCAGAGTCGGAGCCTACCCCGCTAGTTTGAGCCAAAATTAGATACTTGCCTTTATAAAGGTTTTTACTTTTTTTATAAGCACGAATTGTTCACTCACTTATATTCAAATATTTAGCTGCGTCGCCCTCCTCCGGAGGAGCGATGCATCGAGCGCGCTGCGCGCGCGCGACGCTCGAGAATTAGAGTTAAAAATTTTTACTAAACCTGTTTCGACATCTGTAATCTTAACAGCTAAAGCTGTTTTTGAATTTTTTTTTGATTTAAAAAAAAAAATAAATCGAAAGTGACATTTTTGCTTTTGACTCTTCAGTGTGCTTTTTACCAAAAAAAATATGGATGGTTTTCCCCGGCTCCGCAGCCCCAATCGGCCGCTCGCTTAAAAAAAAACAGTTTCGGCCGCCGGTGGCTGAAACGTAGGCGCGCGCCGCGCGCCTTCGGCCGCCGGGCTGTATTATTTATACTCATTTGTGCTTTTGTTGCCTCCGAATATTTAAATCCTACAGATGAACCAGCAGTCTTTAAAATATTATACTTTGGTTTTAATAAATCTAGGTAGTATTGCTCTCTGCTAATTATTTTTTTTATCACAATACTCCCTAATATCTAAATTAAAGACTTTAAGCCCATTTTTTAATATAGCAGAATAATAGATTTACTTTTATAATAAGTCATTTTTTTTTATATTAAAATAATCCAGTCCGGTCGCCGCCAAGCGGCTGGACGCGCGCGCGCTGTTTTACAGCGCCGAAATCTTCTGGATAAATCAAGGGCACTACCAATGTAGCACGCTCCTGTTAGAGTATTAGTTCATTTCTATACTCCAGGCTTGCCTCTGTTATCATCCAGAATAACTTTCTTTTGAAGCTCAGCATTGGAGTATGTAGCGACTGGAGAGATATTAGGGTTTTCACTTTTACATAATCCTCCACATCCTAAATAATCAATAAAACTATTCAATAAAGGTAGATCACGTGAATGTTGACCAATAGTAAAATGTAAGGCTACTTCAATCCCTGCTTTACTAAGTTTAGATTTACGAATACGAATACTAACATGGAAACAGCCCTCACCTTCGGTAAAACCCGCTAATCAATGAGGATCCGGAATACCTGAAAACTGAACTATCGGTCTTAGAACTGGATTAGTATTTGAAAAGGCTGCTTTGAGTGTATCTGACAATCCTTTATTCATTGAGGCGACCCTTCGGGAGCCAGCGCGCTAACGCGCCGGCTTTAATGTCTATAATCTTCTGTAAACCCTCAGGAGTTACATGTTTTTGCTGATTCATTAAATCTACAACTTGTTTAAATAACTCAAAATCCGCACGTTTTTGTGTAATTAACGGGTACATAAGAAAATGGGGAAGAATTACTGCTGTTAAATCCTTGAGATAATTTACTTGAGACTGATAGGCGTTTTTACCTTGTTTATATATTTCACCTACACCAAAATATGATTTAATTTGTTCCAACAACGCTTTATCTCTTTGATGCATACCAATCAAAAACCCTGCTCGTACAGTTCAACCAGTTTGACAACCTGAATGTTTTTTAAAAGTAATATGTAAACAAGCTTCACCATCAGCGAAGCCTGTAACAAATAAAAGTTTCGGCCGCCTCCCCTCTGGGGGTGGCTGAAACGTAGGCGCGCGCGCGCCTTCGAAAAGTTTTTGTTGTTTGTCATTTTTTTTTATTTTGTAAATGTTATTATAAGCTACCAATACCTGTTTTTTTTTAGACTATTAGAGTAGTGTCTATCCTTGGCCGAAGCAAAATAGCCATGGCTTACCGACTAGGCCTCTCTTATGCACCTACATAAACTTAATATTGATACTTGAACTTGAACCAAGACTAAACTCGAATGAGGCGAGTGTGCTTCCATTACAATATATACTTATTAAGCTTGAAAATTTGATAAATATTTCATTGGAACATCGCCGAAAGGCGAAGGGATTTGACGCCTATGGTAATGTGGAGAAATCAGGACTCGAACCTGAAAATACAATACGCAAAATTGTAGTTTTACCAATTAAACTATATCCCCGGCTCCGCAGCCCCAGTCGGTCGCTCGCTTTTTGTTTAAAAACAGTTTCGGCCGCCGGTGGCTGAAACGTAGGCGCGCGCCGCGCGCCTTCGGCCGCCGGGGCTTTTACTTAAGTATAAGGAGTAAAAAAAAAGTAATATTAAGGGCTCCTCAAGCAAATGAATTACAACCGCCGTTGGCGTAGCTGGATAGGGTTAAAATCCTATCCAGCGACGAACAATTATGTATAATAACTATTAGCTTTTATCTTCACCGGAGACCGGGAACTTTAATTTACCTTTTTATAAAGGCGACCCTGCGGGCGGAGCCAGCGCGCGAGCGCGCCGGCTGAAAATATATCCGAGGAACGACTTGAACGTACACGACTTACGTCAATAAGTCTTAAATTTATAATGGAAGTACAAACCAATAAAACTCTGTTAACTATATACAATCTTACCTCCTTAAACCATTTATCTTATAATACAATAAAGGTTTATTATAAAAGCTATGTACTACCAATTGTAATTAAGGAAATGTTATAAGTAATAATATCTACCCAAAGAAGCACGGGACTAAGTACTAAATACGACAAGAAGGACGATACAAAATATATAATGCTATTCTTTTAAGCTAATAGTATAATCTTCTCCTTTATATAGTTTATGAATTTTTATACTTTTAGCAATATAAGAATGATGTTTCCCTTAAAATTCTCTTATTTTTGCACGCGAAAGGGACAGAAACAGATAATTATTATTGGAGTGACACTACAAGCTGATAAAATCAGAGTATTAAACAACAAACGATAATATAAATACCCTAAACTATTAAGCTATTTTTTTTTGACTACTGTATACCCTTTGCAAGGCTTATTATTCTTAATACAACTACGAACATAAGATTCATCTACACTTATATATTTAGCGCACGATGTTATAGATGGAAACTCGATAGTTTCCTGGGTTTCATTGTTAATTACAAGGACAGCCTTAGAATTAGCACTATTGGCAGATAATTTTTGTATAGTTTCTAACGAATGGCTTCGACCTAAATTAGCTTTACGGATAAGCTCCTTAGACGCCTCACTATGCTTAAACCCTGATTCCCCGGCATTTTTAGCCTCTATATAAGCTTTACTATTAATTATTTCTGAATAGGGTACATCTGATTTATGAACAAGAAAACCTCTACCTAAATAGAAATTAAATTTACCTAAAGATTTTGCAATATGACTATGATGAACACCAATAAACTCTGCAGCTTTTCTAGCAGATGTAAACGAAACAATCACTCCTGTATTGTTATCTATAACCAAAGTAGATTGTGCTTTGGGACTAGACTCAGCGAGTTTTAATTTTGTCTCTTCTGAGACAATACGATCTTTATGTGCTTCTCTCATAAGCTCTCTACTAGCTTCACTGTGTCTAAACCCCAGTAAAGACCCAGCTTTTTTTAAAATATTATATTCAGGGTTTAACAAATCAAGGTAATATTGCTCTCTCTCAATAAGTATATTAGGTTCGGAGTTTTCTAAAATCTCTAATTTGAAACTTGAGTATCCGTATTTAACTAGTGCTTTATAAATCATACTATTATTTTTTCTTTATTTCTCCCTCTAAGAAGGTATAATTATAATAATCTCTGAATCTTCTTCCTAGATTAACACTACTCCCTACATAAGATTTTCCATTTAATAAATTAGTTCAACGATAAATTCCTGTCTTATTTCTATTCTCTTCTAAGATCTCGGATTTCATTCTCTCAGCATTTGAATAAGAAAGAATTGGCACGATTGACATAGGATTTGCATTATTATTTGAAGTATTTATAGAGTATCTACGGTTGCGCTGACTATTTGTCTGGATCAAGGTGAAATTTGCAGTATAAAATTGAGTACAAGTAACATGAATTAAGAAGGACGAATTATAAGTGTTTATACGCCCTGCTAGCGTTATAGTTGATTTTTCATATGTATTTGTCATGGTTTATTTTTAAATTAATTTATATTAGCAATTGAGACCAAAATATTAACAATGTTAAGTATAATAGATAAAAGCTACTTAGCCATATAATATACTCTTTAATCCACAAAATGAAAGATTCGTTAGATCTAAGATTCAATCGTGGAGGCTCTGAAGGAGAGGTAGGTTCAACTAAATCTCCTTCAGAGCCCACTTGCACTCTGCCGTATATTATATATTTTTTAACATTATAGTCTAATATTGTGTAAGTAATTAAGTGTAATTACTACTTACCTAAGGAGTGACTTGAACACTCATGAGTTTGCCTCAGGAAATTTTAAGTTTCCCCTGTATTCCAATTTCAGCACTCAGGCTTTATAGTGAATATAATTAGACATAAATTGCCATTTATTGGCTTTATTGTGTTATATCACATCTTTTATTGCATATTAAAGAAAGAAGAGGGGTCGCTAATACGGTGTGGTGGGGCCGGCGACCTGTCTACCAATTCCAGCACTCGGATGTTGGGTTCGTTTCTAAACAAACCTGGGCCTGAACCAAGGGGCAACAATAAATTATTATAATTTTTTTGCTTGGCTCCGCATAAAGGTCTTTGTTTTAGATTTCTGATATTATACAAGGCGCAAGCTCGAGGAATCATCGCAATTTAAGGCTCTAGCTGCTTCACGAAGTAGGCCAGAGTTGTATTTAGTAGAAATGTTAGCATCGGCCACCAGCAATTATGGCTGATACAGCCGCGCGTACGCGCCGTATCTAAATAAGTAACTTCAGGGGTTCCACGTTATATTGAGGTTTAGAATTAAGATTACCTTGAAGAGAAGCTGAGATACTAGCTTTAGTCTCTAAAAAGCTGTATGTTGATAACCCCAAAAGACCCAGCTTCGGGTAAAATATTATATTCAGGGAATTTTGGCCGCCCGGTTATTTGCAGTCCGGAGGCCCGTAAATAAAAAACCTGAAATAGGTTTAATATAAATTAAGCCCCTCCGGGGACATGTATAATTAAGAGTTAACTAAGGCCAGAATGATTTGAACACTCATCTTAGCTATCATGAGCAGCTTGCTTTACCAATTAAGCTATGGCCTTTCTCGTCGGCGTCTAATTAAAAAAAAAAGGCTACCCAGGTTGATATACCCCACCTCAAAGACTTACACCATACAATTATTCCACTTTTCTCTTAATAATAAATCTATCAAAAAGGGTTTGCTTCGCCGCCGATTTTATATAATTAAGAATATTCACTCCCCCGGGCGAGAAGTTTCCATTTATATGGCTGCCTTACGGATAGATGGCTATTCCTTCATTTCACCTCTCTGGGGGTTCCCCCCTAAAACTTCAATTGCCTTACACCTACTAGTTGTTAATTTAGTAAAATGTTTTTCTGATAATTTACGACCATTAATAAAAGCAGCAGTCATTGTAGCACTAATCTTAGCATTTATTGTGGCAGAACCATGCAACTTAATCAGATGTTCTCTCAATTTCGTATTGTGTTCATCTGATCTGTTTAATGCAACATACCTCATTTTAGTTATTGCTTCTTCCGAATGTTTAGAACCCAAACGTGAGCCTGCTACTTGTAAAAGATTGTATTCAGGCTTAAAAAAAAAAGGATATAATATGTTTCTCTTTCGTCGCCCCACCTGGCGAAGGTTCACAATACTCAAGGATCTCCAATTTAAAGTTAGAACGACCATGTTTTTTTTTATAGCACTGCATATAGCACTTATCCCTCTTCTTAATTGAGTCTCAATGCTAACATCAGAATAATACGCTGATAATCTACGGGATAGGTTTATCCCACTTCCTACGTAGCGATTACCTGATATTACATTTGTTAACCTATATCAGATTTTCCTCAGCGCAGCAGCCCCAGTCGCCTCGCGCGCGCCCCACCTCCGTATCGGTCGCCGGGTGGCTGAAACGTGGGGGTGGAAAATCAAATTTTCCTCCCCCTCGGGCTGTTTTCTTTAATGATTTTTTGCTTATTAATCTCGGCGTTTGGGTAATAAGCCACAGGAACAACACCCAAGATAAGTACCTCAGATGAGCCTAAAGAAGTAATGTCATTCAGAATACAAATTGGTTATAAGGCTCCCGAACATAGTGTCCCAATAACAGCTATAAATGTATATTTTACAAATATATTTACTAATTTAAACGAGCCTCCGGGAGTCCGCCCTACACGAATAACTTTTTTTATTATAAATAAAAAAATTCGTTAGAAGTGTGGGGAGACTCAAATGTAAATTTTTCTGCAATGATCCCGCAAAAGTTCTTCCCTGTAGCCCAAAAAGTCTTTAGATTTTGTATATTTTTCATGTTCATTTTAAAATTTTGGTTAATCTTCGGAGTACTCGATTGTCACAGCTTCATACCTTTAGACCAGTAGGTCCCATCACGGGACCAAGGAGGTTTTTGCACGTTACCAATCAGGGGATCTTAAGCGCCCCTTCACTATCCTTATATCCATTTTTCATTATGATTCGGAATCGTTACTAGGATCTTATCCGTTTCGTACTTAAAATCATGATTGATCCGCCTCATTGCCTCTTGCTACACTGACCACGTTACATGAACACTGGATCTAAGTAGAGGAACCACAGAGAGGCATTATCCGGTCTATTCTACGAAAAAACGAATATAGGATTTGCACATATATTTACCGGTCATGAGCCGATTGTGTTACTTATTACACCAATTCGTTGTTGGATTATAAAAAAAAAATTCATTACAAACTAGCTTAATCTACAAGCTCAAGGGGAATTCGAATCCCCGCCTTTAACGATGAAAACGTTATGTCTTAACCACTTGACTATTGAGCCACTTAATAATTTGACTATTGAGCCTGTTAAATATATTAGAACTAACCCGGTGTAAGTATTGCACTTACTTATCCCGATTACAAAACGGATACATTACTTTTATTATTGTATCATATACTTTTAGTATCTAAGTTGAAAAAGTTTTGTGCGGGGGGCGATTTCTCGCCCCAAAACGTAGGCGCGCCCTTCGATAACCAAAAGATAGATTACAGCTATAGCCCAGTGTAAGAATTGCACTTACTTCTAATGATTACAAAACAATTGTATTACTAAATATACTAACCAGGCTCAGTTTAAATTAATTAACTTAAACCTATTTTCTTTCAACTATTTGCTATATAACTTTGTTGCCTGGGTGCCAGTAGACAAAGTATAGCCTATTGTAAATGGCCTAAATTATTTATTTGAATTTCTGGCACGTCAGAGACCTTTCTTGAGTTTATGCTTTTAAACAAGTATCTGACTAGGAAGACAAATCCAACTCTAATAGAGTTACAATGCTACACTTAATTACAGAATCAACTTAAATAAGGATTACTGCTACCTCCCAAAACCTTGGCATGGCTCAAAACACCACCGCATGTCGCGCCTCTGATAACCACATGCTCATTTTTAACTGGTTAATCATTATGTAAATCCAAAGCCTTATAGTTGAGTTAACTTGACTTAAACACCCCAATAAGATATTCTTTCTATTCAATTTTGCCTTTATTTAATATAATTGCTGTTTTCACATACAACTAACTTATTTATTCTGCAAGATCGTGACGACCATCACTCTGAATAGAAGAACTGCTCATTCATTAACACATTCTTATTAATAGAGTACCTTAATAAGACAATTTTGAATAAACCACCAGCCCGGTCGCCTGCTTTAGGGACGCGCGGCGCGCTGTTTTTTTTTTAATTAAATTTCCAAAACAAATAGTTTCGGACGCCGGTGGCTGAAACGTAGGCGCGCGCGCGCGGCGCCTTCGCGCCGGACCTAAAAAAAGTACCTAGCAGCCTGTATCCGTAGCTCTACTATCGACAGGCAGCTTACGGATACCAATAGCCTGTATCTCTTCAACCAGGGGGCGAAAATATGCTAACCAGGTATATATATACATAACGTCGGCGTCGTTGGATAGACTTATAAAATTACGCGGCTTACTCCTAAGAGTCGCCGAAGCGAGAATTCTGCGCGCCGACGGGTATAAACATTATATTTATATTATAACATTATATAAATATGTAAACGATAAGTGTACTATCCTGTTTCTAATAAAATTAGTACTTAATACCTAAAGAAATTACAATCCTTTCAGCTAAAGCCTATTAATTATATATAAATACCATGGAGCCCTTGAAACTTAAATTGCAGTCCCTTCACCGAGGCAAAGCGACGACCGGCGACCCTGGATATTTTTGTTATATACCAAGAAACGACGGAGACGTGCCCATTAGCTGCATTTTTGTTATATGACAGCTACATGGCACTAGAACAAAGATAAATATCACAGCTTAATGATGATAAATATATAAACCGTAGTAGTCTACTACGTATTTTTAAGAGTATCTTAAAGTAAGTTTCGAGCGTAGATGCTTTCTGCTCTTATCTTTTACAAACATAGCTTTCCTGCCGTGCCTATGCTATAAATTTACTAAAGTGATAGTAACATCCCTATATCTATATAATTGGACAAAATCCAACATAAATAAATTATCAACTTGATATTAATATTGGGCACATAAACAACAGGTAAACCAGAGGTTTATATTCCCTACTCCTTTCGTACGAAGGGGCTATCCTTATTTTACTCTAATTTCCTCTAGAAGATAGAAACCATACTGTCTCACGACGTATTTACTATTTGTTATCGTAGAGCTCTTTATCTTCAGAGTTAAACTCTGATTCCATCTAGATCGAAGATCTGCTATCGCAGTTGCCTCCTTCCCTATATAGGTTTATTAAAATAAACCGAAACTACTTCAATAGCTCACGCTATTGTACAGACTATGTCATAACTAATTACTCAAACTTTGATTCATCTGTGATGTTATTGTAATCAAAATTTTTATTACAATAACTTAAACCCAATTTATAAGACATACTCGGATGCATATGTGGACCTATTAGCTCCCTAACTTTGTCCAGCTGTGTTCTACTAATCGTTAACATATATTGATTATTACGATCATGAACAGCTTTAGTTACAATACCTAATTTACTTGTTATAGCAGAAGCTAACTTTTCTACATCTAATTTTGTGAAACTGTTAGTATAGATCCGTATAATATTATCTCCTTTTTTTAAATTACCATCTCCCACGATTAGATTAGCTAAAACAACAGGAGTCATCAAGCTATCTATATTTTCAGGTACTCTCTTTACATATCTTTGTGTTACTTCATCGATACAATAAAACAATTGATGATAGTATACAAACAAGGGTAACATAGCCGTTTTAAATCTAACTGTGATATAGGACTTACCTGTAATTTTGTCCTTGACTTCTAGATGTGAAATACCAGAGTCCGTTAAAGACTCAAGTAATTTAAATAAATGAGTTAAATAGGGTAAAGTAGAAATTCCTAATATAACACTAAGACGAGCTCCACCTGTTTGAGTAGGCCTCTCCACACTTCCATCACTTAATAATAAACCTACAACTACTTGATTTAAGTAAGAGGGCAATACGCTCATTAGGCGATATTTTTGTAAAGCAGGATCCAATCTCAATGTTCTTTTTATAAATCTCTTTAGGCTATATTCCGACATATTTACTGCATCCAATTGTGTTTTGTAAAATTTTTCCATTGTATACTTATTTTTTTTTAATGCTCATTAAATGTTCATTGACAGGGTAGATGAACGACAGAGACTATTTCATCCGGGTGGAGGAGTCCCGGATTATTATGCACCTACGCCAGCTAAGGGCTTTAATAAAGCTATAGTAAGTAGTTCTAATGTTTACTAGACTATATCTTCATTAATGTGATTCCCTTAACCGTTTTTACACCTAAGTCCATCTGCCTCCCGTCCGTGGGTTTACTTATCCGATGAATTTGTTTTTTTTTTATAATTAGTCCCGGGCGCTCGTGGAAGGATTATTGTTAGTGTACTCACCTTCTAGTCGTTGAACGTTCTTTTCCTTTATAGTTATTATTACTATACACTAGGGAAAGTTTCGCTGCAAATGGACTCAAGGGTTCGCCTTGAGTATTCCTTGCAATTCACCCGGTTTACATCAACCATTCAGGTAGATGGGGCTATAAAATAACCCAGCTCGTGTAGCTCATTAAACGACGAACAGCCGCACCCTTGATAATTCCTGCGTTTATCTGGATGAGCTAAGCCGACATCGAGGTGCCAAACTGCGCACTCAATTTGTACTCTCTGGCGCAATTAGCCTGTTCAGTTTTGTTACCGTAAAAGTTCTTTATCTCTTACATCCATCTCTCACGAGATGGCTCAGACTATGTCATCGCCTTACAATATTTCTTTAGTGCTTATGACTAATACTTATTAAGGTAATTTATACCTCATTTCAGGTAAAATATAAGGATCAATTAAGGATAAAAACGTTGAGTAGCTAGAAGATTTTATGACTATAATTTTCTTACCTTTATTACTTCGAATTTCACAATCAAGATGAAATTTTTCACTTAATTGTTGTGTCATAGCTTTAACTTCTTTAGATTCAAAACTCTGAGTATTAAATACAACACCTTTATTTGTAGAGTTTTTATTATAATCTAATTTTCCGCCATCATTAACGCATAATTTTTATAACGTATCTTTTTTTTAACAATGGTGAATCTAAACGCCCCTTAGCCAGTCTTTTTTCTTGGTATAGTATTGTGGACTTATCACAACCTATAGCTTTAGCTGCTTTCATGGCTGAGTCGTATACAACCGTAGTATTAGTTTTAGTATCAAGAACCTCTACTTTGAAACCTTTTTCTGCATTTAGTTTAGCTAAATGTTTTCTCACTTTGGCTAAACTCCCCTCTGAATGTTTAAACCCAAGAGATGAACCAGCTGTAGGTAAGAGATTATACTCAGGTTTTAAAGTATCAAGATAGTATTGTTCTCTGTCTCTTATATTATCAACGTCACAGTATTCTAAGATTTCCAGTTTAAAAAGAGAATACCCGTGTTTTAACAGGGCTTTATATATAATCATGCTCTTGTTTTTTTCATGCGTAATAAAAGAATAATTGTAGTAATCTCTAAATCTACGACCTAAATTAATGCTACTTCCTACATAAGTCTTACCTGTTATTAAATGTCTTCACCGATATACTCCCGATCTTCCTTTATTTTCTTGGATAGCTAATTCCTTAAGGGTATCAGCATTTGTATATGTTCTAACCGGAACAATAGATAGGGTATATAAAATATTATCGAAATTCATGTTAAAAATCAAGGCTGTAATAAGTATTAGTAATGATACATAAATAATTAAAGACCAAACACTGCCAATATTCCAAGCTAATCCTCGAGGAGTTAAATGATTTTTAATTAAATCCGTAGAAATAATTTTATTTTTATTTATGAACAATTGAGCTAAACTATTAAAAGCTTCATGACTTATAGTTTGGAATCCTCAGTTTGTAATTTTATTACCTTTAGGACTAATTCTAGTTTTTTTATGAGGCTCCGATAAAACTCATTCATCGAATAAATTATAAACATGATCTAAGTATATTTTACTTCTCTCTCCTCATTCAAATTTCATTCTATACGTTTTTCCTCCATTTTGAGTCTGTAAACTACCATCACCTAATATTAATCCTATAGCTGCTTCTCACTGTACTTGAGATAATTTATCTAAAGATTCTTTATATTGTTTTAATTTTTTACTATTGGGACTTAGCCCCTTTAATTCGTTTCTTAGTTTATTCATAATATATTTTTTTTAATCTATAAATTTCCATCTTAACCGGCTAAATTGTAGCCTCTAGTTATTTGTAACTCCAATACCAACGTAATGGAAAAATTACGGCTAAATATACATAAGTATATTTATGCAAAATTGTATTAACTTTACCCCACCTTTAATGGCCTTTTATGTGGCGGGCTGCCGTGAAGTATAAAATTAAAGCTTTAAATATTAGCTCTCCCTAAATGGATCACTAGAATATTCTTTTCCCTAATTCAGGAGTAAAAAATGTATTTCTACTCAAGGATCTTCTGGTCGGCTTAGGAGCAAAAGGTGTTTAAAAATAAAAGGCCCATATTACTAGGATCTCTACCTGAATTCATCCCAGCTTTAAATCAACCTCCAACACTAACAAAATGGAAAAATTAAGAGTACATTCTCAGGGTGAAGTATTCGATTCCGCCAACATAGATAATATAAATAGCAATTCAACTAAACCTAATTAAATTGTAGTAAATAAGACGCCGGGTGCTCGTGGAAGGGTTATTGCTAGTACTGCTCACCTTCTAGTCGTTGTACGTTCTTATTAAATATATTTGTTAAATATAGTACTTTAATAAACTTCGCTTCAAGTAAACTTTAATCAAGTTATTCTCAAATTTCACCCAGTTTTATTACCAATGTTTTTCAACACCGGAGGACTAACATTTTATTGCAATCCCTAGCGTAGCTTTATTCATTAATCCAAGACCTTTCCTTTCTGCATCTTGTGATCATATGCCCCGCTTACGCGACTGATAGACACGTAGGTCAGACAGTAAAGCAAGATTAAGCCATTAAACTTGACAAGTAAAAATAAAAATCACTTATCATCTAGTCATTCTTAAAAAAAAATGAGATAAGATTAAAGCAACTAAAAATATATTACAATGGGTGGCCGAAACCCCTTCATAGTTAATACATTTTATTACATCTATTTTCCATATAGTTAAAATCCTACTTACAAATTTATTAAATATCTAACTTAATAGATAAGTACTTGGTTAAATTTATATAGTGGCCGAAACCCTCTATATAAAGATTTAAAATAAGATAATTATATAATTATCTTAAACATAATTAAATTAAAATAATAATAATTAAAATAAAAGAATTATTTTAAGTAATGCTTCATAAAGATGCAATTTTACAAATTAATTTTGGATACACCCAGTTACTCTTTATGGGATCTGTGCCCCGCATAAACTGCCACCTAGTCAGTTTCCTCAATCTACACTGTATTCTATCGCTAAAAATCAACAATGCAAACGCTTAAGGGAGTCTCTCTAATAAAACAAATAATTTTTTAGTTTTTGCTAATTAAACATACAAATGCAGCGGCTAAATTGTTATAATTAAACAACAAATTTAAGCTGCATTTGTGCTAATTAAACCAAAAAAATTTTAGCTACATTTGTTCTTTCAAGATGGGGACGATATCCCCCCATCAATACGATAGACTTAAGTAAAGGAGTTTCAATTTTATCTTACCGATTACCTTATACACTACAACTTGTCCGATCATATGCAATAACTAGCAACAGTAAAGCTGCATAGGGTCTGTTGAGATAGGTTGCTTTATTACTAAAATTTCCCCCTCCTAGAACCGTACGTGCAACTTTCATCGCATACGGCTCAAACATTAAACTTCATTTTTATACATATTATTAAACCAAAGATACCTTGAAAAATACACCAAATATATTACAAAACACCAAATACCTAACAAGCACAAAAAGCTATCTACCCTTATTCATAGAAGCTTTAATTGTCTCCATTTCTTTTCTACCTTCAGTAGTATCATGAGCTCTTTCCGCTTTTAATTGAATTAACCGTTTTCAATCTAAATAATCCATGTGTTTACGTGTTAACATAGGATACTTATCTATAAATTCTGTTATGACAGAATGTTGGTTAATAACATAACGATTTACAATACGAGAAGCTTTAGCAGCCTCTATACTGTCTATGTCATATTTTGGTTTTAAATAACCATGGCCAAAAAAATCTACAAAAGCTTTTAAAAGCTTAATATCATGATTGCTTTGACCAATTTCTAAAGTAGGGTTTAGTGAAACATAAGATTTACCCCTACTTACAGCATCAGCGATTCTAAATTGAAAAGAACCCTCTCCATCTATAAAAGCTTGCACTCACTCATTATTTAGTATTATAGGCGCAGCTTTGTCCAAATAATTTCATCTTTCTTCAAAAGACCTTTTACTATTCATGTTATCTTTAATTGACATAATCTCCATCATACCCTTTTCGTTTAAATGCAATCCATCCTTCATCATATACGCTACTTTTCTAAAATCTAGATAATCAGCCGCAGGCGGCCGATGTAAGCAATGGATATTTATCAAAATGAGGAATAATTTTCTTTATTATGTCATCTAACTTATTTACATTAAATTTAAAGGCATTTTCTTTTCTGTTATCAATTACCACACTCATAATATCTTTCCAAATCATAAAGTATACCTGCAGAATGATGTTTCTGAGTCACTTTATAGGCTAATGTGAATTTATACCCATTTTTAGTCTTCTGGGTAAATATAGAAAAATTACCTTCTGAATCTGAAATACCTGTTACTCACTGAGGAGCAAGTTTTTGTTCAGAAGAACCTAAACCAAAGTCACGGCCAATTATATTAGAAACTGTAGAAAAACACATACCGAAAATCGAAGGCTGTAAAGCTAGATTAGAATACCAATTGAATCAATTTTTTTGTAGAAAGAAATTTATTGTAGCATAATATTTTTATTTGTTTTTTTTCCAAATATACTCAGTGACATCAGATGCTATACTTTCAGCTCTATCAGTGGGTTAGGGGGCTAGCCTTCCGCTGACCCGCGTTCCTTTCTACGGTGAACGTTTGCTACTATGCTCGTACGGGTACTTATTCATAATAGTTTATTCTGTTATTATTCAAAAGAAAATTCTTTTGAAGGTAATGATGTTTGAATATATAAACCACCGAAATAAACCACCAAAAATACCCCGCCCCCTGAAGGACGAAATATTAGACATTAATAATATTGTATAAATTTGCTTAACGCCAGTTCTAAGTCAGCATTCTTTCAAATTAGTCCATTATAGACCTATTCTTATAATTACAACAAGACTTTAGCTTTTTAGAACATCCTCTACCCACTAACGTGTATTCAGCCTTAAACTGAACTTCCATCATATTACAAAACTGATGGGCATTATTGGGCTTACCTAGTTTACTCGATAACACCTTTAGGACTACCTTAGGATTCCACTATACGTATGTTGATATTAGACCCATAAAGAAAAGAACGAGAAATCCTTCCTACAATCAACTATTTTTTTTTATTTTCCTAGTTTGCACGCTTCAACCGTGAATTCATGTTAATTATCCTTAGTAGTCTAGCTCACCAACCTTAAATATCTTTAATACTCTTAATTGTAAAACAATTTTTCTAAAGTATATTAAATTAGGCTGGGTAGTTATGTCTAACCATTATTAACGGGCTTCACACAAAAGAATTACTTCAAATGCATGCCGTATGAGCTCAGATAATGGGTTATCTGGTGGGTTTTCACCACATTATTATCAAGTACTTATCTAGTCGCACTCTCGTCTAACTAGAGGTAAGCAGTATCTGCCAATTCTGATTAAATAAAGGTGGCTTAACCACCAAGGAGTTTTATCAGTTCTAATGATAGCTACTTATATGTAGCTTTATTATCCTTCCTCCCTACGATTTCACACTCGTTACAGAATCCGACTGTACATTCGGACGGACATCTCAGTCCAGCCCCGGTGAACCAGTCTGTAGCGACATATACAACTGCCGACGGTCTTTAACTAGGACGTCATTAACCGTTTTCACCTTTCTTTTTCTATAGCGAAAGAACTGTTAGGTTGTATCCTTCCCCCAGTTCCTATCCGTTAATTTAGCTCTATATAATTTAGATATTACTAAACTGATTTATATTATCTTTTCGTTTTTTAAGTCTTTAAGACGTCCAGTAATGTATCAATAAGCATTACTATTCATCTTCAGGTAGATCAGAATACACATCAGGTTCAAAATATTGATCTCATCCTGAGGCTTCATTACCAAATCCTGTTAAATCGCTGCCATCATGCCCGGTTAATAACATCCATCCAGCGCGCGCGCGCGCTGGATATAATAGGCCAAGAATCATAATAACTCTGTTATCTGGCTCAACTTGGTTCCTAATCATCAAATTAGCCTTTTCAATCTGTCATTCTAACCGTATTGCCATATTATCGATTAAATAACCTATTTCTCTAATTTCATGGCTTAAAGCGTACATATCGAGTAAAATGTTAAAGTGTAGTCAACCCACAAAGTTAATTAATATAACCATAACAATAATTCCAAAGCATCACATGTTCCAATCATTAATACTGCGTTGAACATCGTGTAGACATGGTTACTAAAGATATAAATTAAATTTTTATTTATTTAGAATAAACTATAATCCGTTTAATTTTATGATCTTTTACTAATGCAGTAAATTCTGGATTAACTGCAGATTCAACATCTAAGTGTTTACTTAATGTCTTTATATTAACCCCAACAATCTTTGCACTTTCAGATAGAGTTTGTATTGTTAACACTTCTCCACTTGGTTTTATTATTTTATAAATGCAACTTTCATGCTGATAAATAATATTTTTTGTTTTTATGTCTCTAAGACGACCATCTAATAAACGTTCAACTAAATGCGGAGTATTCACTAGAATGTCTCTTTCATCTTTAGTTAAAAATTCTGCTGGTATTTTACCTGAATAATTGGATAACCTAAAGTTATTCATACCGCGAGACAGTTTTAATATTAGTGATTTTATAGGTTCTTCTTTGTGTGCTCCATAATAAACTGCTCGGCATATAATTTTAAAATCCTTAAAATCTTGAACCTTTTTACTTAAAAAATCTATTTTATCAAAAAAAGGTATTAAATAATTGTATAAAATACGTATGTCTTTAATAATAAATAAAACACTGCTTTTACTATTTTTTCTAGCTTTTTGGGTATTTATCCCCATTGCAGATGAATTATTTAGTTTTCAAATTGAATTATCGTCAAACCCTAAATTCTGTATAAGAAACTCTTTAATTTTTTCAATAACCGGCAGTTGATGTTCTGTTAAAACAATAGAAAACACAGGTACAAGATCACTTCTTCATAGATGAAATGAACCTTCACCCTCAATTAGACCCAGTAATCAGTAAGTTGTTATTTTTATATGATTTGAAGGTATATTAAAGCTGGTACGATTAGAATTCATACCACTTTTTAATTTTATTAATTTATCTTTCAATTCTTCTGTTAACATACCATTTCTACTATGATATAAATTAAAAGCTTCTTTAAAATCCAAATAATCCAAATACTTAATAGTATTCAAATTATATTTATCAAAAATTCTAATTAATTTTATTATCCCCTCTTTATCCGAAACAACCAATCTACATTCTTCACCGCTTTCATTAATATTACCAACAGCCAATCGTTTATGTATAGAAACCAAAACATTCTTATCGTCAATATGCAATCCAATAGCAAATCTGAAATTAAATTTACTAAGCTTATTACCACTTTTATCATACATAGGCACTACACTGAAACTAGCTTCACCATCTGAAAAACCCACAAATCATTGCACAAATCTATCCTCAGCATCTAAATTAACAGTAAACTGATTATTTTTTTTTATTGTCATATTTTAATTTATTTATTAATAAAGTACCAATGAAAAGTCTTATATAAAATTATCATTGGATTTTTACAGTTCTAATTCCGGGTTTGTAGCTCTCTTAAACTCAACTGTTTTATAGAATCAAATCTAAAAACGTTAATTAATAGTACAATATAAAGTCTAATTTTTTTGAACTTGCTTACTTAATAACTACAAACCCTTAATTTATAATTACTACTAATTTATATACCAAAGAAAAAAATGTACAAGGATTTGCTAAACCTACTACTTTCCAGCAGTAATGCTTTGAAAAATGATCGATGTAGATTAAACAAATTAATAACGAATTCGTATCGACGGCGCTCCACAAGTCGATACTATATTTGAGCTAAAACTATAGAGTTGGATTTTCACCAACGCAGCAATCCCTACAAGGGGTACATTTTACTGCTATTCCAATTTCACTGAGCCAATCATAGAGACAGCTGTTGTATCGTTCAGTCATTCATGCAAGACCGCATTTAACGGCCAAGGTATTCCGCTACCTTAGGCTTCTTATTGTTATTTGAAAACAATTCTATAATTGTAAATTCAAAGTTATCACCCCATAACGAGGGTGCCAATATTTTTGGACCATATCTTCAATTTATAAGTTAAAAGATATTAATCTTTATTCCCATACGTCCTAGCAAGAAATATTCTTACTGGTTTTAAGGACGATGTTATTTTAATTTAGTTAGTATCATATACTCCATGTCACCCTCTGACGACAAAATTATTATATGATATAAAGAATAAAATAAATAAATTGTTTAGCTTGTGGCCTCTGAGGATAATAAAAACTTATTAGGTGCCCTGTTACCTTCTTATAATATACACTACAAGGCGATTATAAAGGTAGATGTTAATTCCACATCAATACCTTTATGTTGTAACACCACTACTCTTTTTCATTAATAATATCTATTATTTCTTCTAAAGTTCTTTTTCTTTGTTTTCCTTTACCTTCTGGATTCATAAGATAAACTAATTTTATTAATTCTATTAATTCTTCTTTGGCCATAGTTTTCTTTTTATTTTCATCTAGTTTGTTGATTATATAACAGAAATTGCTAAATATGTCTGATGTATATTTACTTGAGTATGGAACTATATATTGGGCAAAAAAAGGAAATATTAAATATTTTTATATTTTGAGTACCTTTTATTGAATAGATCCAAACTTTTTCAGTCCCAGATTTTTTTACCACATGGCCTAAGTTTGCAAATAAAGCTTTAAAAGAATAGAGTATATTAATTCCATTTTCATGTTGAGCAACGTTAAACTCAGGTTGTAGGACTATTCCGCGAGCAACTTTATCATTTTTTACTACGGAAATTACTAATGCCCCTTCACCTTCTGCAAAACCACCTAACCAATATTTGTAGTTCTCACCCTGAACTAAAGAATTTATTTTTTCCTGCTGATTAACTCCTAAAAGATTATTATTATTATTATTTTTCATTATATTATTATTATATGTACTCATTTTATCTTGACATCACTTGAAACGCATTATAATTGCACTTCTACCTGTAGAGACTAATTAAGATCTGAGATTATTTCATCAGAGCGAAACCCCGATTATTATGCACCTACACTACAATAACGAATAAAATAATTAATTACTGTATATTTTTGAAATACATATATATATTTCAGCACCTACGCACCTTTCTACTAATAAGAAAAATAAACCACTTCACAAATTAAAAATGGCTAATACAGCCGAATCCTCTTAATAAGTATTGTGGTATAATATAATTGTCTTTTTATTAACTAATTGTCAGAATTGATTATTCTATAGTTAATATTAGAATTGTCTCAGCATATAGCTAAATTTAACGAGGGCCCTAAAGTTTGACCCTCATAGGTAAGGCCGCCATTAATCGGGGTTTCCTTCAAATCCTAGTTTATATTAGTCAACTAAGAATATCCGTTAACCAGCCGACATCGGGCAGAGATCACACTCAATACTTTGATTTTTATCTTATGCAAAGTGCTTTGTTTTAATTAAACAGTCGTACAACACGATTCTATGCTTCCTTTTCTTTACCTGATATTAATCAGGAGGAACGGCACTCCTTCTCCCTAAGTTACGGTAGTTAGTTTGCCGAGTTCCTTAACGATTGTTCACTCAAACGCCTTCGTATTCTCTACTTGCTTACCTGCGATGGTGTCTAGGTACGGTTATTTTTATTTATCGTTTTTCCAGAACTTTTATCACTTAAAAAAAGTTGTTACTATATAAAAAAGGTTTTCTCATCGTTCAGCCCTCCTTTGGGTGCATAAACTTAGAGGCCGTTACTTTTATTAATACCATAAGCTTAAGGCGAGGTCAACCTGTTGGTTCACCTTTATCGTTACTCATATCAGCATTATCACTAGGGTTGTATTATTTTTCTTTAAAAGAAAAAAATCTTATATATACCCCAAGTTCCGCTACCCTATAAATATAACAGAAAAATCTTTATACATATAGACAAGGTTTCGGTATATTATTTTAGATCCGTTAAATTTTAAATGCCTTTTTCAAAGTAACCGGGTAAAAAAAAAGTATTTTTTTTCTTCTCCCGGTTATAAAACCAGTGCTCTGTTACGCAAGGCAGTCAGATTTATCATACAAATATAAACATAATAATCTTAATAATCTGAAGTGGGTAACCGAAGTTAACCCCTTTCTATCTAATAGTCAAATTTGAAGTAATTTAGGTTAGGCAGAGCCACCCTCCCTATGGCTATTCATACCATCTTTTATTTTACTAATTTGTTCGAGCCCAGCCTCTGTTAGGTGAGCTTTTTCTTTAATTAATTCGGCTACTTTACAAAAATCCTCAAAATTTTCCCTTTTCACCCCTAAGATAGGATATTTTTTAAAGAACGGTATTATATTTTCAGTTATCTGAGAAAATTTGTGAACATGGAGGTCTACAACATCTCTACGGAAAGAAATTATACCACAATTTAAATATTTTACTATGCTTTCCATTAATTCCTGGTCTCGATCCTGTTGAGTTATCTGGAATCTTAACCGAGCCTGATAGCCTAGCTTATGGTGGGACGATGGGTGAACACCGACCGAGAAACATCCTTCACCACTCGTAAATCCGACTAGTCAATTCGGATCTGGTATTTCTTTATTAACAACGTTAAGTCTCTTAACAGGCTCTACATCAGGATATGCTTCCTTTAATTGAGCTGGAAGACCGTTATTAAGTGAGGCTTTGATTCCGACAAGTTTACTTAAACCCTCAAGAGTCAAATGTTCCTTGTTTTTAATCATTTCGTACGCTTGCTTGAATAAAAGAGAATCCGCCAATTTCTGAGTTATCAAAGGATATTTATCAAAAAAGTCAATGACTGCGGGCATATCTTTAAAAGAAGAAACTTGTAACATACTTGAATCCGAGCGTGTTCTGTATATCTTTCCTACACCTAACGCCGATTGAATTGATTCTAAAATAGCTTCATCCTTTCGGTGTAACTCAATCTGAAAATAAAGTCGAGCCGATAAAGGCAGGGTAGTTAAATTATCCTTCACCTTTTCACTTGAAGCGAGGGGTTGCGAACCTTTATAATTTTTATTTTTTATTATAGAAATACGAAAGCAACCTTCAGCATCTGTAAAACCAGTGAGAAATCAAGGTGATATACCTCTATTATCCTGGGCGGTAGATGTACCAAACATACGAGATGACTGGGGCTGAATTATGTAAGAGCAAGGGTGCAGTAAAGTAGATTGGAAGAGTAAAGAACAATTCGGCAATATCGTAATTTTTTTGTTTATCATCATCATTGTAACGTTATATATATATAAATTGAAGCCACTGAAAAGTGTCCGCAATATGAGGTAAATCCAAACTTCCTAGTATTAAGATTAAAGTCAGAGTATACAGTGTGGACTCGAACCACACATAAACCTTATGTATACTCGGCTCTATGATAAAGAGATGTTTAGTAAGAAGGGATTTTGGTCCTTCCTATCTAGCGGTCAGTAACTAATTATGAAGAAATGGACATTATTTGTTAGCCTCTTACGGATTAGGTGACTGAAGGGAGAGAGGATCTCACTGAGATCGTCATGCCTTCCTCACTCCATACCAATTATTCTTCCTACTATAGTACTCTAGCCCGAACTTGTGACCCGGACTCCTCTCGAACATAGGGCCAATCTCTTAGTATTATTCCATTATTCATATCTCATATGGGAAAAATTCCAGGGACTCCAACCTCTAGAAGTTACTAGGATAATTTCGCAGGACCATCAAGAAAGAGGTGTTAGCACCTTCTCCATGGTTGCTTTCTAAACAAAGCGCCCTCTGAACCCATCCTAGCCTAGCTAAAGGTCAGTGTAAATAAATGCTGTAACGACTTAAACTGAGGTGTAGGCAAGGCCTCCTCGTGGTTTAAGTTAAATGACACTAGAAAGTTTAATTTTAGATTATTATTCGGCAGTATGCCATGTTTTTTTTTATTTGCTTAGAAGTCCTAGCCGCTTTAGGCGTTGGGCTGGGCCGGAGGCCCCGGGATTCTGATTTGATAATTTATTTCGAAACCCATTAGAGTATACCTCAAACACAATTAATGTGCCAACTACCGTCTACTCGTTGCTCTTTTACAGACAGCAAAAGAATGCTGTTTTGATTTAGATCCGCGGTATCCCATTTCTTTTTCAAGTAATCTTCTGACTTGTTACCCTCTCTGAGTAATTAGTTCAGCCACCTATAGTCTTTCGACTAAAGACTTGGTATCAGAAGCTTTAGGGGGTCCCCGGAGTTTGGCAATTTTACCCACGGAATGAGCGATTTCCCAAATCACTCGGCAGGTCTTCAAAAAATGGCCGCTTCTAAGCCTATTTCCTGGTCGAATTAGAGAAAAGACTACCTTTATTTCACTTAATAATAATTTTGGAACCTTATTATAACACTTGTTCTGGGCTGTTTCCCTTTTGACATACAACCTTAGCATTCTCGTCCCATAACTTTAGCCCTCCGAATAGGGGCCTGGCTATCATGGTATCTTTAATCTTGAGTTACTTATTTATTCTTATTTCTTATTTATTAAGGCTTTCTTTGAGTATTCATATCGGATTTTATTCTCCGTATCTCCTCTAAACCAGACTCAGTTAGATGGGCTCCTGATTTAATCAAGGATACTACTTTACAAAAATCTTCAAAATTTTGCTTCTTAGAACCCAGTAAAGGATATTTTCTAAAGAACGGTAGAATCTTGTCTTCTACATCAGAAACTTTCTTAACCTCATAATCTATCACAGCTACAGAGGATTTTGTATAAATATTTCCGCAATCTAAATATTTCACAAAACTTCCCATTAGTAAGTCATCCCTACTATGTTGGGTAATTTTAAATGTCAATTGAACTCGATATCCAGGGGGAAAGCCCCTGACTTCGCAATACCAACATAAAAGCAGCCCTCAGCTTCCACAAATCCAGTTAGTCAATTAGGATCTGAGATAATCTGATCTTCAACTCTAGGTCTTTCCACAGGAATAATATCCGGGAAAGCTTCCTTTAAAGAGTCTGAAAAACCTAAATTAATAGCAGCTTTAATACTTAAAAGTTCACGGAAACCCCCAGGAGTAAGATGTTCTTTACGTAGAACTAGTTCAAAAGCTCTTTTAAATAATAGATAATTAGCTCGTTTTTGCGTTAACAATGGGTACTTGTCAAAATGGTCTATAATTACCGAGATATCTTTTATTGATTAAACTCGATACTTAGACGAGAATTTCCCATGTTTATCTATACCGCCGATGCCATTAAAAAAGAGTTGAACATTTTCCAATAAAGCTCGATCCCTATCATGTAACACTATAGTAAACTCATATTTTACTTGATATCCGGTTTGAATTTTGGGAGTTTTTTGCAAAAAGATTCCAAAACTTCCCTCACCATCTGCTAACCCTGTAATGAACGCTGGCTTTAAAACAGGCACAGATAGGGAACTATACCTCAAGAAATTGTTATTATTCATCATTGTTGTAACGTCGGATATTATATATATATAAGTCACTGAAAGGGTCCACAATTACAGGTAACTCCTAAATTCCTAATTACTAAAATTAAAGCCAGAGCATACCCTGAGGAATTGAACCTCAAGTATGGAAACCCCCCCCCATATACTCCTGCTCTATGGTAAAGAGATACCTACTCAGAAGGGATTTTCTTCCTTCCTATAGCGTCAATGCACAGAGCCTTCCACACATAATGGATGAGTGTAGTTGGAAGTAATGCACACTCTAGCCCGAACTTGTGACCCGGACTCCTCTCGAACATAGGGCCAATCTCTTAGTATTATTACCTTATTCATATCTGCAAGGGGGAATCAATCCCAGGGACTCCGACCTCTAGATAGCCCCACCCCCAAATTAGGAGGTGAAAGACACTAAGACATCTTCGCAGGAATAGAAAAAAAGGAGGTGTTAGCATCTTTCCCCTATTTAGTTCTCGAAAACCGCCCTCTGAATTATATCCTAGTCTACCTGAGGCCAGACTTAATTTATTAAATTCGCCTTAGGGAGAAACACTCCAGATATACTATAATTACCCATTAAGTTGCTAAATCTGTACCGTCCGTAGACGATAAGAATTTTTAGTTATTTTTTAGTTAGTTAGTTATTTATTTAGTTATTTAGTTATTTTCAAAAAGGGAGCTCACGCCCAGGGGCCACTTTTTAGTTAAGATGGACCCCTCTATACTCAATATTTACCTTTTTAATAAGAATGATTTTACTTTCTCTCAAAAACCGGATTTCCCGGCGACTAGAGTACACCTTACAGCGTCCGTAGACACTGAAGAACCGTCTACTCGTTGCTCTTTTACAGACGCTGTCTGATTTAGATCCGCGATCACCCATTTCCTTGCGTGCATCTCTGGTGATGTTACCATATCCTGAGTCATTAATCAGGCCAGCCATCAAGTTTCCCTGACGGCCTTGGTTACCAGAGCTTTAGGGCTTACCCGGAGTTTGGCTCTTTTACACAAATTAGAGTTGCCGACACTCTATTTATGTCTGATTATTTAACATTCATCATTACCATTCCGAGTCCAATTGCTCACCAGTAAAATCTTCACGATCCCCCGATATATACAAATTTAGTTTATAGGCCAAAGTTGTCTGAGATCACAGTTCTGTACCTGCTATGATGTAATTAAATGACCTACTTAGATAGGTTTCGCGGAAACAGATACGACCATCTTTAACCATTTTAAAGGTCGAGTTGAGGTCCTTCTCCCTAAATAGTCTCCGGAAAGGGAGTTCGACTACCGCCGAGTTTTAACTATCCATTTTACAGAAAATAAATACACTTTTTTTAATCTTTTAATTTAATAGAATAACTATTTCTTAAAATTTTTCCTGATTCAATTGTCTTTTTTATAGTTGTTCTACTTACACCTAAAGCTGTCCCCGCGTCGGTCATAGTTGAGAATTCTTCAATTTCACCTGTTTTAATATTTGTAACTTCAACAGCCTACAATAACTGCATAAATATGAAGAAGAAAATTGTAATTCGCTTGAATAGACACAATTATACCCGTTTAAAGATATACTGGCCTTTATAAGGTTTTTGTTGATCTCGCTTTAAATAACTAGCGATTTTGATATATTTAAGGCTCTTCCAGCTTCACCGATAGAATCGTAAATATTTGTTTGATTATTTTTATTATCAAATACTTCTATTCTTTGGCAAGGTCTACCGGATCCTTCAGGTCTTGTGTGGACCAATTTAGCTTCTGAAATCTTCTTACGAGATTCAGCGGAATGCTTTTTACCGAAAAAAGGATTATTCTCTCCTACTTGCAGACCTATCTTTGCATCTGAAATCTTCTTACGAGATTCATCAGAATGCTTTAGCCCATAAAATGAAGCAGCAGGGTTCTTTGAGTAATTGTACTCAGGATTAAAGAGGTTTATATAATAACCCTCTCTTTCTAAACACTTCCCAGGTTCACAGTACTCAAGAATAGTAAGAGAAAAATTTGAATAACCATATTTAAGCATAGCACGACAAATCAACATACTAGTATTTTTAAGCAAATAGTTAGTATTAAAATATTGTAGAAATCTTATGGAAAGACGTACAGAAGAACCTACGTAGCTTTTACCATTTATTAAATTTGTTCAAAGATATATCCCAGCTTTATTTTTATTCTCTATAAGAATTTTAACTTTATCAATGTCAGCATTATCATATTTTACTATTGGCTTATTATCAATAAAATAACAGCGGTTCGTATTTTTTTTTTGTGATATAACCTCGAAACCCTGGTCGTTATGTGTATTTTATTTTCCTGCACCCTTTCGAGTGGGGCTTGACTATATCTTAAGCACTATTCGCGCCAACCAACTTATAGTCGATGAACTGCACTCCTCTTGGGAGCTTGGCTGCGGATTGCCCATTTCCTTTCGTGCATCAATTTCGATTTTACCTTACCACGAGTCATTACCTGTGCCACGAGCTCCGTTACCGTTCTCGTTTGGTTGAAATTGCTTTAGGGTGTCTCCGCAATTTGATGATTTATAGCAGGAGGTTTACTCCCACTTACTGGCCAAAGGAGTTTCTCACACTCCTTTTACTTTGACCAGCTATTTCCTAGTCAGTTTTGTCTTTCCAAATATTTGTTAGCTTTCGCTACAATTTAGACTATATCTTCAACTTTACTCTTCTCTTAGGTTATTGTTTTGTTATGTGTTTGTATATATATGCTTTATTCATTTATTAAATCAATAAATTCTTGTTTTGTAAGACGTCTTCTTTTACCTAATAAATTTGAATCGTATGCTAATTCTATTATCTCTTTAAAAGAAGTGTCTGATTTGTAACCATTAGTTTTTATAATGCTACAAACTTTTATTAATACCTCATAATGTAGGTATTTTTGCGTGTTAAATGTTACTCCATTAAGTTTAGGTGCTATGTTATTGAGTATTAAATCAACATTTTCAACTTGATAACGACTAGCAGCTAAAGGTAAATCATACACATTACCACAGCCAAAAAAAGTTTTAAGCTCACTTAATAATTCTTTACATGCTGTTTCTTGAACAACAGTAAAATTAGCTCTAACTCTACGATAGGGCTTATGTTGAAAAGACACATTAAAGCTACCATCTCCGTCTATCAATCCTGTTACAAAATCCAAACTCAATGGTTTAGGGCTAAATGAGACCATTTCTTCATCTATTTCAGATTTAGAAGAAACACTAGGCAATAAACCATGTTGAGCACTTAAAAAGTTAATAAGCTTATCTTTAGATTCAGGCGTTCTTAAACTTGTTGCTTTATTCATATAATAACTAGCATCAATAATTTTAAGTAAACCTTCTAAATTTAAATGCTCCTTGTTTAACATCTTTTTTACTATTTGTTTAAACGCTAAATAAGATTTTAACTTACCATGGCTTAACGGATGTTTATCAAAGATAGGTAATAAAACGTTATTGATGTCCTTTAAGGATGTCACTACAAATGATACTGATTGATTACTTTTGTTTTGTGTTATAAAACCAATACCAAAATGTTGTTGCATTTTTTTAAGTAATTCTAATTCACTAATATGTTGACTTATACAAAATATAGGCTTAGGTCTTAAGAACAGCCCAGATTTTCTTTTATCAAACACTACAGTGAAACTTCCATCGGATTGACTGAACCCACTTAACCATCCCTCTGTAAAATTATATTCTCTATTTTTTTTCATATTTATATTTTTTATTTTTATGCTAATATATTAGCTCTACTTAGTCTTAGTAGTGTCAAACACTACTAGGGCACACAACGTCCCTTAATCTCATTGCTTTCAGGTTTTATACCAATCAGGGCGCATCACTATCAACGGTTGCACTATCTTTCAGTAATGCTGCTCCTCCTTGTGACTCTGGTATCATGTGACACTTCCAGCACGTATTACTACGTACTCTACATCCCACTTTCCCCCTCATCCCACACACTTGCGGGGAAACTAATATAAAAACTTATACGGAAGATTGCGAGACTGATAGACAAAGCCTATCAACATACATATATTTTTAATAACAATAATTTAACTATAACCATAATAAGATCGAAAATGTAAAGTGCTGGCGTATTACGAATGCATTAGACTCATTCTTCTTATTGAAGAACCTCCCGTAAATTAATACGGTTAAAGTAAGTAATGCAATCGTCTCTTCTTTCGAATTCAGTCGTTACGGGGTTATATTAAGCTAGTATAATTTTTAAAGTTAAGTCTTAATAAACTTCCCCCGGTATCGCCATAGGCTAAAGCCCTTAGGTTTCACCGGTATAAGCCAGATTCTAACTAAAAATTACTCTTTAGTAGGGCGAAAGTTCACCAACATACCACAATTCATCGGATATCTTTACAACGATACAGATTATCCCTTTAACCACTCATTATAGTCAATGGATGGCAGAGCTAGGACTTTTCTCCCTAAATAGAGATTATAGCACTCCCTCGCTATAGAGGCTAAATCTAACTATCCATTTAGCAGATAATATAGTTTTTATGTTTTTCTTTTTATAGTATATCTTTTTTTTACTAATCTATTATTTAAAAGCGCCCGGTCCACAGGTCTATTACTTTTTGCTAATGAGCGAAGGCTATAATAGGTGTAGAATCTAAAAGGGGTCAGATAGAGGGTTATAGCGAAATTTTGGTAATAATATACCTTCCTTTATATGGGAGTTTTTTTTACTTTTAAGTAAATATTGGCCAACACTGGAAAGGTTAACGTTTAAGGCTCCGGATGCTTCACGCATAGAATCATATCTAGTTGTGATATTAGTTTCTAGATCTAGAACTTCTATTTTTTGACTAGATGGTTGACTGCTACCACTAGGGTTAGCCTTTCTAGAAACGGATATCTTATTACGAGTTTTCTCACTTTGAGCTTTTATCGGATTATTGTTACCTTTTTTAGATTCACTCATTTTACGCCGAGTTTCCTCTGAATGTTTTCTTAAAAAAATTTAGCCTTGGTTTCTTCTGAGTGTTTGAAGCCTAAATTAGACCCGGCTACAGATAAAATGTTATATTCAGGTTTGAGTAGATCTAAGTAATAATTTTCCCTTTCAATACAATTTTCACGCTCACAATATTCTAAGATTTCTAATGAGAAATTAGAATAACCATATTTTAATAAGGCTCTGTACATGTAACTATTATTACTCTTTGATTCTCGCAAAAGATAACCAATAGAATAGTAATTAGTAAATCTACGGGTTAAACTAACTGAACTCCCAACATAGGTATTTCCGTTTTTATTATTAACCCAACGATATACGCCTGCTTTATTTCGGTTATCTGCGAAGATTTTAATTTTATCTTCGTCAGCATTAGCATATTTAATTATAGGTTTTATCTCAATAAAGTTAATATTACAGTTATCCTTGGAGTTAAGTTTACAACAAGATGCAAAAGATGCCTCGCAAGATCTACCATTAATTTTGTTTTGTTGGCAATGTTGCAATTTGGGCGATAAAGAAAAGGAAATTGTATAAATATTATATTTTTTATTGTTTGTCATGTTTTTAAAATGCAACAATTATATACCTTTTACTTTTATTAATAAGATTACACTGTGGCCACATTTTTACTTTAACTTCTATATTATATATTCCAATCTAAACACATTTTACCTTAATTTTTTAAAATTATTCTTATATATATATCGTCTATCTAAAAATTGTGACTTGAAATCTTTTTTGCGCATCTTAATTTATATAAATAATAACAAAGTTCAATAAAAAGTAATTTTCAATTCTTAAAATTTAAAGTTTGTATTTTTCGAAATTCATACCTATAAACATAGGGATTTTAACTATATTATCCTGCACCCTTTCGGGTGAGGCTTGACTATAATATAAGCGCTATTCACGCCAACCACCATCTAGTCGATGAACTGCACACCACTTAGTTTTTGAATAAGTGGCGCTTGGCTGCGGATTGCCCATTTACTTACGTATATCAATCTTTATTTTACCATACCGCGAGTCATTACCTGCGCCCCAAATTATATTGCTATATTTGGTTGGTTAAGATTGCTTTAGGGGGTTCCCGTCAATTTAATGGTTTATAGCAAAAGGTTCACTTTCACTCGAGCTATTACAAGGGCTCAATCTTGTAGTTAACCCGTTCGGGCTTTTATAACCCTGACCATGGTAAGATCACTAGGTTTCGGGTCTAATATTAGATATTCACTCATTATATGATAATCGCTTTATCTAGGCATTACTGCTTACATCTAATATTAACTTGCTGCATTTATACCAATATTTTCATACTGGATTAGACTATACCTTCAACTCAAAAAAAGGTTAGGTAAGTATTCTTATTTATTGAAAAAAAACATAATTTATTGATTGTACTTGATAAAGGTTTTTTGATTAAACCCCTATCGGTTCTGATGCCCGGCAAATTAACTATCTTTATCCAAATCTAATTTATAATAAAAATGTTCTAAGAAATAAGGTTGAACTAAATTGATTAATTTATCTTTAGATGTACTGAAGATATAGATTCTGTGACCATTAGTTACTTTATGAGAGCTACATTCTAGATCAAATTTATTCTTTAAGATATTAATTAAAAATTGCATTTCACTTAATGAGAAAGATTCTGTACAAATGTATAGTCCTCTACCAGATTTGTAGCTATCGTCCATCAGTCAATACGCTAAACCTTTCGCTGTTAATAAATCTTCTAGATTTGGAGGTAAAATTTTTTGACCTTCTGAATTATAGAATAATTCCCTATAGATATTAAAACAAGGTAAACTTAATGTCTGAAATTTTATAGCACTATATTCCTTATTTTTATTTGGTCTATTATCAAATTTTGACATAACTAAAGGTTTTGAACCACAAAATTCTTGGAATAATTCATACAAATGTTCAATATACTCTTTATTTATTATAGATTGTTTAAATTGCATTCTTGCATTACAATTTAGATTTGGTTTTTCCACAGTCAAATCCCCTAACATTGAACCTATGATTATTTCGTGTAAGCTATTAGATACTTTTAAGTGAGCTTTAGGTGAAACTCTATAGAATCTTTTAAAGATAGAGCCCCCTTTATTTTCCCCAAGTGACAAAAAATTCAATTTTTTTTTCATGTGTTATTTTAATCATAAGGCTTGTATTATATGGCGTATTGTCAAACCATATGTGCCCAAGCTAGGCTACTTTCGTCAACAGGCGGTTTAGTGGGCATATTCTATCCCTACTCATAAAGGAGGCTTCGCATAAGTAGTTATTTCTAGCTACCGGGACCTTCCACCGACTTCTGTGCACAGCCGACTTAATTCGGCTACTAATCGTGTCTTTTCAATTTACTCACCGGCCTTCAGGCCGGTAGGATAAGAAATTACTTTCCATGCTTATTTGGAATTCTTGAGTGCTGACGTGTTACCGATTTAAAAATCAGTCCTATTCTTTCGAATAAAGTCGTTACGGGGCAAAATAAAAATGAGCACGATATATACTCTAAGTTTATATAAACTTTAATTCCTAAGATTTATTTGCTTCCCACGGTATTTTCAATAGACAATAAGTCCTTAGAATTCACCGTTAGCATAATAATTATTAAATCATCATACCGGCGTTTTACCGCCATGAGTCAGTATTACAAAGAATTTCACAATTCTTCTGGGCAAGCAATTCACCCATTATGCAAAAGGTACGCTCTTATTATTTATTTAAATTTTGATCGAGCTGCTTATAAAACTACTATTTCATTACATTTCCCTCACGGTACTATTTTCACTATCGCTTAATATACCATATTTAGCCTTAGAGGAAGGTTCCCCTTTAATTATTCAAACAGACTTATATCCATTTTACTTAATAACTTATAGGCTTTTCTACTTTCATTCACACTAATCATAGAATCTCCTTTGATTTTTTTTCCTGAAGTTACTTAGATATTTCATTTCACTTCGTTTTATTATTTAATTTCTCTTAGAGCTCATGTGTAATATAACACAACTTCATTCTCTTTGGTATATTGCTAGTAATCCGTAATAGTTTCTTTATATACTATCCATAATATTATGGTGGATATTACATTCCATATCGTTTATTAATTTACTTATAGAAAAAAAAAATTGACTTTTTTTTAGTATAGAATATTTTTTTTGTATTTTTTTTTATATTATGATTATGATTATGTATCTGAATCTGAATATTTTTAGATTACTATATCGGATTATTATGGTTCGAACATAACTAAACCCCACCCCAAATGAGGCGCCTAACCAACCTGGCTCTAATCCGTTTAGATTTAATAATATTCTTTAGTCCCCGAAGGGACGCCGAGCAAGCCTAAAATATTTGCACTTCAGAGAATATCCGATTTGAACGGATGTGACTATATTATTAGTCAAATAAGACTCAAGCTTATCGCCTTAGACCAGACTCAGCCAATTCTCTTTTATTGGGGCTCCGCAAAAAAATATATAGCAACCAATTAAGGCGCTTCGCTCTTTAATAAGTTATTGTAGTTTTAGGGCTCCGCAGCCATTACGGCTTCTTAAAAAAAAAACATTCCATTTTCCCAGCCTTTCTATAATGAGACTAACATGGTTCTTTCAAGACTTGAACTTGAAACATATTCTTATCAAAAATACACTTTACCAATTAAGTTAAAAAACCGTGTGCCTCCCAACTTCCCAAAAAGTAGAAGTTTCACTACTCTTTTATAAAGGTTTATTAAAAATAAACCCGAGGGCCCTAGGGGTCATTGAAGTTAAAGCAAATGAACATTAAGCAACGTACAAAAACAAGAAGGCAATCATAAACTAAGCGCGAATAAAAACCAAACCAAACCTACAAAACCCACAAACCAACTAGCAAGATTAGTTCTAACGTTTTCTATTTTACACTTTATACAAAAGTTCAACTATCTGAAATCTTTCCCTATATAACTTTTTATTTTTTATGTAATTCCTTATAGTATTATGATTTGTACCAAGTTCTTTGGCAGCACTACGTGTAGAATCATACATAGCTGTATCGCCTGTTATGATGTCATAAACTTTCAGTTTATGACCTTTGCTTGCTGCTATTTTTGCTCGAGTCTCCTCTGAGAGCTAACGGCCAAGGTTAGTTGCCATTTTAGCCTTTGTTTCAGCAGAATGAACACGGCCTGTTCTATAATCACTAATTTTTAGTTTTGTTTCCTCTGACAACTTACGACCCAGTTTACCTTCAGCCATTTTTGCTTTTGCTTTTACTGAGTGCTTACGGCCTAAACTTGAACCTGCTGTTTTTAAAATATTGTATTCAGGGTTTAGAAGATCTAAAAAGTACTGCTCTCGAAGGCGCGCCTACGTTTTCTTTTTTTCTTTTAAAAGAAAAATGAGGGGGCGAGAAATCGGCCGGGCAAAACTTTTAATCGCGTTCTCTGGTTCACAATACTCAAGAATCTCAAGACTAAAGTTGGAATAACCATGTTTTAAGAGTTTCTGCCGCCACCTGTGGTGTATTCCGCATAATACGAAACGTAGGCGCGCGCGCCTTCGATCATGTTTAAAAGTTTCATATTTTTATTTTAATCATATATAAATCTTCATCATCCGTTCAGTATTAAAAAAAATGTGACTCAAGTATCCGCTCTCACCTTGCCCAGCCTGTATAAACATGTTGTTTACCAATTCACTGCTACATCGAAGTTAGGTATAGGACCGATCTTAAAATTTTGTAATTATCGTAGAATTACAGTACGCGTTTTGCCAACCTCTCAGAGTACACACATCTTTTAAAACCTAATAGAACTTAAAGCCAAGATAAGAAAAAGACCATTACAAATTATACCTAGTTAAATTCTTTTTAGATGTAAATTTATATTACTCTAGTTGGGCCCGCTGCGGAGCGGAGGGCCCTTAAACTATTTTAGTTTAACTTTATTAGATATTGGTCGAGAAGACTACCAATCAAGAGCACTCAGACTTGAACTGAGAACAAGAAATTTGAAGTTTCACATTTTACCAATTAAATTATACTCTTATTTATTAAGGAATTTTTATGTAAAATAAAAATGCGCGCTGTTTTTTTTCAACAAAAAGTTTCGGCCGCCGGTGGCTGAAACGTGGGGCGCGCGCCGCCCTCCGCCCCCATTTGTATAAACTTAATAATATATAACTTACAAGAGCACTCAGACTTGAACTGAGAATTGAAAGTCTGGAGCTTACGATTTTGCCTATTAAATTATACTCTTATTAAGATATTTTATATTTTACGGAAAAGAGATGAATTGTTTTTCGGAAGGGTTCCTGGATTCTTATAAAGGTTAAATTTGTTTTTCGACAAATTAATCTCTATGTTAGCAGCAAGTCTTAAACCTAAAGATACGGCTCTAGCTAAATATGAGTTAATGGAAATATGCAATATTGAAAACATAAATAATTAAGTAATTAAAAGTTATTCAATTATAGTACATTTATGACTACCCCAATGGAGATTATTAACGAATTTTTGTGCATCCTCAGAACTAAGATTATGATAAGCATCAGGACTAATATTATGTAATTTTTTATGTATATGTAAATTATATCCATCTATTATAATTTTTAAATTTTTTGGGAGATTAACAATACCATCTTCTAGAAGATTAATCATAATATCTTTTTTGACTATTTTTGCCTGAAGAATTTTAATAGCTTGAGGCATTCTTTTATCTCTCCAGAAATATGGATTTATTAAAAGTGGTGTGTTTTTTATAACATAAAGATGATCCGTAATTCTATTTTTAGCATATTCATTAGCAACTAACAATATTGCATTGGTACCCCCCCAGCCAGCAAATGAAGTCCAGCTGGAATAGTAAAAAAATGATTACTGTATATATAATTTGTAAAACTATACATATCTATTTTATTAGGGGGTTTATAAGAGATTGTCATGCATCTAACTTGTGCAGATCTGCAACCGAAAAATAAGTATAAAGTTATTGTTAAAGGCTCTAGGTTAAGAAGGACAGGATGTGGAATTTTAGTTAATTGAATAACAACAATAACTCCACTTAACATAAGATTAGGAAAGCCAAGATTTAGAGTTTTATTGAATACTTGCATGCCTGAAACAAAGGAATATTGTGAGATAGTTTTTAAAGGGCATGAATTATTAATAGAAGGGAAAACAAACGTTTTTTTTTGTTTCCCCTCGAGTAAGTCAGAAAATATAAGGTTAGTATTTGACATTTAATTATATGTTATATTTTTTTTTTGAAGGCTTAATCATCGAAATTAAAGCTATTTTTTTTAATTTCATATATTTTCATATGTATATACTTATAAATATAATAAATATTAAACTAATAGGATATATAAGTATATTGTTAAAAACTTCACTTACTTCCAAGGGACAAGAAATGATATAACCACCCTCCGAAAATTGAGATGATGTGTCAACAGCTGATTCTACAGTTTGTGTAGCTTTATTTTGATCAAAGAGTTTATTACATGATCAGTTTTAATACAAGAAATTACCTATTAAAATTTCTTACTAATAATTCAAAAGATGATCCTTTATTCTTACTATACATCTGTATTAATACTGGTAAATAAACCAAAAATAAACCTAAAGTAAAAGCAATCTTAATGCTCCAAACTATAAATCTCATTTACATACACCACTACTCCACATTACCTAACGGAAATATAGTATTAACAGTACAAATATAAATTATATTTTAAGTAAATGTGAAGATTCATAACCCGTGTCATATATGCCACTTTTGAAATAGTAAAAATCATTTAGTTTTGGCTACATGTATTAAAACCTCAAGCTTTATGAAGATCAGTTGTAGGATATCCCTCCCTATTCTAAGGTTTTTCCAATTCTATTCTCCTTATAGAAATACATTTTCTACTGAAGAACCTATTAAAGTTGCATTTTACCAATTAAATTATACTCTTTTTGTATTATAGATATATATTAAATAATAATACATCTAGAATACTTATTCAGATATTCTTGCAATAGTGTATCCTTTTCCTTTATACTTTTTATCTTTTACTAAACATCTGGCAACATGTGCTAGACTTGCTCCAACAAACTTTGCAGCTTTACTAATAGAAGAAAATTCTTTAATTTCGCCTGTTACATCGTTTGTAGCAAACACGGGTTGTCTTTTTGAGTTACTCACCGACATTTAGTGTCTTCAGAGTGTTTAAAGGGTTTACGAGGTTCACGCGATAATGCTGCTTCCCGTATAAGTCCAATAGTAGCTTTCCACCACCAGTGGAGTAATAGTAGCTATCCGCTTTAATTTTATTTATTTTTTTTTGAAATGGATTATAAGCGCCATCTAGGTATAGATCATGAGGATCTAACACCCTCGGTTCGAGCGATAAAGGTTTACCGTTACCCCCCCCCTACGAATCTCCTATATGGATTTCTGAAGGTAACAATGAACCCCCCTATCTAGTAATTGTATTAGTCCGAGCTAATTGGGGGCTGTAATAAGAGTTTTCTCAATCAATATATCTCTATATAGAATATTCATTTTCCAACGTTTTGTAAGCGTTAAAGAGGTAGAAAGAACGAAGTTCTGCTTACATCCTGAAATTCCCCACCACCTGCTTCTATAAATTATAGAAAAATTGAGGGTTATCCTCTATTAGGTGTTTCTTTTAAGCTTCCGGGAGTTTGGGGATACGAGAGATTGGCCCGACCTCTCTGGCTTTGGCCAGACCTACTCAGGGTTGCCACCGAGTCGCTTACACAAGTACTGAGTTATCAGCCGTAAAAATTAGCAAGATTACTGTCTTTGGGCTAATTAGTTTAGCAGAGCCCTGTATACTTAAGTAAGTTATCGGTTTCGGAAAAGGATGGATTTGAACCATCAAGTGTTAATATACACGATATTTAGCAAATATCTTGCCCTACCAATAGCAACCTTTCCTTTACTTTATAAAGTTTAGTCATGCAATCTGGTTTCGGTTCTTGCTAAAAACCATATTGAAGGCACGCCGACGATTAAGAAAGATTAAAAATAAAGGGTGGAGAAGATGGAATGGTGTAAATTTACGTGCATATCTAGATTCATCACTTCATGTATAACTGGATACAAAACAGTGGGAAAATATAACAATGTCAAGAAAGATACCCGTATAAATAATTTTAATTCGCGTCTAGAAGTGATCGCATTGACTATTCATTTTACCCGCGGAGCGGACGAATTAATTTGAATGGCATTTCCTCTATAAAGGAGTCGAACCTCAAATTCCATAAACTATTATGAAATATACCAAATTAGGGGTTTAATAGTTACTTTCTTAATTAGAACGTTCGTGCGCTGACGCGCGAACAGATAATGTTATTACTATTCCGTTTAGAATATTAGTTATTTAATTTCATTTAAATTCGAAGACCTAAAATTTTATTATACCCTTTTAGTATAAAGGTTTATTATTGAAACCTTTGTTCGGTTGCTTTTTCTTCGTAGAAGAAAAATAAATAAGACAAACCGGAAATGAAACGATCTAAATTATAGTTTCTGCCGCCACCCCCCTGAGGTGGAATTCTGCTGAAACGTAGGCGCGCGCCTTCGGATATAAAAGATCTAGAATTAACCCAATGTACCAGGATGCTACATAACCCACTATAAACCACTTTAATTTATGGATTTGACGCAAGTGGGTAGTTAGCTGATTTCTTTTCAGGCCTGTTAATATTTGTATCCCTTGGGGGGTAGGCTGCTTGGTAGGATTTCTTTATAGATTTTTCTTTTATTTTAAATAGACCTAAAAAAGAGCTTATAGATCACCTATAGTACACAAAATCAGAGATCGACCACACATAGAAAAGCTCCTAAATTCACTAAACCACTTTAATACAGCTAAAAAAGAAAAGATACTCGAATAAAAGCAAGAAAATTTTTTACCTGCCAGACATCTCACCCCATTTGTATATAACTCTCAAGAAAAGATATACAACATATCGATTATAAATACAATGTTCATTGCTAAAGTTATTAGTCAACTCAAACAAAATATAGTATATATTTCAATAAAAAAAATTGGGGGGTTATATGAATTATTACATTTTAGAGATGAAGTATGAAAAGATTCTAGAGATTTATATACATTCAAGAGATTTTATAAAAACACAACTCTTTATTTTCATAAGGGAATTCAAGTACTACTTTTAGAAGTGATAAAATGTGATTTTATTAAAAAACTTAAACCTCAAAAGACTCCCAATCTAAAAATTATTACAATGGATTTGGAAACTAGAGAAGTCGATGTAGATAAAGTCATAGTGGATAAAAAAACTCAAGAAGAGATTGTAGTTAAATCAAAAAAATTGGAACCTGTGTGTATTTCTGTATTTATCGGTGCAGATAAACCTAAAATAATAACATTTAAAATTTGGGATTTTCTATCAAAAGAAGAAATGATCTTAGCCGCATTTAAGACAGTAATGGTTAAAAAATATTACGGTTATTCCATTTATTTTCACAACTTCTCATATTTTGACTCTATATTTCTATTAAAAACATTAATAAAGATTCCAGATACTAAACTTAACCCTGTACTTCGGAAAGGAAAAATTATAAAACTTAATATTCAATTTGATAAAAGAGCTAAAGTAGCTAAATCTGGTTCTAAGTATAAAGGTTCAATTAATATCTACGATTCACTTTTATTATTAACTCAAAGCTTAGAGAAGTTAGGAACAACTTTTGGTTGTGAGAGTCAAAAAGGAATGTTTCCTCTTAAATTTCTTAATGACCCTACAATTTCTTTAGATTATGAGGGGGAATTACCATCTTTAAAATATTTCTATCACCCTAGCCCACTTAATAAAGCAGCATATAAAAAGTATGAAGCTAAATATAAAGAGTTCAAAGAAACTTTTGTTGAGGATGGAGCAATTAAAAAATGAAACTTAAAAAATGAATTAGTAAAATATTGTGAACAAGATGTGATCACTTTACATCAAGTAATAACAGCATTTACTAAAGAAATTTATAGTAGATTTGAGATTAATATATTAAAATATCCAACTCTTCCGGCGATAGCCTTTGCAATTTTTATAAGTCAATTTATGCGAATTGAAAACATTCCTATAGTAGGGGGAGCAGTGTATAATGACATAAGACAATCTTACTACGGAGGTTTTGTTGATGTTTATAAAGTTTATGCTAAGAATGTTAAATCATATGATGTTAATTCTTTATACCCTTCATCGATGAAAAATTTTAAGTTACCAGTAGGAAATCCAACTTGATTTGAAGGAGATTCTAAAAATATTAAGGATCTCTTTGGTTTTGTTTATACTAAAGTTTATGCACCTAATATACACACACCTATTCTTCCCCATAAAATTGTTAATAGTAAAGGAGCGTTTTCAACTCTTTACCCCACTGGTACCTGATCAGGATGATATTTCACAGAAGAAATAAAAAATGCTGAAAAGTACGGTTATAAATTTGAAATAATAAAAGGTTATACATTTAAAAAATCTTTGATCTTTGATGCTTACGTTACAGCTTTATATAAAATTAAGTGTAGTGTATCTTCAGATAGCCCATGGTATACAATCTCAAAATTGTTACTTAATAGTTTATATGGAAGATTTGGCATGAGTCCTTTATTGGATCAAAATGATACAATAAATATAGATGATTTAAATTTATATGTTGAAAACTCTGATATTGCTGTTTCAGAGACATATAATTTTGGAGACAAATGTTGAGTTTCCTATAGACCCATATCTGATGAGGGTCTTTCATTACCAAATGTTTCAGTACCGATAGCTGCAGCTATTACTGCGTATTCTCGTATACATATGACTAAATTTATTATGGAATACTCCGCGGATATTTGTGCGATCGATACAGATGGAATTAAATTAACCTGTGAAATAGATGAAAAATTGATAGGACCTGAATTAGGAAAAATGAAGTTTGAAGGGGAATTCATAGAAGGTGTATTCATTGCACCAAAAGTTTATGGTGGAATAACTACGGATAATATAATGGTTGTAAAAGTTAAAGGATTAAAGGAACTAATTTCTTATTGAAAATTAAAAATATTGCTTTATGTTAAAAATATTAAAATACCACAAAATAAATGATATAGAAATTTTTCAGATGCGACTATTGATGTAGAAGCACAGATTTATACTTTAGCTGCAACTGAAAATAAGCGTGAGCTTATAGTAGATTCAACCGGCAAACTAATAGGAACAAAACCTTATATGTTAGAAGAGGGTGTAATATTACAAAAAGAGAGAGAAATACTTTACTATTTATCGACTCTTTTAGTATCTTCTCAAGATTTAGCTCTTCCTGCTCCTTACCAATATTTAGCTCTTCCTGTACCATTAAAAAAAAAAATAAACTTTCTTGTCTTTACCGAAGGCGCGGCACGCGCCTACGTTTCTTTTTTTCTTTTAAAAGAAAAATGAGGAGGGGCGATGTTTGTTCTCCGAAGGCGCGCGCGCGCCTACGTTTCAGCCACCCCAGAGGGGTGGCGGCAGAAACTATCATTTAAATTTAGGTTTATCCTTTTCGGTTTGTCTTATTTATTTTTCTTCTTCATCACTCCCTCCTCCGGTTGTTTAACTATTTTTTCTTCTTCGCTTTTTTTATTAAATAATAAAAAAGCGGGCTCCGCTGTTTTTTAATTAAATTAAAAAAAAGGGAGGGGAAAGAAAAAGCGGGCTCCGCATCCGGAGTGAAAATAGATTTTATCCCCTCCGGGGCCGATAGAACACATGTTTGGGAATTTTATATTTAAACCGATAGTGAACTCCAGCGATGGCGGTAATAGATAGATAACTGAAGGTAGATGAGGATAAATATAAATCACTGAAGGGGCAGGATGTGGAAGATATATAATATTATTTGAAGGTAAAGATAATAAACTTTTAGGCTCAGGTAAGCATAAATAATTAGAAGATTATAAAAGAGCGGATAAATAACATAAAATAAATTTTTCCTGTTTAATTTTTATACCATCAACTAATTGATATGGTTGACTATTAATAATTTTACCAGTTGAATCCCTAACTAGAATTCTCTTATTTTCAGTTGCTGAAAGAGTATAAACCGTATCTAATATACGAATAAAACCTTCATTTCATTCACGTACTCATTTTAACTGAGGAATTTTAAGTTTTTCTACATAAATTAGATGTTTCATTAATCAATAAGAAATTGATTTTTTTAATCCTTTTACTTTTACAGTCATAGAAATATCTGTTGCAATTCCAGCATACACTTTAGGAGCGATAAATATTGCCTCCTTGAATTCACCTTCAAACTTCATTTTTCCTAATTCACTTCCAATTTCCTCATTATCTATCGGTGATGTAGTTTTTATACCATCAGTGTCAATGTAACAAATAGAATCCGAATATTTCATTATAAAATGAGTCATGTGAATACGAGAATATGCGGATATTGCTGCAGAAACTGCGATTGAAACGTTAGGATCATCTTGTGAGTCCTTTCCATGATAAATTGCTAAGACTTTATTTCCTAATTTAATCTTATCTTTTATATCAAAAGCTCCACTTTTTTGTAATTCTTCAAAACCAACATCTTCCATTAATTCATTTTTATCCATTTCAGGATTCATACCAAATCTGCCATATAAACTATTTAATAAAAGTTTTGAAATGCTATATCAAGGATTATCGGGTGTAACATTACATTTTATGTCATAAAGCTCTTTAACGTAATGAGAAAATATTTTTTTCTTTTGGAATTGATAACCTTTGATTATTTTAAATTTATAACCATATTTCTCAGCATTCTTAATTTCTTCACTAAAGTATCATCCGCTTCAGTTTCCTACTGGGTTTATAGTAGAAGATCCACCATTTCGATTTTTTATTTTAAACGGAAGAATTGGGGTTCTTAAATTTAATGGGGCTTCAACTTCAACATAAGCAAAACAAAAAAAACTTGAGAATTTTAAAAGAGGATTCCCCTCGAAAAAGATCGGTTTTCCCACTGGTACTGGCTTACTTTCCATAGAACTAGGGTAAAGTGAATTTACATCATAACCTTTTACATTTTCACCATACGATTTATAAACATCTACAAATCCCCCATAATAAGCTAACTTAATATCATTGAATACTCCACCTAGTAGTATAGGAATAATATCTTTGGGCATATACTTTCTTCTATATATGGCAAATGCGATTGATGGTAATGTAGGATATCTAGATATATCAATACCAAATTTTTTATATATTTCTGTAGTGAATTTAGTAATCACTTGATGTAAAGTTATAACATCTTGCTCACAATATTTAATTAATTCCTTTTTAAGGTTTCATTCCATGTTTTTAAATGTTGAAATATAGTCCTTATAGTTTTTGGAAAATTTTTTATACGCATCTGCTTGTGTTAAAGGATCCGGGTGATAGCAATATTCAATATCCGGAACTTCACCTATATAATTTAAGGGTGTGCTAATGTTATTAAGAAATTTAAGAGGAAACATTCCTTTAGACTCACAATTAAAATTTTTTGCTAGTTTCTCCAAACTTGATGTCATTACAAGTAAAGAGTCAAAAATTGTAATAGATCCTCTGTATACAACCTTATCTTTACCAGATTTGTTTTTACCTTTTATTACTTGATCAAATTGTATTACTATTTTTAGTATTCTACCATCTCTAATAAGAGGAGTGATTTTTATACCAGACATTTGAGCTAAAATTTTTAATAGGAATACCCCGTCAAAATATGAAAAATTATGCAGATACAGTTTATACCCATGATATTTACGGATTAAAAGAGATCTAATAGAATTTTCTAGCATTGCTTCAGGCGAATTAAAGTCACCCACCCAGAATGTTGTTTTATTTTTACCGTTATATGTTGATACACAAATTGGTGAAAGTTTATCACCTAAGGTTCTAGTTTCAAGATCCATGGTAATAAATTTCTCACTAGGAATTTTCTGACTTTTAACCAATGGAATGAATTTTGGATTAATTTGTTCTGTCTGTAGAACTTTTTTTCCATCTTTGAAAGTTATTGATTTATTGCCAAATAATCTTTCAAACATTGAAAACTTTAATGTTTTTTTATTAAATGATGAGTAAATTACTTTATCCACAAATTTTAATACGGTCAATTTCCCTTGTAAAGTTTTTTTAAATATATAAACTTTATTTTCATTATATTTTTCATCAATTTCAGCTATTAATTTGTTGTCCAATAACACTGTTCATATTTTAGTGTTTATGTTTAAGAAATAACGTCCTCACTTTCTAAAGTCCATATTAGTAGGAATATTATAACCTCAAAGAGTATGACTATAACCTGCTTTTTTATTAACCTGATCAAAAGTTTTAGTTGATAAATTACGTTTATAATCTTCAGGACAAACTTTATACTCAATAATTAAATTTTTAAAATCGGGTTTGTGATATTTATCCAATGCTTTTGAATAACAATACGATAAAGCTTCACATGCTCAATTTAAATCCGTTAAAACCACAGTGTCCAAATAGCTTAAAGAACGAATCTCTAAATTTTCAAGTTGAACTCTAAGTTGAATAGATATTTTTAATTTGGTGTTTTTTTCTAACTCTTTAACTATTACATCTTTTCAAAAATTTCCAACTAGATTATTGATTGTATCTTCAACTTTTAAATCAGTAATTGCAACTTTATAAGTCTTCCATTTGTTGATCTCATTATATTGTTTTTCACTAATTTGCAATCCTGATGAATACATACGTTTGCAAATATAAGGTTTTAATGTTTTTTCCCAAGAACCTTTATGTCCTATAGATTTATTTTGATTAAGACTACAATTCATTTTATTTACTCAAAAACTTAATTTTTCATCCGTTATTTTCGATAAATTATAACTTTTAAAATAAGTTTTGATTTTTCTTAATAATTCAGGTGTTTCCTTATCATAGTCTATATACCTTACTAATTCTATTCCCAATGTTTCACAACGAGAAATTAAAGACTTGTTTAAATAGTGTTTAGGCACATACAATTTCATACCTTCTTTATTTTCTATTTTATCCATAATTTCTGTATCAAGTAAGTTAGCGAGAAATATATTAAAATTTCTGAAAAAAGATGTTCCTTTATGAAATTCATATTTACTAATTTTGTTGAGTTCAACATCAAAATAAATAAAAAAATATGATTTATTAGGATTTATCGAGAGTGTTAAAAAACCTAAAGTATCGTTTGGACTTAGTATAGTCTGATTGTTAATATTTAATGTAGACGTATTTTTTGTCATGTTTATTATGATTGTTTATTAACCGTAACCGGTAGGCTTTCGCCAGTTTAAGGAACTGCCCCAAACATAAATATAAAGAACAGATTTCGAATTTTATATTTATGTTTACTTATAGAAAGGTAAAATATTCATTTAGCTAAGAAAAAATTATGAGGTATTAATCCTTGTGTTAACGGGGATATTGATTTATCTATAGTGTCTGAAAAATTAAAAATATTTAGAGAAACACTTTTAGCTGATTATGAATTTGAAAAGAAAGATACTGGAGTTGATTCTGCTTATATAAAAAATTTAACTCTAAGAATTGGATTACGTGACCCAAACATTGATCGAGTTTATGTTAACATACGTAGTTGTATCTATAATGGAACACCTACTGAAAATTTTGATTGGTTACGTCTTGTTGAACAAGATATAATTAAACAACTTAATTTATATAAGAGTGAGTTTATGGATAAAGATCCAGAAGGTAGCTTATATTTTAGTATTGATTGATCGTGATGGAGCATTAGCTTTTAAGAGCCCACTAATTATAAATGTAGATGAAGGTTTAAAATAAACCATAACTTGCCCTACACAAGTACAGTGATATGCTGTTATTAAAAAAAAAAAAAAAAAGATGTTAAAAATTCTATACAACCCAAAGCCTGCTTGTGATTTACACTTTAAATTTAGTTTATTAAAATTAAAAAATAAAACTTGATGAAGTTGATTGAGTATTGAGGATTTTTATTTAGCGTTTGATGGTTTTGCTGCACAGTTGGAAATGGAGCTTTATGAGCCGGATTGTTATTGGGATGATTCAATTGTTTTATTTACTTGCTATATTGACACTAAGGAAGGGAAAAGAAAAGTATGATTGCGTGAATGTTCATGATATCACCATGATAGCATATTAGAATTTCGGGATTTGGTTGCAAGGGAGTATAGAAAAAAAAAATATGATCGCGCTAAAGTGGAGCTTTATATTAGTTTTCGAAATCCTGTTTAATGTTTGGATATCTTACTAATAAGATTGATTATTAATCACGGCTTAAACCGTAAATAGGAGAAGGTTAGCTAATGTATGTTACATAAAGCCTATTAAACATATATCGATTGTAGATGAAAGGGTAAATACCTAATAACTTGACCTACCAAGTACAGCTATATGCTGTTATTTATATAAATTTTATTATGCTTAATATTTCTTGTGAGTTATCCTTTCTTTTCCGATTTTGTGATATGGATCCTAGTAGCTTGAGAATTGAAACTTTTATAAAAAAATATCTTGATTTCATTTCACAACTAGAAGCCGAAGTTTTAGATTCGACAACAGACTTACATAAACGAAGTGTGTCTTGAAGAATTAGTGTGGAGTTAATAACCGACGATTGAAGTGGATTTACCAAAGAGTGAAAAGTTAATATGAGAGACGGGTACAACCCTTTATGACTAATTATGGTTATAAATTATGTTTGTACCGTTAATGCTGCAATCCCAATAAGTGTTGTTAGGGTACATGTGTTTGTAAATGAGGATGATTATGATGAATATCCATACGAAGAGGACTAGGTTACATTTGGTTATCTTACTAATAAGATTAATTATTAATCACGTAAACGTCGGAGTTTCGGCCGCCTGTTTTTTTAATTAAATTAAAAAAAAACAGAGGGTGGCTGAAACGTTGGGGCGCTCGCGCCCCATTATTTAGTGGGAACCGCCGGGAGAAGCGTTAATTTAACTTAAAGCCCTCCATTATTTAGTTATAAAACTAGTTTTATCCGTAGGGCCGAAGGGCCTGCCTTCGGTCCTTCGGTTAAAAGTAACAGGAGTTTATCGTATAAAGGTAGTGGCTTAATGGCTAAAGCAAATGATTTTTGGTCATAAGAATTCTGGTTCGACTCCCGACTACCTTATTAAAAACTTTGTACCATGGAAAACAACAAATCAGCGCCTTCTCCTCCCCGCAGGGCTCCATACTCCCTTAAAGAGTATATATTTACCGAAGAGACTACCGGCCGGAGTCCTTCAAACTTAATATATTTTACTGGCTGCTTGCTTCCCCAGATTTTTTTTTTAATTAAGCGGCTCCTGTTATTCCTCCTCCGGAGGAATAAAAGATAAAAAAACAGGGGACGATCCAGCATTTATGGATCCCCGACCGGAGGTCGGCGATCTAGTTAGACTTTTACGAGCTAAGCCGGCTTCGATCCAGCATTTCCTTTCTCGACAAGAAAGGCCTTTACCTATTAAGTTACTAGCCCTTTTAGATAAAACATCTTTATCTAAATAATTACTAATTAGCTATGGCCAGCCGAATTCGAATCGGCACAAATCATGTGGAAAATGACTAGTCTACCAGTTAACCTATGGCCATTTTTAGAAAAAGAATTCTACTGCATTATTATATAGAAGCATTTACAAAAATATATTGTTACTTTTAGAAAATGAAGAATATTTAATTAGTCATTATTAGTAACCAAATTAGGTTACTAAAATTAAGGTAATCGGGGCTCGAACCCGAACTCCTATGATTAAAAGTCATTTGCTTTACCAATTAAGCCATTACCCTTATAATAACTATATTATTTATAACCTAACAACTCTTTATAAATATTTATTCGTCCTCCTTCGGAGGATGAATTAAATCAAAAAATGATATACGGACCTCCATACTTTTTTCATCTAATCGAATCTACTTTTAGTAAAACTTATTTTTTTTTACTTCTTCTTCTTCTTAATTCGGGCAAGATCTGCGTCTCCTCCCGATTTTGATTTTCATATTACAAAAAAATGCTCCCTCCCTCCGGGAGGGCCCTGCGGGGACTGGATATAAAGGTTTGTTGTTTAACCACAAACCCCGTATTAATAACAGAGAAAAGAGCGAAAAGAATTAAAATTAATAAACTTTCATCTATTAATCACAGATATGAAATTAAGATGAAAAAGACAAAACCAGTTAGGATATATAAAGCATAGGTTGTAATAACACCAGTTTCTAAAGAAGCAAGATTCTTACTTAAAAGTAATAACCCCTTTTCTAGACCAAAAGGACCAATTAACTCTATAGCACCTTTATCCAGAATACGAGTTGTTTGTCCTCCTAGATTAAATACCAATCCTGTTATAAACTTATTATAGAACATCTCGACTAGAAAACGTTGGTTAAAGAAGCCAAATATATTATACCCAAAACGTGTAAACTTAAATGAGACGAGAAGAGACGGATAAAATTCAGATATAACTAAAGCTAAAGCCGAGAAGAAAATAGTACAAATGAAAGGCAATAGTTTAAAGAATGTAGGCACTGCAAATTCAGTCTCGATCATACTTTCGTGCGAAGGGTGAATAAAAAGACTGTTATCGGCGAAAAAACTAGACCCTAAACCGATATAAATATCTTTAGCTATATATCCGAAGAAAATTGAGAAAATAGCTAATATGATTAACGGAATACTCATAAAAAGATCACCCTCATGTGCTTGTTTATAATTTATTAAAGGTCCATTAGGATTAGATAGGAAAGTTAAATATAAAACTTTAACTGAATATAGTGTAGTAAAGATTGCTCCTATAGTAGCAATAAAGTAAACTACAATACTAGAAAAATAAAATTGACCAAAAGCAGACTCAAGTATAAAATCTTTTGAATAAAAACCAGTCATATACATGGCGATCAGATTTATCTTACAAATATAAACAAGATCTTTTAAATAGCCTCCCCCACCGGTATTAGGGTTGCCGGGGGCAGTAAAAAAGTACACAAATCCAATTTTAAGATATATTATAAATGAAATGGGTTAATTACTTATGAGGACCTCAGGCGGTTGTATTACGGCTTTATCTTCCTCGATTCATTCCTGCCTGGATTTGTTCGATTTGCTCTAACCCTTCTAAAGTTAAATGAGCTGAGCTCTTCATTAATTTTGCAACTTGTTTAAAATCTTCAAAATCTTTAGCTTTTACTCCTATTATATTTCAAAGAATGGAATAATCTTTTCAGTAAGATCTGATAATTTTCTTACATTAAAATCTCCTGCCAAACCACCTCTTCTTTGTCTATACCTCCCACAACCAAAATAATTTATAAAACAAAGAAGAAGTTGCTCATCTCGAGTATGTTGAGTTATTTGAAATACTAATTCTACCCCTAAGCCTGTTCGATGTGTTGATGATTTTTTAATCCTAACAATTAAACAACCTTCACCACTCGTGAATCCTGCTACTCAATGAGGATCTGGATTTGATTGACTTTGAACTAAAGGTCTTGCGGCTGGAATTATATCAGGGAAAGCTTCCTTTAATCCATCTGGAAGACCTCTGTTCATGGAAGCTTTAATACTAATTATTTTTTTTAGTCCTTCCATTGTTAGATGCTCACCTTGCATATAACCTACAGCTATTTTTAATAACTCAAAATCGGGCCGTTTCTGGCTTATTAATGGATATTTATCGAAATGCGCAATTATTACTCCTAACTCTTTAATTGAATGTACTTCAAATGAAACTGCAGCTGGGCCAGCTGTATAAATCTTTCCTACTCCTAATTTTGATTGAATTAATTCTAAGATAGCTTTATCCTTTAGATGTAAAGATATCTGGAAAAAAGCTCGAACTCCTCATTGAGTTTTTAATTCTTTATTTTTAAGAATAGAAATACGGAAGCAACCTTCAGCGTCTACAAACCCTGTGACTCATCAAGGATCCAATTTGGAATTTGAATTCAAAGGAGAAGTAGATTTTACGTCAGTAGAGCCCATTGCAGAGTTAAGATCTAATAATTTTTGATTATTTTTCATGAAATGTATTTTATATTGACTCAAGTTAATAATAAGAAAACTAATAAAAAGTCATACCCCCCCCCGCCGACGGCGTCCCTTCAAATTTTATTTGATGGGGACCCCTGCTTAAAAAGGGAATATGAAAACTCACCTTCAGTGAGGAAATAACTCTCCGAACGGTGAGGACGGTTATCTGGGTTGGAAATAATTAATAACCCAGTCACTGTTACCCCATCAGCTAATAACCGACGCTTAATGGAGGTAAATACTCTTCAAGCAGCTGTTGTTCAGAGTACCAACTAATAGTTTGTATGCCTGCATTTATTAAAAGATTTAGCCATCCTTGATCTAAACAAAAAATTCGGGCTAACGAATTAGAAGAAAAAAAATCTTACACTATATCCCAAACCAAACGCCACAGGAATGCAGCTATCGCTCGCGCAAACGCGCCGCTACACTCATTTTTGGTAAATAAATATATTGAGACTCCCACCCTATGTAATAAAAATAAAATTTACCAAGTGGGCCGACCCTAAAAATCGTCTATTTCATTGTTAATTCAATTAATTATGCTTCAAGTGCTTTCATACTCGGAATTGAACCGATATCCCGTTACATAGTACGGTGTGTTACCAATTACACTAAAAAGTCACTTCATTACTTATGGTAAATACAAACTTTTTTGTTTTCCTCCCCCTCGGTCTCGAGGCCCCCTAAATATAGCTATTAAACCAAGAGAGAAATTCGAATTCTCATTTTTAATTTATTATTGATACACTTAAAATTGTAATATTATAATTGTGTTAATTTTTACACTATTGGCCTCGATTAAACCGAAAATTAACCAAAACCCCAGGAAGCGTGCATGCTCCCCAAAAATTGATTTATTTAAAGCTTTACGAAGGCGTGTCCTCGCGCCTACGTTTCGAAGGAGCCCGGCGAGCCGGCCCCCCCCACGAAACTATCTAAATTAAGATCTAATTATGTTTATTTAATTTGCTTAGAAGCCCTAGCCGCTTTAGGCGTTGGGCTGGGCCGGAGGCCCCGGGATTCTGACTGGATAGTTTCTTTCGAAACCCATTAGAGTATATCTAAAAATACACATAGTAAGTGTATTCAACTACCATTTACTCGTTGCTCTTTTACCTGTTGCATACGCTACAGGATTTAGATCCGCGATTACCCATTTTTTTTTAAAAATATCTTCCTGACTTGTTACCATACATGAGTGATTAGTTCATCCACTTATAGCATTTCGACTATAGCTTGGTATCAGAAGCTTTAGGGAGTCCCCGGAATTTGATAGTTTAACCCCACATTGAGCAATTTCCCAAAAAGCTCGGCAGGGAAAGCTACTAAACTAAGTGAAGCTATTAACATTACTGAATAGCTTAAAGGTAAAAATACGCGTAATCCTCCATATTTTCTAAAGTCTTGATTATCACTAACAGCATGAATTACAGCACCAGCTCCTAGGAAAAGAAGCGCTTTGTAGACACTTTACTTAAAAAAGGTTAATTTAAGGGGGCCTGCCGAATTTTTTTTTTCTTCCTCATGAAGAAGCGGTTTAGAAGTTTCTGCCGCCGGTGGCTGAAACGAGGGGCATAAGGCCCTCGAGTTTTTAATAAAATGTGATACTATAACATTGGTTAGATCCGCAAGTAACAGAATAAATAACTGACTTATTTGTTTTATTAATTGTTAAGGATCCTACCCCCAAAAAATAATCATATTTGTTCTAATAATGCTTTATCTTTATTAGATAATTCGATCGAAAACTCGCATCTTACACTCCACCCCGTTTTTACAGTTTTACTTTTACAAAAAATAATTTTAAAACAACATTCTCCATCGGAAAACCCAGTAACGAAATTAGGCTGAAGATTCTGGTATTTAGTAGGTCCCTGCGGGACCGATGCAATCGAACTGTTTCGTCTTATAGATCCCGGTAAGACATGGGACTGTGTAGTTCTCATGTATAGCATACTACTTCGCTTAATCGTTTTACCTGGTAGTAACACCAATATATCTTTAGCACACAAATAACAAACAAAAGCCATATTATTTTTCATATTTTATTTTATTTTAATCCTACGTTTCGTATTATGCGGAATACACCACAGGGCAGAAACTGGCCTATTCCACCTTATTCAAGGGCAGTTATAGCTGGGACAGATTAAACTTTTGCTCAGAGACTTAGGGCCACTAGATGCTTTGTTTGGTCTAGTAGAATATCATACCGTGTAATAAGCATGCCTCTCAGCCCGGTCGTAGTCCGAGAAAATTCAATTAGGAGTTAGTTGGTAAAATGCCAGTCTCCTCTATGCCTAAAACAATCTTCTTAAATTTTTCTGAAACAAGAGATTAAAGTAGTAAAATGCTACGATCTAATGTTCACCGCTAGTTATTAAAGAAGTTGTAATAAACGCATCAGTATAATCCCAATTCTTAAACGTGAATTGTGGCTACCCAATATGAAAAACTAGCTTTAATTAAAGGTTTTTATAGCGATTAATCTTCTCTAGCTGACAATTAAACTGTTATAGTCTAATGGATCATTAAAAATTAAATGGTCAAAAAGAAACGAACAAAAAATTATCACCTTTGAATTTGGAGTTATTATTAGTAGGTAATAAATTTAGCATATTAATTAAATCATGCGATGCTTTTATTCCTATTGGTGTTAATAAGGGTAAACCTAGTTTGTTTTGCTTATGAAGATTGAGAATAACATTACTTAACAATACTCCACCTCTAGTTTTATCTTTCAGTATTGTTGAAAATGCCGGATAAATGTCCATACCATTTATCAAGGTAATTCTCTTCATCCCTTCCCCACTCTTGAGATTCACAGGGGGCGATTTATCAAAAATAAATAAAACCACCTGTCCGAAGTTAAAAAAACCATCTGATCGAAGCTAAGAAACAAAGTAGATACCAAAGCAAAAAGGCAAATAAGCGCGAACAAACCTGCCTTGAAAAACAAAAATCAGAATATAGCATAACTAGATAATTGAAACCTTACCATCGGATAAATCAATTTTCTAAAAATTCCTAAGATTAATGTACCGAATACTACACCCATTTCTACACCTGCACTTATTAGTAAGCCTAGAACAATAATTTTTAAAGTTAAAATCATGAAAAAAATATATGTTTTCGATTATTTTTGGAACTCCCGAAGGGAAGGATTTCTTCTTATCCCCGCTTGATTACATTACAAAGTAGATTAAACTACTGTTACTCATAGAAAAAAAACCCCTCGTTCAATTTTAATATAACCTTTTCTGTTAACACCATTTCTCAATGATGGTTGGACTATATCATAGCAGCATTCTAAATGCTACCCATTGGCACATAGTCTCTGAGGAACCTAAAAAGTCCAAACTAAATAGATTTCCTGCTGGTTGCCCATTTTAGAAAAATCCTTAAATTTTTTACTGACCTTTATTTCAGATCTAGTACTTAAGGCTTTAGGGGTTTCTAGCACATATCAATGTTTTACATGCGCTCTACAAAATTCGAGCGAACGCATGGTTAACTAAATGGAATAAAGCCACATTATATGAAGATAAACCTACAGCAATAACCATCATACCTAATTGACTCATAGTTGAATAAGCTATAACTTTTTTTATGTCTTGTTGGAAAAGTCCAATAAGAGAACTGAAAACACTTGTAATAGCTCCAATTCATAAACATAAGATTAAAACAGTAGAACTATATTCTATTAAAGGCGAAGCTCTCATTAATAAGTATACACCTGCAGTCACCATCGTGGCAGCATGTATTAAAGCAGATACAGGTGTAGGACCCTCCATTGCGAGAGGTAACCAAACGTGAAGACCAATCTGTGAACTTTTAGCCATAGCACCAATTAATAAACATATACCTATTATAGTTATAATATTTTCACTAATATATGGAGCTAATGAAAATACAGTTGCATAATCTATATTACCAAATGATCATAATATAGCAAACATTCCTATAGTTAAAAAACAATCTCCCACTCTATTAGTTAATAAGGCAGAGATTGAACTTTGATTGGCTGCTATTCTAGTATATCAGAAATTAACTAATAGATAAGAACAAATTCCCACACCCTCTCACCCTACAAACATTAGTAGGAAATTATTTGCTGTTACTAGAATGATCATCATGAATGTAAATAGACTTAAATAGGCAAAGAATCTTTGATTGTGTGGATCATGGCTCATGTAACCAATGGAATAAACATGGACTAAGGAAGAAACAATTAATACTGGCCAATTTCATAGTTTATAACCATTTCTTCACCCTCGAATTATAAACCCTTATAAAGGTTGATATGATCCCTCCGTTAATAATTTCCGTCTAATTACAACTTATGTCATAAGCCTAAAACTACGTTTATCCGGAAGGTCATTTGCGACCTTTATTCGCCAATAAAGAAAATAATCTTTATTGAGAAACCCGACTGTACATTAAGCAGCATTTCAGCCACCCACCGGTGAGGCAGTCTGTAGCGGTCTCTTAGCAAACCGACGGTCTTGGCTTGGGGAGCTTTGACCGTTCCACCAGCATAGCCCTTGCTACTTAGGTTATTTTTTTCTAAGAATTACATAACAATACATTGCAAAAACTAGGGTCTTGGTATACTTATAGTATTCACTACTAAGGTCTTATTTTCCTTTTACATCGGCCTTAGTAGTTAATATAGCTTAGGCTAAACCACCCCTTTCTTCCGTAAGAGATTACTTGGATTTGTTAATTTGTTTAGCAAGATCTTTTAATTCTAGTCTAGTAGTATCATTTAAATGATCACCTTTAACTAATCTAGTAATAAGTGCCCCTCACTTTAAATAACTATCCCTTTTCTTTGTTTTTAAACTATACTTATCAAAATAAGGATATAAACCTTTACAATTACTTACACCATTTATTTTTAAATCTCAAACATCTAAGTTAGAACGAGGTCGTACTAAACCAGAGGCGGAGAAATTTTTGCTAAATAGATTCATAATATGTTCTAAAACAAATTTATTAGCTTCTCATTTCTGAGTCAATAAAAACCCTACATTATAGGCAGAACGAGTAGATAGCAATGAACAATAAAAACAACCTTCTCCATCCGTTATACCTGATATTCAGCCATCCTGTAAAGTAGGAGTTACACAATCAATTAAAGGAGATATAGGATTATGATTTAATTTTAAAAGTTTTTCATTAAAGGAAGAAAGAAAAGTTAAAAATCTAGCATTTCTTGTAGGAAATACCATATTACCATTAAATAATAAACAAATAATAAAGAGATTTTTCATATCTGAAACAATAAATCTATGAGTCTTTAGTTTTGAAGATTGTACTACTACTCTTCCAAATCCTAGAGTATCTTTAATATAATTTAAAATTTGAACATCATTAGTAGACTGAACTACAACAAAAGATAAATCTCCTCTTTTGGCTACAATAAATGAACCTTCTCCTTCCGAAAAACCTATAAACCACTCCAAAAATTCTTTTGAAGGTTGTTTTGAGTTAGGATAGACCTCAGAGAATTTTTTATAAAAAGGTTTCAAATCAAAAGTTTTTGTTTTGATAGTATGATTGGAAAACATTCTTTGGAATCTCTTTTTATTCAGAAGCATCGACGTTGTTAAGGAATCAAAATGGAAACCTCAATATACAATTAATGATTCAGAATCAATTCACCTGAACAGGTGAATTGATACTGGTATACTATTTAAACCTACTTCTAAGTAAGCAATTATAGCTAAAAATGTTGTTATAATTACTAAACTAGTAGTAATCAATTGTGAACCTGTTACTCCTATTTTTTTTCCAAATAAACCTGAAGCTATTGATCCTAATAATGGTAGAATAATTAGAGCTAAATACATTAATCTATATCTTCTATCTCCACAGTTCCTCTTAATCTATAAAAAGCTACAAAAATACCTAAACCAATAGCTGTTTCTGCACCAGCTATTGATATTATATATATAGCATATGTTTGACCTAATATATCATCAAAGCTAACTGAACTTACCAATATTAGATATGTAATTGCTAATAACATTATTTCTATTGAAATTAGCATTAAAATTAGATTTCTTCTATTTAAAACAAAACCTAATACACCTATTATAAATAATAATAACGACAAATACACTAATTATATACATCTTCTTCTAATAACAATATAAATATAAGAGCCAAATAATTTTTCGCGCGCGCCGCATATTTTTTTTTAATGAAATTCAAATCCAAAAAAAAAAAATCAGGTGGCCTTTTTAGGCTGCTTGCTGGCTGGTGGCTGGCTGGCTAAAAAAGTAAGAGAATAAACTTCTCTAGTAACAGTATCGCTATAACTTCAATTAATATACCCCATATAAATAAAGTTTCGGCCGCCTCCCCTCTGGGGGTGGCTGAAACGTAGGCGCGCGCCGCGCGCCTTCGGATATAAATAAGGAATGTTATAATTCTACTACATCCCCCTTTGGGAACACAGCCTTTCTATAATTTCATCTTCCAAAATTTATTCTTCCTTACCAAAATTATTCTTCGTCGCCTTTTTTGGTATTATTAATTCGGGCAAGGGGCAAGATCTGCGTTCCCTCCTCCCGATTTTTTTTCCTTTTATTCCTCCGATAACAGAAGTTTTGTGCGGCCCGATTTCTCGCCTCAAAACGTAGGCGCGCCGCGCCTTCGGAAAGCTTTTTTTATTTTAATAAAAAAATAACAAAGTGTAGCCTGCGGGGGGATGGCTACGTCCATTAATATAGAAGGCAAATCTTCAGGACGCTAGTCCTAACAAAGTGTATGCGCGGGGACTAGAATAAGAATTCTAAAAAACAAACAGCGTCGCCATTCTTAAATTTTTTTTATTTATATTTAAAAAATCGCGAGGAGCCGATGCAGCGGCAGCCCGGAGCGCGCTGCTTCGCTCCTGTGATTCCAGAATAATTATTGTTCAGCTAGTCAAGCCAAAAACTTTTCGATAGAAACAGATTCAATAACTATAGGCATACTTGAATGTAGTATAAGATCATTACTAAATCTAATGAGCTAATGATACAAAGTAATATTTATTTCTGCATAATCTATCTTTATCTAAGTAGGATGTACTCAACGTAGACACAGGGATATTATACTTTAAGCCTGCGGCTCTTAAACTTGCACATACCTCTATCTGGTTTTTATTAGAATCTAAAACTTGAACTTTTATTGCTCTTGACTTTGTTGTATCCGCTGCTTTATACTGTACACAGGACCTATTTTACTATCAAATAAAGCTTCCGAAGCTATACGTCTACTAATAATACGGCGCTCAACGCCTAAATGTTCTGCTGTTTTTATTTGTGAGACAAATTCTTCTATCACGTTTTTATCAGGATCTAAGATCACTACGGCTCTACCATGCTGAGCACTAACAGCTTCTCTTCTTTCTGAGTTTGACGGCTCGTTCGCTCAAGCTTCTTTTGCTTTGGCCTTAATAACTGCCCGTTTTTCTTCCGAGATGGTGCTAAGTTTCCCCAGATGAGAGTCACTCATTTTTTTTCGAGTTTCCGCCGACAATATGGCAGACTCTCTGGTTCCTACTACTGGGGATATATTTAGAGATAAACCGTAGCTGTCTAAAAAGTACTGCTCAGTTATAAGGAGGTCTAACTGAGTCAAGATTTTTAAAAGAGATATTTCCTCTGGAGACAAATCAAACCCACTAAACATCACCAGGTAATCTTTAGTTTCTAATAAGCAACCAAATTCAAGAGACTCTCATCCATATTTTCTAACGTAGTTATAGAATTTAGGATTTGTCTGAGAATTTCTATCCTCTTTACTATTTAAATTATTTTGGTGCCGGTTGTATCTTCTTTTCATGTTTACTGAAGATCCTATATAATAAGATAAAATAGATATGTTCTTACTCATAAAACAATATATACCGGGTATATCTAATTTAACTTGTGTAGTGAAGAATTCTTGGATGTCCTTCTTGCATTCAGAACTTAATTTATATAAAGCTAATACTTCTGATTCTAAATATACTATTCTTTGACTCACGAAAGAATCAGGGTGTTTAAGTATAGATTTAGCTGGAAGACTATCATATTTATCCTTGGCTTTTCTATCCAAATCAATTAAGAAAGTGTTACAGCGAGTTGAGCTAGAGTTTTTAGATACAGAGTTACTAGTAGAAAATGTACGGGCTCCTATTCTTTCAGCCTTTTTTTGGAGCGGAGCGCCCTTATAAAGGTTTATATTCAAACCTTTTTTGTTTTGACTAGAGAAAGAACGCGCAGCTGTAAGAGGTAGTAAAAGTTGAGCCGATGTTTGGTCATATAATCAAGCTAAGAATTTTTCCAGGGATACAGATTCAATAACAATAGGCATAGAACTATGTAATATTCCGCAGATTTCACTGCATTGCCCGTAGAACACTCCCTCACGATTTATCATCACAGAAAGAGCGTTTAAACGACCGGGATAAGCGTCACATTTGATAGCTAGACTTGGCATACCGAAGCTGTGAATTACATCACTAGATGTAACTACAAAACGAACGTGAGTTAATTCAGGTAATATCACTCTATTATCAACCTCTAACATTCTTAAACCTCCCTCTTCTAAATCTTCTTCTGGTAACATATAAGAGTCGAATTCTATATTTTCATTATCACTGTTTAAGAAATCAGAATATTGGTAACTTCAATATCATTGGTGACCCTCTGCAAGCACTGAGATAGCAGGATCACTTACTTCATCCATTAAGTATAATAGCTTAAATGAAGGGAAAGCTATTAAAATTAAAATTAAAGCTGGTGTAATAGTTCAAACTAGCTCTATTAATGTACCATGATTTAAGTATTTATGCGAGATTGGAGATTTTGTACTAGCATAATTTCTAACAATTGAAGTTAATATTCAAACTACACCAAATAAAATAGTTATTAGATAATACATTATATTATCATGTAGTTCAACTAATGCTTCCATTTGTGGAGCAGCACTATCTTGGAAGTATATTCCTCAAGGTCTAGGAGCATCGCAATATTCATGTATATTATTTAAAAAGAATTGAAACATATCCAATTTTAGTATTTTTTTTCACATATTTTTGGTTTAAGTATACTTAGGAGGGCTCCCCGCCCCACTAAATTAAGATTTATACTTATAAACCATAACATTCTACAAAAAAGAATGCTTTTGTAAAAACAAATAAGACTTTTATTACAAGACCGGTTAGGAAGTTGTAATAAATTCATTTCTATATTAAAATAAAAGTTACTAACTTTCTATTTTAGCCCCCCCCGGGCGCAGCGAGTTAATAATACCTGCTGCATATAAAAGGGTGTTACAAGCTTAAAAAGAAGTTTCTGCCGCCACCTGTGGTGTATTCCGCATAATACGAAACGTGGGGGTGGAAAATCAAATTTTCCTCCCCCCTCGGAATGGCTGCAACAACCTAAACAAATATCAAGAACAACTTAACTATCCACGTTAATAACTATGAGCTATGTGAACTGGACGCATCATCCAACGCGCCAGCTCAAGGGTCCGGAAGAAAAAAAAAGAAAAGCCGAGCCACACTTCTAACGAATTAAGGTTTCACCTTAAAAAAATATAAAGGTTTACCCCGGGTAAACCTTCAGACAAACAGTAGCGAAATAAAATAGAAAAAGTTAAGGGTGAAGTTTCTGCCGCCGGTGGCTGAAACGTGGGGCGGGGCGCAAGCGCCCCCTTCGAACAAATTAAGAACCTCAATAGTAAATAGATACGTATAAGAATAACCAAACAACATCTACAAAATGTCAATATAAAATAGCCGATTCGAATCCTAGGTGATGCTCCGCTGTAGATTGATAAGCTAAGATTCTTCAGAATCCCACAGCTAAGAATGCTGTTCCTATAATCACATGTACAATATTGTTATCATAAGGCTCTTTATCCTTATATCAACAACTCACGTTGTTGTTCAGACTATGTCATCAATAAAATATATTCTAATATATAATATTGCAGGGATTTCGTGGAAGGATTATTGTAAATAAAGTACTCACCCTCTAGTCGTTGAACCTTCATATACCCCCGTAATAATACGGATTATTGTTTAAATCAAGTGCCTTGGCCCCTTGGTAGGCAGAGCCTACACGGTTATTTTTTTTTGTAGTGTTTGTGTTTCTACAAAAATTACCCGTCGAATTAATAACATTATTTAATATATGCTTGGCTGCATGTTGTCCTTCATCTTTTTTTTTTCTTTTTAACCCTTGCCCCCGGATCGTGGGCGGGCGAGGGGTAAAAATCGTTTTTTTTTAGCAGATTGCTTCTTAAAAAAAAGCGATAGAGCTTGCGCCCACAAAACCCAATATTACTTGAGCGTAATATATGGCAATGTAAGGAGTTACATGCAATTTCCCCTGTTTTCTGTCAACCTTATCATTATATCGTATAATATTATATGTACTATACGATTTATCATAGATATGGTTTTTATTTTTATTAAACGTCATAAATAAAATTATTGTCTTTAAATTTCCGTAAACTAATATTAAAATTACCATCAGTAAATCCGACGAACCATTCAAGAAAATCTCTTCCCAAAATATATGTTTTATTATTTAATTTAATTATAAGATTATTATTTTTATTGCTGTTATTTATATAACCACCCGCAGGTGTGAGTAAAGAACTAAACTTTTTTACAGTATATGCGTGAATTTTTAGTCTGGGCGCCGCTAGGCGGCTGGACGCGCGCGCTGGCGCGCGCCGAAATAATTTTTTCATGATAAGATTAGTAGGGGCTATTTTATACCCATGATATGATAATAGTGTTGATAGGGCCTACACAATTAAACTGTCAATTTGTAGGTTTTTTATTTTTAACCTAGCGTCGCGCGCGCGCAGCGCGCTCGATGCATCGCTCCCCCGGAGGGCGACGCTATAAACTCTTCCTCTATTCATTCCAGACTTAATATGGCGAATCTGCTCTAACCCTTCTGAAGTTAAATGAGATTTATTTTTCATAAAATCTGCTATTTTACAAAAATCATTGAAATCCAAAAGTTTTACGCCTTGTAAAGGATAGTTTTGAAATAAAGTTTCGGCCGCCGGTGGCTGAAACGTAGGGGGGCGCAAGGCCCCCTTCGGGATAATTTTTTCACAGATATCACTAAATTTATATACAACAAATATAGCTCCATCAGGTCTTGTAGAAGGCTTCTCTAAGTTACCACAACCTAAATAATCAATTATTTTACTTAATAACAACACATCCCGTGAATGTTGAGTTTCTGCCGCCGGTGGCTGAAACGTGGGGGGTGGAAAATAAAATTTTCCTCCCCCTCGGAATTATTACATTAATAAGGTCGTTGTAAGACTGAACAGAGTAGACTACTTTTCCATTTTTACGTACAAACAAAATTCCTACACCAAAAAAAGCTTGTATTTGTTTTAGTAATGCCATGTCTCTCTTATGTAATTCAATTGAAAATATAGGATAAACACTTCAACCTGTTCTTCTTCCACTATCTTTAGCTATTCTAAGGCTAAAGCTCGATTCAGCGTCTGCAAAACCGGTTACCCTGTGCGGGCAAAGCTTAGCTGGGCCTGAGATAGACTGCGAATTTTTCTTTTGACAGCGGCTTCCAATATTACTTAAGCCGTGGAAGCCAGTTGAGAAATAGAAACAAGATCCAAAAGCACCGTCCGAAATTGTAAATGATGAAACTGAATACTCAACACCTTGAAAGATAGTAAATACTACAGCTAATCCTAAAGTAGCTATTAAACCATATAAAACTCCTGCTCTATTACCTTGAATTAAAGAATGATGAGCAAACGTTACTGTTACCTTGATCTTAAATAATAGTTTTATTTTTTCCTACTATTCCTGTATTTTATATTAATTGTGATATCTACCCATTAATTATGATTAATGAAATGTAAATTTAATACAAAACCTTGAGTTTAAAATTTAGAATTTTAAATAAGATCCCGACTGTACATTAAGCACCATTTCAGGCACCCACCGATGACCCAGTCTGTAGCGACTATCCTTATAGCCGATGGTCTTAACTTATTACATTAGTCGTTGACCATTTTCATCGATATCGCCAATAATATATATAGATATATTATCAATATCTTTGTCAAGATATTCTATTGCATATTTTATTATTTTTTTAATGGAAATTGCATATTAGTTACAATAGGACTATGAAAAAGAATTGTAAATTAGTCTAAATTAGGTTTTATCATATTTAATTTATATAAAAAATAAGGATGCATATGTGGTAATACAATAGGTATTAAAATAGGTAAATTAACTTTAGGTATATATATGTTATACTGATTTATAGCTCCGGCAGAAACAATTGATAATTTAAAACCATATTTTTTCTCTAATATAGAAACCAAATATTTAACTTCAGATAAACTAAAAGAATTTGTACATAATTTTATACCTCTATTCTTTATCCATGTTCCATCATCCATAATTCATATTGCTAATGCTAAGGGAGTTATATACTCTTCTATTCAAACAGGTATAACTTTTTTACCTTTTGGATAAAAACCTTCATATATTCAATTAAAAGAACTATAAGTGAAAGTTATAAATCTACAATAATAAAATAATTTATTATTTATCATTCTACTTTGTATTTGAGGTATGTTTTCTTTACAATAACCGTGTTTAAATAAAATACTATGTAGTCACAATATATATTCAATATGCTCTCCTTTTTGATAAAAACAAAACCTAGATCCGTTACCATCTCTTTCCATGTGACCATCCCCCAGTAAAGATCCTATTAATATACACATTACTTCAAAATTGTGAGGACCTATTCTCTTATCAGAGGGCACCCTAGAAGAACTAAATGGTAAAATTGCTAACTTAAACCCAGCAAATAAAAAAAAATTTACAATTCCTATCCATTTCAGGCATACACCTGATGATAATAGTATAACTGTATTTAATAAAGGTAATTCAAACAAATTATTTTTTTTTTGTATAACATTGTAGAGTGAAAATGGGGTTTAACTAATTCAAGAAATTTATTGAATAAATGCTCAAGATAATCTTTATTAATTTAGTCCGGGCAGCGCAGCAGCCCCAGCCGCCTGGGCCCAGGGCGCGCGCGCGCGCGCCGCAGGGCGGCTGGACGCGCGCCCCTTCATTGTTTATCTAAGGAGCGCGCCGATTGTTCAAATCTTAGATAAGCATTTTCAGTATTTTTTTTTCTCGAGATATATAGATCCCTAATATAAGTCCATATAATATCTCATAGTCGACCCTCCGGAGACCCCCGCAGGCGGGAGTCTTCTTTATTTATTAAAGTTTTGTGCGGGCGATTTCTCGCCCCTCCTCATTTTTCTTTTAAAAGAAAAAAAGAAAACGTAGGCGCGCGCCGCGCGCCTTCGGCAAACTACTCTTGTTATAACCTCCTGGTTTTACATTCCGATAAATTGTGCTTGATATTCAACGGGCAATTGTAAAGAAGGTTAGTTGCATAAACTTTCTATATTAATTAAAAAAAAATAGATTTAGATCATATCTTATATAAATATATCAGAAGGGACCGCCGGCCGTCGGGTGTGCCCTGTTCATTAGCTTGTTCATCCGGGCCCTCCGTGAGAATTCGGTGGTATTGCCACCTATGAAAACCGCGCCCTTATTTTGTGTGCGGGTCGGAGGCCAGGGATATAAAAAAAATAGAACAAGCTAGGGTCGGTTCATGATAATTTACACAAAAGCGTGTGATCGTTGAGGTTCTACTTATACACTGAGACAAACCATAATGAATTTTCCGTCAAATGCCCCTAAGGGCCGATAGGTATCTTACTATCATACAGAATCGAGCCGCGGCCGTCCCCTCCGGGGACGTTTTGTGCGGGCCGGGGCGATTTCTCGCCCCTCCTCATTTTTCTTTTAAAAGAAAACGTAGGCGCGCGCCGCGCGCCTTCGGCCAACGGCCACCTAAACAAAATTTTCTTATTGATTTACCAGTTATATTACCTGCGGATTGTTTAAATAAAAAACCTAGCTGTTACTCGGCAGTCACCGCGGTGGATGATCCCTCCTGACCGGTATGCCTAAGTGTAGATTTTCTTAAAGTTCCCCGCATATAGCTTTTTTCGCACCGGGTTGTGGGCCGATGCCCCTTTGAACAATTAACAGCCTGAATCATCTCTTCCTCGGTTCATTCCACTCACAATCACATTAATTTGCTTTAGTCCTTCACTTGTTAGATGTACCTTATTCTTTCTTAACTCCGCGACTTTACAAAAATCTGTAAAGTCAAGTCTTTTTGATCCTTGTAGAGGATATTTTTGTAATACAAAAAATGGAATAATAATGCCAACTACATCTGAGAATTTCGTTACGACAAAAGAACAAGCAAGTCTTTTTGATTGAAGTTCTAATTTACCATCGTGTCGCCCCTTCAGGGAGCGATGCAGCCGCTGCCTACCCTCCGAGGAGGACGGCGCGCCGCTAAAATAGTTAACAAAACTTTTCAGTAATTTTATATCCCCCTGTGGGAGAGAATGTTGACTAATATTAAAAATTAATCTAATCGTAAATCCAGTATTGCATGAGTTAAACTTAAAAATTGCCACACGGAAACAACCATCACCGTTTGCGAAGCCTACTAGTCAATTAGGATTTGGGATTTCTGTAAGTTCAACAATCGGTCTTTCAATTGGACTGATATTAGAAATACCTTTTTTCAAAGTATCAGATAAACCAGTATTTATGGAAGCTTTAATATTCACAATTTTTTGTATTCCTTCAATATGAAGATGCTTCTGGTCATTCCTTAATTCAACAACGAGTTTGAACAGAAGAAAATATGGAGCGAAGCACCCCCGCTTAAGAGTCCGCTGCGCGACTGCGCAGCCGGGCTCGTTTTTGAGTAATTAGAGAATACTTGTCAAGAACAAATGGGGAATTATTACATTAATTAAATATTTTAATGATTGGACTGAATAAATAAAACAGTTTTGTGCGGGCGATTTCTCGTCCCTCCTCATTTTTCTTTTAAAAGAAAAAAAGAAAACGTAGGCGCGCGCCGCGCCTTCGCCATCTCTTTTATTATAATTAATAGTACCAACACCGAAATATCTTGCTCCGCCTGAATTTTTTTTTAAGAGTTTCTGCCGCCGGTGGCTGAAACGTGGGGGTGGAAAATCAAATTTTCCTCCCCCTCGATATAGATCTTTCTTATGTAATGCAATTGAAAATATAGCATTAACTGTTCAGCCTGTTTTGTAACCATTTTTTTTTATAGATGGGAATAACGAAAGAAGATTCCGCATCAGAGAATCCGCTAATTCAAAATGGGTCTAAATCACAATTATTATCTCATTTATGGCAAACACCAGATGATAGTAATATTGCTGTATTTAATAATTGAAGTTCAAAAGGATTAATAGCTTCAATTCCCATTGGTGGTCATTGAGCTCCTAATTCAACAGTTGGTGATAATGCACTATGGAAAAAAGCCCAAAATATAGCAAGGAAGAATAAACCTTCAGATACTATAAATAAAGCAACACCCAAATTAATTCCACGCTGAACTGACATTGTGTGATTACCCAAGTAAGTCATTAAAAACATATCTACCTTTGAAAGGCATTGGATTTTTAGATTTAATATAATACCTAATAGAGCTATGGTCACAACTCAAGGCTCTCGCAGCTTCACGAATGGAATTATAAAAAGTTGTTTTATTATTCTCAAGGTCCAGAACTTCTATTTTTTGAGAGTTCGGCTGAGCAAGTGACAAATTTTTTTTTATGTTCCGAAGGCGCGCGCCGCGCGCCTAGTTTCAGCCACCCCGCGCAGAAACTCCGATAAACGGATTCCCTTCATAGAAGCTGAGATTTGATCCTTCGCTTCTTGGCTATGAGTTTTTCCAAATATATAATGATTTTCACCCGATAATTTTGCAAGACTTTCTGGGGAATGCTTTCTACCTGTCATTGGAGCAGCAGGATCAAGGAAGTTTCGGCCGCCACCTCTAAAACGTGGGGGTGGAAAATCAAATTTTCCTCCCCCTCGATATTATATTTTAGTTTTAAGAGTTTAATATAATCTTTCTCCCGTAGGCGCGCGCGCCTACGTTTTTAGGCGATAAATCGGCCCGCACAAAACTTGTTAATAACTCAGAGGAATCATAATATCCTAGAATCTCCAGACTAAAGTTTGAATATCCGTGTTTAAGTAAGGCACAACAAATAGGCATATCTTTATGTACTTTAAGATAACTAATCTTAAAATACTCAGTTTTGCCCAGAGGGCAAAACGCGCTGCGCGCGCGCAGCGCCGAAAATCTTCTTTTTAAATCTACAGAAGAGCCAATATATTGTTTTCCATTTATCCAATTTGTGAAGCAATATACGCCGAATTTTCCCTGATTATCTGAGAGAATTTGAATTTTATCGGTAGCAGCATTATAAATAGGGACAACCAAACAAAGGGAGTTTATGCCGCCGGTGGCTGAAACGTGGGGCGGGGCGCAAGCGCCCCCTCGCAAGGATCGAAATCAAAATTAAAGATTAATAATGCTATAGGCATTATTATTCTTATGATCTTTTTAATTATATCTGGAGCGAAGCACCCCCGCTTAAGAGTCCGCCTGCGCGCCTCCCCAGAGGGGACGGGGTCATTTTTTTATAAAATATCTAAATTTCCATCTTAACCGACTAAGAAGCCTGTGGTTTTTTGTAACACCAGCTCTTAGGTGGTCGGGCTAAAATAACACCGGAGACAGCTCTTACTTGATTTTTGTCATGTATACTATACGTTACCTAAAGGTAATGTAAGTCATCTATACTTGACTGGTAAGTCATCTATAGTATACTATACGCGGAGCCGCCCTCCCGAAAGGTCGGGGCTAAAATAACCTAGAATGTATATGGGATTACCCAATATATTTCTATACTGGTTGGACTACCTCTTAACTAATAGGTTAACTATAATATAACGTATTAGTTCTGAGCGTATTAGCCTCTGAGGATCCTACTAGGATAATCCGTTGGTTTCCTGCTGATTGTCCATTGTATATCCATAAGATTTTTACTCAGGTGGTGCCCCTACTAAGTACTTAAGGCTTTAGGAGTTTTCAGCAAATAGTCAGATTTAATGAAGGCACTTAGTTCATTTAAATTTTATGCCGTACTGTCGTTTGAATTTATATTGTTATTACAAAGCGGAACCCTGATGTTAATTAAGGCAGGCGGTTACCCGACCTTAAATTGTTCTATTCTTGTTCTTATTCGGTTGTGTTTAAATATTTACCTCGATGGCGTCCCTTCGCTCCGCCGAAGGGACTTAAAAGTTTACCACTTTTTACATAGTTTCTTATAGTCCCAAGGCTTGTCTTTAGGGATTCTGCTGTTTGCCGCATATAAATGTATTCCTATTCCAATTCCTATTCCAATTCCCACAAAAAAGCATCCTTCACCATCAACGAAGCCAGGCCAGCTAATCATGTGGATCTTTAATTTTTTGATCTGAAACTACGGGTCTCGTAACTGGTTTTACATCTGGAAAGAAACCTTTTAATTGATCTGATAAACCTAAATTAATTGACGCCTTAATACTAACTATCTTTTGTAACCCTTCGTGTAGGGGGGAAATTATTTATGTGTGAAGTAAATACAAAACGAGGGTTTAATACTCTATTTAATGTAGTATTACCAATAGCAGGTAAAGAAATGGATCCATCTCCTTCTAATAAACCAGCTAAATAATAACCTAATTGATCTTTAGAAAAATTTAAACTATTAATTTTTTTTAGAATAAGTTTCTGCCGCCGGGTGGCTGAAACGTAGGCGCGCGCGCGCCTTCGAATCAAGAACTAGTTTTATTTCTTCTTTAGGTATAGCTTTGGCAATATTTAATGTATAGTTAGACAGTACGACTTTTAGTGACAAGCTTTCTGCTGTACCTTCAGAGATTACATCTCTAAACCAAAAGGACATAGCACCGATTAAAGATAAAAAACCTAATATTAAAAAATATCCTCCATTAGAAAAACCATGCATTGTTAATACCAATATTTTGATCTACTGGGCATAAAGCCCCATAATTACAAGTTATGTATAATTCCGCATAACTAGATTTCAAAAAGTTTTGTGCGGGCGATTTCTCGCCCCTCCTCATTTTTCTTTTAAAAGAAAAAAAGAAAACGTAGGCGCGCGCGCGCGCCTTCGGCAGGCATTCCCACTTAGAATATGCCACCTTTAAGGTAAATAACCCCCCTACTTACGTAGTGGATAGGACTATATATTATTTTCTTAGTCTGTAAAACCCTTGTAGATGATCCCATACAAATATAGTTCTCTTGTTATTCATACCATCTTTAATTTGGACTACTTTATCTAAAAAGTCAGCATCATATTTAGTCCCTACAGTGGAGCGAACAGACGCCGCCGCGATTTTTTTTTAACTCTAATACTTTTAATCAATCTTTGTAGTTTAAATATTTGCTACTAAGGATATTTATTTAAGTAATTTTCTAATTTTATATTACTAGCGTCCCCTTCCGGCCGCTTTTTTCTTTTTTTTATTATTTAATAAAAAAAGCGAAGAAGAAAAAATAGTTAAACAACCGGAGGAGGGATGCATCGAGCGCGCTGCGCGCGCGCGACGCTAAAGTTACAGTTCTAATTATATATTGGGGGAATCAAATTTTGAACGAATTTCGATTCCTTTAAACGAACTACCCAAAAAAGTAGCTATGTCTGACATAAAACTATAATTACTCAGATAATCCCATTCATTGTTGCTTTAAGAAATGAATTAAAGGATACTATTGAAGTGTAGAAGTAACGGTTTAATTTTTAGATGCGAGCTTGGCGGGGGAGTGGAGGGCTTTAATTCGTCATCTCCCTCCTTCCGGTATTCCGGGATCAATTCTTTTTTAAAGTAATTGGTATTAGTACCACAAGCGTACTAGACAAAAAAAAATAACAAACCATGTTAGGTTAATCTCTTCCTCTATTCATCCCAGATTTTATTTGACAAATTTGTTCTAACCCTGATTGTGTTAAATGAGATTTAACCTTAATGATCCCCGCTACTTTGCAAAAATCAGATAAATCCAAAAGTTTATTTCCTTGTAAAGGATATTTTTCGAAGAACGGAAGGATTTTTTCTGTCATATCACCAAAGTGAGTGACTTTAAAATCCCCATAATTTCGTGTGGGGGTATGAACAATAATACCCACTACCTAAATACTCCTGTAAACTTTCCATTAATTTAGAATCGGGCCGGGCCTTTATTTTTTTTTAAAAAATATCGGGCGGGACGATTCGTCGCGCGCTGCGCGCGCGCCGAATCTCTAGAATGCTGAGTTATTTTAAACCATAATGCAACTTGATACCCTGTTAGGTGTGTTTTAGATTTTCTAAGCCAGACAAAAAAGTAAGCCTCTCCTTCCGCAAAGCCTGCAACCCAATAAGGATCTTTTATTTCTTGATCCTCGACTTTAGGTCTAGAAACTGGAATAGAATTAGGAAAGACAACTTTTCTGATAAACCTAAATTCATTGCCGCTTTAATACTAACAATTTTACGTATACCTTCCTCAGTTAGATGCTCTTTACGATTTATCATCTCAACAGCCAATTTAAACAAAATAAAGTCAGCACGTTTCTGTGTAATTAAGGGATACTTACCAAAATGCGGAATAATTACATTAATTAAATATTTTACTGAAGTTACACTATAAACGGCCTGATTATCTCTTTTACTTATATTAATTGAACCTACTCCAAAAAATAATTGTATTTGTTTAATAAGGGCGAGATCTTTAAGGTGTAACGCAATCCTAATACTAGCTTTCACCCCCTCAACCTGTTCTTAGTTCACTATTTTTATATATTGAAAGGGTGAAACAAGATTCAGCATCTGAGAACCCCGTTACATAGTAAGGCTTCAGCAGAACTAAATTTGATTGGTTACTATCGATAACAGCTGAAAGCATAAGGAGAGAAACCACCTGTTCGTTGCCAATAAATAATAAGCCATCTGTAAAAGCAAGAAGGTTATTCATAAGCGCGAATAAACCTGCAGCTCCGGTACACGTAAATCCTAAGATTAATGCCCCCCGAAAACTACACCAATTCCTACACCTGCACCTATTAAACCTGTTGTAACTAGACCAGTTCCTATAATTTTTGAATCATGAATTATTTTTATTTTATTTTTTTTTTGAAGGATTTCTTCTTAATTTGATTACATTACACAGTAGAATCTACTGTTGCTTATAGAAAAAGTTTTGCTCTAAACTCCTGATTTACCCCTGTTTTCATTAATAATGGATTTTTGTCTTTCTAATATCTCATTTTTCTTGAATGGTGAAGTATAATGTAATGAACCATCATATATTCCTATCTCTTTGCGAGAAGTGGGATTATTTAAGGGGTAAAAATTTTGTAAGTGATCTCAAGTAAATATTGTTCTTTTATCCCTCATTCTATCTTTAAAAATATTAATTTGTTTAATAATATCATTTGATCTACCCTTAACAAATTCTTTTTTATAGATTTCTAGTGCTTTTAACCAATCTTTATAATCTAAATAATTTCTTGAAAACAATGGGAATGAATCTAAGTATTTTATTAAAATATCATTAGATTTTAGATTTACCGTTCGAACGGTGAATGTAAAATAAGAATTCTTTTTTTTACTGTCTAGCTTAACATTTAAATACTCTGCTAAGGTACTCATGAAGGGTTCATAATTAACACCTCACTTAACATTAATTTGGCAGGATAATTCAAATCTACATTCTACTTTTGGATACTTATTTTTTGCATTTGGAGCTGTAGCTCTAACTTGAAAAGAACCGCCCCCCTCTATAAAACCTGCTAACCAAGGGCTAGAGTCTAAAGGTTCTGAATTTAAAGGTAATTTTACAATAGTCTCAGCTGCTGGATGTTTTATATCCAGGCCCCCTGTCGATGAATCAGAATTTTGTCCTAAATTTAGCCAATCAATTAGAGTATATAAGGTCTGAATTTTAGGTGTTCTCATTTTTCCATTTATTAAAGACACAATTAATAATATACTTTCTCTACTATTAAAAGTCAAAACATAAGCGTTAGCTCCTTTTTTTTTAGATAAAGATCCAGCACTCAATTCTTTCTGCAATAACAAAGAAAGAGGGATATCTCATGAATCAAAAGTAATTTTTATAGAAGGATAATTAAGTTGACCTTTTTTTGATCTTTCGCTAGTTGGAACTATAATGGCACTATTTTGTGCTTCTATTAAACCTGCTAAATAATAAGCAAAGAGATCAGGCTTATTATGATTTGATTGGCTACTATATTTTCTCAACCCTCTTGGCCTCCAAGGAAGAGTCAATCTTCTTTTACTATAAAAAGTCGCAGGATAACTGTGATAACCCCGTTTAATATATACAACATATCTGTTTCTATACGAATTGATATTGATATTTTCGTTCTTTCTGTTTATATGATAAAACAATGAACTTTGCGATACTTTAAGAGCTTCAGCTGCTTGACGAACTGATTTATAGGAAGTAGTAATATTAGTCTCAAGCGAAGGATCCGTTGAAGGTTTTTTTACAATTAAAGGGATAATACAACAAAAAAATTCAAGCGTGTTGTCTCTGAAGATTCCTGAAAAGTTCAAACTTAATAGGTTTCCTGCTGATTGTCCTATTTCTGCAGAATAATATAGGATGTCCCAGCATATAGCTTGATTTAGAGCCGGCGTATCTCATGGCTTACCGGCTGTAGTTAATGTTAATAAAGCTATACAAGTAAATAAAGGCCAAGGTGAAGGAGAAACTAAATGAAAAGGATGTGCTTGAAAATTACTTCTTATTAAATTTGTCATATTTATATATAATTATTATAAGTTACCTATGAATAATTTGCGTAGTATTCTTTATAAAAATAATAATACGAAAAACTATTTTATACATAGGATTTTTACATACCTAAAAAAGAAAGAAAAAAAAACTTGTGTTTAATTAAGGTTAGCCGGCGCGCCTTCGTCAGCGGCTGGCATCGGCCTCACGCCCGACGCCTGTTCAGGCTAAAAATTAAAGTACAATATAAAGTCAAAAATAAAGTATTGCTTACTATAAATTAAACTCAAGTTTTGATTAATTTATCTAAAATAGAACCGAATAAAAGACTGCAAAAATAAATATAAAGGTTTAACTTAATAAACCCCATATAGTAAAAAAATGAGAATAGTGAAAAAAGAAGAAGTAAGGATAGAAAGTTAAGAGCCTCAATAATAAACAGATACGTATAAGAATAATCAGACAACATCAAATATTGCTTACTGTAGATTAAACTCAAGTTTTGGTTAATTCATCTAATATAGAGCCAATTTGTAGATTACAAAAATAAATCATTAAGGTTTAACAGGTAAACCCCTTAATAAAAAAAAAAGAATAAATCTTAGACAGTAAGACGAGACCAGATAGGCTAAATATACCATAGAATCACTAAGCATGAAAATATTAAACGTATGCACCTCTCTAATAACAAGTATTTAGGCGCCATAGGTCTATAGAATACAGCAAACCGATTGTAAGGTAAATTTATGTACGGATGAGGGTAAGGAGGTAAATCTAATGCTCCCTCTAATGAACTATAAGCTCTATTTAATAGCGTTTGTAATAAACTAAGTATTTCACAGTATAATTAAGCACGTAGATACTATGCACAATATAGAGATTAAACACATTAAAACTTGAATTATTACGTAAATAGCTGATACGTTCTTATAACGATTTATTATTTTTACAAGTTTATCCTTCCAATACGGAGTTAACCAACTAGAATAAGAGCCTAATGCTTTATCTATTGTCTCAATATTATTATATTTTGAAATAAAATAGATTGATATAGATATAGCTATAATGTTATAAAAAGTCCATAGAACTACTAGAGCAAAACTAAAAAAGCATAGGCTAAAACCGAAAGATCTGTTTCCGGAATTTTATCTACATTAACTCCCAGTAAGGCTAAAACAGAAAATGCTTTTTGAGAGCTACCTCCAGAATTACCAGAATTTCCTTCTTTGTTTGTCGGAGTATCTTTAGGTTTCGCCGTTACTTCAACAGCTTTTTTAGGTTTACCTTGATAATATTGCCCTACTCCAGCTGCAGCCCCTATAATGGTAGCAACTTGAGACCCTAATTCTAAAGATATTTTTATTTTTCTTCCATCCATAAAATAAAACAAAGGAAGTGTTATTGCTAAGATTGAAAAATAGAATAAAACTCCAAAATGTTCAAAATTTGAGAATAAATTAACGAACCAGTTTATTGGTTCAAGTATAGCACAGAAATGGATTGTGTTTATTGACATAATAATGAAAGATAAAACATTTCATACTTTACATAATATACATAGATTAACTATATACAACTTTAATTATATCGTTGATAAGTAATAGGAGCAAATCGTTTGTAGCATTTAATCCTTATTGATGCTTAACCTATATCAGATAAAAAAAAATTGGTTATAAAGGTTTTACTCTTCTAATAATTGCCTTAGTACTAACTTTATAGGTAAATTGCCGTCAGAATTGTACCCCGTTGTCCAATATAGTAACGTAATCTTACGGCAAAGCCTATTTTATATAAGATGTCTTATTCATAAAAAAAAGCATTTCAAATCCCCTTAAAAAACAACCACAACTTTTATTTTTACTTTTCTTTTAAAACAAAATTAGAAAAGCAACCAGAATTTATTTTCGGACTCCCTGAATACAAATATTAAAGACATTAGAAAAGAATCGGGGCCACCCGGCGCCGAATCTTAATTACGGGTTATGCCTGTTTTCTATTTGCATTATTGCATAATTTAATCTTTCTGATTTGCTCTAATCCTTCATTAGTTAAATGAAGCTTATCCTTCATCAACTCCACTACTTTACAAAAACCCTCTAAGTCCAAATTTTTAACCCCTTGAAGCGGATATTTCTTAAAAAAAAAGAAATAATTTTACCTTCAATGTCAGTAAATTTCGGAACTACAAAATTTACGTGAAGTCTTTCATAAGCTATTTCTACTCGCCCGCAATTAAAATATTTAATTAAACTCTTCATTAATTTAATATCACACGAATGTTGAGTTATTACAAATCTTAGTTTCACAGCAAGACCTGTGCTTGTTGTTTTAGATTGAAATTGTTATATTAAAACAGCCTTCGCTGAAAATTCCGAATATAAACCAGAATAAAGGTTTAGATATTGAACTCTTACTTTGTAAAGCATAGTAGGATGCATGTAAGGAATTACAATAGTACGCAATAAAGGCATTGAATCTTTTAGAATGTAAATCCGAGGGCCTGTAGCAGTAACAAATAATGTACAGTTTAATCTATACCTAATCACTAGAACATTCATAAATCGTACTACATCTTGCATTGAGAACGAGTCAGTACAAATAAATAAACCAGAACCATGTCTAGCTCCATCCCCTTGAATTACGTGAGCGAGAGCAATGGGTGTTAATAAGTTATAAATATTATCCGGAATTACTTTAACTTTATTGACATAGAACATAGAATGTAACTCCGTAAAACATGGTAATGCTCGAGTGAAAAATTCCATAGAATTATTAGTTTTAACACCTCTAATATGTTCACGATAATGAGGATAACTATTACAATAATGAGCTAAAATAAAAAACACAAATCAAAGATACTGAGCATGACCCCCAGACTGTGCAAACCCCAATCGAGCGTTTTTGTTAGCAACGGTAACAAAAATTAATCAGCCATCAGAAAGAAGTAATCCAATTATAACACTAAGTTGATAAGAAGGTAATTTAATCATATTACTTACTTGTCTTGTAAGCCGACCAAAACCCACTGTCCCTCAAACCACTAAAGCTCTACATCCAAAATAGTTAGACTTCTGCAAAGAACTTTTATTTCTTTGCGAACCCGCATAAACCCCAATAGCAAGGGGCGGCATTCGCGTGGACTTTCACAAACCCCAAGTAGGAAGTTTAGTAGAAAGGCTCGAGAGTGGTTGTGCCCTACTACGTTGACTAATAGCCGTATTACCTCGTAGGATAGTATATTTACCCTTGTTAGAAAGTTTATAAAGGTTATTGTTATTAACAATAGGTCCTTTAGTTGTAGTTTGTAATGTTATTACTATTGATCCAACCATCGATACTAATAAAATAACTCCAGTAATTATTAACCAAATAGAGTGACTAGTATACATAATATTACCTATGCTTGAGATATGGGAACTGCTAACAAGTACACCATCTCACTTATATGAAGAAGACATATCTATAGCCAGATTTAAAGTTCCTGCAACAGGAGTGCTAATTCAATAAAGCGAGTTATACATTATTATAGAAAAGATAATAGCTAAAGGTATACTGTTATTAGTATAACTCAAGAGTTCAGAAACTCTTATATTCATAAGCATAATTGTAAATAGGAATAAGATAGCTATAGCGCCAATGTAGACCAACAGATAAGCCAATCCAATGAAATGCATACCAACCATAATTAAATAAACTGCTATAACCAAGAATAAGGATATTAAAAATAAGACGGATACTATCACGGCCATCAAATTTATCATACAAATAAATAAATAAATATTAAGTAAAAAAAAATATAAACAAAATATACAGATTTATTTATCTAATTTTCCTGCGTAGTATCTACCGGTATTCATATTAGCTTTTATCTCACATATTTGTTTTAACCCTTCTTCTGTCAGATGAGATTTATTTTTCATTAATTCTACAACTTTAACAAAATCAAAATAATCTAAAAGTTTTTCCCCTTAAAGGGTATTTTTGAAATATAGGTATAATTTTATTAGTTAAATCTGAAAAGTTAGTAACTTGAAAATAAATCGCTCCTCTATTTTTACTTACATTCCCACAATCCAAGTAAACTATTAAATTTTTCATTAATTGTTCATCTCTAATATGTTGAGTTAGGTTGTTGATTTTTTTGATAATATATCTTCCTTTAAAGGGCTTATCGGTATTCCGATTTAAATACATAGAAATACCACTTTTTATCACACCTAAGGCTCTAGCTGCATCACTGATTGAATCATAAGTAGTTTTAATGTCTGTTGTGAGGTCAAAAACTTCTACCTTTTGACTAGGTCTTCCTGATCCTTCTGTTCTGAGACGGCCTTTACGAGCTTCACTCATTTTTTTGAGAGTTTCTTCATTATGGATTTTACCATAGAAAGAATTACCCCCCGGTTTGTGCACCACTAATTTTTATTTTAGTTAGCTCAGAATGGTTACGGCCGGTCATGGGAGCTCTAGCAGTGAGTGAGATATTGTACTCGGGCTTTAACAGGTCTAAATAATATTGCTCCCTGTCTATACATTTAGAAGGCTCACAGTATTCCAGAATTTTTAGAGAAAAATTAGAGTACCCATATTTTAACAATGCTTTATAAATAATCATAGAATCGTCTCTCATCAATAAATTAGCATTATAATAGACATAAAATCTCTTTGTCAGATCCACAGAACTCCCTATATATCTTTTGCCAGATTGGATATGAGTTCACATATAAATACCGGATTTATCTTTGTTCTCACTCAGAATATCCAGTTTATCCAGGTCAGAATTACTATATGTTCGAATTGGTGCAGCAGCTAATGAAAAAATAGGAGCAAAATCAGTAGAATTTCCCCATGAGTCCGGGAAGAATAATAGTATTATAACCGCTAAAATATAAAGCAACAAATTCAAGTTAGGTTTTATCACAGTAGAGAGGAATAAACTATTAATGCTAAAAAAAAGTATTAATATTTCCTCCGGAATAAAATCTTTACTAAAAAAATGTTAAAATTTATGTATTATATTAAATCTTCATGTCATCTGCATATTTCTACGTTTGTCAGATAAAAACAGCCTTATAATAATACTAAAACATCCTTCTCCTGAGGTAAAACCTACCAATCATTGAGGATCATGAATTAAATTTGTCTCTATGTTAGGTTTATTAATTGGAGTAATACCAGGAAAGGCAGCTTTTAACTCATCTGTAAGACCTTTATTCATTGAAGCTTTTATAGATATTAATTTATTTAACCCTTCTTTAGTTAAATGTTCTTTATTTTTTATGAAAAGTATAGCTAATTTAAATAACTCAAAATCAACCCGTTTTTTTGTTATTAAAGGGTATTTATCAAAGTGATCTATTACTACCAATAAATCTCTAATAGATTCCACTCTATACTGTACTAAAGAATCTTTACCTTGTTTATAAATTTTTCCGACCCCAAAGGTCGCTTTAATTCTTTGCAAGATTGAAATATCTTTCTTATGAAGTCCTATTGAAAAAATATATTGAACTTTTCATTTAGATGAATATTTATCGTTGAATCGAATAGATAATGAAAAAGAACCTTCAGCATCCACAAATCCTGTTAATAACCAAGGATTCAATTTTTTACCCCCTGATGCTAAATTTAATTTAATTTGTGATTGAGTTGTTATTGACTCCGCATTGGAATAGTGAACGACTGAAGAGCACATCAAGATTTCCGGGTTTAAATATATATCGATTGACTCAGGTGCTGGAAGAAAAGATACAACCTCCTGATAATCAAGACAAATGAAAATTAAGCTACATACAATAGCAAGAAGGTTAATCATAAGCGCGAAGAAACCTGTAACGAAGAAAAATATAAATACATCATAATTAGATAATTTTATTACACCTCTTCCTACACCTGCACCTATTAAACCTGTTGTTGCTAGACCAATGAATAAAAATTTTGCTTTTAAGGATTGAACCATGAAAAATATATGTTTTCTATTTTTTTTGAAGGATTTCTTCTTAATTTGATTACATTACAAAGTAAATAAATTACTGTTACTTATAGTAAATTATATTTTTTAATTACCTTATGTTATTTTTTGTTTTCCTTCAGAATTTACTATCTCTATCAAAATTAGAGCATGTTAGACACTGAAAAACATAAAAATTTGTAACTCCGCTGCTGTAGTGGATCAACTACAGTCATAAAATATAAATACAGAAATAAAACAATGAAAGCTATCTGTGATTTAAATAAATTTACGCATAATATTATTAAATAAAAACTCTTCCGGTTTCCCTCCCCCCCGGATTAAGGTTTAGGTAAAAAATCGTCCTGTCCTTTTTCTTTTGATTTTTTAATAAAAAGGTGAAACAGAATATCCTGTTTAACAAGGTCAGCGTTAGTATAAGTTACAGCAGGTATTACTCCTAGAAATATTAAAAATGAATCAGTCGGATTTACGCAAGATTCCGGTGAAACTAATAATACTTCCAGAAAGAATGTATATAATATTAATTTATTTATTTGATTAGAAGTCCTAGCCGCTTTAGGCGTTGGGCTGGGCCGGAGGCCCCGGGACTTTGATTCGATAGTTTCTTTCGAAACCCGTTAGAGTACACCTTAAATACGGAATATTTACTCCGTATCAACTACCGTCTACTCGTTGCTCTTTTACAGATTTTGTTAAAAAATCTGATTTAGATCCGCGATTTCTCATTTCTTTTTCAAGAGATCTTCTGACTTATTACCATACATGAGTAATTAATTCATCCACTCGTGGCCTTTAGGCCACGGTTTGGTACCAGAAGCTTTAGAGGGTCCCCGGAATTTGATAGTTTCTCCCATAATAGAAGAGGTTTCCCAAACCCCTTCTTCACAGGATTTTTTGTTGTAATAACCAATACCCCCGAAAAAATGGCAATTAAAGATAATACATCTAATACAATAGGATATAATCCATTAATTAGATCGACAGATACAATATATAAATTCATGTTCATAGAAAAAAAAAATAATTTTTTGTAGCCTTATAACTAAAAGAAAAAGAAATAAATAAAGATATTTATATTTAGGGCTCCGCAGGCTCCCCGCCTGCTCCGCCTATTAAGATACTTCGCAGCTAATTATGCGACGTATCTTAGAACGTAAAGGTATATAGAAGCTGAAGAATATGAGGATCGTCGACCGAACCCCCCGATTATCACTTAAACATTAACCTCCTAATAAGAATTTTATAAAGAATTAGTCCCAATAGTGAATTTTTACATCTAGATAAAAGATGGTTTGTTTATAGAACCAGTCGGGCCTAACGAAGTGTGACTCGAGCCCCACACTGGGGCGTCTCCAAGATGAAAGATGAAATATACAAAATGAAAGATGATGGAAGATTCTGTAAAAAGCTTTAAAGACGAATCGGACGTCTATAAATATATTAACAGTATTCCCTTCTACCCTTGAGCTACAGAAAGGATTATTACACACTTGCGAAATATTATTTGCCTCGCTCGCCTTTTTTTAATTCAATTAAAAAAAAATCGCGGATCTATAAACCAAAGATCCAGCTGGTACTAATTAACCGACGGCCGAATATTCATTCTTCGGCTAGAAAAAAAACCTTAAATTTTCGTTAAATATCTAAGGGTTTTGAGAATCCGAACCCTCAACAGCCTCCAAGACGAATCGAACGTCTATATAAATATTAACAGTATTCCGCTCTACCGTTGAGCTATGGAAGCTTATGAATATTATCCATTCTATCGTTGAGGTATGGAGTCTTATTAACAGCCATCTAAGCCAGAGCCGACTGTATACATTGTTTTTCTGCCATAATTATTGGAGAAATCAGGACTCGAACCTTAAAATACAATACGCAAAATTCTAGTTTTACCAATTAAACTATATCCCCAGCACAGCAGCCCCCAGCCGCCGCGCGCGCTCCCCGGTGGGGACGGGGCTTTTACTTTAATTATAATTATTTTTAGAATAATACAAACTTGAGAACTCCTTAGATTTAAAATCACTAAAAAGATCAATAGTGTAAAATATAAAACGAAAACATTTACATCGTGAAAATTATAACATTAACACTTTAATTAAATTGTAATATTTACAATGAATATTACTATAAAGGTTTTATTAAAATAGTTTTAACTATTTAAAACCTCTATCTCTAAAAGGATTTCCACTTTTCAAAGTGGAATATCGGAAAGATTTCAAAAGAAAGTTTTGTGCGGGGCGATTTATCGAGCCCGCCCCTCCTCATTTTTCTTTTAAAAGAAAAAAAGAAAACGTAGGCGCGCGCGCCTTCGGAAGTAAAAGAAAAAGAAAAAGTAAATTTTAATCGCATATTATTTTTATTTTAATTTAACAATCATTTAGATTGTATCAGTTGGGTTATACTGATGGTAATTCTCATTACTGAGAAGTACAATTACCCGTAGGGCTTTAAATCCAGGTAGTCTTGTCTTTTAGCTCCTACTAATAGATACTTATCAAAGAATGGAATAATTTTGTCTCTAATGTCAGAAAATTTTGTTACAACTAATATTACTAGGTTTGGGTTAAAAACCCAAACCTTCCGCACCCTAAATAACTAATTAAACTTACCAATAATTTATCGTCTCTAGAATGCTGAGTTAATAAAAAACTTAATGAAACCGTAGACCCATTTTTATTTGTTTTAGATTTTTGAATTTTAATATAGAAGCACCCCTCACCGTCTGTGAAGCCTGCTAATCATTGAGGATCTAAAATTGGCATTAAAGAAACTATATGTCTAGGGAAGGGAACAATCTCTGGAAAGGCGACCCTGCGGGAGCCAGCGCGCTGTTTTTTTTTAATTAAATTCAATTCAAAAACAAATAGTTTCGGACGCCGGTGGCTGAAACGTAGGCGCCGCGCGCGGCGCCTTCGCGCCGGCTTTAATCCCTACTATTTTGCGTAAACCTCCTGTAGTTAAATGCTCTTTGCGGTTCATTAGTTCAATAACCCGTTTAAATAAAAGAAAGTTTTGTGCGGGCGATTTCTCGCCCCTCCTCATTTTTCTTTTAAAAGAAAAAAAGAAAACGTAGGCGCGCGCCGCGCCTTCGTTAGCTAGTTTTTGAGTTAAGAGCGGATATTTGTCAAAGTGAGCAATTATTACTGATAAATCTTTCATCGAATATACTCTATATTGATAAGCACCATTATCATTATTTGACCAACTCCCTTTAAAGACGCTTTAATCAATTCTAATAATGCGAGATCCTTTTCATGTAAAGTAATTTGTAAAATTGCTTCAACTACTCAGCCAGTTGAACATTTCTTATTTTGGCTAATTCGAACATCAAACCATGATTCACCGTCAGAAAATCCTGTTACATAGTTAGGATTCAGCGAAACTAAATTTGATTGATTACTAATGATACTCGCTGGAAAAATAAAGAGAGAAACCACCTGTTCGCTGTCAAGAAATAATAAGCCACATGTAAAAGCAAAAAGGTAATTCATAAGCGCGAACAACCTGCAGCATATGCCACGGTAAACATCTGAAAATACTAAGATTAATGCACCGAATACTACACCTATTCCTACACCTGCACCTATTAATATAATTTTTTGAGGCATGAAAAATATATGTTTCTATTATTTTTGGAACTCCCGAAGGGAAGGATTTCTTCTTATCCCCGCTTGATTACATTACAAAGTAAAAATATATTCTACTGTTACTTTGAGTAAAACTTTTTGTTTTAGTCCATTCGGCTTCTCCAACATATATTTATATATATATTGATTTTTATATATAATATAAAAATTACGGTGTACCTTGCAAGCGGTGTGTCGAATAGGAAGAAAAGGAATCGAACCTTCAAAAACTTTCGTTATTGAGTTTACAGCTCAACCCGTTTTACCAATAAACGGAACCTTCCTTTAAATTGCTTCATATAATAACCTAGCCTTTTTGGGGGCTGAAAACAACTACTTCAATTTCTTTGGTACTGTACTGCAAAGCAATATTAAGATAAGATCATCCTTCGAAGGACGATGGAAAAAATATAAATATCAATTGCCCTGATAATAGCTATCTATTTTACTTTTAGTAAATATCTGTCAAACAAAAAATAAAGTGTATAAGGGAGAAGAGTTATTTTAACTTAAAGCTCTTACAAACTCCTTAAAATAAATTAGATTTTAATTTTATTTTGCTTATTTTATTCTAACTTTAAATATTTAGCTTAAAATGAGTATAGCTATATGCTGTTATATATTAAATTTAGATTATGATAATTTTAAATAATTTAAATCGTAGACACTTACAAGTATTTTCGCCTCTTTATTTATCGCGTGTTATTCATTGCGCCAATTCTATTAATAACCCTATAAATTACCATCCTAAAGGAAACATTTGCTCTCAGGTTCATGCTACTTGGAAAGCTTTTGAAAGTAAATTTTTGAAAGCCTATGATATTACTCCTACAAAGGGGTGAGAAAAGTATGGTGATATGAATGTTGTCTTAACTGTTTGAGTTAAGGGAAGGGAGAACTCCATGGAGGACTTTCGTTATTTTTTTCAACCTGGGGACTGAGATTCAATTGGATGAACTTTAGGATATAAAGTTGGATCTTATATTAGTGATCGTGTAATATCTGACAGTTATGAGTATGAACAATATTCATATGTTATTGTACTGTTTGTTATGAATTTTGTATTACTTCTCACTTTTATGGATAACCGAACTTAATTGTGGCAATCATATCTTTACTAATAAGATTAATTAATCACACTTATAGTGTTTAAGGGAGAAGCGTCCTTTTGGATTTAAAGCCCTATAAACTTTTTGATATTAAAAAGGTTTAATTTCAAATTATTCATCTTCAGTTAATTTAATTATTAAATCTTTATTTAATTGTTGTACCACAAATAGTGATTTACACTAGTCTCAGCCACTAATACAGCGTGCTTCTTTGATTCTATTATAATAAATTCGTTAATAGATTATTCTGTTAATGCTATGGTGGTTCTTGATGCATTTGCAACATTTATTAACTACATTATTGAGGTAACCACCTAATATCCCTTAATAATCAGGGTAACGAAATAGGTTACTTGAGCTCTTAAATTTATAGTGTTACAAGTAAAATTAAAAATATAATGTTAAACAATCAAAATTTTTTCTTTCAAGACTTACAAGAGGGTAAAACCAAGAAAACTTTGGTTTTACCATTTTCTTTGTTAACTCAACGATAAATACCAGATTTGCCTTTATTATCTTTAATAATTGATTTCATCTGTCCTCCTACATCATTGTAAATAACCACTGTAACAATTTTATTTGAATTTGTATTTTTCATTGTATATTTTTTAAAATCGCTGCAGTTCCACCCCTCTAGGATTTCAATCTCTTACTCTCCGTCTTAGTACCTCCTTCCGTCTGATACTTGAATTATCCTTCGATCGTCGATCTCTCGCTTTCTTAGTTCTTCGGCTAAATAACGTCCTAGTTTACTATTTCTACTTATCATTATAAGGTGAATAACTAAAGTTTACTTTTTTCCAACGAGCACTTACATATCTTTCTGTCCTCCAAGACAAAGACTTCCGTTCACACTTCCCCAGCTACTTCCTCTGGTCAGATAATGGTTTCAACTGTAAAAAGGGATAAATCATAACAGCTTTCTGATTTTAGAGATTTCCACCGAGATATCTTTGAATTCAAACCAAAATATAACTAAAGATGAATTCTCTATGGACCTTCGTGGAGGTTCTCAGTGCTAGAGTTATACTACGGTTAATTTTAGTCCCGTCAATATTTATTGATAGGACGCCAACATATAATTTTGGTTTTTATTTTTTTTTGTAAGGGGTATTGTTAAAGTTAATTAATCCCAGGCAAGTTCCCCTACCTGAACTGTATTTGTTGAGATAGGTAGGCCCTCTCGGGCTTTCCCCCTCTAGAAACGGAGCGTGCGACTTTCACCGCACTCCGCTTGAGCAAGTTTCCTGAATATACCCTATAGGTCTGCGTCTTGAGACTTATATCAGTATATCTAGCGACAAAGTCGCTGCCGTATTTTAAGCACCAGATCCCAAATCTGTTACTTTACAGCGGTCTTACCTATTCCAAGTCTGCTCCCTCTCGGGTGAGTCATGTCATTCTTACCTCGATCCTGTAAGTTCCTATTACGGATATTGTCCGTTGTCTTACATGCCTTGGCCTCAACGACTTCCTCTATCCGGCCCATTATCAGCCGGCATTTGCTTTTTGGAATTTCCTCTACCCCATATCCGATACGTACAACTTCTTAGCATTGTGCTTTTATATGACGCCTCCTGAGACAATTAAAATTTCACTGGAGGATAGGGGGTTTACCGTGTTCAATATATATCACCTTTGTGTTATCCTTAGAGGGAGATTATACCCCGGGAGCTTGTGATTTCGCTTACTGCTTTTCACTATTGCTACAACATATCCAAAGTCGCCGGATATGCTCCAACTCCGTTTTATATTGGTTTTACGGGGCGACGTCCTCTCTTTACTTTCGTTCCTCATAGACAACTATCCTGGCACCACGTGATATTATTCGTATCAGGTTTCCCACTTAAGGGGGGTTACTTTTGTCCCATCGGCTTAGTACTTTCCATTACTTTCCAGCACCCAATGGTAGGATCTAACAGTAGCAATTATTAGGCGGGCTCACACCGCATTGATATATATCACTTCACGTCGCACCGACTTAACACCAATCGTATCCCCGCATACGAAAACTTAGACTAAAGACTCCAGAACCTCGTCATTCTTTTGTAATTAACTAAGTCAAACTTATTGCGAAGACTACTTTCAGCGCCTGACGAGTAATTAGTACCTATCTGAGATGAAATCCACCGTGACATGGTGATACACGATTACTAGTAATTCCTTTTTCATGCAGTCGAATTTCAGACTACAATCCATAATATATCCTATTTTAGGGGATTAGCGATAATTCACATTTTTGCATCCCTTTGTAAAGGCATATGTGGCACGTCTATAGCCCACAACATTCAGGTCATGATGACTTGTCTTGGTCCCTTTTATCATCTCGATTGTATCTGCGTACAACTTTATAAAAAAGTGTTTTGTTCTTCTTAAGAATGCGAGTTGGCTCTAAATAAAGTAAGGGTTTACGTCAATTAAATGGAACTAACCAAAATCTCACGACATTAACTGAAGACAGCCGTGCAACGCTTGTATAGAGCGGTGTGAAAAAGAACTAGTCTTTTTCACCTATTTAGTGCATTTAAACTAAAACCATTACTCACTCTATATTCAAGTTGTGGTAAGGTTTTTCGTGGATCATCGAATTAAATAGTTGAGATAGGTAGATCCTCTCGGATTTTCCCCCTCTAAGAACGTAGCGTGCGACTTTCATCGCACTACGCTCAAGCAGAACCCTAGGATGCCCTCTAATTAGCCATCCCCGCAGCCATCGCCGCAAACACACTTACCGCTGTGTGGGTTCCACCGCTTGTTAAGTCAGCCACCTTTCGGTGTAAGTAATTTATATTAAATAATCATCTCTATCAAATTATAAGCCCTGTGGCTAAGTCTTTTTTTTTAGTTTTTTATACTGTGTAGATTGAGATATTAGTAAGAATTTCTTAACTAACTCTTCCTTTGTTCATTCCCATTTTTATTGCTTGTATTTGCTCTAAACCCTCTGTAGTTAAATGGCCTTTTGCTTCCATTATTTGAGCTACAGAGCGGAAGTCCGCAAAATTCTGAGATTTAACTCCCTGGAGTTGATACTCAGAAAAAAATGGTATTATCTTTTTATTTATATCAGCAATAGATAAAACTTTAAAGTCTCCAGCCTCTTTTCTTTTACTATATCTACCACAACCTATATAATCAATTAATCCCTCTAACAGCTTCTGATCACGCACGTGCTGAGTTACAACGAATACTAACTGAACCGCCATACCTAATTTTGATTTAGGTGAAGCATAAGTACTAACGTAAAAACAGCCATCCGCATCTGTGAATCCTGATAGTCAATGTGGATTGGGTATCCCCGTGAATTTCACTAAGGGTCTAGCTACAGTTATAGTGTTCGGAAAGAGAGCTTTCAACTCGCCAGAATTACCAAGATTCAGTGAAGCTTTCAAGTTCACAATTTTTTGTAAACCAGCCGGAGTCAAGTGCTCTTTGTTATTTATAAGTTCGACTATTTGTTTAAATAGTTCAAAATCAGCTCGTTTTTGACTAACTAAAGGATACTTCTCGAAAAACGGGATAATCACATTAACTAAGTCTCGGACCGAACTAACTTGTCACCGCACTAAATTATTTGAACCTACATATATCCCTCCTACTCCAAACTGAGCTGCTATTCTTTCAAGTAAAGCTATATCACAAGCATGAAGCCCTATTGTAAATTTAGGTAGTACAGTGTATCCTGTCTCTCTCAAGTTCTTGCTAATTGTAACACCTCAGCTACCTTCTCCATCTGTAAACCCGGCAATGTACCAAGGATTAAGTGGGGCAACGTTAGAGGCTATTTGTGGTCTACGGGCATTTATTTTCATTTTTAATTTTTTATTTATATCTGTTCCTCTTAATCGGGGTTTTACCTCAGAGGACATTACGCTATTCATCTCAGAGGGTCACACGCGAGGGGTGACTGTCCTGTATAAACTCCAAACGAAATAAATTTTCCACCAATTTTTTTATTGAAAACCGTCTACTGTAGAGTGTTATGCTCCAAAAGTTATGACTCCCTTCACATTTTACAATAAACTAACTAATACATTCACGTGGTTCCGTAAACCTTGCTAGTGGGGGGTTAGCCCAGTTAGCAGGAGCCCGTAGACTAAGTAGGCCTGTATCTAAATTGTCCTAATGACTCCCAAAGAGCTGGAATTGAACCAACATTGAAGTACACCAGTATCGCTAAGTTTCATCATCTGGCACACTATTAAGCCCCTTTTTCTTGATTTACCGTCAATCAGTGGAATCCAACACACTCAGGTTTAACACGGCAGTGTAGCTTAAAAAGTATACCGCGATCTTAGATGAGACATTCACAAGGGATTTAGACCTTGGGTTGCTACCCATTCGGATGACACGCAAAAAATATTAATCCTTCAATTAAAAAATTGTTTGTTACGTCTATCACAGTATTAAAAAAAAATTATTGACTTGTTTGATGATAATGATTTGATTGATTTAATATACTCTATCCTAAACCAAGACTTACTTCAATCGAAGTCTCAGTTTGGGCATTCGCTTTTTAACTGCTCCTTTACCCTCACCCAGATATGTCAACTTTTTATCGTATAACACCTCCTATCCCGAACTTACGTTGGAATTAGGTTAGATAAGGGCTTACCGTGTTCAAATAACAGCACTTCCTAATTAGAATTTAGGGTGATAACTTTCCCCCGATGGGTTCATATTGTCTCCAATACATGGTTCTCTGAAAGGATTAGTATGTCAAATCCTTACCAACCCATATGATTGTAGTATAACGGGGTGTCTTTGCTATCTTTGCTTTCGCTACCCATGTCCTATGTCACACTAGCTCCTGAAAATATAATTTATATTTGCATTGTCATTTAAGACAGGCTACATTGTCTTCGCAGCTTCGCACCAATTATTACTAATTAGCACGTGCGAGTAGTGTTAAACCGAGAACTGGTTTAGTGGATTCGAACCACATTGCTATTATCCGCTTCACGTCGCACACATACTTCACTACTGGTTTCAGAAACGGTCTAATGATTTCAGTTTCTGCGTTGCCACATTACTCTTGAGGTGGAATGCTTACACTTTCATTTATAGGCCAACATTGTTATACTAACCTATGGCATTCAGCATTTTCTGCTAAGACTACTGGGGTATCTAGTTGGGATAGGTAGGTCCTCTCAGACTTTCCCCCCCTTAGAACCGTACGTGCCACTTTCATGGCATACGGCTCAAACATTGTTTACGACTATCATTTAACTTCATGCTTCTTTTCATTCATTATATTGAACCATTTTATACCCTTGTAAAGGTATATTATCCTTATTGTCTAAAAACATAATCAATTGGTTTATATCTTTCTTACTTGAGATATTTAACTGGTACATCACTTTACGAACTTTGCCTAAATCACGATCTCTAGCCGATCTTTCTAGAACATTAGGGCCGAAATCTAATCTCATTCTAATTAATTCAAGTAATTGTTTATCTGTATGTTCGATATAAAAGTTACATTTACCTTTATTTAAGTAAAAAGAACCCTCACCGTTAATAAATCCAACAATTCAGTTATCTATCTCCAACTTACCTGATTTATATAAAGCAATTAAATCTACTTGTTTATTGATAGAGGCCAAATACTCAGATTTGTATTTACTAAACTCTTCTAAGGTCTTAAATTTTTTTACCTCGTTTATTATGCAATTTTTTAATAGATTATATCTCATCAATTGATTATTAGCTAATAAAGGATACACATTAAACGCAATACTAAATAAATACAATAAACCATTCCTGTCACTCACAGCTAAACGGCAATCAGGTTTATTTTTATACTCATAAATTACACCTATGTTGTCTAATTTTTGATGAATATCTTTAATTAATGCTGCATCTCTGCTATGTAATGATAAATGATAAGCACAGCTTACGCTGTAGTGGCTAATTTCCCCCGACTTAAGAACTCTTTTTTTTGGATACACTTGAAAGTTTCCTTCTGCATCATTGAACCCAATAAACCATTGTAACCATAATTTGTTTAAATTTTTCATATCTTATTTTTTTATCAATTCTCGGAGTACCTGGTTGTCAATAGTTTGATAGTTCATCAGATCTAGTGGGTCCCATCACCGGATTAGCTACCAAGGAGGTTTTCGCACGGTTTCAAATAGAGGATATTAAGCGTCAATTCACTATCCTTATATTCCCAAAACGGTTCTTTTTTGGGGCTTTTTAGTACCAAGTCTTAGCTCCATGACTGAGATGAATTACAGAGTAAGCGCTCGACTTCCGTACGAAACGGGGGTATTGATATTATCTCACCTTCGATCACTTTAGTTTGCTTGCAAACCTTTCCCTAACTATTACTAGGCATCTCGGACTGGCGCTTCAGCCCATCACTTCTGCTATCTTGTCCCCCTCATTCTGATTCATTACTAAGATCTTAGTACTTAATATCTTGTTTGATTCGCCTCTTGACCTCTTGCTACACTAATCAGGCTACATGAACACTGATTCTGAGAGAGCTAACTATAGAGGCATTGCCGGCCTTAGTTATAACCACCAATCACATTTGTCAAAATTTTCATTTTTCAACGTCCATAACGATAACTTAAGTAAAATATATATTTGGTGGTAATCTCAAGTGTATAAAAGAGTTTCTAGGTTGAAATTAAAATAATAGCATAAACAATATCTATGCGTAAGTCTGCACTCTTTCGAGTTAGGTCATAAAATTATTCTATTAAATTTTCTATTAAATATCTACCCTTAAAGGGTTTACTACTAATAATATATCTACGAACAGTATCTAAAGACGTGTTTAGCCCTTGGGCTGCTTGTCGTTTAGATAAATATATTGTAGTTATTCCAGTTTGGATTTCAGTTACCTTAACTGATGTACCCAGCGATTCTCCTATTTTTTTACGAGTTTCTTCAGATTGCTTACGGCCTAGCATTGCAGCGCTAGTTGAAGCTCTAATTTTAGCAATGGTTTCTTCAGTATGTTTTCGTCCTGTTGCTCTCTCTCTAAGTCTAGCTACAGTCTCTTCAGATAATTTCCATTCTCCCTTTCGTCCTCTCAATTTAGCCAAAGCTTCTTCAGTATGTTTGTAACCTAAACTTGAACCAGCAGTTTTTAATATATTGTACTCTGGAACTAAGAGATCAATATAATATTGTTCTCTTTTAATTGCATCCTTTGGTTCACAATACTCAATAATTTCTAGCTGGAAACCTGAGTAACCATACTTCAATAATGCTTTATTAATATTCATATTACCCTTAGAAATCTGGTTAAAATTGAAATACTCTCTGAGTCTTCTAGATAAACTTACCCCACTACCTACATACGATTTTCCATTTGCTTTATTAACTCAACGATAAACTCCAGCCTTTCTCTGATTATCTTTCAATATTAACTCCTTTTGAGTATCCACATTCTCATAAACAACCGCCGGATTTAAAGTATTAGAATTATCTCTATCAGTAGAGAAAGCACGTGATCCTAAAGTAACTAATTTAATTTTCATATTCATTTTCATATACATATTTTATTTTATTTTCAACTTATTTATATAAAAAAAGTAACAAAGTTAATAAGCAAATTTTCAAGCACACCCAATAATTTGTTTCTTCTTGTTAGTTGATTCATTTGTATATTTGTATTAGATTGTTAACTTTAACTAATTGTTCGTATTTTGTTATATTTAATAGGGGGGTTAGCTCCCTTTGTGTGAAGCGCCCCGTTTGTTAATAGATTGATTTGACCCTATCCGTATCATTACAAGACGGCCTTCGCTTTTTACGCTATCCTCTTACCTCTAATCGATAGTTTGCTTTACAGCAAACCCTGCTGTATTATCTATATTAATAACAAGCAGATTATAGGCATTACCCTGTTTCTTAATAAAACCAAACTCTTCCTTAGGTTCCAACTTTTCTCTGTTAATTATTACGTTCATCTGCATCTAACCCAGGACACGCTAGACGCCTAATTAGTAAAATATATTTTACCCTTACTAACCCAAAGGGGTCTTATTGGACAGAGTTTTAATTACATTGGTTCAATTTCTCTAACCATAGAAGAAAGCCAATATTATATTAATTATAATACTTATCTCTAGAGCTTTATACAAAATAGTTACCCATTATGCATATCTAGATAGGCTAAAGTAAGATGAAATACAATGTATAATCAAGTTATTTAATATATGCCGACTCTTTAAAAGTCCGCTTAAATAAAAGTTATACAGTTTTTATTAAAACTTATCAGGTCGCACATCCTGTTCATTACCAAAGCCTTCGTCCCTCAACGTCAGTTTTTACATAGAAGGTTGCCTACGCCATTACCAGTCCTAAAGGTATCACAAAATTTCATCTCTCCACCTCTAATTCTCCCCTTCTCACATAAAACTCTAGCAAATCTGTTCCCTTTAAAAGGCAAGATTTACCGTCTAGGAACCCTTTAAACCTATTAAAGATGAATAACACTTGTCTTTCACGTCTTACCGCGACTGCTGGCACGTGATTTGGTCAAGACTATAAATAGAAAATTGTCATTATCATTATTCTATCCTGAACAAGGTTCTTATTTACTTACTTGAACCTATATTCCTTCAAATTGCTGGTTCAGCCGTTAGGCTATTGACCAAGATTCCTCACTGCTGTACTTACGCATTGGACTTGTCTCAGATCCAATGTGGTCGATCGACCTTTCAGACCCGACTACGGGATATTTGGCTAGTTAAACAATTACTTTAACTACTACCTACCCGAGATATAGAGAACATCTTAAAGCGAAATTATACTTGTTATTGAATAACAAGATAACAAGATAACAAAAATAACATTGTATTTCCCTCCCCCGCTGCCTATTACGGCTGCCCAGGAGGCGGCAATAAATTATTCTTGCTGGAACCTTATTGGATAACTTCTTTATTTTCTGCTCCTTTTATTATATGGTATCTTATACCATACTTTAAGGCAGTCAACATACCATTTACTCACCTGTACACCACTCTTAGGTTTATTTATATTATATTATAAATAAATTATAAGCGTTCGATTAGCATGTGTCAAGCATTTGAACAGCATTCAATCAGAGCCATCATCAAACTCAATTTTTACACCTTTTCATATAATATAAAAGTTTTATATTTAGTTCATTAGGTTTTTCCATTCTAAAAATATAAATCCATAATATCTCTTATGAGAACTATTTAATTTTACTTTTAGAAAAAAAAGTATTTTTAGTATTAGAAGCTTTTCATATTTATTTTTTTTTATATATAATTGTCGTCGATATCTATTGATTGGTTATGATATTCAGTTGTAGTGTTTAATTCAAGATCCGTAACCTCCACTTTTTGTCGAGTTCTCTGGCCCACTGAAAATTTAGCAATAGTCTCCTCTGATTTCCCCAGTAAGCTCAATTTTGCTTTAGTCTCCTCTGAGTGCTTCCATCCACTTCCTCTTGAAGGACTACCAGGCTCCTTAAGTATATTATACTCTGGGTTCAATAAATCCATATAGTGTTTTTCCCTTACCATAAGCTCATCTAAGCTGCAGTATTCAAGGATTTCTAAGCTAAACTTAGAGTAACCATGTTTTAATAAAGCCCTATTGATAGTCATACTTGATTCTTTTAATAGTCTATTTGCATTAAAATACTCAAGAAGTCTACGTTTAAGATCCACAGAACTTCCGATATAACGTTTACCGTTGATCAGATTAGTTCACATGTATATTCCGGATTTCCCTCTATTTTCAGTTAGGATCCGAAGCTTATCAACATCGGCGTTAGTATATTTCACGGATCCGGGTCCTGGTAATTTAGTAGAATAGTATCTTCGTTGGTTTAAATTAAGCTTAGGATATGTAGAGACTGTTTGGAAACTAGTTATAAAGGTTGAATTTAAAAACCCAACCTTTTTTCCGGCGAACAGACGAGCTAGATAAAGTACACTAATATAAAAATTTTTCGCTATCATTTTTATTTTCATTAATGTAAATCTAAAGCGTCTTTTATGTAAGAAGAAGTTAACACTACGAAAACCTGAGCCTGAATAAAGGCAATTCCAAGTTCTAACCCACAGAAAGCAATTATAAATGATAGTGGTAATAACCCAACTATAAAGAATAATAAACCGCTAGCCATAATATTATACGTGAACCCGCTAAGAATTGCTAACAGCATATGCGAATCTCCCCTCTTTAGCCATTTGTAAGGTAAATAAATAAATAATCTAACAAAACAGGCCGAGTGAGGATACTTCTCCCTAAATATTTTTGTACTTTATTAAAAATAAAGTTCAAAAAGCAGTCGTTATAACTATCCATTTAACAGATAATAAGTACCTTATATACTTGTTATCCTGCACCCTTTCGTGCGGGGTCTGACTATATCTTAAGCTTGCGCCAACCAACTTTTAGTCGATGAACTGCACTCCTCTTGGGAGCTTGGCTGCGGATTGCCCATTTCCTTTCGTGCATCAATTTCGATTTTACCTTACCACGAGTCATTACCTGTGCCACGAGCTCCGTCACCGGGCTCGCTGGGTTGAAATTGCTTTAGGGTGTTCCCGCAATTTGATGGTTTGTAGCGGGAGGTTCACTCCCACAAATTGGCCAAAGGAGTTTCTCACACTCCTCTAGTTTTTACCTGAAAGTATGTTAGCAGCAAGTCTTAAACCTAAAGATACAGCTCTAGCTAAATATGAGATGAACTCAATTAAAACTAATAATGGCAGCAAGCCAAGAGGACAACCTGCAGGAACAAATAATGAAAAGAATTCTAATCCATGTTTTTTAAATCCTAGAATAGTAGCCCCTAGTACTATACTAAAACTTAAAGAAAAAGTTAAAAGAAAATGTGAAGTTGAAGCAAAACTATAGGGTCAGCTCGATAAAACCTTATGGTTTTCGAATTGGACTATATCTTTCGTGGAAGAAACCACGAATTTCACTTATAGTCTCTGGGGAACACGCTCAATCCAGATTTTTTTTAACCCCGTCCTACGGCGGCGCACTTGGGCCCGAGTTATTATAAAATCTTGCCCCCAACCCCCGAGGGTCTAGACCTTCGATGGTGGGTTTGTGGGGCAGAAAACCCAGATTTTTGTTTTCCTGCTGATTGTTCATTGTAATATCCTTAGAGTTGTCACTGAGAATAACTAAGTATTCTAGTATCTAAGGAGTTAGAATTTTTTAGCATATAGTGAAATTTAATACACAATTTTTTCTAATTATAGCGTCTCTAGAGAATTTGTGGGTAGATCGGAGATCAACAGCTCTCTATAAACCCCATGTTTTGTGAAGATCTCTCCCTCTATTCATACCACTCTTGATTTGTTTAATTTCCTCTAATCCATCCTTAGTTAAATGAGCTTTGGCTTTTATTAATTCGGCAACTTTACAAAAATTAAAATAGTCTTGTCGTTTAGATCCAACTAATGGATACTTCTCGAAGAATGGAATAATCTTTTCATAAATGTCAGAGAAACTTGAAACAATAAAATATCCTTCATCTCGACCAGACACTAGATAATACCTTCCACAACCTAAATAATTCACTAAACTTTTCAGTAATGCCTCATCACGAGAATGTTGAGTTAATGTAAATCTTAAGCTTACTCCAAGTCCAGTTTTTGTGGTAGATTTTTGAATCGCAACTAGAAAACACCCCTCACCCTCAATGAAGCCTGCTAGTCAATTGGAATCTTTAATTTCTGTAGATTCAATTAACGGTCTAGGAGCTGGAATAATATTAGGAAAGGCTGCTTTTAATTCGGGAGATAAACCATTATTCATTGATGCTCTGATTGCAATAATTCTAATTAACCCTTCCGAAGTTAAATGTTCTTTTCTATTCATTAATTCAAAGACTCTTTTGAATAGAAGATAATCTGCAAGTTTCTGAGTGATTAAAGGATATTTATCGAAATGATCGATTATTACTAGTAAATCTTTAACAGAACTAACACGTAACTGAATTGAATCCTTACCATGTTTATAGATTTGGCCTACTCCTAATGATGCTTTTATTAATTCCAACAACGCTCGATCCTTCTGATGCAAACTAATTGTAAAACAAGGTTTAATCCTACTTAATTTCTATTAAATATCTACCTTTATAGGGGTTTCCACTAATAATATATTTTCGTACGGTATCTAAAGACGTATTTAGCTCTTTGGCTGCTTGTCTTTTAGAGTGGTATATATTAGTTATTCCAGTTTCGGTGTCTATCACCTTAACTGATGTCCCCATTGATTCACTTAATTTTATTCTGGTTTCCTCTGTATGGGTTTTACCTAAACGATTTTTATTACCTTTTTTAGCTACACTCATTTTGTTCTTGGTTTCTTCAGTAAGAGTTTTTCCAAATAATGGATGCTTATCGTCTTTTTTAGCTTCTCTCATTTTGGTTAAAGATTGTTCTGTGTGTTTACGACCAAATACTCCAGCTGCAATTTTTGTTTTAGTCTCTTCTGAGTGATTACGTCCAGATCTTGCTGCAGCAATCTTTGCCTTAGTTTCTTTTGAACGTATTACACCGAGAGGCGACCCAGCTACTCTACTTATATTGTATTCCGGACTCAAAGTATCTATATAATATTGTTCTCTATTGATAATATCATTTTTATCACAGTACTCCAGTATACCAAAACTAAAGCAGGAGTGGCCGTATTTCCGTAAGGCTTTACAGATAAGACTAGATTTTGCACCAGCCAAATGCTTTATACTACAATACATATAGAATCTCTTGGTTAAATTTATAGCAGAACCTACATAAATCTTTTGATTTTTATTGTTGATTCATATATAAATTCCGGATTTTTTCCGATTTTCCATAATAATAGCTGCTTTTTGAGTATCAGCGTTTGAATATTGAATAAAAGGTATAAATTGAATTGATGTATCTGCTAAGGTCAAAATAAATTGATCTGTACTTAACAAACAAGCGAAGACAAATAAAATTGAGAAATATACTAGAATGAAAAGGCAAATAAGCGCGAACAAACCTGCAGCCTCGGTATACGTAAATCCTAATAGAGCATAATTAAAGAATTGAGGCCTCTCCTTCGGATGGCCCAGATTTCTATATACACTTAAGATTCCCCCAGTTGATCCGAATACTACACCCATTCCTACACCTGCACCTATTTTTAAGCCTGTTATAGTCCCAGTACTTATGATTTTTAAAGTTTGAATCATGAAAATTTTATATTATTTGATTTTTTCTAAAGGATTTCTTCTTAATTTGATTACATTACAAAGTAAAATATATATTCTACTGTTACTTTTAGAAAAAGTAAATTGAAATGTGAAAGCTACCTTCAGCGTCCGTAAAACCAGTAATAAAGTAAGGATGAAGATCATTAGAATAGCAATTAGAAGAAGCAAGACTGGCCATTTGGGCCTGTCGATATATAAATAGAAATTTTGTGTATAGGCACATTGCTTTTACCATTCCTATTAAATTATTAATTAGAATAAATATAAATAAAGTATATATAAAAGGAAAATATATTTGACCTCTTGTCTCATTTATTTGGTTAACAACTATACTATGAATAGTAGCGTATAGAGACTCGTTACTTATTGATCAATTGTTTGATCCTATTTTATTATAATTAGTAGCTAAAATATTTAAAGTTAATACTATTAATGCTCCTATTGTTAAATATAAACCTATATTAGTTATAGATAAATTTATATCACCTAAAATTGGTGCATCAAAACTTAATAAGTTTCTTACTTCAAATTGTTCTAGAGGGGAAAAGACTATTGTAGAATAATTTTGCTCAGTAGTAGGCACAGGTGAAAGTTAAAACATTTCATACTTTACACTATATACATAGATTAACCTTATATAATCATACCACTTGGCCTGCAGCCCGGGGCAAGGAAATAACGTTCTATTCTATATTTTACAAAAGTTCTCCCCTCCTGTGGCCCTCAGGTGCCCTAAAGGATCCCCTCGGTAAGTTAAAAATAAACGAACGAATACCTATATACCGTAAATCTGTATAATTAAAGTTCTATTGGCTAGGATCCCTACCTTTGTACATACCAGATCTCTTAATTTGACGAATCTGATCTACACCTTCTATAGTCAAATAAATTTTAGCTAGTCCCCCTGTTTTGAGCGGGGGCAGCCGTCAGACAATAGAATCCTATTACTACACTCTGTTGAGAAGGAGGTAATTTAATCATATTACTTACTTGTTTTGTAAATCGTCCATAACCTACTTGAGATCTTAAGTTTGTTCCTCAAACCACTAAAGCTCTACATTCCGTAGATTTATGCAAATAACTTTGTGATCAATTTATGTGCGAACCGACGGAAAACCCTGTGACAAAATAAGGTTGAAGTTTCGGCCGCCGAATGGCTGAAACGTGGGGGTGGAAAATCAAATTTTCCTCCCCCTCGAAAGTGATAAATCTGACTTGTCTATATAAAGGTTTTTGTCTTTCGACAAATTAACCTCTATACTAGATTCTAGATAAAAATAATCTAGATATGAATAATCTTAATAATCTAGGTAAAATGTATTTAGATAGAATATATAATAGAACTGTTAAAAGTACAAATGTGAATGTAACTTGATTAATAAAGTAAAAAGGCACTAATTGTGGCATTTAATCCTTATTGAAGCTTAACCTATATCTGATAAAAAAAAAATTGGTTATAAAGGTTTTACGATTGTTACTTTTATAGTCGACCCTACACTTCGTTAGGGAGACCCCAACACGAAGAACTTTTTTTATTATAAATAAAAAAAAATTCGTTATAAGTATGGGGGGAGTACCAAGAGGCTTCTATTTTATAAGCCTCCAGCGACCCCCGACGAAACAATTATAGAAGCCTCCGTACTTACTTTATAAATATATAATGCGAATCTCTAGTATCTTCTTTTCATACACGACCCTTGGCCGAGGAGGAACAGGAACGAGGGTGTTTGTTTCCCCCACCCCCTATCTAAATATATAAAAATGGATTGGGGTGGTTATTTTCTACAAAGTCCGGACACCGCAGGCGACTGGACGCGCGCAAAGCGCCGAAATATTTAAGATTGTAAAGGTAAATTTATGAACGGATGAGGTTTCGGAGGTGAATTTAATGCCCATTCTAATGAACTATAAGCTCTATTTAATAGCGTTTGTAATAAATCGTAAAAGAACTGGGGAGCTAGTCAAGGGTTTCTTGAAACAGCTTTCCCGTAAACTAATTGTTCGTAAACGATGAATAGGAATAGAGCAGTAGCTATTACAGAAATTATAGAACCAAAACTAGAAATTAAATTTCATCCAGCAAAAGCATCAGGATAATCCGATATACGACGTGGCATACCTTGTAGACCTAAGAAATGTTGAGGGAAGAATGTAGTATTAACCCCTATAAATAAAATTCAGAAATGTACTTTAGATAATAATCTGTTATAATCTAAACCTAGTATTTTAGGAGTTCAATAGTATCATCCTGAAAAAAGTGCAAATACAGCACCCATTGATAATACATAATGGAAATGTGCTCAAACAAGATTCTGATAATCTGTGGTGGACTATACCTTCATCCCTACCTTCCTCCTTAAGAGGACAAGGGAGTTACACATCTAGTCTCTGAGGATCCACTCTATAGAAAAAGGCCGAAAGGCTCCATAAGGTTTCCTGCTGATTATCCCTTACATATCCTTAAGATTGTCACTTAAAAGTACTTAAGACTTTAGAGACTACCAGCATATAGTGTAAAATTTTTTTACCATATTTCGCAATATGAAAGTTGCAGCATTCCATAAAAGAAACACGCTAGAATAAGAAGAAATGAAATATTATTTATCATGATCAAATATTGGGACCCTGCTAGAATATACTCTTAACCCATGGTAGAGCTCTTTATGCTCAATACGTAGTTCTAAAGTACTAGTATTAGTATTACGATTGCCATCCAACTCTTTTACGCATTCTCTAAGACTAGAATAACGTTTAATAAAAGTTTTACCATCAGCAGAATATGTATAAACTGGAATACTTGTAGTTCGATTTCGCAGTATAGGTTTAAATTCCTCTGAATTAGCAAGTGAATTATCAGCACTAGCTATTAAATCGTATGAAAGAAAGTATTCGCCCAATCAAAGAATATCCGTTGTACAAAGTAACTTTGTATTATAACCACTTTGTTTAGAAAATGACATAAATGCATTAACACTAGGAAATGTTTTAAGAAGCACAGACTTATCTTTATTATATACATGAACTACTTTAATGGCAGTACTCTTAGGTTTAACATTATTCTTAATAGCGGCGCGCCGCAGGCAGCGCTGCATCGCTCCTCCGAAGGAGGGCGACGCTTTAATATTTTCTTTGTCTAATTCAGATAACGATAAAATATATTTATTAGCATAAACACCTCCAGATTTAACCGCTCGTCTAGCAGTATTAACATGTATCCCTAATAAATTAGCTAATCTTTCATAACCATAAACAACAGAACTAAATGTTAAGGTAGAAGAATCGTAAACAAATATTTTTTGAGGTTTAGCCGCCGATGTATCTATTTCACTTATTGGCATATTTTCGTCCCCTCCGATCGACTTAATTCTGCGAATACGCATTTCTGATTTAATTTTTCGAATCTTGTTTAAGCCTTCTTCCGTTAAGTGCGCATCTTCTTTAAGTAGTTGTACTACTTTACAGAAATCTACATAGTCCAACATTTTTAATCCTTCTTTACATAAAGGGTACTTATCAAAGAAAGGAACAATTTTTTCAACAATTTCCCAGAGGCTAGTTACGACAAATTCTACTGAAGATTTTTTTTGACGTTCCTTTAACCTTCCACATCCTAAAGTATTAATTATATTACCTATTAGGTTAGCATCACGAGAATGTTGACTAATAGAAAAGCATAATTGTACTACAGCTCCTAACTTGTATTTTTTAGAGTCAAAAATTCCTATATAAAAACAACCCTCACCATCGGTGAAGCCTGCTAGTCAATTAGGATCGGGTTTTTCTGTTGCTTCAACTTTAGGTCTTGGCGCAGGAACAGTATTTGGAAAGGCTGTTTTTAATACATCCGATAACCCTAAATTCATTGAAGCTCTAATATTAACAATTTTCTTTAATCCCTCTATTGTTAAATGCTCTTTCTTATTAACTAATTCAGCAACAGATTTAAATAATTTAAAATCTGCCTGTTTCTGTGTAATTAAAGGATATTTATCGAAATGATCTATTATTACTTTTAATTCTTTTATTGATCCAACTGTATAATAGTAACAATCATCTTTTTTATTGACTGAAATAGTGTCACGTGTAGGTGAAGGACCTAACACAATTACTTGTAAGCTAAACTGGGATAACCCGTATTTTAAAATAGCTGCAGAAATAACACTACCCCGAGTTGATTGATACTTAATATAAGAGTTTGTAAAGTAATCTGACAATCTAGATGATAAATCCATAGCACTACCTGCATATTGTTGACCATTAATTTTATTTGTTCATAAATAAACTCCTCTTTTTTTTACAAAAGAAGTTCTAATTATACCTTCTGATTCTTGAGGGTTTGAATACTCAATATACCCCGCAGGTAAAGTTGCAATAGGTAATAATAAATAATAGATTTCTCATTCATGTGCTACAACGTAATAAGTCATGATAGTAGCACATAGTATGCATACAACTCAGGTTACCCCGAGGTTCGGACTATAACTTATCTACTAGTTTAACTTAATAAACTTTCGACTACCACGTTTAGTCTCTACGGATCCTACTTATTAGTTTTTAGAAGAATGCCACATTAATAACAAAACTAATTTTGGTTTCCACGGTGTTGTCTTACACTTTTATTCGTTTCCCGCTTTAAGAAAACATATAAGATTGTACCGTTAGCAATATATATAATAATAAGTTAAAAGATTCTAGATAAATTAATTTCCTTCTCTTCCTGTATTCATTCCAGATTTGATCTGTTTTATCTCATAAAGCCCCTCTTTAGTTAAATGCGCTTTATTTTTAATAAGCTCTGCTACTTTTTTAAAATCAGCTAAATCCTTAAATTTAGAACTTTGTAAAGGATATAGATCAAAAAACGGAATGATTTTATCTGAGAGATCTGGTAATCTTGTTACTACGAAATCTACTACATCTCTTTTAGATCCTTTAGATACTTTACCACAATCTAAATAATTAACTAAACTTTGAATTAATTGCTCATCACGAATCTGTTGAGATATTATAAATCTTAATTGGATACCTAATCTCAATTTATATGTTGGAGATTTAAATAGAGAAACATAATAACAACCCTCTCCGTCTACGAATCCGGATAATCAATGAGGATCTTTAATTTCTTGATCTATAACTTGGGGTCTTTGAACAGGTTTTACATCTGGAAAAGCTTTCTTTAATTTGTCTGACAATCCATTATTCATAGAAGCTTTAATGGATATTATCTGTTGTAGACCTTCAATTGTTAGATGTTCTTTGTTTTGAACTAATTTTAAGGCTTGTCTGAAGAGTTCAAAATCAGATCATTTCTGGGTTATTAGTGGATTCTTTTCAAAATGTGGGATTATAACATCGACTAGATCTTTTAGATTTGCCACACAGTAAATAGCAAATGCTTTACCTTTAATTATATTACCTACTCCAAAATAACTTTGAATTTGATATAATAAATGTAAATCTTTCACATGTAAACATATTTGAAATTTGGCTTGTACTTGATATCCTATTTTACACTTATTACTTTTAATAATAGGAATACTAAAGCAAGCCTCAGCATCTGAAAAGCCTGTGACAAATTCAGGATGAAGCGAAACTATTACAGATTTATTAGGGACTGAAAGGGCAATACATCTAGGAGAGGGCATACTATAATTTCTTTTCATTTTTTTTTTACTTCTTCTAATAACAATATAAATATAAGGGCCAAATAATTTTTCGTATGCTACTGAAGAGCACATCGTATGTTTTTTAAAACATAAAAAAAAGAGAATAAACTTCTCTAATTACAGTATAGTTATAACTTCAATTAATATATCCATATAAATAAAGTAAGGACACCGGATATAAATAAGGAATGTTATAATTCTACTACATCCCCCTTTGGGAACACAGCCTTTCTATAATTTCATCTTCCAAAATTTAATCTTCCTTAGCTCTATTTTTATTTGTATATTTAAGCACATCCTCCACCTAAAACTGATAACTAAAACTTCAGTACAGCAGCCCTTTACCCGAAGACTTACACCGCTAGGGCTTCCTTATTTTGATCTTTTGTCCAGAGCAAAATATATTGCCATGCGTTAGTCTTTTTTTAATATGTTCTATAACCTCTTCAAAGTTTGGTTTAGTATAATTTTTCATTTGTCCTTCATCTATTTATCTTTAACCAAATTAAGTATATATATATTACCGAAAAATGTATGAGGTTTTTCATGGTGGCAAGACAACATGACACTTACTCTTTAAATTTTTGATTGAATTTTTGGAATGACTCTGCTTTTTCCCCTAACAGAGGATAGTTATTAAAGTGATTTATAATTTTTTTTAAAGTTTCTTTTTTATATATTTCTAGAGAATAAAAATTACGAGAGGGATTTCTAACTGTATTAGTCGTACCTAAGAATTGTTTAATTGCATTCATTAAATAAAGATCATCCTTTTGCCCTATAGAGAAGGAATGATTATTACTTTTTCTGATTGAAAAACAACCTTCGGCTTCTACGAATCCTGACAGCCATCCCTTAAAGTAATTAGGTAAGTTTCTGCCGCCGGTGGCTGAAACGTGGGGGGCGTAAGAATTTATTTCAAGCCCGAATGGGTCGGAATTAAGGATAGCTGGTTGGTTTACATACTTATAATCTCTATTTGATAAGTACGAATCTACTGAGTTTTCCAATAGACATCTTTTTAAGAATTCAAGTTGACATATTTTTTTTGAAGTTAAAGGAGGATAGGTATCAAAAATTCTAATAATTTCTTTAATTGTTTCTTTCCTATTAACTACCCAAACGACGTCTTTACCTTTTCCAGTTATCCTTACACTTCCCCCAATTACCTCGGCAATTTTTATTAACATGTTGTAGTTTGATGTAATATTGGATAACTTAATAACAAGTCTATATTGCAATGACTGATTACGTCAATGATTAACTTGAATACTACCATCCCCATCCATTAAACCAACCCAAAACATTTTTATATATTCATCATCACTTACTTTACTATCATCATTATTTTCAATAGCAGGAAGCAACAAGGCTCCCATATTACAGGAACCAGCCGCAACCGTATCATGGAAAGCGATATCTAAAGATGCGTTCGCTAAAACTACTCCACTCACGTGTTTGTATTAACGAATTATCATAGGTTATTTTTTATAAACCTCAATAATATCAAATTATTTAATCCAATATTCTATGATAACTAAAATTATATCCTTTGTATATGGTATTATTTTCAATATTTTTTTTTATGGTTTCATGTGAAATTTTTAATGCTTTTTCCACACTCATTATTCCATCGTATTTGCCTAAAAATTCTTTTCCTTTATAGACAAATACAGCTTTTTTAATATGTTTCTGGGATTTCATTTGAGTTATTAAGTTTGTATATTCAGACGATGGAACCTCAATTAAAGGTTTTTCTTCGTCATTAAAAGGTACTAAAGAAAAATACCATGAAGATCTATAAAGTAATTTATCTTTAATAGCCCTTTTTATTGAAATACTAATTGATTTATTTCCTAATAATATCGCAATTGATATTAAAGAAGGTGCAATAGCTAAAAGTTGTTTAAATTCATTATAAATATAAACGGATCCTTTGGAATTTTTTTTTGAGATAAGTAATTTAGTTTCATCAGTATGACTAGCTCCTAAATTTCTAGCTGCTTCTTTAGTAGCATTATATTCAGGTTTCAATCGTTTTATTCAATATGTCTCACGCTCTTCTATATTATATAAATTTGTATCTACTTCCTCTATAATTACAAAAGCAAAATTAACAAGACCATATTTTAAAATAGCACTAGAAATAGGACGCCTTTTTTGAGTAATTAAAAGAGCTAAATTGAAATAAGCTAATACTCTATGTCTCAAGGATTTGGTGCTACCTACGTAGCATTTACCGTTTAATTTATTAATTATAATATATATTCTAGCATTAGAATCCCTTTTGTATTTTTTATACAACACTTTTCTATCATTATAAAAATTTTCGTATATCTCTATAACTTCAACTGGTTTTATTCTGTCTAATACAGAAAGTATATTTTGATTAACAATAGGAAAAGCTAAAAACTCAAATGAATCAGAAAAGAATATACCACTTACACTAAATTTATAAATAAGGCAAATTTATTGTAAACCTTAAGTTTATAATTACCTCTAAAGAGGATTTTAGTGGACTATATATTATACTCACAGATCAAAAGTCCATGGATGGCTACGTATAGTCTCTAAGGATACTTCCGACACATGCCTTTAGTTCCTGCTGATTACTCATTACAAAATACTTAGCATTGTTACTCACGTCCGGAGACCGAGTATCTAAGTTATTTAGAGTGTTCCAGCATATAGTAGCCTTTTAAGAGGGCCGAGTGGTGTATAATCTACTTACTAAATATAAGAATCTTGTTTTTGTTTTTGTTTTTACTAAGTATAAGAATTAGACTAAACAATAAACACCAACTTGATTTTTTTGATCTTTTATTAGCTGTAGTCTCTCTCCCTTAAAGTTATTATAAACTTTCATAGGTTTTATTTGTTCTACTGCTTTAGTTAAAAAACAAGTAGACATAGTAAAATAATCTAAAGATTCAATGGTGTAATCACACACAAAAACAAAAAAAGAAGTTAATTCTTATTTTTTTTGGACTATATATTACCATTTGGTTTAGTAAACTTAATGGCGGTACGTATTAGTCTCTGAGGGCCCTACTCAATCATGATTGTGTAAACGATTTTTGGTTTCCTGCTAATTACTCAAAACTAAGCTTTGTTACTTAAATTATATATTATCTATTTATAGTATCTTAGTTATTAGAGGTTTTCAGCATATAGTAGCCTTTAGTGGTCTTTAGAGACCTTCGGGAGAGCTAAGTGAAGTTATAACCCTCCAATAGTAAACATAAATACGAATCCTAATGAGAATAACATAGGTGTTGTAAATTGTAATGAACCTCCGTAACATGTAGCTAACCAGCTAAATATTTTAATACCTGTAGGCACGGCAATAATTAATGTAGCAGCGGTAAAGTAAGCTCTTGTCCAATTTCTGGGGGTTCCCCCTCGCTATTTCATTTTTTTAGCGTCGCGCGCGCGCAGCTCGATGCATCGCTCCTCCGGTTGTTTAACTATTTTTTCTTCTTCGCTTTTTTTATTAAATAATAAAAAAGCGGGCTCCGCTGTTTTTTTAATTAAATTAAAAAAAAGGGAGGGCCGACGGCTCTAAAAATACCTAAATAGTTTTCACACAGCACCCGTATAATTAACCCCGCGTAGCGGTGTTACATCAACGAGAATAAGTCACCTTTTTATGCCCAAGTAAAGGGTATTTATTAAAATGAGTTTCTGCCGCCACCTGTGGTGTATTCCGCATAATACGAAACGTAGGCGCGCGCCGCGCGCCTTCGCGCGGAAAACTAAAAAAAAATCGTCACCTTTAAAGTGAGGAGCTTGCGGGCGGAGTCCTGCGGACGAAAAAAATAGCGATAGTTAAAACTTGTGACTGACCCAAAGGTATACTTAATTATTCGACCTTGTCGAAGAATTATAAATTTCCTCACCTGATTCAGGGGATTCTTCTTTAATTTCGTCTTCAAGGGAGTTTATGGATTTATAAACCATAAGACGATCCCACAGGGGAGCCCAGGGACGGGCTTAAGAATATAATACCAATATTAGAAATAATAAAATTGTATACTTTGGCATGTGTCAACAATAAAAGATTTAACTAATATTTGTGTGGACTCTATCTTCATCCAACAATTTTTCTGTTGGAGTTGGGCGTATTAGTCTCTGAGGTTCCCTTGTAGTAGATTTTTTCGTATTTTATTTAAACCTTATTCAGTCAAGAGCGGAGCGCCTTCTTTGAACAATTATATAGAAAGCTGCGTCTCTCCATTTTAGTACGTAGTACGAAGACTTCGTACTAAAAAAAAACTTCGTATTGCTTTGCTAAAAATTTAATAAGCATCTTCTTCAAGAAGATGCTGCTTAAAAGCAATTTAAAATCTATGATCAGCGAAAGAACCATTTGCTTCGATTAATCCGGCTAACGAATAACCAAACTCGGCTTCATCTGTTTTAGTCCCCCCACGGTGCGGACGTAGCGTTCTGAATATTTGCCTTCTATTTTAATGGACGTAGCCGTGGGCGGACCCCCTCGCATGCATTTTTTTGAAAAAAAATCGAAAGTTTTGTGCGGGGGCGATTTCTCGCCCCTCCTCATTTTTCTTTTAAAAGAAAAAAAGAAAACGTAGGCGCGCGCGCCTTCGGCCATCATATGATCTGAAATATGCAAATTTTAGGCGGAGCCCGTAATTAATTTACTTAACTCTTCGGACAGTCTGAATCAGGATAATCAAGGTTACCTGCTGATTGCTCGTTTTCCATCTTATTTACAAAAATGTTTTATTTTGCCTAAAAATAGGCTCTCTAATAAGAGCTTGGATTTTTCCGAACAGTCTTAAACTGAGTGGACCAATAAAATATTCGAGGTTTCCAGCATACAGCCCAATAATTAGAAATAATGTTACCATTATAACCGACACAAGAGTTAAATGACTACTTGCTAGGTTATTTTAGGTCGAATATAAATTATTTAATTAATTCACTAATAGATTTTCCAAGTAATTTAATTTTTAACAATCCTTTTTCTGTTAAATGTTCTTTTCTTTGAACAATTCTATAGGCTTTTCTCCATTTAAAGAAAGCTAAATGTTTAATTGAATTTAAGTTAAATTTATCAAAATACTCTATTACTTTAAGATTTTGCAACAAAGAAGACAATTCTAATAAATAATTATCTGTAGATTTATAATGGTAAAGAGAACCTCCAAATTCATATTTTACTTTTTGTAAGATAGTTGGATCCTTTTGACCTAGAACAAATCTTAATCTAACTCTAATTCCAAGTTTACTAGATTTGTCTTTAGGAGTAGAAATACCAAAATAACCATCCGAATCTGTAAATCCGGCTAAATAATGATTTGTCATAAGACTAAAATTAGCTGGAGGTAAAATTTCCGTTCCGCCTGCAAATTTAGTTCCGTAATCATGTTTTAATAATTGATTAATTTTGCAATTTGTTAAAAATTTTCCATTTACCAAATCTAATACGTATTTTAATCCAGCTGTATGTCTTAAAACATATTTAACCGCTCTCTTATCTTTGATAAAATAAACAGAACCATAACCAATCCTTTTCTTGATATAATAGGCTAAAGTAATATCTTTTTCAAAAAAGAGGATTTCTAATAATTGATCACCGAAATAACCACCTGCTTCGATTAATCCGGCTAAATAATAACCAAACTCGGCTTCACCCACAGGTTTTTCATGTTTTTTCATGTGATCTGAGATTTGCTCAATTTCCGGAAAATCTTCAAGTAAACCTTCTGACGAAGTATAGTTCTTTAGCAATACGACGACGCCTGAAAAATAACTAGTCTCTTCGGAGGAGCGAGAATTCTGCGACGTCTCAGGATATTTGGCTTCTAGATCCAGCAGAAAATTCTGCGTCGATGAATTTTTATAATTTTTGATACCTAAAACACCTGTAGCAAGATTCTTCATTATAAAGTGAGTATCAACATCCAATCCAACAGTGTACATATGCAAACTTAGTTATCTAAAGTGGGCTTGCCCCACAGGTGTTTTATACGTGCTCTGCACACTCCCCTCGCATTCATTATCGTTGCTTTGAGGCACCCGCACACCAATCTTAAGTTAAGATTCTAAGTTCCGACTGTACATTCGCGAGCATTTCAGCTCTACGTAGGTGAACCAGTCTGTAGCGATGAAGTTAGTCACCGACGGTCTTCAACTGGGGGTCGTTAACCGTTTTCACCATGTCCGGTCGTTATATTTATTCGTATTCCGCTTGCTCGTTGCTACGATGAATAACGACTAGGTGGGATTATTTACCTCTTACCCACAGCACCTTAACTTCAGAGTAAAATGCTAACTTTATTTAATCTTCTCATTTAATCGTTATCTTGATTAACTAATTTACTTAATGCTTTAATTTTAGCAATACCTTCTGGAGATTTATGTTCTTTGTTTAAAACACAGTTATAAATATTTACTCATTTAACGAACGCTAAACGTTTCTTAGTTCTTAACGTAAATTGATTAAAATAATTAATTATTATACTTAAACTAGTTAAATTAGAAACTGCGTATCTTGCGTTATTATTTTTACGTGAATAAATTGAACCACGTTTTAATATGTGTTTTAAGTCATTAAAGAAGAATGTCCCATCTTTTTGATCAACAATAAATCTTAAAAAGACAGCTTTGTCGTTTTTAGCTACATAAACATTAAAACATCCTTCAGCGTCTACAAATCCTGAAAATCAGCTATTGTTTAATGATAGTTCAACAGGCTTAGTTATTGCTTTAACTTGGTTGCCTTTATTTTTACTATTTAATAGTTTTTCTCATGCTACCAATTGATCAATTTTAGATAAAAAGTGAAGATTACCATTAAACAGACGGAATAATAAAAGCATGTCAGATTGGTTTCTAACTATGTATCTATAAAACCCATCAAATTCTTTTACATATCCAAATTTAAGGGTATCTCTTACTTCATAAAGGATCTTAGCTTCTTTTTGTGTTAAAACAAATACTATAATATCTTTATTTATACCCAAATAACCATCTCCTTCAGCAAATCCTACAAATCACCCTAATCAATCGGGATCCAGAGTAGTATTGTATTTCTGCTTATATAAAGTATTAAATTCGTTAAAAGATAACGTTTGAGAAGCTAATTTTTTTTTTTTAGCTATTGCATCATTAAAGGCGATACCCGACACAGAATGCAAATAGCTTTACACAAAATAAAGCTTTGGACTATATCTTCATCTTTTATGCAAGCTTATCTCCAGTTTTTCTTGTAATACTGGTAATTAAATTAACTTCCTTACTAATTTTTCTGATTTCATCAAGTCCCTTTTTTGTTAAATGAGCTTTATTATTTACTAAACCATATACTGTAACTCATTTATTAAAGGATTCTTGTTTTTTAGTTTTCAATTCAAATTGATTTAAATAATCAATAATACGTTGGACTTTAATAAAAGAATTAATTTCTACTCTATATATAGAGTTAATATCTTTATTTTTAAATTTTCTTTGAGTTAATATCATGTCTCATATATCTTTTATTATTAACATCGTATCTAAACTATCTTTTTGATCAATCATAAATCTTAATTTTACTTGATAACCTAAAGTCATAGCTTTTCGTTTAAATAATGAAACATTAAAACAACCTTCAGCATCTATAAGTCCTGATAATCAACCATCTAATAATGAAGGAATAAAATTTCTATTTACTTCTGTTAGATTTTGAATATCTAACCATTTTTTTAATTGTACTTTTCTTTTACTTAAAACTAAATTTCCATTAAATAAATTAGTCAAAATAAAAATACCATGTTTATCATCAACAATATATCTATTAAAATGACCAAATGATTTAACTCTACCTATTCCTAAAGTTGTCTGAATATGATTTAATATAGTTATTTCTTTTTGAGTTAATACAAATCTAAGACGATTATCTTTTCCAGTTAATAAAGCACCATCGCCTTCTGAAAACCCAATAAATCATGTTAATCAATCATCAGAAATTTTTTCAGGTTTATTTCCTGATATTTTACGATAAGCTTCAAAATTAAAAGATGTTTCGCATATAGTACTCTGAGGATCTCTTGTCAGTTCTTTATTATCTTTACCTTCAACAATAGAAGATGAATATAGATGAACTATATTTTTTATAAACAATAAAATACTAAGATTTCCGGCTAATTGAGCATAGCTTATAGAATTTTCACTATAAAAAGTACCTATAAGCACTAAGCTTTCCAAGCGTACAGCGAAATTTATTATCCTAAAGTCACCTTCAGGAAAAGCCATTCATTGACTTCAAACAACAAAACCTAAAACACCAATAGACATCATCGCATAACTTTTTCTGAATGTAAGTAATAAACTATATAAAGTCCAAGCTTAAGTGACCTGAATTGGATACTACAGCCTAAGGGAGTAGTCTCTCTAACTATAAATCCTTAGGTGTTTTATTTTAACCGATTAGAATTCATCTCTAGGTTTAATGCTTTTATTTTGTCTAACCCTTCTGGAGTTAGATGTTTTTTTGATTTAATATCCAACATAGCAGTTTTAAAACAGATAAAATCTTCTTGTTTTAAATTTAAAAGAGGATATAAATCAAAATGGGGTATTATTTTATCTAATAAGGAAGTAGTATCTTGAACGATAAAGTCACACCTAGGTGTGGCTGAATTAGATCTTAAATGTACTACACCACAATTAAAGAAATTAATAAATAATTTCATTTTTTGTATTTATGCTAGTTTGCTTATTTTATATTTGTCTTTATAAATTGTACCTAATTTGATATATCTAGCAATAGTATGGTCCGAAATGTTAAAATGACGAGAAGCTTCACGCATAGAAACAAAATTTTGAATTTCTCCTGTTTTAATGTTATGTACGATAATCGCAGTTCCCTTAGAACCCGAAATCTTTAACTTGGTACTCTCGTCATGTTTTTTACCTAAAGCCGCGGCTCTTAGATTAGCTTTGTGTTTTTCTGAAAGTTTTAATCCAATTTTTGATATTCTCATCTTTGCTTTAGCTTCTAAAGTATGAACCCTACCTTTTTGTGATTCACTCATTTTTTCTCTTACTTGTTCAGAGATTTTACGACCAGTATATAAATTTGACAGTCTCTCTCGAGTACTTTCAGAATGTTTAAAACCTAACATTGAACCTGCTACCTTTAAGATATTGTACTCAGGCTTTAATAGATTAATATAGTATTGCTCTCTTTGTATTACATTCTGAGGTAAACAATATTCTATTATCTCTAATCTAAATCCAGCATACCCATATTTTAAAAGAGCTTTTGAAATAATAAATTTATTGCTAGATAGATATTTGTGACTAAAATAAGTACTAAGTCTTCTTCTAAGATTAACACTACTGCCTACATATTCTTTTCCATTAACTTTATTTATTCAACGATAGACAGCAGCTTTACCTCTATTCTCCTTAAGTATAGCTTTCATTTGTGCACCTACATCATCGTAAGTAACCACTGTAACAATTTCATTCGAATTTGAATTTTTCATATTTTTATTTTTATTTCCTGACTTACCTACCTTATTCAAGGGCAGTTATAAGTAGGACAAATTAGACTTTTTATCAGAGACTTACCGGTCACACAGGTGAATAACCTATGTAGAATATTAATACGATATAATACCTATTGACTCTCCACCGTTCGAGGTCTGATAAAATTCAAGGCAGTTAGTTGGTAAAAGCCAATCTCCTTCTTACCTATAACAAATATTTAACTTTTCTGAAACAAAAGATTTTAATGGTAAAAGCCATGATCTAATATTCACGCCAGTAGTTAAAAAGTGTTCTAAGCGCATCAGTATTATTCCAATTATTAAGCATAATTGAGGGCACTGGAACTAGCTTTAATTAAAGATATTTATATCTATTAATCTTCTCTAGTTAACAGACTCTAATAGAGTCTAATGGATCAATTAACTTATACCCGGTCGACGGATTTAAAGTAATTGGTATACAAATATATTGTTACTTATAGAAAAAAACTTTACTGTGTTGCGCTATATGAAATCTCACGGACACCTTTTCAGACAAGATATAATCCTTAGCTGGTCTAACATAAATGGAAAACCCTCCATCACCCTTTTTATGTTTTATATTTAGAATGTTACTCTGTAACAGTTCATTTACTTAATGCAAAAAATAGGACTCTATCTTAATTAATAAATTTTACTAATTCTCCACAAAAAGTCTCTGAGGATCCTACTAAGATAATTAGAAATCCGTTGGTTTCCTGCTAGTTGTCCCTATAATGTCTTTAGAATTATTACTGTAAAATAAATAAATATTACTAGTACCTAAAGCTTGAGGAATTTCCAGCATATAGTGGAGTTAACTGTTAATCTAATTACATATATAAGACTGTCAGGTTAAATTTAACTGGAATTACGCCCCTAAAGATTAATATAATTTTAGTTTAACCCCCCCTTCGGCACCTGCGTAGGAGCCGGGTGAGGTCCTGTTGTTATTCTTCCGAATGTCCCTTTTTCTACAGAACTTTTTCAGACAAGACATAAACCTTAGCTGGTTTAACGGCCGGTATGATATTAGGGTAACACTGTAAAACTTTTTTAGATATTCCCCTGTTAATAGAAGCATAATAAGTAAGAATAGTTGTAAATCCAGTCTTAGTTAAGTGAGCTTTAGTTAAAATAATTTGTATGACCTTCGATCATAGTAGAAAATCCCCTGCTTTTTTACTAATAAGAGGATACTTTGTAAAATGTGGGATTATTACATCATTTAAGTGTTGTACATTAGACACTCTATACACCGATATTTTTTTAGCGGGTCTATGATATACAGCACCTACACCAAAGAAAGACTGAATTTTGTATAAAATATCCTGATCTTTTTCATGTAAATTTATTTCAAAGGAAGTTCTTACTTTTCATTTTAAGGGCCCTGGTACTTCTATTATAATAGAAAAACAACTCTCTGCATCGGCGAACCCTGTGACTCACAAGGGGTCAAGTTTATCTCCATTTGTGGAATAACCACGTTTATTTAACCTTACATTTATTAACTTTTTAAAAACAAGCATAAATCTTTTTTCTAATAAGCTAGCGTATTTACAGAAAACTGGACTATACCTTAATCACCCTAATTGTCTTAGAATGACCATCCACATATAGTCTCTGAGGATACTTAATAAGTGTATGCATCTTCACAGATGAGCCACCAGGCTATTATTAGTATCCTGCTTAGCCCTCATTGTTACATCCTTAACTTTGTTACTGTAAATGTCGGTATTACTAGTATTTAAGGTATTAGAAGTTATAAGCATTCAATGGACATTAATGTAATTATTAGTTAACATTAGCTTATTTCAAACCATTCCTAAATACTTTTCAATTTAATGAAAATGGACCATCTCTTTGTCAACCAAGAAATATCACATCTATTACTAACCAAATTATTTAGCAGGACCCCACCAGCTCTATTTATTTACTACCTGATTCCACTGGTAAAATAAGGAGAGAAACCACCTGTGCGCTAGAAGTAAACAATAAACCACATATAAAATCAACAAGGTTATTCATAAGCGCGAACAAACCTGCAGCATATGCCCCGATAAGCGAAAATCCTAAGATTAATGCACCGAAAACTACACCTATTCCTACACCTGCACCTATTATTAAACCTGATATAGCCCCAGTTCTTATGATTTTTAAAGTTTGAATCATCATGCATATTATAAGTTTTATACTTTTTTTGAAGGATTTCTTCTTAATTTGATTACATTACAAAGTAGAAAATTCTACTGTTACTTATAGTAATATAATGAATTTCTATATTTTTCTTATTATTAATTTAAATTATGCATGAAACACGATCATCTGTATCTAACTCGTGTTGGTTGTCTGAAAAAACCTGACATCCCTTCTATAAATGTAGGGTCCATAGTTATTATTAAATGTGAAAGTAATAATCGTAATCCGTTGACATATTACTATTATATTTCATATCTAAACCAAGACGCCCGCCTCGGCGGGAAGTCCCCTCCGAGGGGAGACTGTCTGATTTATAAATTGACAACAAACATATGGCCTCTGAGATACCTACTCACATAGCGTTACCTAAAAGATTAAAGTTTAACGGCATGCTTTGGTTATCTGCGGATTATTCAATATTACAAAAATTGTCACTAGAGAAGAATTTACTACCTTTCCCTAGTATTTTGTAACTTAGAATTGATATAACAATTCTTGAATTTTCTGCATATAGTTTGTTACAATATTGGAGATAACACCACCATACAACACCACCAAGCACACACCCGGAATAAACTTGTTTAACCATAACATAAATATTACCCCCATATAGTTCAACTAAAGCATCCAATAGAAATCTATTTTTCTGAGATACAGTGATAAATAATTGACCCGATAAATCGTTCATATAGATACTTCCATCAGAGTCGAAAAATCCTGCAAATCAACCGTTATCGTAAGTTAAAGGTTGAGGATCGATTAAGTTTAGACCATATTTCTCGCATATTTTTCCTAACTGAAGTATTCTAACAGGATTACGAATCAAGCCGTTAACGGCGTTAATAAGATTTAATAAACCTGCTTTATGGTGTAATCTATATCTTAAATGATTATCACCTGCACGTAATTTTACTGAACCACCAAATTTATCTTTAATTTGGTATAGACAATGTTTATCTCTTAGTTCCATAACTATTTCTAGACTAGCATATCCTTTCTTTGATAGTTGAAAACAACCATCTCCGTCAATTAGTCCTGCTAATCATTCGTTAAACTTCTTATTATTGGCAGAATCACCGTCTGTAGATTTAGGACTACCATTATTACTATTAATTGTGTCCTCGATAGGCGACGTATCACTATCAATGTTAGTCACCATATTATACATCGTATATAAGACATGATGACTGCGTGTGATTATTAATAAACAAGTTGACAACAAACGTATGGCCTCTTAAATTCCTACTCACATGCTTAACCAGCAAAAGTTTATTATTTCCGGTTTGAAGTTTTCACTTCGTGCTTTGGTTATCTGCGGATTGTTCAATATTACAAAATTTGTTACAAGAAAGGAATATATAATATTACTTATATTCTGAGTATTTTGTAATAGCAAATTGATATAACAATTTTTGAATTTCCTGCATATAGTTCGTTGCATAAATAGGATTAACCCAATTCAAGGGCCATTTTGACCGAAAATACTTTTATTTGAATTAGCAGCAACTACAGTACTTATTATTCCAAAACCTGGAATAATTAATATATAAACCTCTGGATGCGATTAAAGGAGTTTTTCTTATTTAAAAGAAAAACTCTTTAAACGGACTATCTCATCAACACTTTGGATGGAACTACTTCCATTTACGGTTAAAGTTAAGCCAAGCTTTGTGTAGTACTGTACCTTCTGAAGCTTTGTGAGCTTTGAGTTCTACAAGTCGGTAATACTCCTTAATCAGGAATAAACGATTACGTTTAATAGATTGAGGTTGACATACCTTTGTATACTCAAGGAAGGCTGCAAAATTTACCTCTGATTGGATACTTCATTTATAGTAACCATTTTGTGCTTTATCAAAGTAAATAGCACCACCAAAATAAGTCATAAAATGGACTACATCAACAAATAGTTTGTTAGTTACACTTAGAGTTAACTGAGGTTGATTATAATGACCTTTAAGATAATAACCAATAGTTCCATCAGCGTCAAAAAAACCAGCAAACCAACCATGTTTGTTGTGTAAAGTATCAGGGCTTAAAAGTTGCACGCATAGTACAGCACATACACGATTAAGTTGAACTAATCGACTACTGTGCCGAATGTACCCATTTACACGATTTACCAAATCAACCATACCTGGACGATTGTGTAAACGCCAACGAATAGCTTGAACTCCCGAACGAGGTTTAATAGAACCTCCAAGTTTGTTCTGGATAATACGTAGCATACGTTCATCAGCAAGAGCTACAGTAATTTCACAACTAGAATATCCTGCTTTGCTAACTTGCAAACTCCCGTCACCATCGATAAGACCTGCTAATCATTGATTGAAACGGGTTTCTTTTGAACCAAAGGTTGTTGCGCGTGTAGTCTCTGAGGTTCCTACTAGATGAGAAGAATAACTTCTATCGTTGGTTACCGGCTGATTACACTTACGGGTCAATGAAACTTTGACCAATACGGCCGCTCTTAAGAGTGGACTTACACTATTAGTATCCATAGACCCTAGATGTTCCCAGCATACAGCGCAATGCGAATTTAGGATTTCCCCTAAATAGGGCCATTTTTGACCGAAGAATCCATTTCTCCAAATCTAACTTATAGTTACAAAACTCTCTCGTATTAGACCCAGGTACTACTATACGAATATGTGTAAATATAAAATAAATGGTTTCTCAAATCTAATAAGGATTTTATGGATTATAACATTATCTCGGGTCAAATTCATGTACTACCTCTGCTAAAACATCCCCACCATTCTACGAATGATGTTTAATTATAGCTTCACTGGTAGCCTTGTGACGATTAAAGATTAATCGCGGAAAAATCGACTGTACATTAAGCACCATTTCAGGCACCCACCAGTGATCCAGTCTGTAGCGATTTATTAGGCAACCGACGGTCTTTAGTGGAGATACTATTGACCGTAACACTAGTGTAGCCAACAATAACATAATTATTACAAGTTATTGTTCCTATCCATATCTGGAAGGGCTAACCTCAAGATTTTAATTTTTCCTAATAATTGCTTAAAATCTGATACTTACCGCCCGCTGGGGTATAGATATGATTAGTATTTAATCATTATTAAGTTAGGACTAGAGTAAGATAGGGATAAAAAAAATCCTTTAGTTATTAGAGTCTTTTTTAGGAAAACCCGAAAACCGAATGAGAAACACTTCTCAACGTCAACACTGCTCTAATAATGTATAAACCTTTCGATTAACCTTACCCTTTGTTTCTACTAAATATTCAAATTAATCCCAAGTATTGTTTACTTTACTTGCTAATGTTTTTAAAGTTAATCTCATAGTTTCATCTAAATGTTCTTTATTTATTAATCTTTTATGTAGATCTTTCCATAAAATATAACTTTTAAGCTTTTTAGTTCTAAGTTTATAGTTATCAAAATAATTAAATAAGATAGCTGTGTCATTTAAACCGCTAATTCTATAGAAATAACATCCAGGTTGGCTATGTGCATAAATCTTACCAACACCAAACAATTCTATTAAAAATTTTAATGGTGAACTGTCCAGTTCACCTTTCTGAGCTATATCAAAAATAATTTGATAAGACCTATTAATACTACTAATAAATACAGAAAAACAACCTTCAGCATCTACAAACCCTGATATTCAACCATCCTTAAAGCTAGCTTGAGCAAGTAGAGGTTTAAAATTTATTGTTTCAAATCTTAATTTACCTTTACTACTATAGTTATTAAAAGCTAATAAAAAAGCTTTAAAGCTTTCTAGTTTGGATCTTGTTACTATGTTACCGTTAAATAAAACACACAATAAATAAAAACCTGCCTTATCTTGAACTACAAACCGAGATGTAGTTTTACTTTGTTTTATTACTTTACCAAAACCCAATGTTTTTTGAATCATATATAGAATTTGAACATCTCTTGTGTCTTGTACAATAACGAAACTAAGATCACCTCTTTTAGCTACAATAAATGAACCATCCCCCTCAGAAAATCCAATAAATCAACTAAGAAATTCACTTGGAGGAGCAATTTTTGAATCACCAAAAATAGTTTTATATTTTAAATAAAAGTCATCAAAATTGAAATTAGGTTTAACCTCATCTTTTAAGATCGAGTTTTGATACATGTTGTTACTTAATTTTCTTGAGAGAACAGTAAGTTTTATGAGATTTGATTTACATGTTAAAGCAAGTTTGCTTATCCACGCGAAGGGCGGTGAATAAATATATAAAAATACAGGGTATAATTCTGAACAATGGACGAGCAAAAACAGGTGTTGATATAATATTGGATCACCTCCTCCAGCTGCTTCGAAGAATGAAGTGTTGAAGTTACGATCAGTTAAAACCATTGTAATAGCACCAGCTAAGACGGGGAGAGATAATAATAATAAAACTGCTGTTATAAGTACAGCCCAACCAAATAAGGCTAATTTCGTCCACAAAAAGAATAAAGGTTTATCACATAAAACCTTACTTAGATTAGTATATTATGGTGATCAACCATTAATATATTATAATGATAACTATTTATCTTAATGTGGTAACTTTAATCTGAGGCTATTCTCAATTCTATAGCACGTAAACACTTACGTATCTTTTTTTCTTTTATATTTTTTCTGAAAGATATTTTTTATCAAAAATAAAATACAAAAGAATTCAAATAGAAGTCTTTATGTATATTAATTATATACTACTTACTATAAATTATCTCTTAAAATTCATTCTTGATTTAATTAAGAGAATTTTATCTAACCCCTCTTTAGTTAGATGAGCCTGTAACAAAATAAGTATTAACATAATACAAGACAATAGTGTTTATCGTTCACTTCTTTATATAACTTCGATACGATATAAATGTATAAAACAAAATAATTCACTCAAACAATTCATCCATTCAATATTTTACTGTTGTGATATGCCAAATTAGTGAAGCAGAAACAAATCCAGCCATCCAATGTTTAACCTCTGGTGTGTTTGATTCCAAAGTAGCTTTTGGTACTTGAGGTCTTGGCACTGGAGTAATATTAGGAAAAGCAGCCTCTAATCTTTCAGGTAAACCTTTATTTATAGAAGCTCTTATACTAATAAGCTTACGTAAACCTGCTTCAGTAAGATGTTCTTTATTATTTACAAGGTCAAAAGCTCTTTTAAATAATAAAAAGTCTGCATATTTTTGTGTTTTTAGTGGATAATTATTAAAGTGCTCAATTACACGAGCTAAATCACTTAATCTTATAACTTGGAACATAGCTGAAGTTCCGTGTATGGTTACATTACCTACCCCAAAGAAACGTTGAATTAGATATAAACTATCTAAATCTTTAGAATGTAAATGAATACTAAAAACTAATTTAACACTTCATCCGGGTTCTTGCTAATATTTACAGTAAAACAGGCCTCACCATCACAGAAACCAGTTACAAAATAAGGATTAAGATTATTTGTAAAAGTAGTATATTTCGTTTTATTCATTTATATCACTTTAAATCGATAAGATTTTTACTGATTGAAATGTCTGATTAATAAAGAGCTTGCGCCCAAATGTTTGAAAATAAATAATCATTAAGTGTACATAACCAGAAACATAACCAACCCTAAAAAGATTGACCTTAGTGTATATAAACCTGGAGAATTGAATCTACACAGGAAATTAACTTAATCTCAATAGGTTACTACTAAGTATGTAATATACCTCTTAAAAATTAAGCCCCTAAATCCTGGTATGTATAAAGTTTCACCCCGGAACCGGCTTTCCCGGCGACTAGAGTACACCTTACAGTATTAAATATACTGAAGAACCATCTACTCGTTGCTCTTTTACAGACAACTATAATTGTCTGATTTAGATCCGCGATCACCCATTTCAATTTCTATCATCTCGTAGTGATATTACCTTACCCCCAGTCATTAATGGGGCCGGTCGTAAAGTTTCCCTTACAACTTTGGTTACTAGAGCTTTAGGGCTTACCCGGAGTTTGGCTCTTATACACAAATTAGCAGAAAACTCTTGCCTTTCTATGTAATCTTATACCAGGACTTCTCATGTTTAAGATTGTAGTAATGACAACTTAATAATAATTAAGTCTATTGAAGATCATAACTATTATAAAGGTGGACTTTATTTTCAGCGCACCTATTTTTTCAGAGCGGTGTTTAACGCATAGTCTCTAAGGAACCTACTCCATATTTTCCCCTTTTTTTTAATTGCTCTCAGAATGGGGGCTACTTAATTTAAAGGCGCGATAATCTCAAGAATTATAAAAAAATATGTTTGGTTTCCTGCTGATTCAACATAGCCTACAGGATTTTTACTATTATTAAGTACCTATAAACATTAAGTTGTTCCAGCATACAGTTAATATCTTTATATTAACCCCATTATATATATTTGGTTTAATTTTCCACGAATTTACAGATATACCCGTGGTAAGCTTGGCCTAAATTTATATATTTCACCAAGGATTTTTGATTAGCGGATAAACCTTTGTTTCTTAAATACTCTACACATTTCCCTAAACTAAAAAAGATTACTTCTTCATTGTTATTTATACCCCTCAATAATACTGATCTACTTAAGCTATTCAGAGGTTTATTTTTATTATATTTTACTCTGTCTTTCTCCAACATTAAAGCTAAATCTAAAAGAGAAATATCTTTAACTTTAGCCGTTAAAACTGGTTCTATAGTGAAAAGGTATTTCCCTAAATAATAAGTACCATTTTTTAAATGTTTATTAAATGTAAAATGAGCAATGTTAAGATTAATAATGAAATCCTTTTGTTGTGTTGAAGAATAATACAATATACTCTTATCCCTATTATACATGTACTTTTTGAACGTTACCGGATTTAAGTGGGGTCGGCCCTATAAAATTTAAACAAGCCTAAAGACATCTATCCACGAAGAGCGGGCAAAAATCAAGTGAGTTCTATAAAGGTTTACCTAATCTACCTATATTCATGCCAGCTTTTAGTTTTAGTATTTGTTCGAGTCCTGAGTGTGTAAGATGGCCATTTTCCTTCATTATTTCCGCGACTTTTTTGAAATCCTCATAATCTTTAGCTTTTGCCCCGTGTAGCGGGTATTTTTCGAAGAGTGGAATGATCTTGTCTATAATATCTGAAAACTTAGTTACAACAAGACTTGCTGTGGACCTCTGAGGATGTGGTTCAATGTTTCCACAACCCAAGTAGCCTTTAATACGTAGCATTAATTCCAAATCACGCGTGTGTTGAGTTATCTGAAATCTTATCTGAACTTGTGCACCTAATCTGTGAGTTCTAGATCTATGTATATGAATATTAAAACACCCCTCAGCATCGGTGAAGCCTGATATCCAATTAGCATCAGAAATTCCTGTAACCTCAAAAACTGGTCTAGTCACAGGGGTAGAACTTAAAGCGTTTTTTAATTGGTCACTTAAACCATTATTCATTGACGCCTTGATATTCACTATTTTTTGTAAACCTTCAGGGGTTAAATGTTCTTTTCGATTAATCATTTCAACAGCCGACTTGAATAAAAGGAAATCGGCTCTTTTTTTAGTTAATAGGGGATACTTATTAAAATGTGGAATAACTGTTTGGATTAATTGAGAAAGCGAACCCACTCTAAATTGCATGGTGTTACTATTTCCTTTACTAAACCCACCTACTCCTCCCCAATTCGATTGTATACATTCCAACAAAGCTTTATCTTTAGTGTTCAAGCATATGAAAAAAACAGCCTGAACTGTTCAATTTTCTTCTCCTCTTCTTCTCACTATTATCATGAATGATGATTCCCCATCTGAAAAGCCGGTAATATAATAAGGATTTAAACTCGTTGCCTTCCTGGCCACGAAAGAACTAAAACGCAAGCCTAAAGCTGGTACAGCTATTAGTGCAAGATTAGGGATAACTAGGAAACCTTTTGATTTTGGATAGAAACTGTTAACTGTAGCAAGGAAAAACCCAGGATATTGGACATGTGGTCTTCTGACATTTCTTTTCATTATTTCTTTTTTTATATTCTTATACTGGTATACCAGCTCTCCTTAATCTTAGTTGTGTAAGACACTACTAGGACACAAAACGTCCCTTAATCTCACTGCTTTCAGGTTTTACACCAATCAGGGCGCATCACTATCAACGGTTACCTTTAAGTAAGGTTGCTCCTCCTTGTGACTCTGTTATAATGTGTCACTTCCAGTACATATTACTATGTACTCTAGATCCCACAAACACCCTCATCTCGGGTGAACCCGAGGACATAATGCTATAGATATAAACCGATCTTTATACGGGTGTTCACAAGACTGATAGGCAAAGAATGAAAAAATACCACTGAACTGTTATTGAAGTTGCTTATTAATAAGCAAATTAACACTTACTTACATAGTTCCGTAAACCTTGCTAAAGGGACTGTTAACCCTTCAATAACAACTCTTAATTAATCGATAATGCAATATCTTTATTTAGTTGGGCCCGACGCTTAATGTTTTCTTAAATTTTATTTTTTTTACGGGCTGCGGTGCCACGATGACTTTACGCTGAAACTCCGTCTATCCTCTTGTAACTTTAAAGCAATTTCATTTAGAGATAAGTTGAGTACTTTAGCCCCCATTGCGGCTACTCTACTAATTGTATATCTTTTTAAGTAGATTGTACCCTTTTGAATGTGTTTATCGAGAGTAAAATAATTAATCTTAAGAACAATTGTGAAATCATCTTTTCGAGTTGAACTGTAAAATAGTATTGATTTATCACGGTTGTATAAGAAGTAAGGCAACCCCCTCACGCAGGCGAGGCCCGCCTTCCCCTTTGCATTTGACCCGCTAGGGTTATTTGCAACCTTTACAGTATTTAAAGTAAAAGATGGATCTAATAAATAGTATTGTTCTAATACAATTTCGGATCTGAAATTGTAATTATCGTACAAAGGTACTATCTCCAAGGTAAAACTTGACAAGTTCGTTAAAAGAGGTATTAATCGACCTATGGGTCTGTGTCTTCCTTTAAGATAGCCATATACCCGAAGACCTAATTGTGAAGAAGATCCAACATATTTAGCACCTGTCTCTTTGTGTTTAAAGATGTAGATTCCAGAAACCTGTATTTTATCTCAAGGTCCCCCAATCTTATCTTTAAGAATTTCTATTGTTTCCTTCTTATGTAAATCATCTAAAACAAATCTAGGAGCAGCTAGTAAAGATTTTAAGATTCCTTTAGTAATTTTAATACCACAATAAGCTAAAATGTCATTAATTATCTTCACTGTTACGGGTCTACCACTTTTAATTTGATCCTCAGCTAATCTATGAGAGATTTGATTAGAAGAACCTTTTCTACCTAAAACTTCTTTTCAAACGTTTTTATCCTTTTTAGGTGGTTTATTATTATCCTTTTGGGGTGATTTATTATTATCACCTGGTGATTTATTACTATTATCTGAGCTACTGTTAGAGCTCAAATAACATTTTTTAGGATGCTTGGTTAGTTTTAAGCGGCGGCCTCCTGGAGCGATGCAGGCCACCCCGCTTATTGAGTTTTTTCAACTCATTAAAACAAATATGAATGTCCATATAATATCTGTTGAGTTAATAGCTCCGAGAAGACTACTTATACCAGATAAATGTAAACCAAAAATAGCTAAGTCTACACTAGCTCCACTATGACTTTGTATACCTGATAATGGTGGGTAACAATTGTATTGGTAACCTCATTTTAATCTTAATTTCACAAAACGCCCCGAAGAGCTGGGACTAAAACTATCGTTACACTCAATATATCTCTATATTGATCAGACTATCCCTTTATCTCTTTAAGAATAATAATAATTGATTTTTGTATAAAGGTTTACTATATTTTAGTAACCTTGTATGAACTGTCAAGCGCATGAATTGGCTTATGGATTTTCACATATTTTGATACATGTGATACGGAAACGTTAAGATAATCAGCTACTTTTTTCATGGATGGAAACTAACCCCTGTTTCTATATTTGTAGCAACTACAGGTTGAATTTTGTAATTATTAGCTCCTATTTTAGCTCTTGTAGCCTCAGTATGTTTACGGCCTCTCATTTTTTCTTTAGTTTCGTCTGAATGTTTTTTACCAAGAATTGCTGCACTAATCTTTGATTTTGTTTCTTCAGAAAGAGTTTTAGGTTTTCGTTTCAAAGCTGCAGCACGAATAAGTTCCAGAGAAGCTTCACTATGTCTGTAACCTGCAATAGATCCCGCTGTTGTCAAAATATTATACTTCGGGTTTAGCTTATCTAAGTAATACTGTTCTTTTTCAATTAAAACTGAAGAATCACAATACTCGAGAATGTCTAATTTAAAGTTTGAATAGCCGTATTTTAGTAAAGCTCTACTTATAATACTATTACCTTTATTTACTTCTCTATTTACAAATTTTAAAGAATAATAATTTGTAAATCTTCGCGACAAATTTAATGCAGAGCCAATATAACTACTACCTGTAGTCTTATTTGTTCACCTATAAATTCCTGATTTGTTTTTATTCTCTTTATATATAGTTAATTTTTGAACATCAGCGTCAGAATAAGAGACAGCAGGTACAATATTAAAAAGTAAAGCAAAATCAGCTCATTCTGAGCTAAAGCTTAAAGGGCACACAGTAGTAGTTGAAATAATAAACGTGACAAAGATAAATAACCAATAATTTTGAAACTCTATTGCTAAAATATGTCTGGCATAAAATCCAGTTAATAATAATATTATAGGAGCTATAATATATATAAATAGATCAAAACTATGTGTTATTGCTGTGGAATGGAATAAACCATTATATATACCTATCCCTGTATCTAAACTTATACATAAATTTGTACGTCATATGATACCAGAATATAGCAATATAAGAACGGTTACCCGATTAAATAATATTGTATCAACTTTTCAGCCAAGCGCAGCACCCCCGCGCCGCGCGCGGCGCAGGGGTCACCTTTAAAATTAAAAAAAGCTACGGGTGAGCGCCGTGAAGTCGTTTTGAAATTAAGGCTTTAAATATTATCTCTAGTGACTACATAGAATTTTAATTACATACAATTACTAGAAGATTCTTTTCCATAATTCAAGAGTTAAAAAAAAAGGAATTTTTTTTTCTACTCAGGGATCTTCTGGTCGTTTTATGAGCAGAAGGTGTTTACAAAAATCTTACTGGAAATAAAAACCACGATTAGTATTTATATTACGCAACGCCACATTAGGGGGGCTGCAATTATCCGGGATGATGGGCGCTGAACTATATTTATTATTAGTTAAATAGCAGGTGTTATACTTTTTTCGTAATTTTAACATTATTTTATGTATTTTAGCTACTTTTTTAATATTTGTGTTTCTATAGTAAAAGGCTTTTGATCATAATTTGAACACTAGAGATTTCATTCCCTTAAATTTAGGGCCTCCAGAAGAAAATAGATCAATTATATTGGAAATGGCTCTAGAATTTTTTGTGGTTAAATACCGTAAGCCATTTTTTTTAATCACTATTTTGCTAGGTATATGTAATAAACGTTTTATTAAATATAATAACAATCCATCCAATTTTTGGCCTATAGTAAATTCAATATTAAATATACCACGATCGAGAAAGATTCCTAAATTTGCCTCCGTCTCGATAAAACCCGCTAATCAATTTATTAAAACCACAGATTTTATTTCTTCATAACTACTTGTTTCATTTAAATGAGATATAGCTGGTGAAACATAGTCGTTAGGTAGTTGAACACTAAGTAAAATTTGGATAGCTTCATTTTGTTGTTCTATTGTAAGACTTTTATCTTCTAAAATACGCCAGGCTTCTTTAAATCGTAAATAATTAAAATGTTTACTAGTTAATAAAGGATATCTATCAAAAATAGGAAATATCATCTCACTTAAAACTTTTCTATCACTAATACTAAAATGAGCATCTTGCTTAGCTTCATGTTTTAAAACTCTACCATATCCTATGTGCTTTTTAATATAATAAAGCACTCTAAGATTATAAAAAGGCTGACTTATACTATACTGAAGCCTATACTTACCACCTGATTTAACAACACTAAAACTCCCCCCCTCACCATCTGTCATACCGACTAATCATTGTTCAAATCAATTATTATTATTATTGTTATTAAGATACTCTTTGTTTAGTCTTTGATGAGTAGAATAATATTTACCAACTACTCAAGCGTATTGTCTCCGTGTAATAGACATTTTTACATATGCTCTAGGGTTTTTAATCCATATTAAACATGAGTAGTCTATAACGTGTGTTACAGCCAAATAACTTAACACTTGAAGAATTTCACGCATCGAAAAGAGTTTAATTGCCTCCTGGTCACCCAAGAGCAACTCCTTACCCCCGTAAAGAGTTCAACCTGTACCCGCTCCGCCTTCTATTCCACTTGCAAAAACAAATAGAAGTAAACTAGGAGGTAGCATTCAGAAACTTATATTATTAAGTCTAGGAAAGGCCATATCAGGACCACCAACTAATAATGGTAATAAGAAATTCAATTTACTATAACCGTTAAGTTATAATTGGACTATCTTTTCATCCTTATAATTAGGAGCACAACGTATAGTCTCTGAAGATCCTATATGTAAATAGATTCACATAAATGTAAACCTACTTATTTTCGTTTCTTGCGGATTGTCTATTATCAACACTATCTAAAATAGATTAAATGTAAATTATTCTTTTTACTTTTTAAGGTTAGCATACTTTTTTCTTACCTAAAATACGAAACAATATTGACGTATATTTATTAAGAGAGTAAAGATAGCCAATCACTTATAAAAAGACTTTAAGAGTTTTCCGCAAATAGTTATGTAACAAAGCAATATTACTATTGCTAGGGCAATTTAATATAAAAACACAATAAAAATAAAATAATAATAAATACTCCGCAACTAGTACTTAAACAAACATTAAAATAAAGAATCTAAATGAGAAAAATCAAACGTTTTTCGTTTGCTATTGTATTGAGCTTTAATAGCTTCCACTTCTTTAATTTCTTCTAGTGTTATAGCTTTACCATTACGCAATTTAGTTAATTCTACTACACGACGTCAATCTTTATAAGCTAAATATTTTGAAGAATATAGAGGGAAACGATTAAAATAGCTAATAACTTTTTCATGGCTAGCAGCATTATGAGCTATTACCATAAAAGCATAAAATACTTTATCACCTTTAATTCTAGTTCTAGATAATAAATTTACACCTAAAAATGTAGCTATTTTATTTAAGACTAAAAAATAACTAGCTCCACCTTGTTCATCTGAAACATCTCGATGGTAGGTTTGTCTAAGTTCGATACGGAAGAAAGCTTGAACTCTTTTACCCGTAACGGACCCTCCCTTTTTCCTATCACATAAAGAAATAGAAAAATTTGCATCACCATCTGAGAAACCAGCTAATCAAGAATTACTATCAATAGGTGAATTATCTAAGCCTAAACAAGGAATATTCAAAGAATCTAAAGTATTAAATCAATTTATTGCACGATGCAATGCTTCAATTTTAGGTGTACGCATATAACCATTAATTATATTAATAATTAATAATACTTCTTCTTTTTTTTGAATTTGTCACAGCACGTGCCCAGCATTAGCTTTACGAGATACCTGTCCAACATTGGTTATAGAAGCCAATTTACGAGCCAAGGGTTCATCAGCTAAACTAAATACCACAGAGAATTTAGGACGATATTTCTGCGACTTAGCATCATGGACAGCGATATGACCATCAGCTTCAATAAGACCAGCTAGGTAGGGACCTAATTTTTCTCTTAATTTTGAATATTTTTCTATATTTTCTAATTGCCCGGAGCTAAAATATTTTTTTATTATATTTTTATTTATTTTACCAAATCCTCCAATTAATGCAGGCATAACCATAAAGAAGATCATTAATATCGCATGTGCCGTTATAATACTATTATATAGTTGATTGTCGGCTATATATTGCACACCTGGACCAGCTAATTCTAATCTAATTAATACTGAGAAGGCAGTTCCTACTAGCCCTGAAAATAAAGCAAAAATAAGATATAGCGTACCTATGTCTTTAGCATTACAAGATAAAAACCATCTTTCGGTTCACATAGAGATATTTCGCATGAAATATACTTTATATAGGCTCAAGTGAAGAACAAGAAAACTCTTTAAAATTCGTAGGATATTTTAGATCCAGCTGCAGCGTGGGGCGGCCAGTATCCCTCGATTAATCCCCCAAAATTCCCTTATCACTAAGAAGAATATTTTGGGATCTAATAGTTTGTATGCCTGCATATTAAGATAATTAAACCACCAGGTTCAGCTTAATTACTAAATATTGCGTAAAAACCAAGAGAGAAATTCGAATTCTCATTTTTAATGCATGAAATTAATGTTCTAACCTATTGAACTATCTTGGTATTCTTTTTTTTTTAGTCCCCCCGGAGCCCTCTGAGCTAGAAGTGTCCCGCCCGCGAATATTTCCTACACCGGCCCTAATGCTCCCTTACTTCCCAAAAAGTAGAAGTTTCCCATTTTACCAATTAAACTATACTCTTATTAATTAAGCCGGAGCCATTTATATAAACTTAAAAATAAACAAATTAACACTTTATAAGTATGGTTCCGTAAACCTTTCTAGAGGGACTGTTAACCCTGTAAGTAGGTGCCGAAGACCAAGTAGGCCTCTTAATTTTCTTTTATGACCCTCACTGTGTGGAATTGAACCACGTTTTAAAGAACACCATAATTAAGTTTAGTAATCAGGTTTTCCACATAGGCGATCCCAAAGGGAGCCCCGCTCCTAGGGGCTCCTCTTATTAATTTTGCCTTAATTAGTGGAATCGAACACACAAGGTTTCAACGCACCAGCATATCTAAATTTCAGACCGCGATCATAAAGGTTTCCTTGGGTTACTACCCATTCTGATTACTTATTTTCCGAGATTAACCCTTCAATATAAATTGTTAACTACCTTAGTTCATCTATTGGGCTTTAATTCTACTTCTCCCTCTTTCCGGTATACCGGGATCAATTATTTTTACAATAATTGGTATTAGTAACGCAATAATCTTTGACCGTATTGTAAGAACAAAATAACAAAACATGCAGCATCGTGATCATTCATGTAAGTAATTAAGGTTTATCATGTTCTCTGCCGGTATTCATCCCAGCTTTAATCTCCCGTATTTGAGCTAATCCTTCTGGTGTCAAATGAGCCTTGTTTTTCATTAACTCCGCAACTTTACAAAAATCCAAATAATCTTGTCTTTTAGCTCCTACTAATGGATACTTAACGAAGAATGGAATAATTATGTTTGTAATCAGAAAATTTTGACACAACGAATTTTCCATGGTTATAACCTGAAGGGGAATAAGAATTTCCACAACCTAAATAAATTCTGAAACATTCCAAGAGTTTAGAATCGGGCCGGGCCTTTATTTTTTTTTTCAAAATATCGGGCGGGACGATTCGTCGCGCGCTGCGCGCGCGCCGAATCTCTAGAATGCTGAGTAATTGAAAATTGTAATTCAACTGCAAAGCCAGATTTATGAGAAGATTTTTTTATACCTACAAAAAAACATCCCTCAGCCTCGGTGAATCCTGCAAGCCAGTGCAAATCAGGGATATCTTTAAACACAACAGCTGACCTATCCACAGGAATAATATTTGTAAATTGTGTTTTTAGTTTATCAGATAAGCCATTATTCATTGATGCTTTAAGGCTTACAATTTTAGTTAAGCCTTCAGTTGTAAGATGTGCACCTTCATTCATTAATTCAATAATCATTTTGAACAAAAGGAAATCAGCTCTTTTTTGAGATATTAAAGGGTAATTGTCAAAAAAAGGAATAATCACGTTAGTTAAATCTTTTATCAAAGTTACTTGGATACGAACTGTATCCTTTCCTTGATTACTAAGATGACCTACTCCTTTAAAAAAATGATTGAATCATTTCTAATAATGCACGATCCTTTTTATGTAAAGTTATCTGGTAGCTAGCTTGAACTCCTCAGCCTGTCTTAAACTTATTTCTTTCGACAATTGAAACTACGAAACTACTTTCTCCGTCCGAAAACCCTGTTACATAGTTAGGATTTAGCGAAACTAAATTTGTCTGAGATTGATTACTATGGATACCCACTGGAAGAAAAAAGAGAGAAACCTCCTGTTCGCCGCTAATAAACAATAAGCAATATACAAGAGCAAAAAGATGATAATTCATAAGCGCGAACAACCTGCAGCATATGCCACGGTAAACATATGAAAATACTAAGATTAATGCACCGAATACTACACCTATTCCTACACCTGCACCTATTAATATCTCTGAAACATATAGACCAGTAACTATATTTTTTGAATCATGAAATATTCTATATTATATATTTTTTTTGAAGGATTTCTTCTTAATTTGATTACATTACAAAGTAGTAAGTATTCTACTATTTACTTAAAGAAAAATAATAATTAATTAAAGAGCATGATGCTCAGTAACATTAAAAAAAAGTGTATAGTCCGCGTCCAGCCGACCAATTTATATAACAAGAACGCCAGGAGGATACCCTGAGTCGAACAGGGAACGTACTGTGCCACATACAGTTGTTCTACCGATTGAACTATATCCACCACTTAGATAAAAAAACTTGACCCAAGGATAAAAATTGTTTTGTACCTTTTTTAAGGATACGGAGGAATTGAACCCCTTATTTAAGATTTGCAATCAAAACGTAGAACCGTCTACTACATATCCCTTTATGAGCCCCTTCGGAGCCCGCCTGTTTTTTAATTAAATTAAAAAACAACAGTCCTAACGCCGCAAGCGGCTGGACGCGCGCGCAGGCGCGCCGGCGGTTAGTTCTTTATTAGCCTTTAACCCATGTAAATAATTAAAAAAAAATGAGAATATATAAGATGTAATAAATAAGATTATTTTTAGTCTCAGGAAGACGTTGCAGTTATGAACAAGCTAGTCTACGTCTGCATGGTTTTTAGCAGCAAGTACCGAAACCATGCTGGCTTCGATTTTTTTTTATATATTTATATATAAAATAGATCCGGTACGTCGCATAAAATTATGCGACGTCTCAGGGTAATTGCTTCGATTTTTGTCAAGGCATCGTCGGAGACGAAGCTAAAATCGATTTTTATTATATATAATATTAATGAACAAAAAGATATATATATTTTTAGATCCAGACGGTGGAGCCCTTAATATGTTAATCAACTTATTAAAATATAAACCAAATGTCTCTGGGACTCCGGCCTAGCGAGATTCTTTCCTATAAAGGTTAAACTTTTTAGCCCCCGCGGAGCGGACTACGCCGCCCGTCCCCTCAACGTAGGCGCGCGCGACGCGCGCCTACGTTTCGTATTATGCGGAATACACCCCAGGGCAGAAACTTTATTTTTTTTTATTAAAATAAAAAAAGCATTTTTTTGTAATATGAAAAAAAAATCGGCAGAAGGGAACGCAGATCTTGCCCCTTGCCCGAATTAATAATACCCAAAACCCGACGTCTTAAGGTATTGTCTGGCTTCTATATCAAGCGACGGTGGAGCCTTTAATTATAATTTTTTAGCGTTTAAGAAATAATAATTAGAATTTTCTAGTGTACTTAAAGATGGTATAGCTAGTAAAAAATTAGCAAAATAAATAACAGTAGCTATTTGACCAATCACTATAAATGGAGCTTCAACATGTTTAGCTCCTAATATCAATAAAGCTAAGAAATTAGCTACAAAAATCCAAAATAGCAGCTTTGCTGCGGGTTTGTATGTGATTCCACGTATTTTAGACTGGTCAAGTACTGGCAAGGCCAATAGAACTAAAATTGCTGAGAACATAAAGATCACACCTAGAAGTTTATTAGGTATTGAACGTAAGATGGCATAAAAAGGTAATAAATCATAAAGTTATATAATATAATTTTTAATTATATTATTACTTAGAAGACGCGGCATCAGTATAATCCTAATATGTAGAACATTTATTTTATTTTAATTTTACATAGATTGTTTAAAGGTAAGAAGAAGAATAAATCTTGGCCTTTTTTCTTTTTTTTTCCTATTAGAAATCTATTAAATAACGCTCCTCCCCCCGTGAATAGGAGCCGGATGATCTTAGTGTATTTCAGTACTTGGAGTATCTAGTTCCAATCTAATTTGTCTGCAGCATCGCCAAAAATAAGTTTCAAGTTATTTTGAAAAAATTCAAAAGAATACTTTGTATTAAGGAAAGCATTGTTATAAAAAATTGCATGTATTAAAGCTAGCGTCGCGCGCGCGCAGCGCGCTCGATGCATCGCTCCCCCGGAGGGCGACGCTGGCCTTTTTTCCAGTGTCTAATAGCAGCCACAGAGATATGAAAATATTTAGATGATTCATTTTGATATATTACAAATTTTAAGTTTTTATCGTCGGCGTCGCTTCAAATTTTATATGATGAGACTTCCCCCCCCGGGTCTCCCTAACGAATTGTAGGGTCGACTAAAATTTAACATAAAATTACTAAAAATTCTATACTTGAATCACTAGCATTTTGACTAACATAGACTAAAGGTCGGAAAGTAGTAGTTGAAACATTAGTAAAATACCCACCTGGCCTTCAGTTTGGAAGACACCATTTACTAATTATCTAAACTCCTTTGCCCCTTTAAAGGCCTTTAAATCATTATTTTTAGGATCCAGGTGTTTTTCCTTAATAGACTCAATTAGTTCCATTAGTTCCGATATTGTAACTTCTTGTTTTGGATTTTTAATTGTAATAAAGCCTTTTTTAGTAAGATGTGCGAACTTCATTAGTAATTTGTATGTCACCTGGAGGTAAATGATTTTCACTTACACGGCCGCTTTTTT
>Ga0307514_10000174_pt1 | contig 181639 bp, 155 predicted proteins | sample 16_EM_MG_FD_203088 | JGI IMG/M metagenome (GOLD analysis project Ga0307514, IMG submission 203088) | Populus trichocarpa ectomycorrhiza microbial communities from riparian zone in the Pacific Northwest, United States - 16_EM | ecosystem: Host-associated > Plants > Roots > Unclassified...
TCAGAGAGTGTGTCAGAGAGTGTGTCAGAGAGTGTGTCAGAGAGTGTGTCAGAGAGTGTGTCAGAGAGTGTGTCAGAGAGTGTGTCAGAGAGTGTGTCAGAGAGTGTGTCAGAGAGTGTGTCAGAGATCGTCAGAGTCAGGTAGTCAGAGATTCCGGGTCAAAGTATCATTATATCAGAGTGGGTAGCATGTAAATAGTGTCACCGTCAGTGTTGCCAGGATTCTTCTAGATATCGGAACCTTATTACTCATTGCTAACCCATTGTGAAAATCTTTGCCTGATGGATCAATTGTTGATCCTATTGTACTCAGTAGTACTAAAACTATACTGGCTACACTAAGCTGCTTCACAGGATTTTCTCCCTGACAGCAATCTCCCAAATGGGAAGAGGTGATCAGTTAGGATGAATGGATTGAAACTAATTAATCTTTCACCACAATGACCAAATAGACCAAAGATCTCACAAATAGGTTTGCCAATGATGAATCTATCGCAACGATAATCCGTGCACTAGAAGATACAGCAAAGAGCGGAATATCAGTAGAGAGTGCAGATGGTTGCATCCGTGACACATTGCACCGATTTGGGTCATTTCTTGCCAACAACCCACAGCGGTGCACCATAACTATAGTGAACAATGACTGGTGCCCTCGATGAGTAATATGCCACGATGACATGCCCGGCTTCACCTGCAGGCCAAGGTGCCACCATCCCCAACAATACCTTCATTTGTCAACAATGGCTGCTGCAGGGATGTGGCTGTGAAAGTTTGCTGACTGTCCAAATTCTGCCGACGCCCATAAAAGTTGTAATATATAATGTTGCGTCAATGTTGATCGGTCGCACCAGCTACTGAAATGTTTGTTTAATGATCACACGTGGGAATTAATTGGTGATTTTCCGAAAGATATTTATGGCCAGGAAAATGGTTTGGATCTCATGGATAAATGATTCTCCATAATTCCTCACTACTCTGATATACACCAGTTTGGAGACAAACTTACCCACATGAAACAATGGACCGGTGTTGAGTACAAGGACTTGGTGAAGGTATGGCTTCCACCGCTTGCCCCTCTTCTTAAAGGGCATCCTGACCGCCTTAAGTTCATTAAATCTGCCACTGACTTCATATTGATTGCTAGCTACCACTCCCCCTACTTAAGCTATACTCAAACGCTTACCTGATGCGCTTAGTGACATCAGCAGCAACATCCACCTCTTCCTACCATACCACAAGAGCCACAGTATAAACAAGTTACCCAAGATTTGTTCCCTTCTCCTCTGGATTCAATGGAGTAGGGAAATAGGCTAAGGTGACAACGGTGATACCAAAATAACAGACGCCACTCATAAAAACCTCATCAAGATTGGCAACAATTTGTCCAACAGGGTTATCTATATTCAGCAGATGTTATAATGGGAAACAGTCCTCTTCCAAATCAATTCGTGACTCAGAAATTTTATTACATATTGTATTATCTGATCCCCTTTTGCAGAAGGTCGATATCAGTGGAAAGCTTCATATGGGGGATTCACTGGTGTCCAAAACATTTCTACCTAATTTGATATCTCGCATGATTGGAGTTATAAGCCAATGGACCAGGATTGCAACTCTGATATTGCCAGAGGGTAACAGCGTATCAGGGTTTACTGATGCTCTGATATTGTACTTTTTCACATTTCACGCAGATGACACTGCTGGTCTAGACGTACAGAGCTACGGATCCCGTCTATCAAGGATTCTCTGTTGCAACATATTCTGAGCGAAAGGTGTCAGTCACCATACATGAATACAGTAATTCAGACACAGTTATACTTCAAAACGCAAGGTGGGGGGAGGAGTGGCGCAGCCAATGCAAGCCATTCATTAATATTGTGATATAAAGGGATCCATTACCACGAATCAATAGTCAGGTTCGTCAAAAAGGAAATTGCCCTGCTAATCTGCTATATGGTCATTGTTTTAGTGATAGAATCAATACAGGGGAAGCCAACGCTAATGAGAGTGTAATATGGCAGACAGTACATCATGACATATTGCTAGTAGAGGATATGAAGCTTCAATCATCTGTCATACCATATAGAACCCATGGAATGATGATGTATCGAGATGCGCGGCGAAGAGTACACCAAATTGTAGATGTTACTTTGGTTCCTACACCCGTGCAACTTGTTCTGAACAGGTAAGGCATCCTATAGCTACTCAACCAGTACCCATCTTTGGAAACATATATCATGATATACTAGATAGCTCCGATATGTTGATCTGAACAGGGATGCCTGGTATCCAGAGCCAACACTTGTTAGTGCCGCGTTTTGCACCTTGTCAAAGCCAGAGTGCAGATCATAGTCACACTTGTCAGTCACATTTATAGCAGCCAAGATTTTCAGATCATGTCAGAGCACATTTGTCAGAGCTATGTTAATCAGAGTCAGGATTGCCAGAGACCATGTCAGGGACACACTTGTCAGAGCCACACTTGTGAAAGCCACAATATCATAGCCAGAAATGTCAGAGACTATATCAGAGTGTACTTTCATAGCCGGGATTGTCAGAGACTTTGTTAGAGCTGTACTTGTCAAAGTAATATGAATCAGACTGAGATTGTCAGACCATATCAGAGCTACACTCATTACAGAAGAGTGGCGATGAACACCACGTAGTATTGCAGTACCAATCATATCAGAAAGATATCAATCATCTTTGAACAGTCAGGTAATGCTGATATACAAGTCAAATCAAGTTATCCTCTGTACATGCACATTTGCATTAGATGATCAGCACATCTCGAGTATCCACTTCCTTCATGCAAAATTGGTTCGGGATTTTGATGATATTCGCTGACCAGGTGAGTTTGAGATCACTTTTCGGAAGTTGTGAAAGTTACTGGCAGGAGTGGTGGAAGAGTTGGTAAGCTCTATATATACATTTTGCTAAATGAAATTATACACTAAAAAGTAACATACAAAGTGATAAATGGTATAATTCCTCTGATATAACACACATTTGTAATGGCATTCAGGATTATGTTCTTGGCAATAGAATAAGACATGTCCAGGGCCGGGTAACCACAACATTATCTAGGCGACTCGCGATATCCCTACATATCATCAACGCTATTATACTACCACATCCACCTGTGCAACTATATGTTCGCATATACTCTCACCCATGGCCATATACAGATACACGGCCTTACATTATTATCCCTGTTAATTAATTTGATACATTTTCCTTACAGATTTTTGTTAATCACCTCTTTTTACGTGTCACCACAGATCAACACTTGTCATCAAAGCAACATGACACCAAAGCAATTTAACTGAAGTCAATTACAGGTCACTGACATCTCTCAGAGTGACAACACTCTGCAGGCAGCAGCCTTGACATCTGAATGCACACCTCCAAAGGTCTTACCTGAGGCTGTGATTGTTGCTGACTATAAACTCAAAGATGACCTCCAAGATGACCTCAACCATGACCTCATTGATAACCTCAACGATTACCTCAAAGTTAACCTCAACAATGATCACAACAATGACCTCAACAATGACCTCGGAGGACAAAGAGACACAGATGGGCCGATCCACAATCATTGTGGTGATCTCCGTTCCCAAAACACTGACTACAGTAATCCTTAGGGGGCAACTGAAACCTGTTGATGCTGAAAATGTTGCTCTAACATCAAGCACAGTGAAATACCGAACATTGACATGAACGGGAGAGGATCGTAGTAAAACGGAAACGAATGGCTGCCAAATGGGATGAATTGGCTGCCAAATATGCGAAACACACTCGTAGACACCTTGTGGGCCCAAGACTAAATATCGCCCAGATGGTTGACCATGTATGGTACTGCTGTGGTTCCAAAGAGCTGAACCGATTTCTGGATGCGTTACGCTTGAATTTCAACTACCACAGCCACTTATTCCCATGCAGTTGACCCAATGACATCAAAATCTCGATCTTTCTTCTGGGATGCAGGGGAAGTGACCACAAACCGGCACTAAGACAGACTGCAATGACAGACCGTTCGGAATGGGCAAGGACCATCTCTGGTGACTCCGGCACATGCCAGTAAGACTTCGACATGTGTTCACTGGAGATAGCCTAGGTTTGTGAGGATCAGGATCGACATCGCATGGCGGTGATTACACTGATGCCAAAATCTGTTCAACTTCCGCAACTATTGGTTAGCGCCTATATGAATTGTGTGAAAGCTAATTGGAGACCGACTAGGTGGAAACTACAGAATCCTGAAGAAGTCCTCAACAATATTGCGAGAGGATGCCTCAGCAACTCCATCACGAATAAGATTGGACTGACGACGCCTTCCTGCAACAACGTTCACACCACAGATGAGTTAAGAAATTCACGTTGAAATCAAGCAGCCACAGCAGCAACAACAGCGGCAGCAACAACAGCGGCAGAAACAGCCTACAGACTCATCCTCTAAAGGCGTCAAAACAAGGTACTGGCTATCCATCTCGGAGCCAGGTGTCACCAGCAGCCACAAATAGGATCAATTAGGATCAAACAAATATGGCATATCAGGCAGCGAAGGACAACTGTCATGCTTACTGACAGCACCATGGATCTCGCCAAAAATCATTGAAAGCCGAGGTTCTACAAACAAATGCCTATGACGCAGATCTCCAAACCACTTCGTGAGCTTCTGCTCAAAATACTCACAACGAGGTAATTCACCGCAGCATGACCTGACACTACCTCCAACCAGGGCCAGACAACACCACACCAACCGACAGAAGTCTTTTGACAATCTGTACATCAGCAAAATGTAAATCAGTCCGGAAGCAACATACAATCCTCCAAGACACTCCGGGCGACCTCACCATTGTTTCTAAGTACTTCTAGATGCTCCCAGACCCCCCTGGAGCCAAGCAATATACTCTCAGACTCTGCAAGAGCATTCTCAGGTGCTCCTGAAAGAACCTGCAGTTATGAAGGTGCATTCAGGATGCTACGAGAATTGACTTATAGAATAGTCAAATTTTGCAGCTACTGAGACCTATGCGCACCTGTGCGGGGAGACTTTGAGAGCGGCCGAGACTGCTGCGCAGCACTGCAGGAGACTTGGTACAGAATTCTCACAGAAGTGGTTCTTACATAACCACAAGGCATTTTGTCTTATCATGTTTGTCTTTGTTACAGTCACAAGATTCGTTATATCATGATATGGCATGCATTATTTAAGTCTCTTTATATATATGCATATGTTCAATCTGGCCGCAGATCATAGTCGAGCATAATCGGAGGAGCACCTCGACACTCCCATTGAGGGAACTTAGAGATGCACCACTAAGAGGCCGTTGTGGTGAAACGATGGAGCTAGAATGCAGAGCGCCCACCATCAACACTCCGCCACACCTCTCACGACATCAAAACAGAATTCATGAGTAAGATTGGGTCTGTTTCAAGGAGCGTAGGAATCGGTTGAGAAGAGATGATACTACCCGGCGTAGAAGATCCACCCAATTGAATGGATCCACAAAATATCGGACAAATCGAGTGAGACAACAAGTTGTAAAAGATAGTGTGTGTATTTTCATCGTATGATAAGATGAAATGAGAATGAGATGATGTCTATCTACTGCGGGGTCTGCCGAATATATACTCCCTGTGACTATGTCCACCTCCGTTACCACTGTATTTCCATACACATGCCGATACACCTTAAAGATGTACTTGGAGGCTGTGATCGAGTGAGTTCGCAGTTGCACTTGGAGACTGGGATTGAGGGAGTTTAGAAATGCACTTGGAGGCCGTGATAGTGCGAACTTGGGGGCCGTAATTGTGCGACTTTAGAGATACTCTCAGAGGCTGTGATCAAACGAGTTTGGAGAGGGGCTTGAAGGCCGTGAGCGAGCGAGTTTGGAAATTCACTTGGAGGCTGTGATTGTGGGAACTTGGAGCCGGTGATCATGAGAGTTTAGAGATACACTTGGAGGCTGTGATCGAGCGAGATTGGAGATGCACTCGGTGGCCGCGATCGAGTGAGATTAAAGGAGAACCTGGAGGCGGTCGATCTGGAGGTGGTAGTGCGGGAGGGAGGCATGACGGAATCTGAGACTCCATTTATTGGTGAACTCGTAATTGTGGGAATGTAGAGAATTGAGTACAACATCGTCTACCGAGAGAGATGAGAGACTGGCTGGGAGCGGGAGACAGTTGATATTGGGATGATGCAGTATGTGGTGTATGCAGCACTCAGTGTATGCTGTACTCGGTGTATACTGTACTCGGTGTATGCTGTACTCGGTGTCAACTCTTGATCATGGTATGGAGAGACAGAGAGCGATGACTTAACTTCGTGTTCTTAGGTGATGGTAGAGGTGAGGGAGAGAAAGAGAGTGACAAGATGAGATGGGGGAAATTATCATGAGAAACTAGAAATTAGGAGAATTTCGTGTGTGAGTCAATTTATCATCCCCGATGGAGCAGGTATGAGTACCGATCTGGCCTGTAATTACACTGATAAGAGGTCTTCCCAACCCACTCAAGCAAGTCGTACGCCTGATTTCTCATATCCGCTCGTATCCTCCGCATCGTTCTTATCTCATCCCCCATCTCCCTCTTCCTTGGCCACAAATCTACCATCATTGCAGAATACAAAGTTAATTCATCCCTCTCTGTCTCTGCATGTCATGATTACAAGTTGACACCGAGTACAGCATCCACCGAGTACAGCATCCACCGAGTACAGCATACACCGAGTATAGCATCCAGTCAGGATTCTGTGTCTTCCCTGCATTCTCATGATTACGAGTTGACCCCTGAATATAGCTTCAACTTCCAGCATGCCTTCCTACACGATCGATCACCATCACCCTGCTGTCCATGAGAGCTCAAAGGTAAAGTCACCTTGTCAGATTCCCATGGTTGCTAGTTAACTAACTGATGAATAGAGTCCCAGCACCCAGTACGCGGTCCATTGACTGCCTCTAAGTACTGGTCCAAACTCGCTTGATGACGGCCTCCAAATTTGCACAATTATAGCCTCCAAGCGCATCTCCAAATTCGATTAATTACGGCCTCAGAGTTCATCTCTAAGTTCACTCGATCATCGCCTCCAATTTTGCAAGAATCATGCCCTCCAAGTGAATCACCAAACTTGCTCAATCACAGCCTCCTAGTGCAGCTCTGAGTTCACTCGATCATCATTTTGAGGCGCTCTTTGAATTGCCCTCAAGCCCCGCGTGCAGCCAGTCCAGATATACAGTGTGTAGATAGGTGGCTATATAGATACATAGATGAGAATACAAACTGGCTACATGAGTTTCAATAATCATTGAACGATATGTAGTAGCTATGATTTCCAGGCGCGCCTGCAGCTTTCCAAAAGAAGAGGTTTTTCCAAGACTGCTCTACTGTGATTTGAGGTGCTCTCAGACTTGTCGCCAGCGCTCCCAGGTGCTCCAAGACTTGTTGTCGGCATTCTCTGGCTTGTTGCCGGCGCTCCCAGGTGCTACCAGTTGTGCCCAAAGTTCTCTCCGGCGCTTCGAGATGTTCCGAAACTTATCACAATCACTCCCATGGTATTCCTGTACTGGTCATTAGAGATCCCAGTTACTCTGAAGGCCAGCAGGAAAGCCCTCCTAGGGTCTGACACTCTCCTGAAATTGGTGCATCTAAGTTTACACTCCAGATCCTCCCAGACACTTCTGGAGGCTTCCAGAGACTAAAATACATTTTCCTGATGTAGCCAAATAACTCAGAGGCCTCCTGCTGAATCTGGCCCGACATGAAAGGTTCGACAAGCCAGAATGGGCTTTTGAGAGGTTGGCAATTCAGACTGTGATGGCAACGATGGACAGCATACAACCGCATCGGATTGCGTTGAAGTCATAGGTGGTCGTGGAGAACTCAAAACCTCTCATGTCAAGTCAGCACATATGCGGCACATCTAGACCACACACATCCCATAATATTCCCGAGGATTGTATAAGAGATAGATGTGTGAAAATCCACTTCACATGAGCTGTTATCAGTTGAGGTTCAACGAGCATCTTTATGGCAGCGACACTGCGAAAACTGCTTGGTCTGCCAGACCAACCAACATCCATCATAACTCTAGACCTCAATTGCCAGGGATCATCTCACAGAAGTCAATGTCGGAAGAATCTGTTCACAGTTCAGTATCTCGCGTACTTACAACCGGTTGAACAATCAGAGGTCCTTGTTGGGCATATGCGGGCTTCGGACATGGCATTGGGATTGGTTTGGTTCCACTCCCGGAATCCTGAGGTCGATTGGCAACACTGTAGGCTTTTGGCCCAGCAAACCTCAGGTGGAGCGGAAGTGGTGGCAGTGGACCAGGCAGACCATCAGAAATGCCCTGGAAATGTACCAGGATCCACTGCTGGAGAGCAGGCGTGATCTGCAGAAGGCGGCGGTAACTCAAATATTTGAATACTTGGAGCAACCGCCTTTTACGATCAGCTGGCTGGTAAACAGGTTGTTCGGATATTCTTTCTCAGAGTGGGAGATTGCACAGCACAGATGGGAGCGACAGTGAAAGGGACCACTGATGACTAGTAAGGCAGGCCTACTATTAGCAACAGGTCCGGGTAACCCGCTAGCTGTTTGGGTTAGGACTGGATATTGTGTTTGGTTCGGGTCCAGACCTGTCCATAGAGCCGATCCGCTGTGCCTTGGCGGGTTGTTACCCGAACCGAACATAGAACCGTGCGTTGTTGGCTGGGTTCGACCCAGCCCGCCGTTTCAACTTTAAGGTTTTGACCGTGTTCGGTGCAATTATGTTTTTCAATTCAGATCGTATCATGAGATGATGAATACACAGATTGTGCAGTTTTACGTGCTCATTCACCTGCAGCACTCAGATTTGCGATCTGACTGATATTCGTTGAGTGGCGGTGAAATAACCAGACATTTGAAGCGACATTCGCGGGTTTTTGATTGCGACTCGACAAATATTGGTCGTATCGCAAATCTGAAAGCGGGCGGTGAATGAGTGGCTAAAACAGCACAATGTATGTATTGATCATGTCACGATACGATCAGAACTCAAATACTTAATTGGAGCTGAAGATGTCAGGTTGAAATCCCGGGTTTTTGGTGGTAAAACCGGCCCAGTAACAACAGTCCGGGTTTTTGTGTGGTTAAACCTGTTGCAAAGGTTCAGTCGCGGTCTCAACCATAACCCGCAACCATTCTAGTGGGTTCGAACGGGTGCTAACAATAAATAGGCGCCAGGCGCTGGATAGGCGAGTCAGGAGCAGTGGAAGTAGTTGCAGCAGATTACGAACTCTGCGGACCTTGGATGAAGGCTACCAGCATGCCGAGATACGATGGGTGTACTGGACAGTGGAGCTCGGCTTTTCCATGGGTGATCTGTGTTCAATCCAGGCTCCTGGATATTTGTCCATACCACTCCATATATGTATTTAGAGTTGAGAACTAATGTTTGCAGATGGTGTTGTCACAATAACAAAGATGGTGCCTACAGACAATGGAGGACATATCCTGGCCATATATGGCAACTTTGTGGGGGTTTTCAACATAACAGAGGCGGAGACGCTTCCCCCCCAATTGGTCAACCAAACATGCAATTGAGTTGGAGCCCGGCTATGACTTGCAATATGGGGGGATTTACAACATATTGGAGTTCAAGTTGAGGACGTTAAAGTGTTACACCAAGGCAAAGTTAGCAAATGGATTTATCCAGCGGTCACCACTACCCACGGCGGCGTCAGTTCTCTTTGCAAAGATGACGAATGGAGGAGTAGGTGTTTGTGTTGACTATTGTGCCCTTAACAAGGCGACTGTAAAGAATCATTATCCCATTCCATTATTTTCAGCCGTGCTTGACTGTGTGTGCTCAGGCAGAATATTTGTGAAGCTGGACCTCCACAGTGCTTCTAACCGGACTTGAATCAGAGAAGGCGATGAATGCAGAACAGCTGTCCGAAAGCATAACCGCCAATTCGAATATGAGGTCTTGCCATTGAGCCTAACAAACACACCGGCTAGTTTCCAGTCTTGCATTGATGATGGCCAACAGCCATACATTGACGACTTCACGGTATGCTACCTCAACGACATACTCATCTATTCGGCCAATGGGAAAGAGCATGAGGAGCATGTGCACCAGGTACTGCAGCACCTCAAGGAATTCAGCCTCTATTGAAAAGCCAAGAAGTGTCATTTCGAAGTCTCAAAAGTTGGCTGTTCATGGTTTGTGATTACTTCCAATGGAGTAAGCATGGAATCAGGTCGGATCTCCACAAATGGAAGACTGACTGACACTAATATTGATTACAAACATCCAGGTGCTGCTCGGATGAATGAACCTCTACGGAAGGTTCGTTCGGAACTATGCCAAGGTGACCCCCCCACTGACGTAATTTCTAAAGAATCCAGAGACAAGTTGGAGAGACAAGAAAGGGACACATCAAGCCAATTTCTGCTCCTGGAAGCACTCTTCAGCCAAGCAGAATTATGACACTTATGATCAGGAGTTATTGGCCATCATGGAAACACTAACACAGTGGCACTATTACCTCCAGGGTGGCAATGACAAGATTTCAATTCAGCGTGAACACAAGAATCTTAAATACTTCGAATCATGCAATGGTCTCTCTAGAAGATAAGCTAGGTGGTCAGAAGTTCTTTCAGCTTACAGCTTTGTAATTGAGCATCTGGAAGGCAGCAAGAACACTTCTGATTGCCTATTGAGACTGCCAGACAACGAGGTCGGCTAAACAGGCTGGTGGCAACACCATTGGCAACCATCACAGTGGAACCACACAACCATCGCGTTCTAGGAATAATCATGGCCCAGGTTTCTGATCCTTTGGCTGTCGAGGTCTTGGCGAAGCATGTCAACAGCCCAATTGCAGATGATGCCGATGCCGCCAGAGACAACCACAAATTGAAGGTGGTTGCGGCGGCTCGCACTTACGGACGGAACAGATACATTCCAGTGATTGACCACCTCCACGGAAATGTGATTAGTCCATTTCATGACAAACCTAAGTCCAGATATTTCAATGCTCATAAGACTACTGAGCTTCAATCTAGAGATTTCAACTGGCCACCAATGGCTTGCATGGACATAAGTATGTCAGCGGCTGTGAAGTGTTCCACCAAATCAAGGATCCTTGCCATGCCAGGCACGGGGTCAACATGTCGTTAGATACACCATCACAACCATGGGGAGGCGTCAGAATGGACTTAGTCACTGACTTGCCAGAGCGAATACAATCAGGCTATACCCGGAATCTCATTTTCGTGGACCAACTGACAGTGATGGCAATCTACCTGCTGTGTCACATGGATATACACTTCCCAGAATTGGCCTGGCTCTTCTTTGAACAAGTCTGTTGCAAGCGCGGAGTCCCAGGCAACATAGTTACAGATCAGGGCACCCAGATAACAAGGCCATTCTGGACCTGAGTATGTTTGCACTTGAGTGCCAATCTTTGGATTTCGACAGCATTCCATCCACTTACAGACTGGCAGACAGAGCATCAAAATCAGATGATGTAGCACTACCTCCAGGCTTTTGGCAACTACAAGCAGGACAATTGGGTTGAACTCTGCATGCTAGCCGAATTGGCATATAATAACATTCTATATACTTCTACAAGAAAGACTCCATTCTAGGCAAATTACCACTGCCATCAGGTGATGCAGATTAAGGCCCCGAAGCTACCATCTAGCCTGAAATCAGAAATCGAACCCAACTGTTTCGCGGCTGGCGTCAGGGAGACGTACCAAACAATCCATAAGGACTTGCATCAGGCTCACGCCCATCACATAAAATACACCAGTGGCATAGAGGTTGATTTCAAGGTTCGGGATAAGGTCTCACATGCAACGCAGCACTTCTGAATGACAAGAGTGTTACAATACTCGAATTGCAAACGGACAGGACGATACACGGTAAGTAAGGTCATCAATTAAAATATTTACAAGACGAACCTTCCGTATATATTCCGGAAGCATTACGTTGTCCACCTCTCCATGGTCAACTGCTGTACACCTCCTACTACCGGCAAAACGCAATATGAACCACAGCCAACCATTGTCAACAATGCTCACAAATAGGAACTTATCCGGATCGTTGACTCTGAGCAATGCTAGTGGAAGCTTCATTCTCTCATACAGTGGAAGGGTTACAGTGATGTTCAGACTAGCTGGAAACCTGCAGGGAGTCTCAGGAACACGCAGGAATTGGTCAATGAAGTTTACTGAGAGCATCCAAGCAAGCCACAAGGATGATTGGACTTAGATGAGTGGGATTGGACGTATTCTATGGGGTTTTATAATATCTTACTTTCTGACGGATCTTCGGCCAGTATATATGGTGTCGGCACAGGTTGTTACCATCTACAACTGGATTTGGAGTTTCCTCATGCACCAAATACGCCATGAGACTACTTAGAGTGCACTGATCGGTTGAGGGAGTTACTAAAGTCATACAGAGGCATTCGCATTTGAGTTTTGTTTTCTTATTTGCTTTCTCTTATTTATACACATTTGTGGTAGCCCTGGGGGTCTGCTTCTGCAGGGGGAGATGATGTAATGGCATTCAGGATTAGGTTCTCAACAATGGCACGAGACCTGTTCAGGGCTGGGTATCAGCAATCGTATCTAGATAACTCGTAATCTCTCTAAGATCACCAGCAATATTCTTACCTATCAACTACTCTATTATATTCCCACCTCGATGTGTGCCACTGTATCTTGTCATATATTCTCATACACAGCCATATACAGATGTACAGCCTTACACCATTTGTGCCTTGTCATCATGTGTATGGGATAAATAACTTGTAGGTATCCAAATCAGTATTTAAAATTAGGTGTGTAAGTTGAGGTTCTCACACACAAGAAGTCATACTATCTTCAACACTGTAAAAAATTCAGCGAATATACCATAACATCCCATAATTCATGGGAATAAACCTGTAATTCACTGTGGCATGGCAGTAATATCGATAACGGATCATTGTACCATGCTAACAGCTACCACAATTCTTGGTTACAGTAATGCCCAAGCTTCTCCCAATGCAACCCCCTTCAGATTAAAAATCTACTAATTCACCTCCAATCTTGCCTATTTATGGCCTTCTGATGCTCCTCTAAGCTTGTGTAAGTACTAAGTACAAGTGGGTCACTGAGTCACTCAATCTCAACCACCCCAATCATCTTAAAACTCTCATAATTACAACTTCAATGTTCCCATTATCATCACATCCAAGAGCAATCCAATGTTCACCTCATCGCCATCTTCAGGCACATCTGAAATTGCTCTCAATCACTGTCAGCAGCCAAACCAGATAAAGCATATGTGGAGGGGTAGCAATACAGATACATCATCACATAGAGACCTTGATGAGAATACAAACTGAATATATCTGTTTCAAAACGGCTTAAACACAAGTAATAACATCAATAACCAGATGCACTGGTAGCAATTCCGAAAATGTTGATTGTCCTGAACTGCTGTACAGTGATCTGAGGTGTTCCCGAACATGTTGTGCATATTCCCAGAGTCTCCCCTTGTTGTAATGAAAGCTGCTATATCCTGGCAGTTTTGTCACCAATATTCCCAGGTGCAGCTGAGGGCCACTATATTGGTGCAGTTGACTCCGAGATTTAAACACCTTGGGACTCTAATCCAATAATCCCAAAAACTTCCAGGTTCCCCGAAAAGTTCTCCGTGACAAAAACACATTTTGGCAAGAGAAGAGAAGCAAACTTTACTGCAGAAAGCTTTGGAACAACGAAAAACTCTCTAATTGTGGAATATTTGGTTATTAGGATTCACTCAGTGAGTAAAAGTTGTGATGGTAATATTACTGTAGTCAACCTACTTGTATAAGCACTTCTCATAATATAATTACCATTACAAATACCATTGCCATATCCAGCACAATCATTACTATCTTCCCTTGACCGAATATACATTGATCTGACTATAATTGATGTTAAGATGACAGCAGATTTTTCTAGAACTTCTGATTCAGAGCTTTGCTCTTCACAAGATTTAATTATATATCTCTCATGCCGAATCTATAGGTGCATTCTTGCACACTGTATCTGTAAGATCTCATGATATCTAGTTATGGTGTCAGCACTGGAAATAAAGTTCATACCATAGTGTGAATTCATGTCATGACTTTGGCTGCCATATGCCATTCACCTTTAACCTTCCACCACATGCCACAAAGTTCTCACCACACGCGCACCAGCGAACAGTGGCCTCCTCATGGTATAAGCTTTAGGTTCCACAGTGTCAGGCATCTGCTGTACCTGCAGTTTGCAGATTAAGTATTCACAAGTATGTATGAAAACATTCAGCCTAGATCATTTGTAGGGTCTAGCATCTTGAGGGTGTACTTGGAAGTATATAGCCAAGCGGACTCTGAGGGTGTCATTATGCAAAATTGAAAGCATACTTGTCAGTGTACATGAAAGCATCTTGAAAGCAGGCATGGGAGTACATAGTCCAGCAGACAGGGAGTGTACTATGGAGGTAATTGGAAGAATTCTGAACAGTCTGCTAAGAAGTATACTTTGAAGTACATACAGAGGTGTTGTTGCGAACTTACTTGCACAGGTGTTTGTGAGCATACTGGGAGATGTACTTGAAACCATTCTGAGAGCTTGATTGACATTGCACAGTAAAGCAGGCTGGGATTGTGCAATCCAGTGCAATCAGAATTGTACTTCCAAGTGTATGTTTGGGCTTTTAATCAACTGTATTTGGAAGATTTGGTTCAACTTTGCTGTATGGAGCATGATATATACTATCTGGTGAATATAATTTCATGACTATCATAGTAATCTAGTCAATATACAACTTGATGGAACCTCCTAATTACACACATGAAATATACTATGTTGCACCCTCCTCAATCAGCTTGTATATATATTATACATTGAGTAATGTTAATTTTCCAAGTAGTTTATCCCTTGTTATTTGTGAACATGCCACTTCAGAGTACTGTGAGGAAGCAGGATACAATGATATTCATTGGGTAGTAGGTGGGAGCAGCATGATCAAGCCGGCTCGCCCAGAGTTAGAGATTGTGTTTTTAGACTCTGTCTTCCTCCAATTGGAGTGAATACACTATGAATAAAACAAACAAATGATAATATTCATATTGCATCCAGGTGTCAGAGTATGTATACTGAGAGGAGATAACAGGCCAATTGAAAATATTGGAGTGACCTGATATAAGGTCAAGTATAAGGCGCAGAGTTTCGCAATCAAGTACTCTCAAGCTAGCCAATATGCATATGTAAACAACATTTCATTCTGAAATTGCTATCCATTGAATTTCTATATTTTACAGTGTGTCAAAATGAACTTCCAGTGGCGGAAGTCATGGAAACTCATATCCAATAGTTTCTACACACCAAGCTCCTCTCAATCTCTTCGTAAGATTTACTCTGCAGCTGCATCTGTTTACACAGTATCATACTAGTATGGGACTTCCAAAAAACCTCACATTTATGGCTATATGATTTGATCAGACTGTGTCAAGTGTGTCATTGTTGGAATGGTTTGATTGTATGTCCAAATTGGTACAATGTTAATCGCTTGGTCTCATATCAATTGTTTTGAGTTATGTCAATTCGCTGTTCTTGTATTTGGCAATTCCTATTTATTCAGTTAGATGAGGATTTTTCAAATTACTCGCATTCTGTTGATCAATTGTAGTTGCGCTGTTGGACAGTATGATATCAATTTGTCAACCTTCTCATTTTATCCTTTTCTTCAGACACTATACTGTACTTGATTTCAAATTTTAGCTGTATTTTACCATTATGAATATTGTTATTAATGTTAATCTTCAATGTTCATTTCCATATGGATTATCAATCCGCTTCAGTCACATGATATTGCTACTTCCAAACAATGCCTGGGCTGACCCTATGGCTCAGTGCTGTTACACTGAATGGAATTGGCAGGGAAAATGGCTACCATTTAATGGTTTGCAATTCCAGTTCAAGCAACCCAGTATGAAGGGGCCAAAGAATAGTTTGTGGGGAACTGTGTTGCTTAACTGCATTGCTCAGAGATGGAGGCGATTTGGGGGGCTGTTATAGACTAATTCAAGTACGTACTGTATGAATAAAACAAAAGACAACATCCAAACAACATTGTAACAATTTACAGTGTTATCTAGAGGCAATGCTATACTGTTGATACTTTATATCCTTATTTTGTATGGCTCTTGGTGCTGTAAATCTGCTAGATGCATGCTCAGTTTCCTATGCAGTAGGTAGGCATTTAATTTAGAACTGTATACATTGTTATACAGTCTACTAGTTGCTTTCTCTTTCTATAGACAGAACCTTCAGCTATTATACATTGATATTTCTATTGATCCCATTGACTAACTGTAATCATTTTGTCATATAGCAAACAGTAGAGTATTCACCCTGCCTAATACGTGCAATTTACAATAACCCATATGGTGAGAGTGCTGAAGTGTTGCTATCAAGTTGTAAAATACATAGTGTTTACATATGCAAGATGTCAATTGGTCAGAAAGCCATATGTATGGAGAACCTTGCGGCAAATGGTTCTCCAGCACAATCAGCTGAGCACTTGGTGATACACATTGAGTAAATATTGTGTTGTACATGTAGACAGCAATCTAGCAAGTTTGGAAATGCACTTGGATGGAGGACATGATACACTACACTCAAAGATGCACTGGGATAATGTGGTAGACTGAACTCAAAGATCTACTGTGGGCCATGATAGGGTGAACTTACAGATCACCCTGGAGTTGATAACAGACTAACCAGAGACATACACTCAGAGGCTGTACTTCAACAGAACTGGAGATGCACTAAAAATCCAAAATCGAGTAATCACCAAGATGAACTTTGCCACAGTAATCATGGCAATGCAAAGATGCATTTCAAGACTCTGCTCAAGCCAATGTTGAGATGCACTTGGAACAACAAATGGAGAGATAACAATCTTGCCTTGGAAGCCCATTCTCCACCGAATATAGTGATGCACTTGAAGGCTGTGGTTCTGCCACTTTTCAAATTCATCAGCAGGTTGCAATTAAGGTATCTCAAGAATTATATTTGGAGGTCAAAATTGAGAGAGGATTGAAAGACACTCAGTATTCAAAATTGTGGGATCCCGGAGAAGCACTTGGGTGGATCAATAATGCACTGTTAAAACTATGGTTCAAGGTAGTCAATCCAGAGGTGGTCGATATCGACATGGTCAATCCGAAGGTGGCCAATCTTGTGGTGGTTTATCTTGCTGTTATCTTTGTGGGATAATCTATCTGGAGATGGTAAATTTGAATGAAAGTGTGATATCAGCTGAAACTCTATTCGGTTGTTAAATTGTAACTATATGAATCTGCATAGTATAGCAAAACACTATACACTGAGAGATGAGAGATGGGAGATATAACTGGCTAGTTGCACAAGCCAGCTAATCTTTGGTTACTGCGGTACGGTATCTAGGCTAAACTGGGGTGTATACTATACTGTGGGGTATGCTCAACTTGGTGTATGCTGTTTGTGGTGTCTTCTTTACTCTGTATGTACTGTACTTGATGTGTGATATACTTAGTGTTTACTCATGGTGATGTTTTGTACGGAAAGAGAGGAATAACTGAACTTCAGGTCGACAGGTGATGATTGAGTGGCAGACAAAAAGAGATAGCTGACAGGAGATGAGGAAAATTGTCACCAGAAACTAAAATATACTAGAACATCATTTGCTAGTTACTTTGCTATATCCAATAGAGCATGTATAACTCCCAATATGGTAGGTAGGAATAACGATACAAGGTATTCCAAACCCAATCAGGCCCATCATGCCCATCATGACCCTGATTTCCCATATCCTCTCTAATTTTCCAGATCATTCTCATATTCACTTACCATCTCTTGGTCATGTCAACACCTTTATCATTATTGCAGAATACAAAGTTTTGTTGTCCCTCTCTATATTATAATGCCATGATCGTAACTTCAGGCCTAGTACAACCATACACCAAGTACAGCATATTCGGAGTACAGCATACACCAAGGTCAGTGTACACCAAGTTCAGCATATACCAACTACAGTATGCACCAAGTACAGCAAATATGAAGTACAGCATGCACCAAACATAAACTTTCTTCCCTTCATTCTCATGGTCACAAGTTGACTCTTGACTGTCACTCCAGTTTCCAACTATACTCTGTACAGATCCACCTCCACCAGCCAGCTCTCCATGAGAGCTCAACTACAAAGATACCATGTTATAGTCACACAGTTGAAAGGTAACCAACAGATCAACAGAGTCTCAACACTGTTGGCACCACCCAAAGAATTTCCTCCAGGTCAACAACGTTCAGGTCAACCCCCTCAGAGTACTCTTCCAATTATGCTCAATGATTACCTCCCAAGTGTTTGTCCACACTCACTTGATCACGTCATCCAACTATAACTCTGAGCTTACTCCATGTTCGCCTGAAAGTGAATTTCCAAACTGAGTGAATCATGGCCATCAAGTGCATCATTGAGTTCATGCAATTAAGCCTTCCAGGTGCATCTCTGAGTAAAGTCAAATGTGGGGTCCAAGGGTATCTCCAAATTCACTTGATCTGTACTTCCCTGGGAATCTCCAATTTCACTTGATCCACTTCATCATGTGCACTTCTGATTGTATGCAAGTGCTGTCTGCAGCCAGTGCAGATATGCTGTGTACAGATAGACAGCTAGAAAGAATCATATATCTTTAGATATATAGATACATGGATATAGATATAGTTCATTATATAGATTTATTGATTGAAATACAATCTGAGTATCTGAGCATATTATCATTTAAGGATGAGTTCAAATGGCAATATCCAGATGCACCTACCGCGATTCGACTTCCAAGCATTTAACCCACATCCCACAGTACCTCAATCTTGTTGAGTGCAGTTCCATTCAATTCCAAGATTGCTGCTTGTTCTGCTATCTTCATGTAAACTTACCACCAATACTCACAGGAATCACTGCCAGCCACAGCATTGGTCCAGTTAGCTCAGGGATATGACTATCCAGGGATTCTCTTCCAACATGTGCCTCATACTTAGTATTACCAATTGTTCCAAGTTACCCAGCTGCAGTTCGAGGTCCAACATAACCTGAGGCCCCAGTCAAGGTCAGGAACCCCCAAGGAACTGGACTGGGTGTCTAGCCTCTGGATGTCACCTCGACTGGACATAAACCCACCCCTGTTTGAACGTGTTGAAACTGGACTGAGGGTCCATTACACAGTGACTCCAACTTTGGCTGCAATTAAGTATTTCAGTGCTCATCTTGTCGTGACATGATGAATATGTAGATTGTGCAGTTTTAGCAGCTCTTGTATCTCCTGCCCTCTGATTTGCAATCAGACAAATATTTGTTGAGTCACTGTGAAAAAACACCAAAATTTAGGCGGAATTCGCCAGTTTTCAATAACAACTCAACCAATAGTAGCCAGATGGCAAATCTGAGAGTGAAAGGTGGAAGTGCAGCGCAATCTTGACAGTCTACATATTGATCATGTCATGATGCGATCAGAACTGAGATACTCAATCAGGGTCCAAGGTATGAGATTCAAATGCTGGATTTTTGGTGGTAAAACTGGCCCAATTGCAATGGTCTGGATTGTTGGTGTGCTAAAACCCAATGCGGCAGTCTGCATCCAGGTTGGAACCATACTTGGAACTGAGCCCCGAATTTTGAACTGTTGCTAACACTAGTCATACTCAATTTCTTTCCCTGTGACATGAATTCTGTTTGCAGATGTACTGTCTATTCTCAGAGGCTCACACAGTGATATAGATATACTAAAGTAATCACCCAGCTTATATACATCAACTGTACTTTCAAGACCGAGCAAGTGTAACATATTTCAGGTAGCACAGTTAGGCCAAGCAAGTACTATAGCAAGATAGAGTAAATATGGAACATGAATCAAATGTAATATGACTGAGTAAGTCTATTCAGACCAATCAAGTTTAGCAATAATGACTGAGTATAGCAGGCGAACCAAGTATGGCCAGGTGAAGCAAAAGTAGCAATGCCAAACAAGAGTAGCAATGCCAAACAAGAGTAGCAATGCCAACCAAGAAATAACTAAGGTGATATACCAACAATCCCAAAATCTACAATTTCTCCCCCAATTAACTGTCCAAGTGTTACTCCATTCAATATGTATTCTCTGTGTGAAATATATGTTATTATATCAACATTTACTTTCTTTTATTATTCTATAAGATCTCCATATTTGATGAATTGCTATGGTTTTTGACATGCAGGCCTCCTCAAAATGGATTGTGTCATTCACCAGAACAATCAATATTTGAGAAATTTTACATTGGGGATGGGGAGGAGAGGGAATACATCGTTCCACATAGTTTTTGTTTAGAATACCTTGTAATCAGCCCAAGCCAGGTGGACTTAATACGCAGGGTGATTTGGTTAGACATGGTAGTGTCTGGGGCAGTCAGGTCTGTAACACCAGTCAAATGATGAGAACACCTTGTAGTAACATCAGCAAAATGCATTTTAGTCACAGGAAGCCTCCAGGAGTGTCTGACAGGATGTGGAGTGTAAATGTATATGTGTCAATTTCAGGAGAGTATCAGACCTTGGAAGGGCATTACTGCTGAACTTCATAATAACTGGGGTCTCTGATGACTGCTACAAGAGTACCATGGGAGTAATTATGATAGGTTTAGGAACATCTCGGTGCCCTGAAAAGAACATTGGGTGCACCTGGAAGCACCTGGGAGCGCCAACCACAAGTCTGGGAGCACCAGGGTGCGCCAGTGACAAGCCTGGAAGCAGCGACATCAAGCCTGAGAGCCCCGGTAACTAGTCTGTGAGCACCTCTAATCTCACTAGAGCAGTCAGGAAAAAACAATGTCTTCTTTGGGAATACTGCTGGTGTGCCTGGAAATTATAGCAACTGCTTGTTGTTCAACAATTTTTAAAACTCCTGTATTTTGTTTGTATTCTCACCTATATATCTATGTATCAATGTATCTATGCATCTATGCATCTATGTATCTATGTATCGATATAGTTACCCATCTACACATGTTATATCCAGACTGGCAGCAGGCGATGCGTGAAAACTATTTGAGATGCACCTGAAGATAACAATCGAGTAAACTCATAGATTAACTTGGAGGCCGTGATTGAGCTAGTTTGGAGATGAATTTGGGAGGCCATGATGGTGCAAACTTGGAGGCAGTGATTCAGCGAATTTGGAGAGGCACTTGGGAGGCCATGATCATTCGACCTTGGAGGCAGTATTTGCTCATGTTTGAAGACCTAGATCGAGCGAAGTTAGAGATGCACTCTGAGGCCGCGATCAAGCGAAATTGCCAATATGCACTTGGAGGCCATGATGGTGTGAGCCTGAAGGCCATAACCAAGTGTGTTTGGAGACGTACTTGAACATCCAGATGTTGTAAACTTGGAGGCCTTTATTCAGTATGTCTGGTGATGCACTTCGATTCCATGGCTTTGCGAACTTCAAGTCCATAATCGAGCACGTTTGGAGATACACTTGGAGGCTGGGATACAGCAAGATTGGACAAATATTTGGAGGAAGCGAATCGATGGTGCACCGGGCGCTGATCCTCCATTCATCATTTAGTTAACTTGCAATCGTGGGAATGTGAAAAGGTGAAATTACCTTTGTGCTCTCATGGTGCGCTAGCTCAGGGCGGTCGATTCTGTTGGGAGGCATGCCAGAAGATGACGCTCCATTCAGGGGTCAACTCATAATCATGAAAATGAAGAGAAGACAAACAATGTTGGGTGGACCCTGTGCTTGGTCTCAACACATAATCATGGCATGGAGAGATAGCGAGGGATAACTTAACATTGTGTTCTGGCGAGGTTGGAAGAATTGTGGATAAGGAAGGGAGATGGAGGATGAAGGTGAGAACACTATAGAGTATACGGGCAGTTAGGAGAAGTCAGGGGTACTACATACCTGATTGTGTTTAGACAACCTTGTGTGAGTGGTATTAGCCTCCAGATCAGGAGTCATACCTGCCGTATCGGGTATGGTACAATGACGTACACATGAAATACTCTTAAGCCTCAGTTTCTCATGATGATTTGCCCCATCTCCTCACATTTCTTGCAGTCTCCTCCTCAACTCTAGCATCACTTAAGAACACAAGGTAAAGTCATCCCTCTCTATCTGTCCATGCCATGATCAAGTGTTAAAACTACGTACAGCATACACTGAGTACTGCGTGATCCCAAGATTGACTGTCTCCCACTCCCAGCCAGTGTCTTATCTCTCAGCAGACCACATTGTACTCAATTCCCTACTTTGCCACAATTACAAGTTAACTAATGAATAGTGTTTCAGCTCCCATTGCACCTCCCTCCCAAACCTATCGTCTCCACATTGACCACCCCCAAGTACACCTCCCATCTTGTGCCATCATGGCCTCCAAGTGCATCTCCAAACTCACTCCATCACAGCCTGCAGTGCGTCTCGAAACTCACTCAAGCATAGCCTTAAAGTATTTCTCAATACTCACACAATTATGGCCGCCAAGTTTGCATCATCATGCCTTCCAACTGCATCTCCAAACTCGCTTGATCACGGCCTCAGAGTACATCTCTACTTTCCCTCGATCATGGCCTCCAAGTGTATCTCCAAACACATTCATTTACTGCCTCCCAACTCATCTCCACACTTGGTCAATTGGGACCACAGAGAATATCACTCAAGTTACTCTGTCACGGTGTGGTAGAACCCAGCAAGCGGATCATCAACACTCCGCCGGACCTTACATGCCATCAGAAGATACTGCATGGGAAAGACAGTTTCTGGCTGGAGGAGAGAACCCAGAGGGTGGGAGGATATGAAGAGGTACTCGGCCATGATAAACCACACAACTTGTATGGATCTATGAATACTTGATAGGAGAGTGTGAGAAACGACATCAATTGAGTGGATTAATGCATGCTTGGCATGAGTACGTGAGACTCAGAGCTGGGAAGGATGGAATGTGTATTTCAGATAATGCGACGATGTCTAACTACCCTGGGGTCTCCCGAATATATACTCTCGGTTGTTGAGTTGGTCTCCGTTAGTCGTTTATCTCTGTATGTGTATATATAGAGTGACTTACTCAATACATAACATACTAGAATGTAGTGAATTTTTTGACTGCAACAAAGACGAATATAATGAACAGAATGCCTTGTGGTTTTGGGACCCAAACAATGACTGCTATAAGAATATGGTATCAAGTCTCCCGCGGAGCCTGTGCAGTAGTCTCAGCTGCTCTCCACGTCTCCTACAGACCGACGCAAAGGTCTCAGGTGCACCAAATGTCTCACATAGACCGGCACACAGGACTCAGGAGCTACAAAATTTGACTATTCACGTAGTCAAATCTCATAGCATTTTGAATGCACCTCCATATCTGCAGGTGCATTCAGGAGCACCTGAGAATGCTCTTGCAGAGTCCGAGAGCACTTTACACAGCTCCAGTGGGGCCTAGTAGTATCTGGCAAGATCTAGAAGGACTGGTGACGGCTACCGGAGGGATTGGGGGGTTTGCATGTGGCTTCCAGACAAACTTTCATTTTGCTGATGGACTCCATATGGATGTCACCTACTATACAGGAACAATTACCACTATACAAAACAAATACAGAATGTTACAAATTGGGTCAGCAATGGTTCTGGACAGCCGGGTCTGGTCCAGATCTGGGTCAATACCGAACAGTTGCCATATTATTCGTCCAGAGTATCAGTACACCAGAACTGTCAATTCGGGTACGGTTTAATGGAACTCTCCCAACCTGCCTCAATTCGACTGGTTGCCAGCTGGTTGCCCAGCAGGTGCATATGTGGATTCACTTGATGCTTTTGTTTTTGTTGTTTAACAATAGTATGTTATCAAAATCACTTATCCAACATCCAATAATCTCTGTTTCTATGTTTGGTAGTTTGCGATACCAATTATTTCATACTCTATGGTTCTTCTAGTACACATTGCATTTGTGCCTATAAAGGCAGTCAATCATTCTGTTATGAGCTTGTATATTCGTGCAATGCCTGGATTATCCAATATGCAAGAACAAAAGTTGTTGACCCTCCATTGACACTTATTTTCATGATGGGCTAACGTATATTTCATCCACTATTTTGCCTGAAATGGCCGCCATTACTACATAAATTAAGTACTGCCACAAAATGCCACTTATATTGCCCAACATGCAAGACCAAAAATCATGTATGCTTAGTTGACACTGATTTTCGGAATGTTGCAGTAACATCATTGAAATCATTTTTGTCTATAATGCATGCCAAATAATTTACTATCGGTTACAATTGGTGTACAGCCCAAGGATTATCGAAAATGCATGACCAAATATTGTCATACCTATGTGGACACTCATGTTTAGGAGATTGTAGAGGAGTCGTTGCTGGAATTTTTGCATCGAATCGCAGCCAGTACTTTGATTTTAAGTATCTGTCATAACACTGACCTTGTATTATCCATAATGGAAGGCCACAGATCATCAACGCTCTGTTGATGCTCTGTTGACACTGAGTTTTACGAAATAGTAGTGAAATCGTCACCAGCAGTTTTGCCAATAAAGGTGGCCAATTCATTCATTATGGGTTAATGTTATTGCACAGCCCTTGGATAATCCAACATGCCAGACCAAGTATTGTTGACACTCCATTGATGCTCATTTTTGCGATGTGGAAGTAATATAGTCAACCGCATTGATACCCATAAGGGTGGCCAATATTTGGATTAAGGGTAAATGTCGTTGCACAGCCCATAGATTGTCCAAAATGCTAGACCAAAATTTGATAACGCTGCATTGACACTCTTTTCTAGAAGGTGGTAGCGATATCATCACCGGTATTGGTACCCATAATGGCAGCCAATACTTCGATTATCAGTTAATGTCATTGCACTGCCCTTGCATTATCCAATATGGAGTACCAAGTATCATTGACAGTCCATTGACGCTGATTTCTAGGATGGGGCAACCAGCATGTCACTTACCTTTTGAGCTATAAAGACAACCAATACTGATATTGTGGCTGGATGTGACTATGCAGCACTTTGATTGCTGAAAGAGTACAACTAAGAATCATTGACACCCCGTTGACTCTCATCTCAAACACTTCCAAACATTTATTCTCTGCTCCATAATTGCATGCCAATAATCATATACAGATTGTTGACAATTAATATATTGTTTCTATGGATAATCAAATGCGGCCAAAAGTGTATTGGCCTCTCAATTTCGTATCCACCACAATCCACATTCACTGAGCGATTGATGATATAGCCCTTTCGCATTCCTGCACTTTCGGCCCTCAATTCAAGGCTTGTAGATCCATCAGCAAGTTTGTGTTTAATATAGGCAGACTTCCTCACGTTTCCTTATCCATCTCTTTCTCCTGGATTTCAATGACCAACGATGAGCAATTTTCAAAATCTGGACCATGTGCACCAGGTCTGAGCAGAGAGTAATGCAGTTGGATGAATGGATAAATGCAGTATGACAGTCGTTATGCATACTGGTTTGTATCGCCCATTGACAGCACCTTCTATCACTTATATGACATCACCAGCTGAAATTTTATTAGTAAATTTCCCCAGTAACTTGGATCTCGCATTTTCACTTACCAGTAACAGCAAAGGCTATATTGAGTTCCTTCCTCATCTAACAACCTGATTTGAAGTATAAACCATTCCCATGGCCAGTACAACCCTCGCATATGCACAGATGGATTACCATGTCTTACAATTTCCTCAATGAAGTCAAGAGAAAGCTGACAAGTAGCAAAATAGTACACAAATTGCTTTTCAAAGAGATATGTCATCAAAAATAGCTATTTGAGTATCGCTTTCTCCGGCTACACAGGAGCCCTCACCATTTGTTTGCCCCAATGCAATGTCTATATCATAATTAGCTTGCGAGAAAATATGCAAGGGTAAAAGCATATGGGTTCAACAGACTTTGTATTCTGATTTTGTAACATATCAGGTACCACATCTGGCAGCAGGGTCGCTACGTGTTTTGGTGACTGTGGTTGCCAAGAACCTAGCTCTATATGATGAGTTTCTGGTTGAGAAGTCCCTTGCTGCATTTGCGATATTCCAGGGATGATCTCACAAGTCCCCTTCAGCCCTCGAAATGTTGTTGGTGCAGGTGTGGGTCCAACACCTTCAGTTTGCGGCATTACAGTTGCCAGAAATTTAAATTATGCTGTGCTGTACTTCTTATCGCCATAATGGATGTAGTGGGCCATGTCCCTCCATTCTGATTGTGTCAATTCATCAAGTTGCATCTGCTTCTGCCAAAATATCACCATGTGGTGTGGTACCTATATGGAGATTGTGCCCATCACACATTTGGGTTTGTAATCTGTGCTCAGCTTGCCCAGATCAATATCTTCGCCATCTTCTTCATCATCCCCATCCTCATCATCATCTGATCAATCAAGGTCTCTCAGACAGTCTCTGCTAGTAATGAACATTTCGTCAAATGTTACATCGGGCCCTGTGGTTGTCAATCCCGTGTTTTCAGCGTCGTCCATCACTTCGTGCTCCTGCTTAATCACTTTCTGCGCGTCTTCAACTCGTTTTCTTGCCATGGCACTTGGTCTAATAGCATTATCTTCAATCGATTTCACTTTCTCCTTTTTGCTTAAAGAGTGTGTTCCAGGTAATTGTCCACCATGAGCATCTTTTTGAATCGCAAGGTGCCCACGGCTCCTAGGCCTCGGAACCTTTCTCCTTCCATGTTACTCTTACCTTCATTCGCTTCATAATGTCATTATGTAGAACAATTGGGTAATCTGCTATATTAATCCACTGGAAGTATTGAATGGTTCTTTTTCGGTACATGAACCATTGTATTTTGTATTGACTTTATTGTTCAGCGAGATGTTGGATGTCGCAAGATATGAACCATGTGGAAACAAGTTGCATCTTTTATGTCAAGGTTGTGATGTTTGATCAACTCGAACAAACCAAAATGTGTGTTTCAAACGTCACCGAAATGGGAATAGCTATGCTAACTGTACACCATTACTTGATTTTGAGTCTGTTTTATATAACATCCCAGAGATTTCTTGAGACAAAGATAACCCGAGGTCTTTTCAGGCGAAGGATTTTCTGTTTATATCTAACAAAGATGAGATTTTGATGGTCATTGACCTGTATTGATCTCTGTAAGCAAATATGCAACATTGGACTGACTGACTGCAAATCGCTTGATGGTTGGGAATCCCTCCAATGTGTAGCTATACACCAGTGGATTCATCTTGAGTAGAACTTTGATGTTGGCTGTAACTCATTCCATTCTAACTTGAAGCAAACTATATATTTCTCAGAACTACCCACATTGTTTCATTATCAACTTCCTCTCCTTTTCCATACCAGCAAATTACGAATGCACAATCACCTCAGCAAGGCGAAAGTGGATCGTAATTCAGCCAATCAACAGGCGCTTCACCAATTATGTCACTTACTTGTGCACAGCGACAACGTGGACATGTGTGAGTCCATTACAACACTGCAAATGCAGCCACTGAAAAGTTGACCCAGGACACACAATAAATGATGATTTGGTAAACCAGCAGCAGTCAGAATCGAAACCAGCATGTAATAAGAAGTGAGTTTATTCATATAAAGGTAAATGGCTGACAATTAACAATATAATGTGCAGCAGGTATATATAGAAAGCCACATGACCAATGTATACCTGCCCATGATAGGAAAACTCCATGTACAACCAATACATTTGTGCATACATTGCACGAAATCGAACATCATAATATTCTCAGCTCTGCATTTTTGTGAGCTGAATTTCAAGATAAGAGTCACAGAGAGTGAACAAAACAGATATTAATCACCCTAGAGGAGGCTATGAAAGAGAATATGGTAGAGGTATTGGCCAAATTTTACTTTAAAAGTAGCAACTAATTTCTTGTAGATTTTCAACTTGTCTGCTACTATGGCAAGGCAAGGAGGATGGGTATAGCTAGAACAGTCCAACATGCACCTTGCCTGCAATATGGCCAAAACGGCCAAAGGAGGGTTTTCACGTGCCTATATAAAGGATGCTAAATTTATAATCAAGACTCCTGGCGCAGAAGTCCAAGAAGAGCCGCAGTGGGGAGATTAGTTTCCGGGGCATACAAACCAGATGGCGGCAACAGCAAGACACCTGGCTATGCTTTCTGAAATGTACACAGACAGCTTCATTCCCTGGCAAAATGGGACAGTAAAGAATCCTGAGACATGCTGAATGTTCAAAGGAAAGGGTTCACCGCCATCAGACTGATGCAGACAGACGACATCTGAACCGATGCCACCTCCACCCAGAATGCCACTTTTGCTACCTGGTCATAGTGATGGAACTCAATGTTCCCAGGTTGACAATGTGCCACCCTGATATGTGTATTCACATACAGCTCTGGCCAAAGCTTACCTTTTCAATCTTGACGCATATGTCAAGAATAGCAAGCACAATCAAGATGTTAATCCACATTTGCTGACTGATGACGGAATATATGCTGTTTAGTATACTATCTGCAGTGTGTTAATGCACCTGACATCCACTTTGCAGACGAGAGCAGCCAATTGTGCGAACCTGACATTGTAAACAAGTATTGATCGAAAGGATTTGAACTTTTGAGTGTAATAATATCTACAATTAGCAGACAGATCAAAGTATATTTTAAAGTATGTATTTATCTCTATCATTTAAGCACAATGTAGTGATAAAGGAGACAGCGCATGAAGACAATAGACAGGCTGCCAAAACACTATCAATGATATACTATGCTAACTAAATGACAGCACATTGCAGATACACCCTTGGCCAAATGAGCATCAATGGAGCATCAACAATTTTAGGTCCTGTATGTCACGTAATTAATAAGTGATTTGGTCATGGTTATGCATAATCAAAGTATTGGTTACCATTACAGGCAAAAATAACATTGACCTGATCCCTGGCCCAGCATGAAAATAAGCGTCAACAGAGCGTCGTCGATTTTTGGTCTTCCATCTTGCACAATCATATTGCAAATACTGGTCTCCAGCAGAGATGACTCGTATGTCCACAGACGGAGATGTCATGAATATCCAGAGACGGAGATGCCTTGTATGGCTGGAGACTGTGATGTCTCATTAGGTAGGAGATGACTGTTCACTCTGGTACATGCTGATGACATTCAGCCGTGCTTGTAATCGCATCTCTATACTAGCCTTGTAGCCCTCTTCAATAAAATACAATCAAGCATCTCTAGCATGACTATTTCAACAGGTTATGAGCCCGGCACCTGCTACAATCTATACTACAAATACTCTGCTTATATCTTACAATTAAGAACCTTAACAACCCTAACCCACTCACAACCATCTCTGCTCATCAGCTGCAACACAATCACCATCTATCACCCTCCACCATTACCTTCCAAACATCTTGCACTGTCAACATGTCAAACGAAACATTTAAGACTGGTCACAGCAATGTGACGAAGCTGACTGAGCAAAATTACCCCATCTATAAGCAAAAGATTCAGTGAATCCTGATTGCCAAGAATGCCTACCAAATCGTCACTGGTGTCGAACTCCTCCCTCCCGGTAACAGTGTCCCCCTATGCACTCTGCGTGAAGACTGTCATACCTGAGCAAATACGTCAATAGCAATGATACACCCTGGATGCTGGGATCAACTCATTCCACCAATCGACGTAATAGACAATCCCGTGGAGATGTGGGAAGCTGTCAGAGATTGACTGTACATTGCTGCAACACCGCTAGGTCGCACCCAAGTCCTGTTGAAGTTCACCGCCTCTCAATCATCGCCAGATGAATAGTTAGCAAGTACTTTACCAAACACAGTGCCTTCTGCAAGAAGCTGATCAGCACCACCAAAAATATCATCTATAACACAATGAAAATAAATATCTTCACTACCCTAACAAATTCATATGATATGACTATCCAAATCCTTGAACAGCGGCTCCCCACCCACACAGCTCAGCAGTACATGGATGAGTTCTGCAAATATGCCGAGCGAAGGACCTTAACCGCAGAACTCCACACTACATTCACTGGAGCAACTGGATAACCCCATGGCGAAAATCTCAGCTGCAACCGTGGCCATAGCAGACATGGTGGGGAACAAACTCACTGATTGGAAAATGGACACCAGAAGCACATATGCATGTACTGCAAAATGGACAATCAAACTACGAAATAATGTGGAAAGAGAAAACACACCGACAATGACTCAAACAATGTCAATACAAACACCTCCAGGTACAACGAGTGAACATGCTACCACTGCACTGTCACAGAACACTTCAAGGCCAACTGCAGCAGCTTCAAACATGCGCGGAATAAACCCAACAACGTTGAGAAATGCACGCATCTGCATTGCTTGCTACACCAGGAAGTCGCGATGTGATCTGAGTAGCCGAAAATGCAAACGCACCCAGCGCAGCCTCAGCTTCAGCTGTATGGGTCATCGATTCTGAAGTATCTCACCATATGTGCAATAACCACACAAAATTCAACCAAAATAAGAACCTGCATCAGCCAATGGTCATTGACCTCGGAGATGATAACAAGTCACATGAAGCCACCATGAACTCATCAATATTTCACAGGAGTAGGAAGTTGATGCTCTCTACATTCCCATGCTCCGGCTCTCCCTGCTCTCCATCAATCAATTGGACACACTCATGTACACATTGACATTTGGATGCGGCAAGTGCTCCAGATCATCTCAACCAAGCACTGTCACAGCCAATCATGTCAATGACCTCTATTTCATATCTCCCGCAACTGCACTCACTTCATCAGTACCAAGCATGTCGCTGAAGTCCAGTGCAAGAAAGAGACAGATGAAGCGAAATGGAGCATCATCGAGTGCACATACCTCCGCACCATCAATCCCGCATTCCAATGACCCTACTAAGAGCCCACTTTACACTGCCTGTCCAAGGACAGCCAGCCCCGTACCTCAATGTCCATCTGCCACCAAATTCTGAAAACCCAGTCAGAAGCTTCTCACAATCTCAGAATTACAACTGTGCCATCACTGTCTAGCCCAGATTAATCTTACTGCCCTACAATCTCTGATTGATGGGCATACAAAAGATGACTCAATATGTACTGCATGCATACAGGCCAAGCACAAGTAGAAGTTCATCAATGTCAAAACCAAGTGCACTTTAGAGCCATTCAAACTCATACATTTGGATCTCTGTGGACTGTTCTCCACTCCTATCTCTGCCGGCCATCACAACTATATGCTATTCATCGATGATTTCATAAACTACACCTCCGTTTGGGTCCTCCCTGATCAGAAGTCAAAATCGTCCACCTCGGCCTACCATTGATTTCAGGCCCAAGTTGACTTCACGGGATGCCAAGTAAAACGATTTCGGCACATTGATGGCCGCGGCGAATGAGACAGGAAAACCTTCCAGCTGGTGCTCCCTGCTCATGGTCCAACATATGAACCATAACATCCCTACACTCACCACATGACTGGGGTTGCCAAACACATGACCAAGACCATCAACAATAAACCATGATCAATGGTGATTGACTGCTAGGTGCCACTTGTGTTTTGAGGAGAAGCTGTCAATACCGCAGTCAACTTTCACCAGTAAACTGCAAACAAAGTCCAAACAAGACAAGATGACCACGACGGCTAGCAAGCATCATATCCAATTTCACATGAGATGCTGCATGTGTTTGGCAAGCATTCTCAGGGCAATGACGGCAATAAATTCTCATATAATGCTCCTCTGCACCACCTTAGGCAATTCGACTACTATGCCAGTCAACACATCCCAGGGCTGCAACGCCATGGAAAATTCATGCCATATTCCAAGCCATATATGATGGTCGATTACGAAAACATTTTGACTACACTATGAACTATATGAAACCCAGCTTTCTGAATAGGAAGATCCCAGTTGGATGTCATTGTCGAGGAGGAAAGGAATACCCATGCATCCTGCCTACACAGAGACCATACAGACATCGTTATGCTACCGGAAGAGAAAGAATGTGTCGAGAAAGTTGAAACGGATGAAGATGGACTTCCCCATACCCACCCAGGAACCAGTCGAACAGGTGCAGGCAACAGCGGTGGTGATCATGACTGTACTGACAATGTTACAGGCCACAATCTGCCCAATGCTGACAACCATTGAAGTCTCCTTGCAAGTTCAAGTGTGGGATCACGTCCTCTTGATGAGGAGGATGCACCACTGGTGTCCAGAGAAACCATTGTCCACAATCGACATTTACACTGCAAATATGACAAAGCCCATCGAATGGCGGCCATAACGAAGCCATCATGCCAACCTCTGCCACACACGAATCCCTTCACAAGAAGTCACAGTAATATATCCGCAAAGGCAGTAATCATTCTGGCAATGGCTCTCGCATCGACATCTATCAACAGCGATACATTCACAATCATGGAGACTATGGATAGCCCACAACAAGACCACTGGAACCAAGCAATGGAAGGGGAATGCCCATCGTTCATGCTCAATAATACATGTACAACTATTAAGTCCCAGGAAGCAAGGCAATTGCGAGTCAATCCAATTGGCTCCAAATGGGTCTACATGATGAGACACAATCCTGACGGCACCATATGGTACAAAGCATGCCTACTAATTGAACACTACAAACAGATGGACTTCAGATAAACTTATGACCCTGTCGGAAAAGTCACCTCATTTCGGTATCTCATTTCGCAGATTGGAACGCATGGCTGCACCATTGATCATTTGGATATGGTTGTGGCTTTCTTCAATCCCGAGGTCGATGAACAATAATCTCTATATGACTCTCCTTGAAGGCTGGCTCTAAGGCTTGAATCCACCTACAATGGACATTCGACTATAGAAATCACTGTACGGACTCAAACAAGTACCATGACTTTGCCACAATGATATTAACACCTTCTGGCTCTCTCTCGAAGTCACACAGTCCCAGGCCGACCCCAACCTCTATCTCGAAATCAATGGTATTCTGATGCTTTTGTATGTCAACAATATCTCAATGTTGTACCCAAAAGACACTACCAATGCTGTGATCAAAGTTAAGGCCACACTCTTGGAAAAATACAAGATCACCAATCTTGGCCTGGAATGCCAGGTCCTCAGCATCAAAACTCACCGCAAGGAAAATGGAACCAGCTCTGGCATCAGTCTTGGCCAGAGCACCTGTATTACCACAATTCAAAAACGATTTAATTTGCAGAATGCTCATGATGTATCTACTTCAAATGATTCTAATGTGAAGCTCGATCTGGCCGAGGATTGGGCAGAGAACAGACTAAACCATATCAAATGCTACCAGGCAATCGTCGGCACATTAATGTACGCAGTACTTGCAACTCAACCTGATATCTCATTCACAGTGGCTGCACTTTACCGATACATTTTCTGCTCTTTCACCAGCCATCTCACTGCTGTCAAAAGAGTTCTGTAGTATGTCAAATCCACAGCCAACTTTCAACTGCATTTCAGCAGCAGCAGTAGCACTGGCAGCAATGATCAACTCACCGGCTTCTCAGACTCTAATTGGGCCAATGATACTGCCAACCGCAAATCTTCAGGTGGTCATGTATTCCATCTCAGCAACGGAGCTGTCTCATGGCAGTCGCGAAAGCATGATGTCATCGCTATGTCAACCAATAATGCTGAGTATATCGCCAGCTCCAAAGGCTTCCATCAAGTGCAATGGCTGCCAGAGCTCCACTGGAATATATACAGCAAAAACATATCACCACTCCTGATCAATTCTGACAATCAGGGCACAGTTAGTCACATCACAACTGAAATCATAAAGGCTCGCATGTAGCATCTCAATGTTTGCTATCACAATAGTCCAGATCTCCATGCCGCCAAGATAGCTAGCTAGCCTTACGTACATACAAATGAGAATGTGGCAGGTATACTAACGAAGGCCTTGACGAAGGATAAGGACCTGAAATTCACAAAGGCGATGGGGCTAAAGTACAAGAGGTCAATTCAAGGTTCTTTCACTTTTCTTTTAGGCACGCTGATTTCTTAGTTTCTTTATAGATTGCCATCTCCAGGCTATGGTAGTACTCTTTCCCTGCTCACTTTCACATGGTTTTAAGGAGGCTGCTATGGGAATCACTTTGTTTCATCTTTTCATCTGTTTCTTACTCTATGTTGTATAGCAAGAAGGGGAGAATTGCATATACAGGTGTCAGCCGGTGATGTCTTCTATGGCCAGCGACGGAGATGTCTTGTAAGGTGGGAGATAAAGATGTCTTGTATGGCAGGAGATGGAGATGTCATGTATGGCCGGAGACGATGGAGTCTAATATGGATGTAGATGACTATTGACTCTGGTACAAGCTCATGACATTCACCTGTACTTGTACTTTCATATATATACTGGCCTTGTGACCCTCTTGGATAGAATACAATCAATCTAATCTATCATGACTCTTTCAACAATTCTAAGTGGTGTTCTGTTGCAGACAGTCATGAATGCAGTATTGGCCGCCATTATAGGTAAAAGAGATAGTGACATGCCCTCTGCCCCATTCTGAAAATGAGTATCAGCCCAGCATCAATGACTTGTGGTCTTATTTGTAAGGTAATTAAGAAGTGATTTGGTAGTGGTTATACATAATCATATTATTGGTAGCCTTGATGAGCAAAAGAGCAAGTGACATGCTCTCTGCCCCATCTTGAAAATGTTCGTCAACGGAGCATCAGTGTTTTTGGGCCTAGCATTATTGTTAATCAATGTGCTCTGTGGCTATTATTGTCTATATATGAAGTTTTCACAGGTCTTTTGGGTAAAACATTCATGTGCACTTTGTTGCAGGATCGTAAAAGATATAAGTTCTAACTCTCCGGGCGGGTGTCATGTGAATATCTCTTCCATATCTCCTTATATAGGCTGTCAATTCCTTGTTTATGGTTGGTTGCGATCTTGTGCCATTTAAATTACTATAGAAACAAAACTAAACATCAGTGACATTCAGTTGACGCTCATTTTCAAGATAGGGCAGGGATTTCTTGTTCCTATAAAGGCAGCCAATACTTTATTTCAGACTGTTTGCAACCAATCTCCGCTCAGATTACCCAAGATGCAAGTCCAAAAATCTTTACTACTCAGTGGACAATGATTTTACAGACAGGGTAGGGAGCATACCTCACAGTGTTTTGATTATGAAGGCTGTCAGTACATCAAATTCCAATCATATCGTACCAATGTCAATATTTTGCAATTAACAGTACAATATCTGAATGTGACAATCGATCGAAAAACCCAAACCCCAAAACCAGAGATTGGAAATGACAGAGCTTGCTAAACACAGCAAAACCCGTGAGTCAACAAGTGCAGGTATGGGTTTGGCCTAGTAGAATGTGGAGGGTAGGGTTTTTGAACTAGTCCTTAACCAAACCAAACTATTTTTACGGTCCACACCTGAACCGCTGACAGGTTACCTAGACCCATTGCTAACATTGCTTGTAGGTTACAAAACTTGTCAAAACTTCGTATACAGACAGTAACAGCCACAGCGCACTTTCATTGACCATGATGCAAGGCCAAAATCAGTGAACCCTCTGTTGACTCACATTTTCAAGATCAGTCAGGGAGCTTGTCACTTTCTCTTTAGCCTATAATGGCAGCTAATACTGTGATTATGTATAACAACAACTGAATTACTCTTTAACTACCTTACCTACAAGACCAAAAATAATTCACGCTCTGTTGATGCTCATTATTAGAAGAGAGTTGTGATGTCATAGCTAGTATTGTTACCCTTGAAGGTGGCCAATACTTTGAGTACACAATTCAATGACCAAGTCTCTAATCAGCTATCTGACTTACAAGCCCAAAAATTGTTCACTCTCTGTTGATGCTCATTTTCAGCATTGGGCACAGAGCATGTCACTTTCTCTTTTGCCTGGAAAGGTGGCCTATACCTCATTTCTAACTGTCTGACCAAATCGCCACACACATTACCCATGATGCAAGATGAACATTGTTGATGCTCCATTGATGTTCATTTTCCGATTGGGGCATGTAGTATCTTGCCTTCTCACTTGCTGATAAATGTGGCCTATACCCCATTGATGAATATCTGCATGCAATCCCCACTCAAAATACCCAAGATGCAAGACCAAAAATTATTGACACTTCATTGACTCACATTTTCAGGATAGGGCAGAGTGCGTGACTCTCTTGTTGTTGATTATAAATGGGGCCAATACATTCAAAGAAGACAATGGCATATGAAAGACAAAACTTTGCGATTAGCAGAAGGATGTCTGAATTTGACCATAATTAGAAAAACCGAACACCAGAAGCAGAGATTGAAACCGACAGGTTTGGCCAAACCTGGCAAGACTTGCACGTTTCTAGATATGGATTCAGATTTGGCCTACTTAGAAGCTGCTGGTTGGATTTTTCGATGGGTCTGAAAACAAACCGAATTATTTGTTGCGTATGAATCCAGACAGCTGGTGGGTTAGTCAGACCTGTTGGTAACACTAGTTAGAAATATAACACACTAATTACCAGAAGTAGAAATTTATTTGATCTGTCTCTTACTGCTGACAAATTTTCATTTAATATTTATATCATACCAACTATTTAATTTGGTCCATTTGATGAAAAAATACTAGATCTCAGTTATTGCAATTTGTATGGTAAATAAGTTTAAAAATATACAATATGTAATATTGAGAATTCAAGTAATTGTGACTTTGTATAAGTTTGTACTTAAGTTGCATTTTCAGTATTTCGTTAATCACTATTTCTTTTTTGATGTTTTAATCAATAATCAATCACTCAAATATTTGCATTCAGTATTCTTACTATATATCACAGTGTGTGCAAAGAATTCTCAATACCAGTTTTACAACGCTGTAGTATATATACCATTGAACAGCTGATGACAAACTGTCTAGCATTCTTAACATGGTTATTGGGTACATTCTATATATACCAAACTGTTCCAATAGCTCATCTGCAAAGTGAAAAATAGTCTGAAAGCCAAATGCCAACCATCCAGACAATCTGGTCGACCTGACCGGTGCTTCTAAGCAATTCAAGAACCTCCTAGACTTTCTTTGAGCTGAACAAAATGGTGGTAGCAAAGCCAGATTCACACCTACCTGCAAAGCCAGATCCACCCCAACCAGTGAAGCAAGTTTCACTCCTACCAGCGAAGCCTGTTGCACCCCTACCAGGTTGCTCCCACCGAAGACTGATCCTCTGCTTCTTGCCTGCTTCCAGTACTACCAGTGAAGCCAGTTGCACCCCTACCAGCGAAGCCAGATCCAGCGCTGTCGGCTTGCTCTCAGCGAGGTCAGATTGTCCGATAGCTCAGAGTGATCATGTCAGAGCAGTGAAACGACGCATGTCAGAGTGTTAAAAGTGAGTATGTCAGAGATGTGAGTTGACAGAGCTAGGATATCAGTTGTGAAAGTGAGCATATCAGAGTGGTGAGAGCGAAGCCAGATCCGGAGCTTCTTGTCAGCTCATAGCGAATCCAGATACTCTGCTACCAGCGAAGCTAGATCCACCACTATCAGCTTGCTTCCAGCAAAGACAGGTTCACCCCTGCGAGCGGAGCCAGTGTAACACCAAACACCAAAGCCAGATCCACCGCAACCAGCTTGCTCCCAGCAGAGCCAGTGTCACTCCTATCAGCGATACCAGTTCCACTCCGACTAGTGAAGCCGGATTCACCGCTACAAGTAACGGCAGATTCATCCCTACGAGCGAAGGCAGTTTCACTCCAACCGGCGAAGCCAGATCCACTGCTACCTGCTTGCTCCCACCAAAGCCAGATCCACCCCTACCAGAAAAGCCAGTTGCACCCCTACCAGCGAATTCAGTTGCACCCCTACCAGGTTGCTCCCACCAAAGCCTGATCCACTGCTTCTGGCCTGCTTCCAGTGCTACCAGCGAAGCCATTTTCACCCCTACCAGCGAAGCTGGATCTACCACTGCTAGCAAAGCCGGATCCACCACTACCAGCTTACTCCCAGTGACGCCAGAATATAAGAGGTGAGAGTGAGCATGCTAGAGCGGTGAGACCACTCATGTCAGAGCTTTAACAGTGAGTATGTCATAGTTGTGAGAGCAAGCATATCAGTTATGAATGTGAGTATGTTAGAGTTGTGGGAGCAAGCTTGTCAGCATTGTGGGAGTGAAAATGTCAGAGTTGTGGGAGCAAGCTTGTCAGGGTCAGGAGAGTCAGGGTGTGTACTTGCCAGAGTTAACTGTGCGAGCATGGCAAGGATCCATGTCAAAGATGTGAAGGGACATGTTAGAGTGGCAAATAAATAAGTAACTGTGATAACTATATACTATTATCCATGAAATGCAGTATATAATACATGCACTATAGTTGAACTACAGTAATAATTTAGTTGTGCTAGTGGTAAGTTCCATCAGTATTACTAGAGGTTACAGAAAATAACTCTGGGGTTGTGTCTATTATTTGGTGTTATTGGTGTTATGGGAGGATACTGAAGGCCATATGGCGAATGGTAGATTACCCATAACAGAATATCTCTTTCCTGACCTGTGCATCTCCATATTTGCTTGATTACACAATCAAATTACACACCATCATCGTCTACTAGTGTATTTCAAAACTTGCTTGTTTATATTCTCCAAGTTCACACAATTATGGCCTCAAAGTGCATGACCAAACCTGCTCGATTACGGCCTTTACTGTTGCACTACCACAGCTCCTAACTGTATGCAGAAACTTGCTCAACCATAACATCCAAGTGAGCATCTTCATGGTCTACAAATGTATTTCAACCCAGGTTGAATCGTGGCATCACAGTACATCTCCACATTTGCTGGATTATGAGGTCGAAGTACATGTCCAAACCTAGTGTTAGCAGCGGTTCTGGACCATCACTTTGGGGCCGGGTCCAGGTCCAAACCGAACAGTTGCCAAATTTGCGGTCAGGGTCCTCAATGAACCTGAACAGTGCACTTGGGTACAGTTCAATGGTAAACTCCTAACCTTTCTGCATTGGGCGGGGTGTCAGCCGGTCGCCCCGCAGGTTCATCTATAGATTTATATATGGCTCTTGTATTTGCAGTGTGTTAATAGTATGTTATCAAAATCGCGTTTTCAGGAACCAATAATGCTCTTTGCATGTTGTGCAGTTTGCAATATCGATTAATTTGGTATCTGTGTTTCACCTTTGATATATGGTATTTTTGCCTATCAAGTCAGTCAATAAAACAGTTATGCGAGCAAAGAGCCACGTGATGCCTTGATTACGAAATGTGCAAGACCTAGAACTGTTGACGCTCCATTGATGCTCATTTTCAGGATGCAGCAGGGATCATGTCGCTGTTGTTTTTACCAGTAAAGGCTGCCAATATTTGAAAAATGGATGTCTGCAATCAATCGGAACATAAATTACCCAAGATGCAGAGTAAAAATTCCTTGATGTGCCGTTGATGCTTATTCCAAGAAGGGGGTGGTGACCGTGTTGTTATCACTTTCGCCTATAAAAGCTGCCAATACGTCCGTTATGAATAACAATGACCAAGGCACTCGTGAATTACCATACTTACAAGACCACATATCATTGACTCTCCGTTGACGCTCATTTTAATGTATTATCTATTCAACATCTGCTGCCATCCATAATTGTTTTCATCATGATTTGACCTGATTGGTTGTCTTTCTATCCAATTGAGATTCGGCGCTGTGGCAAAGCCGAGCTGCATAGTATTCTTGCCCTGTTCACTCTCACACAACTAAAAATGATGTATCTTGCCAAAAGATTCATTGCGCCTGCTATATATCTGTTTATCAACCGATATTCACAAGCTACTTCTCCCCATTCGCCGATAATATATCTTTAACTGAAACTCTCGGTTAAGCTACATAGAGAAGCTGGTGAACCATTGACACATTCTGGCCTACGGTTTCTTCACTTACTTATTTCTCCTCGTTTCTATTCCATTGACCGTCACCAACACCTTTTGAGCCTATCTCATTGACTTCCGTGTTGGCCGAACCAATCCGGGAACATTTGGCGAGGCACTAACATCCAGCTGCTCTGGGCATTTCGGATTGTCGATGCCAGCATTGTGCTCTACATCGGATTCATTGTCTGCCAGGCAATCGTCTTCGCTGTTCTTTGTATCATGCAAGTCGCCATTCCAGTTCAGCCAATTTTCGGTGTTCAAAATGCTCTCAGATGCGCTGTCCTCATCACTTTTGACTGGATGACGGTTGATTGTCCGTATTTGGCAGACATTTAACATTTCAGTTTGTCCTCCAGGGAGGTCTTTTGCAGACAAAGCTGGCAGCAAAGGTGATCATTCCGACAATTTAAATGCAGGCAAACCATCATGTTGAGGGAGTGACTGGCAGGCTTTGACGATCTCTTCCATATTTGAAATGTAGCCAATGGCTGTCATCTGCTTGTTTGGAGCGCCAGATTGCTTCTGTGTAGCGTGTAGGTTTCGGCTGCTCTGCCACATCTCCAAAAAGTCGTGGACTTTGGCCACTCTGAGCAATTTCATTCATTCCGCCTCTTTCTTCATTTCCTAGCGATTTTCTGTGTTCGTTGTATCTGAGACTGGGTTATCGTCTGCCAAAATCCCGTTATTGGCTCAAGCTAACTGCCATGCAACGACCTTTTTGGGAAGGGTTTCGCCTGTGGTTTTTAACTACCTGCAGCCGATAACATCTCGCCCAAAGGAAAAACTGGCCTCCACTCCGACACCATGTGGTCTGATGGAGAATATGTCGCGTGCCACATTGGATAGATCAGTGTACTTTGAATGTGTTTCCTCCTGTTGGCGCCACCAGCTGGTTATGTCCGGTATCCAAAATGTAATGCTAATTTTTATTGGGTCAGAGTGGTAATCATTGAGATTTGGATTAATTTGCTGCCAGTTCTTTGGTGCTTCAGGCGGGGAATTCAAATAGAGCCTGGCGGAAGTAAATAACCATAGTGCACGATTGCTTCATGTGGGTGTCGTCTCGGCACCATTGGTTGGCGTGAAGTGTTGTTCATCATCGCTGGCCAAATCATATGGATCGAAGGATGATTGACAGGATTCAGAAGCCTTTGCGGAGGGGACGAGATTGCTGCTCGGTACGCTTTGGTTTCTATTGACCAGCACACGTCAATGTTTGGCACAGTATTCATACTCCACGTACTTCAGAAAGGCCTCTTGGTATTGGGTAGTATAAGATGTCTCGTTTTCAGAATCAATATCCATTCCCTTGTCCCACATTGTAAACGATCGCAACTTCCGGAAAGGATCAAGGATATGTGCAGAAATGCGACGGATGCCTGTCCTTCGAGTCACTTCAGCATAGTATTTGGACAGCTTCTGTCGAGCTAACTTCACTGCGAGGAACAAGTCTTCCTGCAATTGAGTGGTCTTCTTAGCCAAATCTGGCATACTGCCATCCATGTGATTGAACATGTCATTGTACACTGTGATAACGTGATGCAATGTGACTGTATGCCTCATACACTTCCACAGGGTCCAATATCGAAATGGCCTCAATACTTCTATGACATACTTCAGAATGGGCCATTCATCTTGAGTTGTGAAAAGTGGCCGGTACTCACTGCATTTTGGATTTTGGAGCCACTCACATATTAATTCCTGTAATTGGTAGGCATGCTCAAGCGACTCAAGTGTTGAGTTCCAACATGTCTTCACATCCACAATCAGAAGTACTGCAATGTGGACCTTGGCTGTTTGGCAGTCAATGAACTTGTTTCGGTGACCAGATGTCAGCGTAATCAATACCGCAAGCATTCTCTGCTATATGAAGGTCAGTTTCAGGACTTTCAAAATATCATGAAATACATACTGTCTCAATTATCTTTGCTAATCCTGTTCTCATGGCCGACACGTTGTTGATTCTCGCATTACCCACTTTTCGAAGTCTTTGACTCTTCCTGATGTCCATGCTTTCATTCTCTCCAACTTGCTTATCGGGCTCATGGGCTTCCCAAGACTTGGTGTGGCCTTTTACACCGAGACTGCTCATGAACGCACCTAAAGCCAGTTGCATGACGTGCGCCAAGCATGGTAGATGGTTCCATATTGCAGGCCACTCGATTCCAGAGGCCTCAAGTGTTGATTGCAGCTCGCGTGTCGTCGAGTAATTTGAGGAAGCATTATTAGTCATAATACCAAGCAAACAGCCCTCAATAAGCCCAAAACAATCAAGCACATCCTTCAAATGTACGGCTAGCCTTGCTCCAGTATGTTGGCCCTTGACCTATTATGCGTAATTAATTTTCAAATGCGGAAAAGAATAGGTGATTAACCCCATCGAAAGTGAGTGGAACTGCACGCAATGCCCAATTTTGATCCATATCTTAAGTAACGATCAACGTTATGACTAGATTGTTTGTTGATGTCCATCCGTCTAAAGCTGTACTAACTTTATTTCGTGACGGCAAATGCCGCTTAATTGCATCCACGGTCAGTGCATATTCCCTCCGGCAAATATTGCTAAGGTTCGTAGCGGACAGTACCACTAGGTCATCGCGTAATTACTTCTATGACTGTCCTACCTCCAGAGTTGATATAGCGTTCGATGGAATATAATCCAAAACAAATCCTAACATGATATAGCGATTTCACATTTCTTGGTGAACTTTGCAAGTTTCAAAGTCCTAAGCCGCCAGTGTGGAACGTTTTGTCTGTTATTTCGGTCAATATGGAACAACCTCGATGTCAAATATGATTTGACTCTGTGAACTTACTATTTTGATTCCTCGACTTCCTTGCTTCTTGAGGATGGCCAAAGATGTTTCATCGACCGTTGAACTGGTCAATTCAGTAACCTCTGACTATGTTAATTTGTGTAACTTTGCAATGTGGGCTTTTGTGAACAAGTGTCTCCCCATTGGGCTGGTCCCATGTTCTGATCGATGGCGAAGAACTGGATGACAAACGATACATATGATGGCAGGGTTGCCGGTCAACTCAATTCCACAGTGTAAATAGATTCGCCATCAAGGCGCATGTCTAGACATATTCCAGGCAATAGGCCGCTTTGAGCCTAGATTTATTGAAGCCCACCAAGCATCGAATATGATTTGTAAAGCAAGGTGGCTCAACTGCACAAGCAACAAAAAATTCCGTCAGGGAGGAATGGCTCTGTCGGAGTGGATGCGCTCTGTGAGAGCCGTCAGAGACACCCCAGCGGGGGATTACTCTGCGCTGAGCGTCAATTTAATGCGTCGCGTTCCATATCGCCCTCTGATTTCTGTTTGACCGTTTCCTCTCGTTCTGTTGGTTTCCAATTTTTAATGATCAGTCTGGCGTTGTGGCCAACTGTGACCATACCTCGGAATGAGTTCATTGCGTACGCGCTGGCTTCGGTATTGAGATGCCAAGGGTGATGCTGCAACAATCACTCCTCGCGTTCCTCCTCCCTGCGCACAAAACGCAATTCCCTCTTTACTGATTATACACATTATTCCAAGTCACCAGACCTAGGTGGCTATTGCCAATCGATTGCTCATTCCGTCCGTCTCCTGTCTTGCTACTAGTCGCTATCTCTGCAATGACGTGTGTGCAGCCGACAACATTTCCCACCCTGAAATCTTGCAAAACAACGGCTGCCGGTGCTTTTCTCAATTGTACAAATTTTGAGATGGGATGCAAGTGACCCGAGTTTTCAGGTATTATGGTGAGCGCCAGGGGTAATCAGTACTAAACAAAAGCTCCATCCTCGTTTAGGAGTTTGATTTTTAATCGTTGTTACAGTTGCCACGAGAAATGCCCATTCAGCGTGCCATAACTTCTCTCCGGGCATTGCTTCACCGACACCCAGGCATTCCGTCGATCCCTGCCGCGCCAGCTCTGGCTTCCTGTGTATCACACATCTGAGATATGCATTCACCATCTAAACCCTCAACTTGAACATTGATACCATGGTAAACACAGAGCTCCATTGTGCACAGCTGATCATCCGATATATACGTCCTGTTACGACTCTTATGCTTGATCAACTCCTGCCTGCCGCTGTATTTTGCCACGTGATGTGTTGCATCTTGTGTATCATCGAGTAATGCTTTGAAGTCTTTGATCATACCATCAGTATGCTTTCCATCACCGCGGTTTTGGGGTCCCATGAATTCTGGCTTCGCATATGACTGGGAGCTCAGGGGAGCAGCCAGATCAGCACCGGAAGGGAGGACTTTTCAGGCGGAAGTGCTGTGCTCCTGACGTTGAGCGAAGACTTGGAGATTGAGATCCCTGATTTGGAAGCAGAGAATGCGACGCTGAAAGGTGATTACTTGCAGCAGGTAGTTGAGATTGTGATTGGAGGCTTTCCAACCGTCCTTGAGGTTCGTTTTATGTGCTTGTTCATGTCTCTTGGCAGAATACTGTTGCAAGGTTACATATCAACGAATCTGTTCGACCCAATGAGACCTCAAGTGGATCATCAGAATGTTCAATTCAGCATCCAACGCCTTGGAAACATCTATCTCGTGGCTGATATAATCCCGCCAGGCATTCATTTCGCGGCGCATCTTGGACGGCATCCAAGTTTCAGCATTTGTTTCCTGGTCAATCTTTCTCTTCTTCATGAGTTCCGTTCTGAGGGCATTGGGTTTGGGATTCGCCTTTCTGCCGGCTTGCCCGAGTAGGAAAACATCTTTTAAAGTGTGAAAATGATGCAACGCGTCCTCCATATAGCTCAAAGTTGCATCATCCTGAGATTGATACGAGCATACATACAGAATTCTAACAATACCCGTGGGTACGCAATTGTACAATTGAATCAGGGACGTTGAGCAGGGCTTCTGCCTCGCATATACAGGGTTACAACTTCAAGTAGGTACTGGCTCATTTCGTTCATCTCCTTCCCATACCATTGAGTAACTTTCTCATATGACTTATTTTCTGGTGTGAGGTCATGGTAAGCAGGCACAGATAACCAGCGTGTATTGTACTTGTCGAGCGGTTTGTACGTCTTCATGAAGTGGAAAATCCACTTCTGGAAGTGGTCAAGGATGCCAATCTGCATTGTATGGAGGACATCAGGCTTTGGGAGGTCACTTAGGATATACGGAATATGTCGAAACATGTTGAATCCTCGGTGAACATGGCGTGACGAGAGTTCGGCATTGGCTGCCTTTGCATTGGCATCTCTGAGTGTTCTACATAGGTTGTGATCCCGCCGGGGGTGTTGCCTGTCAGGAGGGACATAATCTCCAAGTTCATTCTTTGGATACTCGCACCAATACAAGACATGCCGCTTGAGATGATATAGGTCACGATACTTAGGGCAATCTGTAAGCCATGCTGCTAAAACCGGTTTGCAACGCCTGAAATGACCATCTGCACAGAGAAAGTTGTAATACTCACTCTCGGTGTTGGGATTTGGTTTAAAGGTGACAGACTGGTGTATCTGCCGGAGTACTACGTTCAGCACCTCTCGGTTTGTTTGCTGCTGCTTATCGAGCCGATTCTGAGGAATATTGCAGTTTTTGATTGCAATCAGCAGGATAGCGACTATTATGACAGTGTGCGTTGAGGGCAACTGGCGGATCTTCGAAGATAGATTGCCAATTGTCATATATACAGGCCACAGTGTCTTGTCGCGAGAACAATTTGAGAGATGTGTCCATTGGACATGAAGATCAAAGGAACCCGTGTATCCCCCAGTCCGAGCATTGCCTTAACCTCGATTAGCACATTATTATCCTCGAGGATCACTGCTAACCTGTGTCTCCCACCACCAGTCTGCAGTGTGCATTTCAGTATGGAGCTGTTTCAGTGGCGTATCGCTGTTAAAGTAACGCTGAATGGCGTGAATGAGATGCTCGGTGTAGGCTGGCTGCCACATCAACCGTCTCATGGTTTTGATAATGTCTTGACTCCAGTATTTGATCGGGCATTGGTGATTGTCATTCCATCTCATCTCCTTGAGAGTGTGTAGTTCCCACTCCCCAAGAGCCTAATCATCTGGCATGATAGCCACGATCTTCTGGACGTCATCCCCGTTTTTGAAGCTTGGGAAACGCAGAGCTGTGTTTTCTTTCTTCAGCACATTGTCATAGTATGTCAACATACCCTTCTTCTTGATTCAACACTGGATATATTTATACACTTCACGCGTCCCAAACGAGTAGTTGGGATTGTTCTGTAGGTTCGTCTCAAGGCAACCCTGAGCGTCGCGTTCCCATGGCTCGACAATTTAATCACTCAGCAAAGCGCCAGAGCCGGGGTATGTTTTCGTCCCCGGCAGAGAAGGTGGTGGTGGTTGAGATTCCAAGTCTGCGATGATTGCAACGTGTTCGAGCTAGGGAAAAGTGTCCAAGTCTTCGACTGAATCTTTGTTCGCATTAAATTAACGACGATGAGCGGGTTCAACGTTTCACAGCACGCTGCGAATAGCCAGATTCTTCTGGCGTGCAACTTGAAGGTGTTCAGGATGGTGTAATTGGTTATGTTCAAGTCACCAGCTGTCTGAGGTGAACTTCTTTCGACATGAGAATTCATGGCAACAGAAAGGGGTCCTTTCTGGCATTGTGGACAACACGCGAGGAGTGGAGTATTCAGTGTAGAATGGGACGAAAGTTGGTGCTGGGCCTGAGCAGCCTGGTGTGTAAGCTCACAATAATTTCGGCTTACTCGAGAGATTTATTGAGCCTGAACACCATCAGAAGGAGGTTCCTTACACGCCAGAAGTTGCAAAAACGCTGCATGCTCGATGACCCATAATTCTATGAATAAAATGAACCCTGAGCGATCCAAAAACCTCGCGACACGTGTAATAATCAATGCCTGAGATAAATAGATTAGAAGAAAGGAAACAAACCAGACAGGAACCTGAACCTAATCAGAATAAAACAACCACCACCTCCTCTGCAATGTGAGGACTGGTGCACTCCTCGCCTAGAGAGTCTTTGAGGTGCACCTCAGGGAGAGGGATATTGGGGAGGGGGATGTCGGGGCGGCTGATGCCATCTGCAGATTCGCCGAGCAGCTACTGATCCATATCCATATCCGAGGTGAGTCCGACTGCATTAGCTTCTCCCAGACTTGGCACCGCCAGGCGAGGTTTTTGCGGCGTCACAATTCGCCAATCCTTTAGCCCACTGAGCGAATGAGTCTGCAGCGTTCGTGGTCGTGGAATAGGCTCCGGGGTTTGTGGCCGTGATGCAGGCGTCGGAGGATGTTGCTTTGCAGTATGGTGGCGCCGTTCCTAACCTTGCCCAGGTAGCACGATTGGCTTAACGTCTACTGTGGTATCTACATCATCAGCTGATGTATTTACAATCACTTCCTGGCTAATCGTCCGAGGTTCTTTGCCATCATTCTCATTCCCATTCTCATCCTGCTCCTGCTCCTCATCCTCCTCATCCTCATCCTCCTCCTCCTCATCTTGCTCCTCTTCATCTTGCTCCGCTTCATTGTCTCCGTCCCAGTCCATATCCACATCGCCGTCTAAATGAACCCCGTCTGGTGCGTCCACATCATCCTCCAGGCGCATATCCACATCAGGCTGATTTTCAGAGTCATACTTGCCGTCTGACTCGGTAGAGTCGGTATCATTCTCTGAGGAAATTGACATGGCAGATGATACTTCCGGCTATAAATATTCCCACTCTTGTTAGCCCTCGGTGTCCAAGTCTGCCTCTGACATTTCCTTCTGCAACTGCAAAGCAACGGCACGACAGATATCATCTCCCCCTGGGGTTGGTTCAACACTACCTTTCTCTTTACCGTGTCACTTCGCCTTCCCCTTCCCTTTCCCCTTCGCGTCCTCAGTTGCGTTCCCTTTCCACTACCCATCCGTTGTTCCCTTCCCTTTCACGGTCCCTTTCTCACCGCCCAGCGTGTCCTCCTAACCCTCGCCGTCGTCATTGTCATTGCCATGGCCAGGATGGCTCCTTCCACCGCTCCGCGCTCTGGGATCCACCCAGTTCTCATCATCATCATCCTCATCGATCATTTCATCTCAATTCAGTGGTCTGGCTTGTACTGTCGGCAGCATGACGGCACAATCATTGCCCTGAGATCATAGCTACCGTACCAAGAGAAATGCTTGCCGGTGCTTATAAACTTTCCCAAGCTGGTTGTCAGCGGATTGCAGCGATTGATTTGATCCCTGAATGCACGGGGATTGTCGCACCTCCAATTGTTCATTTGGTCGCGGGTTTTGTCAAATATTTGCCCCATATATGAGTGGAAGGCTGCCCACCACTCCCAAAAAGGAGAACTCCTGCTCCTGCGGTGCGGCCATATCAGCTGGAATTGTGACAAGTGGCGAGTTGTGACTGGATCAAGAATAATTATATTTTAAAAGAAGTCCCAGGCCCTCTCATCCTTGACGCCGCAGACATTCTATATCCGTATGAGTCCACAGATGTGTTCTGAGATCAATCCCTTCACACGGTCCCGATCCAATGACAGGCATCGATTTATAACCGATGTCGGCATTTTTGCCTTAGCATTTCGCTTCCGCTTACCTTTGCAGCCGTCCTATGGTGCCATCGCTGCAAGTTGAAAATGAAACTACATCTGAGGCGTTACTATTATGATACAGTTGAATGTAGTGGAAGGAAGCCCAGAGTAAATATACAAAGCTGTGTAGGTTATCTGGTGTGTTTTGGAACGAGAGGCATTCTTTTGTGGAAGTCGCGTGGTGTCGAGATAGTCATCAGCAAAAAATATTTCCGTCCGGTCGGAATGGCTCCGTCAGAGTGGACGCGCTCTGTCAGAGTCGTCAGCGACACCCCGGTGGCGGATTACTCCGCGCCCGGCATCAATTCAACGCGTCGCATTCCATATCGCCCTCTGATCGCTGTTTCACTGTTTCTTCCCGTTCTGTCGGTGTTCTATTTTAAACGATCACTCTGGCGTTGTGGCCAACTGTGACCATACGTCGGAATGGGTTCATTGGGTACACGCTTGCATCGGGATTGCAATGCGATGGGTGACACTGCGAAAATCTCTCCTCGCGTTCCTTCTACCTGCGCGCAAATTGCAATTCACTCTTTACTAATTATACGGGATTGCAATGGGTGACGCTGCGAAAATCCCTCCTCGCGTTCCTTCTACCTGCGCCCAAAATGCAATTCTCTCCTTACTAATTATACACATCATTCCAAGTGGCCAGATCTATGTGGCTATTGACAATCCAACGCTCGTTCCGTCCGTCTCCTTTCTTACTACTAGTAGCGATCTCCGGAATGCCGCGCGCACAGCTGACAATATTTCCCACGCTGAAAACTTACAAAGCAACGGCTGCCGGTGCATTTCTCACTTGTACAAATTTCGAGACGGAATCTAAGTTACTGGGGTTTTCAGGTATTGTGGTGAGCGCCAGGGCTAACCAGTACTCAACGAAAGCTCCATCCTCGTTTAAGGGTATGATTTTGAATAGTCGTTGCAGTTGCCACGGGAGACGCCCATTCAGCGCACCATAACACCTCCCTGGGCGTTGCTTCACCCATACCCAGTCATTCCGTCGATCCACTCTGCGCCAGCTCTGGCATTCTGTGCATCGACACATCTGAGATATACGTTCACCATCTAAACCCTCAACCTGAACCTTAATACCATGGTAATTACAGAGCTCCATTGCGTGCAGTTGTTCATCCGATATATACGTCTTGTTACGACTCTTATGCTTGATAATCTCCCGCGTGCTGCTGTATACTGCCACGCGGTGCGTTGCGTCTTGTGTATTGTCGAGTAATGCTCTGAAGTCTTTGATCATAGCGTCAGGATGCTTTCCATCACCGCGGTTTTGGGACCCAATGAATTCGGGCTTCGCATATGACTGGGAGCCCAGGGGGGCAGCCAGATCAGCAACAGAAGGGTGGACTTTGCGGGCGGCAGTGCTGTTCTCCCGACGCTGAGCGAGGGCTTGGAGATTGAGCTCTCTGATTTCGAAGCGGAGAATGCGACGCTGAAAGGTGATTACTTGCGGAAGGTAGTTGAGATTGTGATTGGAGGCGTTCCAACCATCCTTGAGGTTCGTTTTATGTGCTTGATCATGTCTCTCGGCAGAATACTGTTGCAAGGCTCCGTATCGACGAATCTGTTCGACCCAATGAGACAGCAAGTGGATCTTCGGAAAGTTGAAGTCGGCATCCAACTCCTGGGAAACATCTATCTCGTGGCTGATATAATCCCGCCAGGCATTCATTTCGTGCCGCTTCTTGGACGGCGTCCAAGTCTCAGTATTTGTTTCCTCCTCTACCTTTCGCTTCTTCACGAGTTCCGTTCTCAGCGCATTGCCTTTGGCCTTCGTCTCTCTGCTGGCTCGCCGGAGTAAGAAAACATCTTTGAAGGTGTGAAAACGATGCAAGGCATCCTCCATGTAGCTCAAAGTTGCATCATCGTGACATTTATATCTAGCATACATATAGAATTCTAACAATGCCCGTGTGCACTCAATTGCACGATTGAATACGGGACGCTGAGCGGGGCTTCCGCCTCGTAGAGACTCGGTTACAACTCCAAGCAGGTACCAGCTCATTTCTTTCATCTCCTTCCCATTCCATTGAGAAACTTCCTCATATGACTTATTGTTTGGTGTGAGGTCGTGGTAAGCAGGCACGGATAACCAGATTGCATTGTACATGTCAAGCGGTTTGTGCGTCTTCATGAAGTGGAAAATCCACTTCTAGAGGTGGTCAAGCATGCCGATCTGCATTGTATGGAGGAGGTCGGGCTTCGGGAGGTCGCTCATGATACTGGGAATATGTCCCAACACGTTGAATCCTTGGTGGACATGGCGCGACGAGAGTTCGGCATCGGCTGCCTTGGTGTTGGCATCGCTGAGCGTTCTATATACGTTGTGATCCTGCCGGGGGTGTTGCTTGTCAGAAGGGACATAATCTCCAAGTTCTTTCTTTGGACACTCGCACCACAAACAGACATGCCGTTCTAGATGATGTAGGTCGCTATACGCAGGGCAATCTTCAAGCCATCCTTCTAAAACCGGTTTGCAATGCCTGAAGTAGCCTTCTGCACAGAGAACGTTGTAATACCCGCTCTCGGCGTTGGGATTTTGTTTAAAGGTGAGAGGCTGCAGTATCCGCCGGAGTACTTCGTTCAGCACCTCTCGGTTTGTTTCCCACTGCTCATCCAGCCGCTTCTGAGGAATATTGCGGTTCTTGATTGGAATCGGCAGGAGAGCGACCGTTACGACGGTGTGCGTTGAGGTCATCTGGCGGATCTTCGAAGATACATTGCCAATTGTCATATATACAGGCCACTCTTGCTTGTTGCCAGCAAAATTCGAGAGATGTGTTCCGTCGGACATGAAGATAAAGGGAACCAGTGTATTCCCCAGTCTGAGTGTTGCCTTAACCTCGATTAGCACGTTATTATCCTCGAGTATCTCTGCTTACCTGTGTCTCCCACCACAAGTCTGCAGTGTGCATTTCAGTATAGAGGCGTTTCGGTGGCGTATCGCTGTTAAAGCAACGCTGAGGGGCGTCAATGAGATACTCGGAGTAGGCTGGCTGCCGCATCAACCATCTCATGCTTTTGATGATGTCTCGACTCCAGTATTTGATAGGCCGTTGGTGATTGTCATTTCATCTCATATCCTCGAGAGTGTGTAGTTCCCACTCCCCGAGAGCCAGATCATCTAGCATGCTAGCCACGAGCTTCTGGACGCCATCCCCGTTTTTGAAGCTTGGGAAATGCAGAGCGGTGTTTTCTTCCTTCAGCACGTTGTCATAGTATGTCTTCATACCCTTCTTCTTGATCCCACACTGGATATATTTGTACTCTTCACGCGTTGCAAACGGGTAATAGCAATTGTTCTGTAGGTTCATCTCAAGGCAACCCTGAGCGTTGCGTTCCCATGGGTCGGCAATGTAATCGTTCAGCGGAGCTTCAGGGCCAGGGTATGTTTCCGTCCGCTGCAGAGGAGTCGGCGGTGGTTGAGACTCCGAGTCTGCGATGTTTTCAACGTGTTCGAGGTAGGGAAATGCGTCCAAGTCGTCGACTGAATCTTTGATAGTGTTGAATCCACGACACTGAGCGGGGTTCAATGCGTCGGGCTGCGCTGCGAACAGTCAGGTTCTTTGCAACTTGAAGGTGTTCAGGATGGTGTAATTTGATATATTTCAGTCGCCAGGTGTCTGAGGTGAACTTCTTTCGGCATGACAATTCGGGGCAACAGAATGGGGTCTTCTCTGGCATTGTCAATGGCACGGGAGGAGTGGAGTATTCACTGTAGAAAGGGACGAAAGTTGGAGCTGGGCCTGAGCAGTCTGGTGTGGGTATAAGCTCACCATACTTGAGAGATTTATTGGGCCTCAACCATCACGCCAGGAGTTGCAAAAACACTGCATACGCGATGTCCCATAGTACTATGAATAAATAAAAAATAAACCCTGAGCAATCCAAAAACCTCGCGATGCGGGTAATAATCAATGCCTGATATAAATAGATTAGAAGAAAGGAAACGAACAAGCTCACAACCCTAACCCAAACGAACAAAAACCTCCACGCGTGCCTTAATCAGTGCCTGAGATGAATAGATTACAGCAAAGGAAACTCACAAGACAAGAACCCGACTCTAACCCAAACGCACGCCTCCTCTGCAACGCGAGGACTGGTTAACTCCGCACCTACTGAGCCATCCGGGCGCACCTCAGGGAGAGGGACATCAGGGAGAGGGACATCGGGGAGAGGGCCATCGGGGAGACAGACATCCGGGAGAGGGACATCCGGGAGAGGGACATCCGGGAGAGGGACATCCGGGAGAGGGACATCCGGGAGAGGGACATCCGGGAGAGGGACATCCGGGAGAGGGACATCCGGGAGAGGGACATCGGGGATACTGTCGCCACCTGCCGATTTCCCCAAGTAGCTGCTGCTCCACATCGACATCGAAGGTGTTTCCGGCTGCCTCAGCCTCTCGCAGAGTTGGCGCCACTGGGCGAGGTTTTTGCGGCGTCAGAAGCCCCAAAAATTCAAGCCCACTGAGGGTATGAGTCTCCAGAGTTCGTGGTCGTGGGGGAGGCTCCAGGGTTTGTGGCAGTGGGGCAGGCGCCGGAGGTTGTGGCCATGGGGTATGCTCGCGCATCTCCTGGCCTTGCTCTGGTAGCATGGTTGGGTCATCGTCTACCACGGTATCAGCATCGTCAGCCAACGTATTTACCATCTCTCCCGGGCCAATCGTCCGAGGTTCTTTGCCATCATCCTCATCCTTATCCTCCTCCTCATCCTCATCCTCCTCCTCCACCTCCTCCTCATCTTCCTTCTCTTCATCTTCCTCCTCATTATCTTCCTCCTCATCATCGTCACCATCCCTTTCCATATCCACATCGCCGTCTAAATCAATGCCGTCCGGTGCATCCACATCATCTTCCATGCGTATATCCACATCAGAATTGTGTTCTGAGTCATATTCGCTGTCCGACTTCTCGGTAGAGTCGGGATCATCATCTGAGGAAATTGACACGGCAGGTAATGCTTCCGGCTCTAAATATACCCGCTCTAGGTAGCCCTCCATGTTTGAGTTGGCCTCATACCTTTCCTTCTGCAACTGCAACGCAACGGCACGAGAGATATCATCTCCCCCTGGGGTTTGTTTAACAATACCTTTCCCTTTACCGTTTCCCTTCCCCTTCCCCTCCCCTTTCCCCTTCCGGTTCTTTGTTCCCTTCCCTTTCCCGGTCCCTTTCTCACAGCCCTGCGTGTCCGCCTCACCCTCTCCATTGTCATTGTCATTGCCATTGCCAGGACGGCTCCTTCCACCGCTCGGCGCTCCGGGATCCGCCCAGTTCTCATCGTCATCATGCTTGTCGGTTATGTCATCCCAATTCAGTGGTCTAATGGCCAGGAAGTCGCCTGGCTTGCACTGCCGGCAGCTTGGTGGCTAAATCTTTGCCCTGAGATCATCGCTACCGTACCAAGAGAAACGCTCGCCGGTGCGTTGAACCTTTCCCGCGCTGGTTGTCTGCGGATTGGAGCGATCGACTTGATCCCCGAAGGCACAGGGGTTGTCCCACCTTCAATTGTTCATTTGATCACGGGTTTTGTCAAACATTTGCCCCATATATGAGCGGAAAGCTGCACACCACTCCCGGAAAGGTGAAATCCTGCTCCTGCGGTGGGGCCACATCATCTGGAATTGTGAAAAGTGGCGAGTCGTAACTGGATCAAGAAAGCTTATATCATAAAAGAGGTCCCAGGCCCTCTCATCCTTGACGCCGCAAACATTGAATTTCCGTGTGAGTCCACGGATGTGTTCCGTGATGAATTCCTTTATACGGTTCCGATCCAATGACAGGCGTCGATTTATAACCGATGTCGGCATTGTTGCCATAGCAGTTGCCTTCCCTTTTCCTTTGCGGCGGCCGTTTGGTGCCATTGCTGTGAGTTGAAAATGAATCTACATCCGAGGAGTTAGCATTATGATACAGTTGAACGTAGCGGAAGAAAGCCCAGAGTGAACGTACAAAGTTGTGTAGGTTATCGGGTGTGTTTTGGAATGAGAGGCATTGTTTTGTGCAAGTCACGTGATGTCGAGATAGTTCAGGATGCTGGCGGTGTTTTTAATTGCTGGTGGTATGTTTAATACGGGAGGAAAAGAGAATCGAGGTGTAGGCGGGAAGAATGGATGTATATACTTGGGGTCCTGCAATTTGGTTCATATCCTGCGTTTTGTTGGTTAATGAACACAAAACGGCCCAGCCTTCATCTTGCACAACCACCAGGCACCACATGAATGAGGAGCCTCGAGACGAGATTTACTACTCACGATGAGGACAGCTTGCGATGCTGGGCGTTGCTTTGTCATCGCATACCACTTTTACCGCTCAGACCTCGTGCATCTCGGAGCAAACTGAGTAGTTTTCAAGTTGTCCCAACTGTGGAACCATCCAACACGGCTACCAATGCCTAGCAGTGGGAAAAGCACACGCAACTGATGTCATAGGATAGAGAATACGTCATTGTTTGCTTTGTGATGCTTTTAGCTCTGCCAAAGGGGGATTTCCACCAGGAAGCTGAAGATATACATAATCGATGGTTCAAAGTATTGTGCCAAGAACGAGTGCAATACGATGATAATCGCGCCAAGATGGCATAAACACCCTTCAAGCAGTGCAAATGGACCTTCAGACATTGCTGTAACAGTGAATATCAATGCTCAGGTTAATCTGAGTTTAATCTAATGGGAGTTAACCCCATAATTGAATGCTTTTGAAGGGATCTCGTCCCTGAGTATTGTCAGGGTTTAGAGTCTAGCGCGGTCTACACTGCGCCTCCCTTTTTTGTCGAATCCGTCTATGGTCACTCAAATAGGAGTCTACCTCGCCTGCCGTTGCATATGCATGCAGAGGATATTATTCCTACCTTCTTAACGTCGAACATCTATATCAGAATATGCCTTCCCAAAGCCCTCACCCTGACACGACTCCAGTCGTACGAAATGTTCGAAGACTTGCCAATCGTCAGAATCACCAAAAGTGTGCGTCTTCGGGGAATTCTCAACTTCCGCCAGCTAAGAGACGCGTTTCAGTACCGCCTGCCGAGAGGGATTCCTCTCAAGGAGGGAGTTCCGTACCCTCTACAATCCAAGGTCAGAACTCCACCCCCTCATCTTCGCTGAACAATTCTCAGGATGCAGATATTACTCAACGCGTGACTTCCACCCCGTCCGCTACACAGTGACGGTCAATAATTACTCCAACCGCCACGCGGGGTACAAGCAGCCGTAACACCAGCTCCCAGCGGAACGATACAGACAGACTCAATGCGTCGCGTTGTATCCAGCCCCGCATCCGTCACTGCTAGCACTCCCACTCCCCTCACCGGTCTTGAAAACCTGCCTACCCCCATCCCTAATCCAGAAGCCCGCGCAATCATTACAAATCCACTGGGAACGCGAGCTACCGAAAAGAATCAGAGACAGAGGCAGTGGCAATTGCAACCGCAGGCGGTGTCTACACTGCGATCAATGTTCTCCGGCAGTCGCAGCATCAATCGATTTGGTCACTAAGACATGACCCATCTTGTATTTGCACCGGGGAGACTCCTGGAGCTCTACATGTGGAACAGACGGCCGTTTATGAGTGCAAGAGACTTGGAGATGGTAAGTTATGCAATGCGACGCGTTGCGAAAGCATTAGCTGAAGGCCCACACTGGCAGATAATAGAGAAGTACTGGAACACCGCTATGCAGCAAAACAACATTTGGTCCATAGCATTTGAGGCGCGCACAAAGGAGATCTTGAAAGAGGTATGCTGAAGCAACGACCCACATTGGATATTACACGCTCAAACCAGTACCAGGTTCGAGCACAAGTCGATAAGATTAAATCCCATTTTATTCAATCAGCAAGGGACAACATATCAGAGCTTTATGATCTCCACCGCTTTGAATCCGCCGCAGAGCATTTGGAATTCATTGATTCCCTTCTGGCAGACAATAAGAATCTTTTTCCTGTGGCAGAGGGTGTGGAAGGTGGTGTACGCGGTCCAAATCCAACGCAGAGAGAGTTGAAAGCTGCTAATAAATCGCCCGCGTCCACTTTACTTCCTGGCGGAAGCAATCCCGGGGTTTATCCACATCAAATTCTATCATCGGGCGAATAACCATGGTAAGTATGCTGATGCATTTTATAATTACATGATTAACGACAAGGGCGGTCATATACCCTCGCCACTGATCATCTTTACCTGCACCGCGTTGCGCCATGCTCTCGTGGAGTGGCAAAAGAACAAAGGTGTTCATCCGAAAGCGTCCAAGTCAAAGCTGAAAGCGGACAGACCTGATCGCTCGAACTACTTCAACTAGAAGAATCACGGTCTTCAGAATGCATCCTGCTGCGCTGCAATGGGTCGCAAGTTGTTAACCTCGCCTGGCGTTGCAGACACGTATACATTCTTGATGAATACCTCGAACACACTACCGGAGAGGTACACACAGAGGGTGTATAAAAACACTCTTGCGACAGTCAAGCGTCAGATCCAACTAGCGGAAAACCCAACGCCTGCCGAGGTCATCAGCGTGGAAGCAGCGCGTCATGACAATGCTATTCTTCTTGACTATTCGACCTCCGAAGTAGCGCTTGAGGAGCCTGAGATCGGAAGCACTGACCCAAACATCCCAATAGACAACAATTGCACGGATGACGGACTGCATTTTGGGATGCCAGGGGGCAGCGGGGATTACGATGATGAAGGTGACGAAAGTGACGAGCGCGATGCCATCCCCACCACCAGCCGGCTACGACGGCCCGCGACTGAACTCGAGAGGTTTGACCTGGGAACCAGTGATGTCGATGGGTATGAGGGCAACGATGGCGATGATGCGGATGCGGATGAGGAGGAAGAGGCATCGCTAGCCGATGATGGATCAACGCACAATGTGGAGGACTGAGGGCATAGTACTAGAGAGTGTGAAGATTGGACATGGTGATGATGCGGATGCGGATGAGGAGGAAGAAGCATCGCTAGCCGATGATGGATCAACACAAAATGTGGAGGACTGAGGGCATAGTACTAGAGAGTGTGAAGATTCGACATGGCGATGATGCCGATGCGGATGAGGAGGAGGAAGCATCCCTAGCCGATAATGGATCAACGCAGAATGTGGAGGACTGAGGGCATAGTACTAGAGAGTGTGAAGATTGGACAGTATATATCAGACCTGTAAAATACGATAATGGCGAAGCAAATGCAACAGCAAGCGATGTATCCGAAGCGAAGACTGTATTGTAAAAAGTGACAACATCTCAAAACTAAACATTTATGGGGAGAGTGCGGCATCCGATATATAGCAATAAGGGGAGAGGTAAAATGTGGCACTCGGCCGGCGAAAGGCATCAACATCGCCAGGCATTGTGTAAAGTGCTTCAGCATTACTGCAGCCCCTGCGAAGAGTGTAACACACGTGTCGTTCTGATGATGCGTATACGTCGCCACAACGTAAAGGAGGTACGTATGCAACGCGACGGGTAGTTTTTACTTCTCTGTCAGAGGGTACGAGGTTCCGTCAGAGCCATCAGAGCCGTCCGGAACACACGGGTGTTTCAGACGGAAACCAGGGTCGTTGGTGATGGTGTTGGATGATGGCAGTGTGTTTCATACGGGAGGAAAAGAAAATGGAGGCGTAGCCATGAAGCAGGCATATATATACTCGAGTTTCTGCAATTCGATTCATATCCTGCATTTTGTTGGGTATTAAACACAAAACTGCCCAGACTTCATCTTGGATAACCACAAGGTACCTCATGATTGAGAAGCCTCGAGACGAGATTTAGTACTGGCGGTGAGGACAGTTTGCGACGCCGGGAGTTGCTTTGGCATCACATACCACTTTTACTGCTCAGACCTCGTGGATCTCGGAGCAAACTGAGTAGTTCTCAAGTTGTCCCAACTGTGGAACCATATAACACGGCGACCAATGCCTAGCGGTGGAAAAAGCACATGCTACTGATGTCGGTTGATAGAGAATACGTCATTGTTCACTTTCGGATGCATTTAGCTCTGCCAAAGGGGGATTTCCACTGGGAAGCGGAAGAGATACAAAATTGATGGTTCGAAGTATTGTGCCAAAAATGAGTGCAATATGATGACAATTGCGCCAAGAACGCATAAACACCCTTCAAGCGGTGCAAATGGACTTTCAGACGTTGCTGTAACAGTAAATATCAATGCTGAGTTTAATCTGAGTTTAATCTGATGGCAGTTGACCCCATAATTGAATGTGTTTCAAGGGATCTCGTCCCCGAGTATTGTCACAGTTTAGAGTCAAGTACGTTCTACAGTGCGCCTTCCTTTTCTGTCCAATCCCTCCATGATTGCTCAAATATGAGTCTACCTCACCTGCCATTGTATTTGCATGAAGAGGAAATTATTCCTACAGTGTTAACGTCGAACATCCATATCGGATGATGCATTCCCAAAGCCCTCCGCCTACCACATCTCCGGTCGTACAAAATGTTCGATGTTTTGCAAATCGTCAGAATCAACAAACCCGTTGGCCTTCAGGGAATTCTCAACTGCCCCATGCTAAGAGACGCGTTTCCGTACCGGCTGGAACCAGGGATTAGTCTGAAGGAGGGAGTTCCATAGCCTCTACAATCCAAGGTCAAAACTCCACCTCCTGATCTCCGCTGAACAATTCTCGCGTTGCAGATATCACTGCACCTGTGACTTCCACCCCGTCCGCTATGCAGCGACAGTCAATAAATACTCCAACCACCATGCTGGGTACACCTGCACCCAGAAGAACCTCACAGACAGACTCAACACGTCGCGTTGAATCCAGCCCGGAATCCGGCATTGTTATCACTCCCACTCCTCTCAGCGGTCTTGAAATCCTTCCTACCCCCATCCGTAATCAAGAAGCCCGCGCAATCAGTACAAATCCACTGCCAATGCAGGCTACAGAAAGCAATCAGGGACTGAGGTTGTGGTAATTGCAACCGCTGGCGGTGGCTACACCTCGCTCAGTAGTCTCTAGCAGTGGCAGCACCCATCGATTTGGTCACTCAGACATGATGCGTCCTGTGTTTGCACTGGGCAGACTCTTTGAGCTCTACAGGTGGAACAGACGGCCGTTTATGAGTGCAAGCGACTTGCAGATGGTAAGTTATGCAACGCGATGTGTTGTGAAAGCATTAGCTGAAGCCCCACACTGGTAGATAATGGAGACGTACTGGAACGCCACAATGCAGCAAAACAACATTTGGTCCATAACATTTGAGGTACGCACAAAGGAGATCTTGAAAGAGGTATGCTGAAGTAACTGCCCATGTTGAATATTACATGCTCAAACCGGTACCAGGTTTGCGCACAAGTTGATAAGGTTAAATCCCATTTTATTCAACCAGCAAGGGACAACATAGCAGAGCTTTATGATCTCCACAGCTTTGAATCCGACGCAGAGTGTTTGGAATTCATTGTTTCCCTTCTGGCAGACAATAAGTATCTTTTTCCTTTAGCAGAGCATGTGGTAGGTGGTGTACACAGTCCAAATCCAACGCAGAGAGTGTCAAAAGCTGCTAACAAAAGGCCAGCGTACACTTGAGTTCCTGGCGAAATCAATCCTGCGGGTAATCTACATCAAAGTTTATCATTGGGCAAATAACTGTGGTATGTATGCTGATGGAGTTTATAATTCCATGATTGATGACAAAGACGGTCATACACCCTCGCCACTGATCATGTTTACCTGCACAGCGTTGCACTATGCTCTCCTGGAGTGGCACAGGGACAAAGGGGTTCGTCCAACAGCTTCCAAGTCAAAGCTGAAAGCGGATAGACTTGATCGCTTGAACTACTTCAATTACAAAAATGACCGAGGTAAGAATGCATCCTGGTGGGCTGCAACGGGTCGCAAGTTGTTAACCTCACCTGGAGTTGCAGATACATATACATTGTTGATGAATACCTGAAACACACTACCAGAGAGCTACCAACAGAGGGTGCATAACAACACTCTTGCTTCAGTCAAGCGTCAAATCCAACAGGCGGAGAACCCACAGCTTGCCATGGTCGTCAGCGTGGAAGCAGCATGTGTTGACAATGCTATTCTTCTTGATTATTTGACCTCTGATGTGGCGCTTCAGGAGCCTGAGATCGGAAGCACTGACCCAAACATCATGATAGACAACAATTGCACGGATGATGAATTTCATTTCGGGATGCCAGAGGGCAGCGGGAATTAGAAAGATGAAGTTAACGAACCTGACGTGCGCAATGCCATCCCAACCGCTCGCCAGTGACAACGGGTTGCGACTGAAATTGAGAGGTTTGACCTGGGAACCAGTCATGTTGAAGGGTATGAGGGCGAGGATGGCGACGATGCGGATGCTGATCAGGCCAAAGAAGCATAGCAAGTCGATCATGGATTAACGCTGAATGTGGAGGAGTGAGGGTATAGTAGGTTTCACCTGGGAACCAGTGCTATGGACGGGTATGAGTGCAAGCATACCAATGATGCCGATGCGGATGAGAAGGAATAAGCATTGCGAACCGATCATCGATCAATCCAGAATGTGGCGGACTGAGGGCACAGTACCAGACAGTGTGAAGGTTAGACTGTATATTTCAGACCTGTAAAATACGATAATGGTGAAGCAAATGCAACGGCACGCGATGTATCCGAAAAGAAGACTGTATTGCAATAATTGAGAAAATCTGAAAGCTAAATATATATGGGCTGAGTGCAGCATCCGATATTATTCATACAAGGATACGACATGTGTCTGTTTCGATTCTGATTGGTCATAATTCTGTGGCTGTACGGCTGAATGTGGCAAGTACCTACCACTTAAACTCAGATTCCAAAAGACCTGCCCATTTACTTCTGTGAGTTTAGCTCTGATTTCAAAGTGTCCCATACAAAATATGTGGATAACTATGTCCTCTCACCTCCAAGTCTTAGATTTATGAGATCTCTTATATTGAGTCAGAAATTGTGAATCAACAGCATTTTGGAGCATTTTTTTTCAGCTGCACCATGAATATTAGTGATATAGTAAATTGGAGACCAGGAAGTGAAAGAGGTCCTGTTTATGCATTGTTCATATATAGAACACTTTGTGATCAGAGCAAAACTCATGGACTTAAATGAACTTGAATTGATTAGAGTTACCCAGCATAAGGCATCTTCCCTGTTGCCAATATGCTTGCTCAGTGGGAGCTGGCCAAGAGATGATCTAACAAATTTTGAATTCTAGGAGTATGTTCCAGCCATATACATCTGGAAGCATAGGAGCTGCTAAAAATGGCAACTCTTGGTTGTCTGGGCTGGAGATCAATCTGGGAGCCTGCAAAGGGCGGCAAAGCCGCCACCGTACCTTGTATCGATATAGCAGAGAGGTACAATGTGGCTATTGGCCGAAGAAAGGCATACACATCGCCAGGCCTTGTGTAAATGGCTACAGCATAACTGCAGCCCCTGCAAGGAGTGTAACAAATGTGTCGTTCTGATGGTGGGTAGACGCCACCACATTCCAGGCGCAAAGTAATAAAGGTAAGTCTGCAAAGCGACCCATCGGCTGGGCGACAGGAAGCGTATAATTCACCATCAGCGGGTACGAGGTTCCGTCAGAGCCGTCAGAGCCGTCCGGAACACCCGGGTGTTTCCAACGGGACCTGTGGTTTTGGCTACTGTGACAAATAGAGACATGTTCGTTTTTGGAAGAGATCATAACCTCGAGCAAAGTGGTATTCAAAGATTTTGGATCCGACATGGCCACAAGAAATAGAAAGCTGGGAAATCGGACTTGATAGACTGCGGAAAGTAACATTACAGTATCGCAGCCTGGGGGTTCTTAAATATTGACACTACAGCTTCAAGCAATAAAATCAGATCTGTAAGACATTGCATGCATTAATTGTGAAGTTGTATACAAGGACAGATTGCAAAGACTGACCATGTAATACTGGATTTCAGAACAGTACAATGCAGTTCATTACTGTGTAGTGTTCTGAACCTCTACAAAAATTGTTGACACTCTGTGGGTGCTCAATTGTAGGAGGTGGATGCGATATCATCACTAGCATTTTTGCCAATAACGACTGCTGATAGGTTCATTATGGGTTATCTGCATTCCATTTCCGTTAGATCATCCAAGATGGAAGATCAGAAATCATGACGCTCTGTTTGCGCTCATTTTGGGACATGATTACGATCTTCTCAGAAGCATTTTTGCCTAGTAAGGCGGCCGATAGTTCGATTATTGATCAATAAAGTCGCATAGCCCCTTGATCTCTCAAGATGCAAGGCCTGAAATCATTGACACTCTGTTGACACTCATTGTTAGAGCATAGTCCCAATGTCGTCAAAACTATTTCTGCCTAGAAAGGCGGCAGATGGTTCAATTATGGCTTAATGTCACCACACAGCCCTTGCATTTTCCAGAATGCAAGGCCAAAAGTCATTGACGCTCCGTTGACGCTCATTTTGAGGGCATAGTAGCAATGTTGTCGCAACGATTTTCGCCTAGAAAGGCGGCCGATAGTTCGATTATGGCTTAATGTCGCTGCACAGCCATTGCATTTTCCAAAATGGAAGGCCAAAAATAGTTGATACTCCATTGACGCTCATTTTCAGGACATAGTAGCGATGTTGTCGCTACGATTCTCACCTAGAAAGATGGCCAATAGTATGATTATGGCTTAATGTTGCCGCTCAGTCATTTGATTTTCCAAGATGTATGGCCAGAAGTCGTTGACACTCATTTTTCGGACATAGTAGCAATGTTGTCGCAGCAATCTTTGCCCAGGAACATGGCCGATAGTTCGATTATGGATTAAAGTTGCCGCACAGCCCTTGCATTTTCTATGATGCAAGGCCAGAAGTTGTTGACGCTCTGTTGACACGCATTTTTAGGACATACTAGTTATGTTATGGTAACCATGGTTGCCTAGAAAGGCGGCCGATAGTTCGATTATGAGTGAACGTCACCGGGCAGCCCTTCAGGATGTTCCATGATGCAATGCCAACAATTGTTGATGCTCCATTAACGTTCTGTTGACGCTCATTTTTATAATGTCGCAACAAGCATGTCATGGGCCTTGTTCGCTATAACGCCGACCAATACATTCCCTTTGGAAGGATGTGACTATGCATCCCATTGGTTGCCGAATGTGTAAAACTAAAAATCGTTGACACTCCATTGACGCTCACATTAATCACCGCGAAACAGCCTTTGTACACTTAATAATTTTATGCAACCATTCATAGACACAGTATTGACATCCAATATTGCATTTGTATGCATTGTCATTTCCATTCAGGAGTTTGGTTACCTCTCAATGACTGATCAACTGCTATCCACGCTATTTGAGTGAGAGATGAGGTGGCCCTATCACATTCCCACACTTTCGGCCGGCAATTTGTGGCATGTAGATCATTTTCCCTAGTTTTTGGTAAATATAGCTCGACTTCCTCACCTTTCCTTATCCAGCTTCTTCTCCTCAATTTCCATGACGTACCAGACGCAATTTGCAATATCTCAACCATGTGCACACAGTCTGTGCGGAGAGTTATGCAGTTGGATACCTGGATGAATGCGGCATGACAGTCATCATTCAGTCAGATTCGTCATGAGCACTGACCGCTCTTTCTATGACACGTATGGCATCACTCACTCAAATTTTGTTAGTATATTTAGTCACTTATATAGCTCTTGCTTTGTCGATGAACAGTCACTTGCAGATAGAAATCGAACGTGTTGGCTGTTTTTCTGCGTGATTTGAATTCCAGAATTTTCACATGGTGTGTTGGACCCTTGCACATGCACAGACGAATTATCATGTCTCACAATTTGGTCACTGAAATCAAGAAAAAGCTGAACCATAGTAAAATTGGTAAACAAATTACTTTTCACCAAGATTTGACGTCAAAAATTACACTTTACCTACCTATTCATCTGCTGACGCAGGAGCCGTCACCATGACTATGTCGGAATCCAAAATGTATATGGTAATTAGCTGGAGGAGATATGCAGCGGTAAAAGCTTACTGGTTCAACAGGCTTTGCTTTCAGGATAGGTGACGAATCGCACTACGTGGCGGGCTCAAGACCGCATATGCTGATGTTCGAGTGCGGCTTCACTGAACCTAAGCAAATATGACTACTAACTGGTAGAGAAGTCTGTTGTGGCGTTTGCGATATTCCGGGGACAATCTCAAAAATCTCTGTAAGCTCTACGAATGATGTCACTGCAGGTGCTGCAGCGTCATTGTCTGTTTGCCGTTGAACGACCGCCGGAACCCTCAATCCGGATATGCTGTACTTCTTATCTCTTTCACGGAAGGATCCGGCTACATTCTGCCATCCCGGTTGTATCAATTCGTCAAGCGTCATCTGCTTCTGCTGAAACCTCTCCATGCGCTGCTGTACCATTTTGGTGATTGTGCCCATCACCCAGTGGGGTTCATCATCTTCGCTCACCATGCCCTTCTCTGTCTGTTCATCATCCATATCTTCCCCATTCTCCCCATCGTCGCAACTTGCAAGATCACTCAGACTGTCTCTAATAGCAACCATCATCTCCCTAGAAGTCTTTTCGGGCTCTCTGGCCATCAATCCCGCGATTTCAGCATGCTTCATATCTTCCGGCTCTTGCTGAACCGCTGCCTTTGCATCTTCAATACGCTTTTTTGCCCCAGCAGTTTCTCTCCTGGCATAATCATCAATCCATGTCTCTTTCTCTTCATTGCTTAAGAAGTGCGTTTCTGGTCGTTTCTCCGCCACAAGCTTCTTTTTTGATCTCAAGCTGCACCATGCCCCAAGGGCTCGGACTCTTTCTGCTTCCAAGCCGCGCTTGCCTTCATTTCCTTGCTGACGTTGTGCGGTAGACCACTTTGTCGATTTACTGTATCTGCCCACCGGCAGTGGCGAAAAGTTCTTTTTCGGCGCATTGACCATTGTAGTTTGCATTGACTTTGTTGTTGGGCGAGATGTTGGATGTTGCAAGATATGGACAATATGGAGGCAAGCTGCATCTATTATGTCAAGGTTAGTACGTTTACTCATCCAGAGCAAAGCAAAACCTCCCTTTTGACTGTCAATACATCTGGAATAGTTAGGTTCACCATACAACATAACTTGATAATTAGCATCAGTTTCATGTATCGCCCCAGGGATTCTTTGAGACAAACATCAGCAGACGTCCTTTCCCCCGAACAATGTCCTGTTTATAGCTGACAATCAAGAGATTTTTGCTGTTGTACACCGCAATTTACCCCTGCTAACAAAGAAACAATAACTGACCAACCTATTGCACATCTCGGGGCTGTCAGAAACCGCTGCCACTTTCAGCTATATGCAGCAGAATAGATCTTCAGTATAATAAACATGTTGGCAGCTAATTATTCCATTGTGATATGAAGCTAACTATATAATGCTCAGGACTTCCCACTTCTTTTCGTTATCATCTTCGTCTCCTATTGCACAGCAGTAAATCATGGATACACAACCACCTCAGCCAGGTCCGAGCGGATCCAAATCGAGCCAATAGACAGGCGTTTCGTCAAATACGTTACCTATCGGGACACAGCAAGAACGCAGACAGCAGTTTGTCAACCACGATACTGCCAATGTAGCCACCAAACATATGACCCAGGATGCACATTTAAAAATCGTCCATAAGACTGGAAGTAGCATGAATTAGAAGCAGCATGCAGTTGGATGTGAGTATATCCATACCTTGGTCAACGGCCATCAATTAACAGTATACCATACAGTGGGTTTACGCCAAGAGCTACATGACCAATTTTTCACTGCCTGTAACATTAAACCTCCATGGTTGATCAAGGCATTTGTCCTCACAGTCCACGGAATCGAACCTCATGTAGTTGTAAGCTCTGCTATTTTCATGGAGGAATTTCCTGATAAGCATCTCCGAGAGTGGACAAAACAGGCTCTAATCACCTTGGAGGAGGCTACAGAAGTGTATATGGTTGAGGTGATAGCCACATCTCATTGTTTGAAGTAGCAACTGATTTCTTGTAGGTATCGAACATGTCTGCTACAATGGCAAGGCAAGGAGGTCGTGTACAGCAGGAACAGTCCGACATGCGCCTGGCCTTGAACAGGGCCACAATGGCCAAAGAAGGGATTTCCCATGCTGCAATATAGAAAACGCAATATCTGATCAAGAAACGTTACGCTGAGGTCCGAGAATAGATGAACCTGGGTGTTGAGTTTCCTGGGCACAAGAAGGTGAAAGCAGCGATAGAAAGACACTCGGCTATGCTTTCTCAAAACCACATGCCCAGATGCCTTGATTGCCAAAATGGCACCGCAAAAAATCCACAATCATGCTGGACACACAACGGAACTGGTGCACCTCTACCCAACCGACGCAGACAGCAGACTCCAGAGCCGAGTCCAGAGCCGACACCACCTCTGCTCGAAAGACCACCTGACTCAACCGGTAACACTTCTGGAGCTCAACATCTCGAAATCATCAATTTGCCAGCCGGATATGCCTATTCACATACATCCCGTCCCTCTGCTGAATCATTTACCCTCGATGCATCTGCCTAGGATAGCAAGCGCGACACTGATTTCGATCCAGATATGCTGCCTGATGAAAAAACTTCCACTGGTTAGTACACTATCTGCTGTGTGGTAATGCAGCTAACATTCATTATGAAGACCAGAGCAGCCTATTGAGCGAACCGGGCAGTGATGACTAGCATTGATTGAATGGCGGGGCATTTTGGAGATTATTTTTATCCTGAATTCGCGGAAAGTGTAAAGTATAATTTAAAGCATATATTAATATGTATTGTTAAAGAACAATGTAGTGATCAATAAGAAAGTAAATGAAAGCGCTAGAAAGGCTGCCAAATCAACGTGAATGATGGACTACACCAAATCAAATGATTGCATATTGTGGATAAACCTCTGGCAGCGTGAGCATCAACGGAGCGTCAATGATTCTTGGTCCTGTATCTTGGGTAATTTTGTGTGGGATAGGTTACAAATAGTCATAAACGAAGTACTCCCTGCCTTTATAGGCAAAAGAGAGGGTGAAATGCTCCCTGCCCCGTCATGAAAATGAGCGTCAACGGAGCATCAATGATTCCTGGACATGTATCTTGGGTAATCTGGGGGGTGATAAGTTGCAAATAGTCATAAATAAAGTATTGGCTGCATTTATAGGCAAAAGAGAAAGTAAAACGCTCCCTACCCTATCATGAAAATGAGCATCAACAGAGCGTCAGCGATTGTTGGTCGTGTATCGTGGGTAATCTGCGGGGTGATAGGTTGCACATAGTCATAAATGAAGTATTGGCTGGCTTTATAGCAAAAAGCGAAACTGAAATACTCCCTGCCCCATGATGAAAATGAGCATCAACGGAGTGTCAATGATTGTTGGCCTTGCATTATGGTTAATTACAGCGTGATGTGGCCGTTATTATCTATATACATGGTTTTGACTGTTTTTGTACACTAAAACGCTCATGGATACTTAGTGGTAGCTCTGTAAATGAAATGAGTTGTTATTGTCCCGGAGGATGTGGTAGGAATATTCTGTTCATATTGGCCCATAAAAGCTGCCATATCCGGGTTTATGGAAGCTTGCGATCAAGGGCCACTCACATTACCGAAGATGCAAGACCCAAAATCATTGATGCTCCGTTGACGCTCCGTTGAAGCTCATTTTGAAGATGGGGTAGGGAGGGTTTTGCTTGCTTCTTTTGCACTAAAGGCAGCCAATACGTTGGTTATGACTGTATTTGACCTATTGCACTCCCAGATTAACCAAGATATACGACCAACAATCGTTGACGCTCCATTGCCACGCATTTTCAGGATGTGGTAGGGCCCATGTGTCTAATCGTTTTGATCATTAAGGCGGCCAATACATTGAAAATGGACTGTGACATACCAATGTCAATATGTTATGATCAACAGTAGCATATCTAAATGAGACCATAAATGTGAAACCTGAAAAGTGGACCTGGAGATTGGAACCGACAGGTCTAGCCAAACCCTGCAAAACCCCCAGGCTGACGGGTACGGGTTCGCGTTTGGCCCAACACGAGTCAGCAGGTCGGGTTTCTGGATCGCTCTGGAACCGAACCAACCCATTTTTGCAGTCCAAACCCGGTCCGCTGGCAGGTTCCCCGGACCCATTGCTGACACCATCCAATTCGCATGTTCATTGGATCCGAGGTTATCTTTGAACTCAGTTGATTACTGACTCGAAACGCTGCTCTGTACACTCTCTGGGACATACTTGAAGGGCATCTTTGAGGTCACACAACGATACCCTTCATTTAAATGCATGTTCAAACTCACCAGATTAGAGCCTGCATGTACACCACAATGTTCACTGAATAGGGATACCCAGGCAGTCATCACATTGTACTTAAGTTCTGTCTGCAGCCAGAATAACCATATGTATACACATGGAGATATTCAGGCAGATAATACATGTCATATTAAAATGTAGCGATTTTTGTTGCAATTATGATACCAAGAAATATGATTTATGAAATAACATATAGTTATGAAATACTAAGAATCACTACCATGAGAATACTGCACCAAGTTAAGCATCTTCCACAGAGCTGTTTAGAGGTTTCATTAGCTCCTCATAATGTCTTCCCCATACACATGCTGAATGTCACAACTACTTTGTAGGTTTCCCTCTGATCTGCACTGACATTTCAGCTGCTGTGCAATTTGGGTATTATATAAGTCACATATTGTAGTATCATCAATACACCTCCATAAATACTAGTGCTTTCCGGCATATCTGAGAATGCTTTAACAGCATCTGGCAGTGGACGTGGCTTTGCATGTAGTAGTGGATCTCGCTGGCTTCACTGAGAGTTGGCAGGGGGGTAATACATACACCTGGTGCAGGGATGATCGAAGAGTATAATGCCCTGTGGTAGTGATGGTAATAGTGCTAGTATTGGTGATAGTGGTGATAGTGATGACGGTGATCGTGATGCCGGTGATAGTAGCAATTTAAACCAGGGAGTGACAAAAGGGTATACAGTATGAGCAATATGCTTTATTCTGTAAATGGTTATCAAACATGGTGATATATGGTAACACTCCCATATCACTCTCTGAATCGTACAAATTTATGGTATTATACCATAGTCTGGCATAGCTAACTGTAATTCAGCAGTGACTGCCATATTAAATCTCAATTATGGTAGTACCGAAGCTTTTCCCAGCTGCTTTGGGGGCTATACACAAGTGATTGTGAAGCAGTATTTGGAGGTGGTCAATTTGGAGGCAGTTAATCTGCAGGTGGTCAATCTGCAGGTGGTCAATCTGCAGGAGGTCAATCTGAAGGTGGTCAGGGTTGACTTGGTGAAGCTGGAGGTTGTCGATTACGACGCTGTTAATTGGATGGAGGTTGATTGGAAGGCAGCTGATTCGGAGGCAATGAATTGGAAGGCTGTCAATTTGGAGGTGGGTGGCTGTGCTGCAGTCGGTTGTTCAGTGTAATGACAGCTGGTACTCGGTTCTTTGGTGCACTTACAGTTGTCCAAATGTTGAAAGCAGTGTACATCAAGATCGAGTGAGAAATGAGAGAATAGGTACTACAAACTGGCTAGAAGCGGGAGTCAGTCGATTATGGATTCATACTGCACTGAGTTTATATTGCAATTGGTGTATGCTAACCTTGGTATATGCTGTACTCAGTGTCAACCCATGCTTATAGCATGGGAAGATAGAGACAGACAACTTAGTGTTGAATTGTCAGTTGCTATTTGAGTTGAGGACAAGAAAGCAAGATCTGAAAGCAGATTTGGAAAATCTGCATGTGAAACTGGAACTTGAGAGAATTTCATAACCAGGTCAATTGGCTATTCCAAACACAGAGAGCAAGACTCCTGATCCGGTGGGTCAGTACACTGATTTGAGGTATTCTGCATTACATCAGATATGTTACAGCACTGATTTCCCACAGTCCCTGGTATGGTTCAAACCATTCCCATCTTCTTCCCCCATTTCTCGTTCTTGTCCAGAACTCTACCATCATCCCAGAACACATTGTTTTAACATCCTGTTTTGTATCATAATACCATGATCATGAGTCAATACCAAGTGCACCATTCACTGGGTATGGCATACCTGGAGTACATCGCAGACTGTGTACCACATAAACTGAGTGCATTTTACAACGAGTACAGCATATACCAAGTCCAGTATATACCAAGTACAGCATACACCAAATACAGCTCATATCAAGTACAGCATACACCAAATACAGCATATACCAGATACCGCTTACACTGAGTATAGCATACCCATAGTACAGAATTCATTGTGTACAGCATCCACCCATGATGGACTATCTTCCCATGATTTTCACGATTAGAAGTTGTCCCTTGAATGCGGCATCTGCTTTCAGTGTACCTCCCCCATCAGCAAAAACTAAAATTCCTTTATTCAATTTATTTAGATTCATCTACTCACAAGCTTAAAAACATAACAATGAGGCTTCCCAAAAATCAGGCATTGCCTTATCGTTATTCAGTGTTCTTTGAGTTGTCGCAATGCTGTTATCAAGTGATATAACCAGTTTACCCTGTTTTGAGAATGTGACAACAAGCACTTGATGACCGGTTCACAGTTCATTTGGCAATATCACAAATCATCTCATGGTATACTCCTATATTACACAATTCGATTTCTGCTCAGGATGATGCCGGTACTCAGTCCGTACATTTAATGAAGCCTGCAGTTGTTGCTGTTGAAGATCCCTGATGGCATAATAGGACCAATGATAGGTACCATGTAAAAGTGGTTCACAATATTTCATTTGTTGATACAAGATTGACTATTACCTCTCAGTTGTTCAACCGTTGTGGGTGGATTTTGCTTCATTTTGATTGTGCTTTTGCCTGTTCGGGATCAGACTTCAGTAAGCCTTCAGTTCTATGACATCTACTAGCATTATGATGTATCAATGAAATGTAGAATGTAACAGCAAACAATGGAAATCCTAAATCCTGAATCGTATCACTGACACCATTCCTAACCTCTAAGCAACATCGCAGCTGCTACAATTGTACTTCCATTGACTGATATCATATACTCGAAGCTGGTGGTGTTGATGAGGTCGTTGCTGTTGGTGTCTCTGCAGGGAACGGGCTGGCTGCTGCTGGCAATCGCAGATCTGCCCATATGCAGAACTGCGCAGAATCGCATGCAAGCTGCAGTAGCAGTAAAATAGCTGGTTGGACAATTCAAAGAAATGTCGGTCTACTCAATCACCTTCTCTGGAACCATATCAAAGAAATCCTTATCCCAGCTGCCCTGATCATTGTGAGGTTGTGCCATCACTGTTTCTATACCAGTTGAGTGGCTTCTGCTGTGAATCATACTGCAGATATTGTCCATCTTTTTGGCCTGAAGCGCTGCAGAGAAAGAATGACAATCGGCATTGAAACAATGAAATACATCTGTGCATGTATTATCAACTCCGCGATTAATATTTGTTGTATCACAGTTATGTTGGGCATTACCTCGTGCACCAAACGCTACTGTGAGCAACGGCTCCGGGTTAAGGTTGGGACTGGAACTGAACCGTTTGACCGGGTTTTACCACATGAAATCTCGGATCATTGCAATTGGGCCAGTTTTAGCACCACAGACCCGGCATTTGAACAGGATAATGTTATCTGCAATTAAGTATTTGAGTTCTGATCTTATCGTGACATGATCAATATCTCCACTGTGCAGTTTTGGCCGCTCTTTCACCTGCCGCTTGCAGATTTGTGATCTGACCAATACCCATGGATTCGCAATCAAAAACCCGGGAAGTTGACTTAGAATTTGCCCTTATTTCAGAGCCACTCAACAATTATCAGTCGGATCATAAATCTGAATGCTGGAGGTGAATGAGCTAGTCACACTGCACAATCTGCGTATTCATCATGTCATGATACGATCAGAACACATAAACTTTACTGCAACCAAAGCTGTAGGAACTGTAAAGTTGTAACTGTGGTCTTCTTCCAACCTTCCAAAAACCCACGGTTCTATGCGCAATTAGGGTATCAACTGCAGCATGACAAAGCGTGTCAGGTATTTGGACAGATCTGGAACCGAACTGAACTATTTTTGCTGTCCAAACCGGGACCGCTGGCATGTTACCCAGACATATTGTGAATGCTACCAAACACTGGTGGGACTCCAAAATTGCCTGGTTGCCTAGCCAACACAGAATGGTGGATAGCAGTCATGGTTAGGACAATGAATATTGGGTTGATTTTATCTATTGATGATCCAACTTTCGCCTCCATCTGTGGTATGCTTTAGAAGTATATTTTGTGAGTCAAATCTACAATTTTCGTCGCTGCAAATCAAATCCTACTCTCCTCAATTGAGTGTCAAGTGAATGATGAAACTTGAAGGGACGTTTGAATTCATCTTACAAACATTTTTGGGGCATATAAGCCTGTTCTTGGCCAATAATAAGGATACTATTTTCTGGATCTCTGTAGATGACTATATTTGAAATCTGTAGATTGAGTTGATTGAAGTCTTACAGCGGTACACCATTGCTGTATGGGAGCAACTTATCATCGTCAGAGCCTGATGCACATTGTCAGCAATGAAAACAATTGTTGCAATAATTCATTTACCACTGAAATATAGGCATATGGAGGATTTGGGTTTTTCTGGGCTGGATCCATCCTGGTGTTTTCTGTGCACCACCAACTATGATTCCAGGTAGTCTTCACCGCATTCAAGTAAAAGGGATTCCCAAACATCACCCTTTCTGTTGGCTGTAGGCTTCTCCGGTGCCATGAAAATTGGCAGAATGCCGGAATCAGTTGTCTGGGCATTGTATTCTGCGCTGATGATGAGGGCTGTCACATTGTCAACAAAGGGCTTATATTGCCACAGATTTCAAGCTTTCCATGCAACCAATCGCTCACTGGCTTCATTTGAATCCTTCTCCTGCTGAATATATACATTAGTGGGGGAATTCAATCATTTAAATGCTTAATCCAATATCATCTCAGATGCCAATGGTGCAGGCTTACATTCATCCTCCTTCTCCTTGCAGACAAGGTAGACCTTCCAATATTGAGGATGTAGAGATTGCACTGATGTAGAACTTAATTGAGTCGCTGTGACTTGTTTTCCAAGTGTTAACAGGAAGGAATCTTTCGATGGCTGCTTGCACATTGCATTTCTGGATGGTGGCTGAAGTGGCTTGTCATCGGATTGTGAATTGTCACATTAATGACCATTCTTATTGATGGGTATCCAGCTGAAATTGTCATCAAGATCTTCATAGTTGATACTTTGTCTGTATTTCCTTGGGCTGGTAGGAGGAGGAGGAGGAGGAGGAGGAGGAGGAGGAGGAGGAGAAGTGTGGCATCTTTGTGTTATGATTTAAATAGGCAGCAAGTGACAAGTACAAAAAATTTAAAAGAGTGACTAAAGGAAAAATAGATGAATGTATAGTAAATGAACATATGAGTTATGTAAAGAAACCAAAGAGTTGATATAATGAAAAGCATCATTGACATGCATTTTTATATCTTATCAACAATTCGAAGATCTTGGCTTCTATCACTACTTATGCTTCCAACTTCTTTGATGGATGTTAACTCAGAAGTAAGAATGGTTGGAGATGTGCATGGAACAGGAATGTTGATTGGCTTCTTCTGAGAAAATCATTATTGCTACAAGCTACATAGCATTTCTATTTCGCAATTCATTCAAGCTACCTTCTTCTCAGCAATGATACCGAACTACCAACTACATGATTGCCATACATGGAGTCCGATCACCGCATCAGTATAAACTAAACTTTCTTCATTAGTTTCATTTTGTTTATTGTACAAACACACTCAAAAAATGATGTTGAGGTTACCCTACAATATGGCATTACATTGACATTCTGCAGTGTGGTTTGAGTTGTTGTGATAACATTGTGAAGTGTCACAACCAGTGTACCCACTTCTCCAAATGTGATAAAAAGCATTGTGAAAAACAGTGCAAACCTCATTTGGAATTCTCACAAATCATCCCTTCGTATACTGCTAGGTCGTACAATTCGCTTTATGATTGTGATGATGATAGTACTTACTGAATTCGTTTAATCATGCATCTAGTTGTTATTTTCAAACATCCATCATGGTTTAATTTGCCCAATGATTGTTACCCAATCGAAGTGGTTCACAATGTTTAATTTCTTCATACATGATCTGTCAGTACCTTGCAGTTGTTCTACCATCGCGAAATGGTTATGAATCATCGCAATTATGATTTCACGCATTTGAGATTGGTGATCAGTAAACTATCAGTTCTATTACATTTACTACTATTATGATATATCAATGAAACCTAGAATAAAATAGCACACAAAGGAAACCCTACATCTGATCACTGACACCATTTCTAACCTCCAAGCAAAATCGCACCCTCTACAACCATATTTCTAGTAAGTTATTCTGTATTCTCAATGGCGGTGATGGTGATGATGTTGATGATGTCATTGCTGTTGTTGTTGCTGCGGAATATGGGCAGTCTGCGGCTGGCGATGGCAGATGTGCCCACAGGCAGAACTGCTAAGATTTGCATGCTAGCTTCGGTAGGAGCTAAAAAGCTGCTGCGATGGTTAAACGAATTGTGGGGCTGCTGTATTGGCTCCTGTGTCATGTAATCAAGGAAGTCCTGTTCATAGCTGCCCCAATCATTGTGAAGTTGTGCCATCGCTGGGTCTGTACCAGCTCAGTGGATCCTTTGCTGAATTGTGCTGCACATAGAGTCTATTTTCTTCACTTGAACTTCTGGCATGGAAGCACAAAAAGTTTCATTGAGATAACAAAATACATCTCTGCATGCAGTGTCGGCCGCGTGATTACAGTTTGTTGTATTGCATGTGTGTTGTACTCCACCTCTCGGAAAAGAGTCTGGTGGAACCTTAATGATGTCTATTTAACTGATGGACAGACATTAGTGGATGGCCATTGCGGTACAGGCAATCAATGTATGGTTGTTGGTAACAATGAAAGATCAATCTTTGATTCCCATTTGTCGTATGCCACGGAAGTATGTCTGGTGATTAAGATTCACAATTTTAGTCCCTTCAAATCAAACTTGCACTCCTAAATTGATTATAAAGACATTGATTAACATTGACGGGAAGTTTGAACATACCTCATGAATGTTTCTGGGGGATGTAACTCTAATCTTCACCAACTACTAGGCAATCATTTTCCAGAGCTCAGTCACGGACTTTGTTCAAATTCTGTTCGTAGAGATGATTGAAGTCTTGTAGTGGGGTTCGATTGCTGCACTGGAGCAAGTAATCTTTGTGAGAGCTTGATGTACAATGTCAGCAATGAAAACAATCATTGAGATGATTTATTTACCACTGAAATTCAGGCATGTGGAGGGTTTGAGTTTCTCTGGGCTCAATTAATCATGGCAATTTCCTCATATCACCACAAATGAATGGGATATGCATTAACTGCCTTCGTGGCAAAGGGATTCCCAATCATCCCATAGTTGATGGCTATTGGCGTCACACATGTCATGGCCATCGCCAGAATGCCTGAAAGAGTTATGTGGGAGTTGCATTCTGCACTGACGATGATGCCAGTCACGAAAATATCTAAGGGTTCATATGGTCACAGATTTCCTGCTTTCAATACAACTAATTGCTCATGGGCTTCATTTGAATTCTGCCTGTGGTAAATATATGCATTAGTGAGCGAATTCAATTATATAAACGCTGAATATCATACCCTTTTAGACTCCAGTGGTGCGGGCTCATGATTATCCTCCTCTCTCAGGACAATACAGACCTCTCGACTCTTAAGATGTATGTGTTTTGCCGATATTGGCGTTCATTGTGTTCCCACTGGTCACTCTGCAACTGTTAATGAAAAGGAATATTTTGCTGGCCGCTTGCCCATTATTTCACTGGGTGGTCACAGAACAGGCATTTCATCACATTGTGAATTGTCATTTCGATGAGTATTGTAATTGTTGACTATCCTGCTGTGATTGTCTCAATCTTTTGTTGCTAGATCAAGGATGTGGTGGAGAAGTGTGGTGCCTTTCGGTCATAGTTAATAATGGCAATGAGAGATACATATAACACAACGATATGTGTGACAAAAGAAAATATGAATAAATGAATTGTAAATGAATTAAAGCGTTGTGTAAGGAAAGAAGACATTGATTTAATTCAAAGCATCGTCAAAATGGGTTTTGTTGTCTTGTTGACGATTCTAGAGTCTTGTCTTGTTCTGCAACCCACCCATTGAACTGCTTGGATGGACTGGAACTAGGAAATAACCATGGCAGGTGAGAAGCATTCTGCAGAGTTGTAGATTGACTGTTTTCAATGAATATCATTATTGCAACAAGCTAAACAGCATTCGCGTTTCACTTAGAATTCAGGCTATCTTCTGCTGGGCAGAGATAAGGAACTACAAATTACATGATAGCTATACACTGAGTTGAATTGCTGCCCCTATGCCTTTCCCAGAAACATGCATTTCAAGCATGAATCCCAATATCTTCAACTTGCAACTCAGCCCTTCATGTATGAATATGACTGATGTAATAATTCAATATACATGACACCAAACAGAGACTCATAATTTCTCCAAACAACTCCAAATTACCACACATCAGTCCGCCCACCAAAGTGCTAGCACAATACCTGCCCACAACACATATCGTTGAACAACTATCCAGCCAGTAAATTCCATCCAAATAACGACTATTTTGCAACTAGGCAGCCGCTGGTATGCATTCTATTGGTCAAAGAGTCTGCAGCAGGAGGATTCACAATGTGATCATGCTTGCGTAGCCAAGCTACATCCTCATTTGGAACAACGTTTTTCTCGTAATTGGCAAAAAACCCACCAGCATTGTTTCAGATGACTTCATGGTATGGCTGCCATCAGATATTCGTTGTTGGAAGTGTGTGTTGAAACTTTCGGTTGCCTATCGACATTGTCAGGAGGATTTTGGGATTTGAGCTCCATGTCTTAGTATCAAAATCAAACTTCTCTCCGATATCTTCCACTATATGCTCGGCTGGTGGTGAGAGGATGTCATGCAGATGATGGTGGGTATGTGCACAACACAGCGGGGTCAGGGCACGAGATGTGCCTTCGGGTTCATCGTCGCAATACATGATTCAAAACTGTGTTCGGTTGTTCAATGCCATTGCTAACTTCACACATCTGGCAGCAGTATGATTATTTAAGATTGCGGTAGTACTATAGTCGTGCAGAGCACCATCTTCCTCTGACTCCTCCGAGTGGCTCCAAAGCTCTTGGATTTTCTAGCTAGGGCCAGTCAAACAGGTGATTGAAGCGTTCACAATGGAACAAATTGTCATATCCACAATTGATGTGTGTATTGAAAGTATCAATCCATCATCCCCAGGCCAGGGCCATGTGGATAGTTGAGTATCGTATTCACCAGTCCTCTTCCCGGCAACATCAGAATCCACATGAGCGATGATAACGTTGTATGACTGGACAAGAAAACGGGTCGAGGTGGCGCAACGCACCATTATCGGTCAAGACTTGTGACTTGAGTATTCTGCAGTGTTTTCCGCTGTATCTACACATCATCAGGAAGAGCAAAAGAAGCATCAGGGCGATGAAATATATACCAACATGGACGAATTGCCTTAGCTGAGTCATGGTTTCGTCCCTCTGAATTTGCCGGTGGTGAAGACTAACGTCTGTGAACTGTTCAAGCTCTGCCTTTAGTGTCTGGCCATCAACAATAGTCCTGTCTACCATGTACCATTTCCAATGATAGACCGAGTCTTAGTAGAGTACATCATTATGCAGTGGTGGGCTAGATTTGGCAACTTCACGATAGGCTACGTGTAATCTTACACATTGACTCAATTAATCAATTGTCTCAACAGGTTCGGCACCACATGGTATGAGTCAGGGCACCACTATGATCTGGACACCATTTTCGACAACAGTTATGCAATAACAGTTGAATCACAATTCTTTATATGAGAGAGGGTGTTGTGTCCCGAATGCAGTGCAAATGCAGTTGGAATTTGGTGACTCTACGGGCTGAGGATGACAATTCAATAATGTGATGGAATTCGATACCTCCTCTTGATGAAATGTCACACTAACCTGCTTGGAGGGCTGCTATGGCTGCTATGGCTGCAATGGCTGCATTGGCTGCAATGGCTACAATGGCTACAATTGCTGCAATGGTTTCAATGGCTGCAATGGTTGGTCTGTTGCATTCTACGGGTATACAAGATCACAGCAACTGATTGACACACTGACAGGACACGTTTGGGATGTGTTCACAGTGCAGTTCAACAGCAGTGCATGATGTGTTTGGGTCAATATTGGGTCTACACCCTTCGAGAAGTTATGAACTTCTTTGCACATAATGGCAGGTTATTCAATGATGTGCCGTCAGTATTTTGTGATTGATTTGGATTGTATGTGAAGCGGCAGCAGAGCGATGGAGTGATCGACATAAGGTATGGGATTCGAATAGCCTCTAAGAAGTGGGCAGGTAATAGACCATGGATATTTTAACGATATCAGCAGATACACCCAAAACCCCCAAGGAGCACCAAGGTTGGTTCATCAGAGGAACCTGCTGGGTATGTGATTTGGGACAACGGACTCCAGAGATTGGCGGTGGCATTTGTGGCCATAAATCCATGCAGTCTGTAAACTCATCTATTGTGCAGACCAGGAAGCTTTGTTAGCTGTACAGTGTAATCCTTTACCCTAAAGAATCAAAGATGACATCTGAAATCCACTGCGCAGGAGTCCATATACGGGGATTCACGACCAACGGGAATATTATTTCTAGGGCAAACTGAAATGAAAGACTGACATTCAGAGAAGCATCTGTAATTCGAATTGAAGCTGTGGAGAAGCATCTCCATTTTCATCACTGACAGCAACACTGTCACTGACACATACGCAACTACATGGGCGTCTACAACTGAATTGGCTATGATCAACACTTCCACTTTGTATGTAAAGCAGAAGTCAACATTGCCATGGAGAAGCCTCTCAAATTCTGCCAGAGACACACCGTCACATAGCTACGTTCATATCAACGACTGTGGAACAGGTTGTTGGCAGGTACATTCAAGAAAGATACAACAATCTTTCTCTTCATTTGCCGAGTGGAAGTCAACATTGCTTGCGAACTGCATATTCAATCACATCACCGACATCACAAACCATGATGGGGACTGAGAGGCTGCGTATGGGAATCAATAACGCTCCAGCTTAACTTTGTGTTACCTTTGGAGGAGAGGATGTCAGGAAATCATGACAATGGAAGCCGGCAGCACGATTAACTACTGAGCTTACGAATAGACATATGATTGATGCATCCCATCCCATGAGTGGGAGAATCGTTGTTTGGAAGGAGCTCAGGGCATGGCATAGTTTGGCTTTTGTCTTCTGTTTGTATTCTTTATGATTTTTCAATGGTTGAGTGTGTGACAGACGTGATAACACCCTGGAACAGTGTTAGACCGAGTCTTGATAGAGTACATCACCACATGGCTCTGGGCTAGGGCTCGCAGCTACTATATACACTACGTGTTTTGTTAGACTGAGACTCAATCAATCAATCAGCTAGACCGGTTCGTCACAACATCCCAAGCAGCATTCTAGGGGCAAGATCACTGATTCCAGTAACCAAATGATCAATTGGAAGATCCCATTGCTCAGGGCTGGCGTCCAGTTTGTGGCTGATGCTCATTGACTGGGCAATCTCCTAGACGTCCTTTCTCACTTCATTATCTTTCTGTTGTATTGTCAAGCCACCCTTCTCCTGCCAAATCGCCATGTTTTTGGCTACCCATTGGCCGACTCCAACACTGGCATTCGCTGCCCAGAGGCGGATGTGTTGAGTTGGCATCTGAATTCCCTAAGCATCTGCAATGGCTAATTTGGCAACCAGAAGGCATTCCATTACATTTTACTTTCTCAACATTTGTCAATAATTGTGGAGTGGATATCTAATGCTCATTACTGTAAACAAGCATCAGAAGTATTCAATATATTGTGAAAGGTGATGCAGCACAGTGGCAGAGGTAAGGAAAGTGTGTCAAACTTTCTTGAGATTGAAAATCATGTGGGCAGGAAAGCACAATATCGATGTGGGCTTGGAGGGGTTATGTTGCTCCAGCGACATCATCCTGGCTGCAATTCAGTTTGGAAATAGTTGTTCAGCATCATGGAAGTGCGCTGATTCATTGACTGAACGCTTAAACTTATGACAAAGACAACTAAAAGGATGCTCTGCAATCATATCTCATGCATTTGTCCAGGCTCAGTTCTTGTACCCCACGATAAAAGTCGCTGGGTTGGTATCTAATGAAAACAGACAGTTTTATCAAGTATTAACTCAACAAAAAGTGTCCACTATTAATCAGGCGATGGGTGTTGCAGAGTCTTCTATGCATGCAAAAAAATCACGATGATGAGTTGAATCCAAATACGATATGCTTTCAAAGACGAAATTGATATAGACAATGAGAGAGAGATTGCACACTTTGAAAACATGTACACCAGGTTGAGCGATATTGAATCAGAGAGGTACGACCCATCTATGAAAAATGTCAACTGAGGAGCACCGTTTACAAGGTCCAGCTTGCTGGCAATCGTATAAGTTGCGAAAAAAACCAAGACACTTCTTAACGTTATTGCGACATTTCATGTTTGTAATGAAATATGGAGAGCTGTCAATAGTGACTTTACTACTCTGAGAGGTTCTCTTGGATCAACACTGATATGACTCACCTCCGCCGAGACCACAAGGACAGGATGGTACATGCATCTGCTGAACATGTACAGGAGGATGGTGTTGCGATCGAGCACGATAGTACACTGATTCCATTGTTTGATCAACTGAATTGTATCCCGTATCTTCACTTTTCTGACAATAATTCCAGTCATCAAGAAGCCTAGGACAGAAATACCTGTATCGATCCACAATAACCGACATTTCGGACACACAGTAATGGTACACTATACTAAGCGAATTGTCTAGCCGGCAGGCCCATTTGTAACAAGATGCTTGAGATCTTCGACAATGTAATAAACTTATAATCACAGTTTCTTCCGAGCAGGTGCATTGAGTGGTGCAGTGGTGTGTCAAGCACAACATTAGGAGGGCGGCTATCAAGGAGCATTTTAGGAACTCTAAGATGGTAACAGTCAGCAACTTCACTTCATCGCACACATTGTTCAAATGGTTGGCTGAAATGTTGTACACATGGGCATTGACTCATGGACATTGGGCAACATACGTTAAAATCATTTGGCCAATCCAAACAACCTTTGCAATGATGACTGTACACATTTCTTCTACCTCAATCCTGTTGAATCCATTAAGTACCTCATCCAACAGCCTGCATTGAGGGATGATATGTCATATGCTCCAGCCAAGGAATTCAATGTAGCTAAGAAACTTATGTATTCAGAGGTGAAATCAAGCGACTGGTGGTGGATTGGACAGAGATGTTAGTTGAATTTTGTCATAGCTACGATGATTTTGACCGCCTCAATTGCCATGGCACTATCTTGTAGCTACAATTGTCCCTGTATTCAGCAGTTCGGACCAGATATGGCTTACAAATACCTTGGCTGACAAGAACAAATTGCCAGAACATTTTTGTTTTAGAATCCTTGAGTCCACAATTAAATCAAGTCCATCGACTCTTGGAAACATTGTTGTTGCCCTTCCCCACATTCCTTCGAAATATCGCTATGAAGGATATGGGGAATGACCTGTTGTGAAGGAACAACAAATTTATAATTGGTAGATATTATGCAATGTATTCAAGCTAATTTACTGTTTTCTCGACATGCCTTTCGAAATCGGAATGCGAAGGCTTTGTGTGGACAGTCGAATAAGGCAATGGTATTCTATCTTCAGTGGATGTAAAGCTGAGTACTTTGAAAACATTCAGTTGCACTTCATCAAGCAGCCCCATTGCCCAGGGTGTGAATCACCAACATCATCATTTGGAGAATGGAATTCATCATTGGGGCAATTGAAAGCCAGTTAGCAATACTTTCACAAGATAATACTGCCAAATTGGCGAGCTGAGTAGGAGAAATGGAAAGCATAACAATAGGTAGAAGATCACGCGTTTGAAACCTCTGAAGGCATTTTATGCAATATGAAATGCGTCTCCACAATGTGTATTGTCGTACCTGATGTTTTTCACACAGTCTCTCACAGCATGCTTAAGCATTTGACGGACTGGGCAATGTCCTTTCTAGAACAACATTCCACAATTGACAAATTCAACCAGCACTGTGTGATGATACCTCTATATCCTGACGTCTCATGATACATCATGCCATATAGCCAGGTGATGCAATGGAATGGTCAGGAGATGAAAGCACTTGGGTGTGTGATGGTTCCAGTTTTTGAAGATACTCATTCAAACACTTTGGTGAGCCAAAGAATTCCCTTTACAAAAGCCCTGTTTTGTGTCAATAACTTAGCATATTCTCATCTAATGACACAGGACCAGTACCATACTAAAGCCACGATCGAGTACATGGAGAAGTATCTGGAGGAGTTCCATTGTCACATCGATGTTTTCAGTTGATTCCATACCTGTCAACTTACAAAGACCATCTTGCAAGCCTTCAAAAAGCAGCTTACATTGGACACTTTGGAGGATCAGGTGAGCGACCTCGCTTCAAACAATCTTTTGGTGGCTGGAAAGTGTCCTTATGTTGATGATGATGAAACGCAGATCTGGTCAGAAATTGAAAAACATCATGTCAATGTATCGCATTTCAATTGTCTGAGAATGCATCTCCTGAACCACTTCATTGAACACATCCGCCAGCTTGGTAACCTCTTAAATGCAAGCTCTGAATTGCCAGAATGAGCAATAATGGATTCTAAACTAGTATACCGACCATCAAATGATCATCAGCCTGCCATCCAGATATTGAGTATTAAAGCCTGAATGAAGGTGTTTCAGTCTCAATAGCCGAATGCATATGCTACAAAACAATGTGGAGACAATGATATACCTCTAACCACAGTGTCTATCAAGTAGCAGATGAAAACCCTGCAACCAGGAATCATGACCCTTGATGACTTGGCCAAGTGGTGTGCAATGCCAAAAGGGAAGCTACAGAATTACATTGCCTGGTGTTTCAAGTGATTTACTGATGTTACAAACAATGTCGATGTTACAGACAATGTCGATCATGGCCAGCAATGCAGTCGTCTCAACGATGCATAATACATTTCGCACAATGCAGTAGCAATTCCAGTGACATGATTTGCATCGGATGAGCATGCGGTTCCTCTGGCTTATTTCACTTGTTCCACAAGGAGGACAAAGCATAAGCAAGGAAGAAAAGATACAGTGTGTCTCTGCATAGGGACGAGTCCGGATACCCACTTTCCATTGACTGCTGGACACATTGTTGCATGCTTGAAATGTCTTTTCACTGTCGAGAATGCTGAATTACACGAGAAACAGCTTCTTGCCTTGTTTCATACAGTTGCAACAGACCTGATACGTCAGACTGCTGGTTTGGTGAATGTTGTGGAGTGACATACACCTCCGATGGAACCTTTGCATATTGGAAGCTTTCTTATGATGCATCTTGTCTGCATCATAACCATGTACTCTGTTCCTATCAGTATAATCCAAGGAGCTGTACACCATCTTCCACTGGTACCGTAGACAGATAGCATGCGGTTGTACTTGAATAACATGAATAACTTGGAAACTTTCAATTTGTCTTACATGTTTATTATTCAATTGGATGCTTGAAGTCATCATTGTAGTAATATATAGAAATCTGATGAGTGTACTCTGGGTATCTTAGTTTTGTTATGGGAGTTATGTAAGCTGATGTGTAATCGACGTCTCAAGGGATTAAATAGTTAAAAATATACTTCGATATAATGAAACAGTTCAAAAAATAGTCAAAACAATTATTATCAAAAGAACCAGTGGGAAAGAAACAGGTGGTGGAAATTAACTTTCTTTACTACATGAGTTACTGATATGTGGAGTCAACACAATCATACAGTTGATCGCCTTCACGGGGGGTGGAAGATAGCAAATACATCGCTTCGATCAATTGTGGCCAGCATGGAAAACGCTCCGAACTTGGGATCACCTACTGGAAACCAATTTCAGTTTTCGCTGATATGCCACTTTGCCTTTTCCAAACACATGAGTCTCAACATTGACTCTCAACATTGTGAACTCTTAACACATCCCTTGATGCATGAATGTGACCAATGTACGAATATATTATACAAAACACCAACAAGAGTTCCCCAATCACTCCAAACAACTCCACATTATTACCCATCCAGCTACCCTTCAATGTGCCAGAACAATACCCACCCCCAACGCTAGTCCTTGAACAACTGTGGTGCCAGTGCATTCCGTCTTCACAATGACCAATTTGCCACTTGGCGGCTACTTCAATTGTTCCTTTTGGCCAAAGTGACTGCAACTGGAGGATTCACAATGTGATCGTGCTTGCATACCCAAGCCACATCCACATCAGCTATATTATTTTCTTCATTATTGGCCAAGAGAGCAAGAGCACAGTAGTAGATGACTCCAAGTTATCGCTGCTAGCTGATATTCCTTCAATGATGCTTCCTTGCATAATATCACAAGCCTCTTTTCGTCATTGGCCCCCTGCATTGATTTGGGTGCTATATCTCAGCATCATTATTGGAATCTTCCCCAATATCTCCCAGTATATCTTTCACACAAGGTGGAAACGCATCATTCAGAGTAAGGACCCTGTGGCAGTGATGCACAGGCATCTTGGCTCAGGATGTACAGTCGTCTTGTTGGCCCCGATAAATGAAACAACAAAGCATTGGGTTGCATAATTTCATTACCACTTCTACCAGTCCTGCAGGAGTGTTGTTATTGTGGATGAGGGTAACATTGCAGGTATGCTGACCACAATTTTGTATAGGCTCCTCCCAGCTGCCCCAGATCGTGTGGAATATGAGGCTGGGATCTGGCAGACTGTTGATTGCATCATTCACCATTATGACAATGGTTCAATTAACAATCAATAAAATTATCAGAACATCAGCAAAATGTATTTTAGTCTCTCGAAGCGTCCAGGAGTGTATGAGAGGATGTGGAGCGTAAACTTAGAATCGTCAATTACAGGAGAGTATCAGACCCTGGGTGGGCATTCCGGCCGGCCTTCAGAGTAACTGGGATCTCTGATAACCAGTACAGAAGTAACTTGGATTGCTGATGACTGGGACAGGAGTAACTGGGGTCTCTGATGACTGGTGCAGGAGTATAATGGGAGTGATTGGGATCAGTTCAAGAACACATCGGCATGGTGGAGAGAACTTTGGATGCACCTGGGAGCATCGCCAAACCAACACCGGAATCACAAACAAACTCAGAGAGATGCCTGGGTTCTTATACATACGAATTTGGAGGACTGCAGGCATTATCGGAGACTCACCGGATGTACATGAGCAATAGACTTCCCTCGACAGCAAATATGATGCACTGATTATCATTCATTATCATGTCTGAAACATACTAGCCGGCATCTTTTTCAATATTGTATTGTGTGCCTCGCTACATTAAGGAAAGGAAAGAAACAGTTGAGAGATTCAAACATAAATGCAAGTACACCGAAACAATAACCCAACTAAGCAATTGAATCATTTCAATCAACCATGGTGTCGAAGTCATCCACTACTTCTCCCATCTCATCAGGGCCAACAAAAGCAGGAACACACAATTCATCAACGGTGCAAAGAATCTGGAGGCGCTCCTTCTATTCGCTGAGTACTTGATCCTGGCGAGTGGATGAAATGGTATTCCAATGCCATTTGGCTTGATTTGTGATATCGAATACGAGTGTAATGAGATGTTAGCTAGCTGCGAATCCAAATGGGAGTATGACAGGCAATATGATACGTTCGGATGAAAAATGGGAACAACTTCCAGGGGAAATGTGGAGCGCAAGATGGAGAGTGTTGGGTGGAAATAAGGAGTAACACAAAAGGTGTTGGAGAAGAGTGGAATGAAAAAGAAGAGCATCAAATCTAAGCTACAGAGCGCCGAAAGAGGAGGGGTTAAGCAGTGTAGAATGAGATCGAGGTGCACCTAAAGAGGGGGGGCTAAGGAGTGCAGAATGAAATTGGGTTGCGCTGAAATATAGGGGGGGGTTAAGGAGTGCGGAATGAAATCGAAGAAAGCCAATCCAGGCAGAGGAGCACCGATGGGATTGAGGAGTGCTTAATCCAGCAGAGGACCGCCGAAAAGGGGTGCGTAAGTAGTGTAGAATGCATTATAGGAGCCCCAGTGGGAATTGAAGAGCTTCCATCCTGAGCTGAGGAGCATGGGAAGGGGGGGGTATGGAGTGCAAAATTGGATTGAGGAGCGCTGAAAGAGGAGGAATTGACTGTGGAATGACATAGAAGAGGTTCAATCTAGGCTGAGGAGCTCCGACGAGTATTGAGGAGCGCCTATTCTAGTGGAGTTGCGCCACAGAGGGGGGGGGGGATGAAGCTGCCGCTGATGTGTGATTGATTGTGTAGTTGCTTCAAGAGTAAAATTGACCACAAGGGATGGGCCAAATATACCTTGATATTCATCTTGAGAAAACATAACTGTGGCCTTCTTTCCAGAGGCATGTTCAGACAGCGCATAACGAATAGCTGCGGCTGCCAGTGCTCAAGTCTGTGGAGTAAGAGGTTGGAAATACTGTGATGATGTTGGCTGGTGTCCCAACCTATTGGCAGTGAAGAAAAATTGGTGATAAATGAGATCAAGCACATCCATTCGGGTGAACCATGACTTCTTATGATCGACGACCTGGGAGAGGTAAGCATCATCAAACAGAAGCTCCTTATCCTTGATCCCAAGTTCAGTCTCAGTGCCCACATCCAACTGGTAACTACAGAAAACAGTTAGACATGCTCCATCTGCCAACATTTCTCGAACAGTACTAATCTTCAGTTCCAACTTTATATAATTTCTGGGGTAATCAATATCCGTAAGTCTGGTAGAAGAGCATCAAACACAATTCAAGACTTCCAGCTTCTCGTGTTTGCGGATCTATTTTGCAAGATGGATCAGCAGGCAATTGTCACACAGATGGTGTACCTACTGGTGCACCTGATAATGCCCACTGATGATCCTGGGCTCCAATCGCTAGTTCAGAAGTTTCTTCAACCATCGAGTACTTCTCCTCGGATACTATTGGCCAAGGATTGTTTCTGAATACGATTCCCTTCATGAACCTCTTCACTACCTCAAAAGCAGCCTTTTAGTGTTGGGAAACTTTCTGTTCAATACTGGCCTTGGGTTGTGGAATGTTGTGGTCTCCACTAGACTTGTTGGGAAGGACCAGTGCACCGGCAGATAGTGCATGGTCAGAATCGGATAATTTAGTCTGAAGGGATCACCTTTTGTATTTGAGCAGTGGTGGTGCCATTGCCGCAAGTAGATTTCGGGGATTGGGAAGTGGAGGGCGTGTAATGACAGTATCGGCATGGCTCCATCCCTTTACAGTGTAGCTCTTGTAGTTGTTAATGACTTCTCCCAGCACGCCTGACCTAGATGAAAGACCTCCTGTTAATGATTAACATCGTATTCTTTAATGTTGGATGATAAGGTGGACTCTGCGGTGAACTCACTGTCATAATCACCGATCTCCTGATTGGTATCGTCATCCTGATTGATCAATGAAATCGGGGATATTAGTCATCCGCAGTAGGATATGCGAAGGCTGATATTTGGAAGGCACACATTTGAAGAACAATGAAGATTGGCTACATTCTTCAAAGCGAGTGCTTTCTCTAGGTGTGCTTCATGATTCTCCTGTGAATAGTGATTCCTCACCTGGCTGGGTGTAGCTTCCATTTGCTGTAACAGAGATCTAAAGTTGGAGAACATCGGAGAGAGTGTATGAGGAGGAACTATAATATTAAGTGCAATACAATAACAGGATAAATGGGGCAAGACTTTGCACTTAGTCGAGGAGAATGCGATTCAAGGCGTGCCTTGAAATGGTTCTGCAGAGATGACTTCAACGGTTTATATTTATATAGAGGAAGGCTGTCAGTTTTGCAATTTCGGACATTGTCAGGTGCGCCAGAATAGCCGGATTCCTTTTCAGGTGTGCCGGAATAGATGGATTCATAATGCCAAATGTTCGCAACTTCTATAAACAATACTCTGGACGAATGCAATAATTGGAGGTTCAGTAAAGCCAACGCAAATAGAGAATGAACCAGATTCAGTGGAAGACAGCTCACGACATCGACTAACCCTTGGTGCTGGCCACACATTGAGCACTCAGAATGTGAATGAAACCAGGAGCCCCTGCATATGACTCCTCTGAACATTGTCATTATGTGTAAAAGTTCGAACATTTGCAGTGACTGCTGAGCATAGAAATTGGCGCAGCTTTGAGAATCTGCAGAACTCGATAGAGTTGGTTGGGACCTTGTGAGTGATGGCTGAGTGGCAGGGGTTCATACTGGAGTTTCTTATCGATCAGGAAGAGATATGAATCTCCATGTGTGGTATATCTGCTGGCAGGACACATGTATTTTGACAATATTCTATTGTATCAAGATGCTGCAGCTATGTTAGCAGCCTAGAAGACAATATCATAAGCATAAGTTCCCATTCATGTATTCATCTGTGCCATGACAGCAGAATCCCGGTCACAATAGTATTGCAGTAGTTAATGGAAGAGGGAGATAATATTGTACCCAAAGGAAAGATACAGGCGTAGAGAAAAAATGGTAATGTACGATGGATGATTGAGGGGTAATCTTATTGATTCAAGCACTCATCAATGTCAAGATTGGAAACAAATTGGTCATAAAGTCTCACTCACATTCTGATTTTGCGCATAGTACCTAGTAAATCGGACACCATTAAATTGTACATTCATTCTGAATCTTACAACTACAATGTTGACATAAAATAAATATTGGGGTTTAAAGCAATATTCTACGATAGTATGAATATTTAGTAAGATGTCATATCATGGCAGGCAGAGGAATGATGATTGGATACATGCAGTTCCGGGGAATTGAGGTGCACCGAAGTTGAAATGGTTATGCTTGGATTCAATGGCTGAGGATTGCAGGCTTGGCTTACTTCTGACAGTTAATTGCACTGTTTGTAGCTGTCTTCTCATAACGCGAGCTTTCAAAATTCTCTCTCTCAGGGCAATTCTGGATGGAATTCAGTTGAAACAATCTATTTTTGGATACAAGTTTTGGCGGCCCAAACATACATTTAGTTAGAATACAGTTCAGTCATAATTCAGTGATTTGAGAGCTTAGGCCTCTTTCAGTAAGTGCAGCACATGGGTGAGCGGGAGTTGCTGGCCATCTTGCAGAGTCACTGAGCACAATCAGTCTTTGCCATTCTCGCTCTTAAGCTTCCACAGCTCTTTTGACTGAGGGCGAACTTGCAGAAGCTATTTTAGGATTTGGAAGCATTGGTCCAAACAGACTACTTAGTCAATATCAAGTTAAGTGGGGTTACTAATTGGCTGGGCTTCTGCATTTATAGTTTAGTTGTGCAGTGGTAACCTTCCTCCAACAGACAGTTGACACAGAGCTGACTGTTCACGGCATGTTGGCGGCGGCCTTCAATATACAGATCAACCAAAGATTCATATCTTAGCAGGCGTGGAGCAGGATGAGCCACCTGCACCGAAAGGGAAAGTGTGTTGATAAAACTGTGTGCACAGTGTCCACTAATTCAAAGTCGAACAAAACATGATGAGAATGAAGCAAACTAAATTATTCAAAGTGCACTATATATGGCAAGTACATGCGCTTCGGAGGCTTATTTGTCGCTCTTGAGGCATGGCTCAGCTGGAATGATACAGCCATAATGACCTGCAGCTTGTCGAAGTTGGCTTCATACATATACAAGAAGCTTATTCTGGACTGGATTGAAGATGTCAGTTGTGCATAAACTTCAATCATAGGCCAGGATAGCACCTGTAGTGAAAGCTGCATTTGAGCCAAGAATACCCGAGCGCTGTCTCAGCTTCAGATGCCTCTGGAATGTCGATCAGCGGTGTGCCAGAACTTCAGTAATATGCCAGCAAATGCTGTGGCTTTGCCATGAAAAGGTTAGCCCATGTCTCATATTCTGACACAAGTACTCAATATCGCCTAGTCTGTTTTGATTGCCAAATGGGATTGGCCAATATGCAGTGCCGGATCTGTCATGAAGATATGCGCAGGATTCTCAGGTACACCTGAATCTCAATTATATGCAAGCAAAAGCTTCCCCTTTGCCACAAGTAAGAGAGCTGTGTCTCATACTTGGACATAAGTACTTGAATATCACCTAGACTGTTGTATTGCAAAATTGAATTGGCAGATATGCAGTGCTCCATCTGTCATGACGAATCTCATGACTTTTGCTGAAGAGACTGCAGTGCACCTGAAAGTGTATGAATTTTCCATTGTCATTCGAAATACGTTCGTAGCTTCAGGCCTCTAGTGCACGTCAAATTCGCAACTGGCAAATAGTTGAAGCCCATTGCTGCATCATTCTCACAATTCGACTCCTGCCATTTATCATGCAATAGGTCACCCGCAGGAACTTCTAATGTCGCGTAACAATTTACTTCATTCTATATGGTTATAAACAATCATCAAGTATGCCAATGAAGTTCCACTCTAGCAATTTCTGATTCAAGATACAACAATTCCATCATCAGAACTTTGATTCACTTCAACATTGAAGAGAGAAAGGATTTATCTATGCAGTATAGTGTCGCTTACAAATAACCTTGTTGACTATTTGTATTAGTTAGAAAGATCATATTGCGTGAATGTCTAAAGAGGCATACCTTGATGAAGTGTCTAACACTCTAAGATTATGGTTCCTCAGACTGCAACATGTTACCATTCTCTGTCAGCAGCTGTGTATGGTCCTCATGAGCCTCCAGGATCCAGGAAATCATCGATGTCATGCTGTTCAGTCGACACATCAAGCCATGCAGTACGCTTACTAGCGCAACTCTAGAGTGTTGGTGAAAATCACTTGCAGGGTTATTGTAGCCACCTGCACCCGTATTCAGTAACCATGTCTGTGGTACTCAGTTTTGCCTTAGCCGGACAACTCGTGCAAATGCATGCCACTGTTCATTCAATACCCAAAATATCTGAGTTATTACTGCATGATTTGCAGCTGTAAGATTTATGCCTGTCCCCCCCACTTGGGGTGTGGTTATGAATACAGAGGGATTTTGTGAGTCAAGGAATTTGAGCTGCATTTCTGTGAATTCATCATTGCCCATTTCAGCATACATCTGGAACATAACCACATAATCAGTAAACCCATTTCATTAGCCACCACTTCATATGACAAAGTTCGCCAGGAACAGGACATAATAGCACTGCCTTTTGTGGAGGAGATACACTTGGCAGTGCATTTTCATTTCTTTCTTCGCGAAGGAGCATCTCTCTTGATGAATCGTCTTTGTCAAATTCGGGATGCCCTGCAGGTTCCTTGACAAGCATTGGCTGAAATGTGTCTCTCAGCTAGCGGAAAATCGGAGATTCCACCCAAGCATCGAGTGGCCATTCATTGTACCATTGTCCAGAAACATTGTTGCGATCATCGGTATCTCCCGACACTAACGAGAACCATGCTAGCCACTATCAGTATACACTCCATGCTCCAGTAGCACCCCGCGAAGTGTTCCTCTCCACCAAGGTCTTCAGATGTGCTTGCTCTTTGTCAGTCCACTCATGATCAACAAGGTGTGCATTCTCCTTTGTTATCAAGACGAGAGGTTTTCCATTGGCTAGTTTCGATTCTAACCACCACATAATCGTCCATGGCTTTGCAATCTGAATCATCTGGTGGTTGTCATCCTGTTGAGCTTCTTTGTCTGTAGTCTGGATTGCATGCATCAAACCCTTCACAGCTGAATACACTGCCTCAGTACCATGCTTCACCATCACAGTATCATCCTGGGAATCATCAGGCACACCTGAACACAGCCACATCATCTGAAGACACCAGTCATAGAGTGAATAGAATCTTGGTGTAGCAGTGACTTGGAGTTTGAATCCAATTGTCACGTTCATCACAATTTACCAGCCCACACTGTTCTTAAACTTGTACCGATTGGACACATCAAACATCCCAAAACTCCATGAACAGTTGGAGAGTTGCACGATACTTGATGGTTTCACTCTGGATGTTAAGATATCATATGACACAAGGTGCATATTCCATTGGTTTCCTAGCTTGTCAAGACAGCTATGCAGATCGTCGGGGGCAAGGTTCGCATTTTCGCAGTGCAATAAGTTGACGGGTTGGAAATCAGTTTCCCATGTCATTTCGTCAATGACACTTTTGAATGTCTCTGCCACTCCGTGCATTGTTACCACCAGGATTGTTTCACGGGCTGAGATCAGTGCTATATGCCCATGGGGTAGTGTTGACTGGATTTCCAACAGGTGGGGGGGGCACAGAATTGAATGTCTGGAGCAGATACCACCGTCGTTCTTCACCGACAATGCAGGGAAAGTCATTGTCCATCAAAATCACCCACTCTTGAAGGGTATTCCCCCATAAAATCGAACAGTGGCAACCCCATTACCACTTTCTCAGTCAACAATTTGCAAAGCATTGCCACTGCAACCGTGGTGGAAGTCTTTCCAAGACCCATTTCATCTGCCACCAGTGTTCCTGACATATCAGCATCCCAAACCCACCACCTCACAATGAACCAGATGGCCCAAACCTGGTGCGCCAAGCACTAAGCTCTGAGCAGGCCTGAAATTGAATACTTGTGGCCTGCAACACAGTTATCAAGGAATTGGCGAATAGAATGCGCATTCAGCAGCGTGACTGCTTCATCAAGACACTCAGGTTGAAATCCATTGTTGATTGTATTGGGAATCGTGTTATGTGCTGAGCTTGTATTATCTGAATCAAGGACCTCCTCACCATCCTGAACTTGCTCCTGAACCTCCCTTCCACTTTTGTTGTCATTTATTTCGTCTTCAATGATCTCTGTCAGTCGCTCGGATGTAAGTTGGGCAGATACGGTCATCTTCCGGCACTGCTGAAATTCATCTCAATGTTACATATTTCAACCATTTGAATGAATACATGTCGATGTAATGTAATCAATGTTATTCTTTCAATCAGAACTGACATTAATCCAAGTATCATTCTGTTGCCCACTATCCTCCTCTCCATCCTCTTCTTGCTCTCTTCCACCCTCTTCTGAATCTTCCAAAGTCTATGTATATGGATTAGCAGTGGCTTACGTCCAGCCTTAACATGGCTAGTCGGGATTATCTTTGTCGGTCTAATCATGTGCTCGGCAATCTCCTTCCCTGTCGCTCTCTTCATTTCTTCCAACAATATCTTCACATTTTATCCAAGTTTCAACTTGAAAGCATTTGAAAGACAACAGTTGTACGAAATCTGGCCATATATGAGGTCATTGATCATTTGCCCATTGCTATATAATCCCATATACTCCTCTTCCAATTTCCCCTGCTCCAATGTGCACTTGAACATTGATGGGAGAACATATGGCTCTGTCAGGCCACCATTTTTGTCGATGAAATCAACCACCTCCTCTCACTGCCTCACATCTGAGTACAACACTTGGAGATGTTTGGGGCTAGAATGAAATCCTTGGTATTTGACACCCAGCAAATCGTAACCGTAAACATTGTATATTGCAACCCTGGCAGGTTACGTCTCGTGTTGTGGCCTGCGCGCTCTCCCAACACCATCACTGGTCGCTTGTTGCCTCTCCTTCCCAATTTCCTCGCCTCTCAAATTTTGCTTGCACATTTCTTGAACAACATCTCAACACAATGCCAGTGAATGCAGTCAGCATGATCGAAAATTAACTAACGGCAGCCAGTTTCCGAATGCCTCCAAAAAATCATTCAACCACCGTCTCCCAGTACAGGGGTCTATCTCGAACCTGTTTCAAACAGTTCTGCCACCAGATAATAGACTGATGTTTCTTCTCTGGAAACCTTGCCACCCATACTTTCTTCCACTTGTTGAATGCACGGTAGTTGGCCTGCCCCATCCTTTTACCAAATTGCTTCAATGAGAATTCGGTTTGCATCAGGCTGAGTGGGGGTTTGCCTTCTGCACCATTCCTGTCCAACGAATCATTGCTCTCATTAGCTGCATCATATTCATCGTAGGACATCTCCAGTAAAGGGGGCAAGTCCACAATCTCTGCAAAATCTGTTTTCCGCAGTTCCGCTGGCGGCTGGAATCTTCTTGGTGGGAGACTTATGGGATGTCTCCCAGGTGCGCTGGAAGGAGGTTGAGGTGCAGGAGACGAGCTATAAGATGTTGGCCTATTGACTAGATGATTTCCTGGTGGTCCTGGAGGCACTCTCGGTGCACCTGGAGATAACGGCTCTTGCCGTGAAAGCTGTAGAGGGGGGAACATCTGAAAACTGCCATAACCACCATGGTGCAGGTCTTATTCTTCTTATGGTCGCGTATAACTTGGAAATCCTTGACTTGCACGGCTGGTAGGTTGTGAAGTGTGTATAATGTTGAATGGAGACAGGTGATAAAACTGCGGAGTGCTGGGAAAATGCTGCTGTGAAGGAGGGTAACCGTACCCATTCGGTGGATGATATTGATTGGTGTGTATCCGAAATTGACTGTCTTTGAAAGTGGCATGTTCTGAACTATTATCTGGTGATTCTGAATTGTCGTCACCGCGTTGTTGCGAGTCAAATAGACCACCAGGTGATGCCATATTCACAGTCTTCAGTGGAGATTCTTTTGTCGTCATGCTCTGTTAACCAAAGATAGTGGTAAAGTACTATAGATGCAAATAAGATAGAGAATAAATAGGAGTACGGTTGAGTATATTGCATGTATCGGTGACCTTCAGCGGAATGAAGCGCTTGTTATGTCCCATTCAGTTGTCATGTACTTGTGGTGTTTCACTACACAGATTTGATCCATGAAACCAACCTGGGCTTGAGAAGAAGAAATTTAATCACACACATCCCGCCTTTCTTTGTATTATGCTCGAATTCATATACTAGGATATGGGATAGGTGCTGACCTTGGTAAGTTTCCATGACTCTAAAGGTCATAGACGGGATATGATTTGATATCTCAAGGATCCCAATAAAAACTATATCCAGTATTGAAGGTTAGCATGACTACGCATAATTCGCATAAGTTGTACGTGTACGACCTTGCGACCTTATTCAATTGGAGGCCTATGAGTCGAGCAGCAACAGTCATTGCTTTCTATTGAGCACCTTGTCTAAACATATTGTTCTTCTCAGAATCCACGGTCCAAGTCAAGGATCATTACTGAATCAAACATCCTACCATGCCTTATGAGTTCTTTATGATCATTGTCTGGATATCCTGCTAGCTGGGAGATTCACCTATTTATCACTGTATTATATTCAGCAGCTTGGAGACTCGAGTGTCAGCATTACTTACAATGCCGCAATGACTTAGATAAGGCTTCCTTTGTGGTAATCACACTGATGACAAAGGAAGCCTTCTGTTCTCCGCTAACAATTTTCAGCAGATGATGTGCATGAATATTGTGCAGGATATGATATATATGCTGGCTTATGAAGAAAACTAATGGCAAGGTGACATTATTTTACCCCTCTCCCCGCCAGTAGGTGGGGTGCGATGCAGCTGTGAATGTGTTACACTCACCTGAGTTCGCTTGCAGTCAATCCAATATCCTATGGCTCTAACTCACCCCCTTGAAGCATTGCAATTCATTGGAATACATGCTTAGGAACCATTTCTCAAATATGGTCAACACTCACCGGAAATATGTTACAAGGTTCAAATGCAACAAGAAATTATTTGACGAGAACCGACTCGACGCTCACAATTAACAATATCACCCAGTTTCAATGAATGAGCAGCTATTACCTGACGGAATTTTACCTCATGCAAAATAGGATGAACCTGAGCCATCATTGTATGACTTCAGTCGGCCTACCTGAATGGCCATCAATGAGCTTAGTCAACTAATCATCTCCCCATAGAAAATGTACCTGGTGCACCACCAGCTGAAGATACTCCCAACGAATAAACAATACACCCCCAGAAGCCTGATCTGAAATGTACCCCGGATCCAACCAGGACAATGACTCGCAGGCAGGTAGTTGTAGAAAAAAATCCGGGAGGGAAAGCATATGGCAAAGCAACTGGATTGTAAAACAACAACCATTGCAAGGACTCAGAACAATGGAATCCATGGCATCCATTTCGGTCAGCACATGACATTCAACATGCTCAATCATTAAGCAAGCAAACTAAAACGTGGATTGATTAACATCTGATACATGGACTGGACAACATCAACATCAAATCATTTCGATCAGCAGATTCTCTACCAAAGTTCCTCTCTAGACTTCATTTCGGGCTCGGCAATGGTAGTTGGATTGAAGATCATTCGCATATCTTTGAAACATTATACTACAGGGATGTATTGAAATGAATACAGTTCTTTTTGGCACATCTCCCATTTCAGACACACCTCGATTTTGAACTGGTGCACCTCGCAGACTTGGCAGGTGGCCCAATATACAGCGAGATGAATCCGAGTGACTGGTGGTGGGATACGCAAGATCAGCTTTCTACCAGTACGACAATTGGGCAAGCAATCTGTGCATCCGACATGACACAATACACCAATTGCTCAGGCGACCAGCATGTTTGGCAGCAGTATTTCACAATTGGTAGTACTCGAAATAATATCCACCGCACGCCTAAATATTATGCCTGGATTCTTGTTGGGTTTCACCTGCGTCCCCCGAAAGGTGCCAAAAGTGCTGATGAGCCATGGCATTGCACGGTTGGAACTGTGCTGTCTCCACTCAGGAATGTTGACATAACTGGCCCCGGCTTGAAATGGAATTGTGTTAAAGGATTCCAGAGACAATGTCATCCTCTTTTGGCTGACTGGGTTGGGGATTATCCAGAACAAGATATGATTGCTCAAGTCTCATATGGCTAATACCAGATGGGTGAAATTCCTAAAGGTGCGCCGATGGGGCATTCAACCTTTCGACTGCTGGATATTACAAGACATCAGCCTGTTTACTTTGAGCTTCTTGATGAAACTATTATTGATGTTCTGCACACTCTTGCTGTTCATCCAATCCGCAACCAGTTCTGGCAATACCCTCTCTGCAGTGTGTATCGTTTTTGGCAGCCTGATCAATTGCATCAGCTGCTCCTAGATTTTGTTAAAGATTCATTGCATTAGCTGCTCAAATACCTAAAAGCAAGTAATGTGAAGGATCAATTTGACAATTGATGCACATCAGTACCACGATATTCAGGCCTCCAGCACTTCTCTAAACCATTCCATTCGTTGAAAAGTGGCTCCTGGCAAAGAATAGATATCTGGGGCATAATCAGAACACTGGCAGTGAATTGCACTTCAAATCTGGGCTACTCTAAGGATGTCAGGAAAACTGCAGCGGAAGTAGCCTTTGATGAAATGGTGCTGGGAGCAGTCTGGGTGTTATGTGAATTCTCTCAACTTGTCAGCCCACAAATCCACTCTGATCAATCCCTCACAGCACTAGATTATGCACTGAAGCGATTTTACAAGAAAAAAGGTGCTTTTTGAGCACAGAAAATGTCGAAGTCTGCGAAAGTCACAGTGGATAAACTGTTGGCCAGAGAATGCCATCAGTTACTAGAACAAAATATTCACCAAATCTATGCTGCAATGCAGGTTCAGTTGTATGGGGCTGAAAAGGTTACTGCATCAAAATCAAGGCAATTTCAGGTGCTCCTGAATAGAGCCCGACAAGCGGCAACCATGTGGTTAGATGCTGATTGGCAGAGGGCAATTGAGCAATTGGAGCTTGAAATCCATCATGTGACACCTGCTAAATGGCAGCTTCTCAATAAATTATTCCAACATCATCAGCCACAACTATTGGATGAAGTCAGAACTAAGACAACCGGTCCCAGAAGCACATTCCCCACATAACTTACTCATATGAAGACTGCGGCGGAAGATGAGGTTCATGGGGCGGTAAACATGACCACTGATAACTGAGTGGTATTTCAGATCCATCAATCCAATGCTGAGACTGAAGCCACCACATGCAGTATCACTGATATGGACTGCGTTGCGAATGAGCATGAGAGAGAGATTGAAAGTATCACTTCAAAAGCCCAGATGCAGTTCAAGCAGGAATTCTCCATTCGCTTGATTGAGTTTGAAGCTTAGTGGCAGGAGATGGGCATTCAAGAGCTCTGTAAAACCATCGAGCAGCGTATAATACATTTTCGATATTCAAAGGTGCATTTTGTAAGGCATATATCAGAGTCAATTCAGTGAATGGGTTGTGGTGACAATTTCACCTCCGACATTTCTGAACGGCTACATATCAACAATGTGAAAGAGGCATATCCATCTCCCAACAGAGTCAATTATATGCGACAGATGCTCAAGCACATGGACTGGTGTTACAGTTTCGACTATATGCAGGAGACACTGTCATATCTTGTCCTTCAACACTTGTACGATATTGATGTTTGAAAATTTTTCAATCTACTATCAGCTGCCGATAAATGGCAAAATACACGCAGAGCCTATCTTTTACGTCTCCAGCATCATCATCAGGAAGAGCCATTTTTCCACCCCATATCACAACAGCTACATCATTTGAGAGAAACTCATGTTCGCGTAGTGTGTAGATGTATCAAATTAACCTCACTCAGAGGTGCATCAGTAGATTTTAGAATTCCCAACTTTTAACAGCTATTCCATACACAAATTGAAGAGGACTGGGGACATGAAGTTAGTGGACTGGTACTTGGATATGATCAGAATGTACTCATAGCCAGTATATTTATTAAACTTCAGAAAGGGCTGTTGTACTACCGTCAACCATTTCACAGCCCTACATCTATTGAGTATCTCAGACTTGATTGCAAGGTACAATATTCCAAATGCCACTCAAGGGATCATGCCTGAATCCCATAACATCTGGGTCCAATATAGAGACAGTGACGTTGATAACACTTTCTGTGGCCGAGTTCCTTCTTTTCCTCTATTATACTTCAGCTGGACAATAAAGAATCAGATCCTGCAATTTTAGGAGCCACAGCCCACCGGAAAAATGATTTTGACCTTTTCTAAGAGGTGCAGGAAGACTCAACAATGAATACTATGTCCTCAACCTCAAGAATATGTGGTGGTGATTCCAACAAAGTACAAAGATCCGCATGGTTGGGCAGGTTGTGTTGACGGGTTCATCCAGGTGGTCAAACAGACTGATAAGATACACATTGTACCTGTCGAAGCAATTGTTGGACCTGTACATTTGGTGCGAGAGAAATCTGCATCAGATAGAATCAATAGCATATAGCTTGTAAAGAATCATGTGGATTTAGATACCTACTGGACTGTGTATTGAACTTACATGCCTGGATCAGGATGTGCAGAAGGAAGATAGGTAATCAAATTGTACTATTTGATATAAACATTATAATAATCACGTCCAGTGAGTATGGCTCCAGGTCGGAGGTGCACCAGAATTTTCTTGGAGATGCGGCTACTACTCCCAATACCTCCGAAATTTGCACATTCGAATAGTTTGATTTCGAAGCATTTTGAACACAACTATACACTCTGCAGAATATTCATGTATTCTGTGCAATAATTTCCAGAGCATTGAGGAGCACCGGTGAACTCGTCTCGGAGTACGTGGGAGCACATCGCTTTGCATTCAGCCTATCTGGGAGCTTCTGGGAGCATCTACAACGATCAGTGGCGCGGTTCAAAGTTCCTGAGTTGTTCAGCTATGACTTCCAAACCATTTTACATTTTGCTGATAAAGTATCGATTTATCATCCCCAGGGCAGTGCCATGACAATAGCTGTGTATGATTTTGACCAACTCGCTTTCCAGCAATGTCAGGATCGACATAGGCAATGGTAAAGCGAAATGGCTCAACCTGGATATCGGTCGGGGAGTCGCAATGTACCGTACTCAGTGAAGTCTTCTGATACTAGGTATTGTCCTCGTCATCTTGTGCAACAACAGTTCTGGCACAGCGACACGTGATTGAAGGCCAGGGAAGTGCCAGTGTATGTAGGTCGCAACTACAGTGTGCAGATTGGTAGATAACTACTTACCACTCTTTTCTGCATCTTTAGTCATTTGCTTCTGTAGGCAACCATCTGACCACATCACATATCTATGGTTACGCATAGGCTATTGTGCTTTTGCACTATATTCCAGTGTTCAGTTATCGGATATGTTTCACAAACGAGGATACGCAAGATTTACCCCTATTGCCAAGGAACAACCCAACCGATAGATAACAAACAGATTGCGCATCAATTTCACTGTCAATCCTCTACTGTGCCTCCTAAGACAACTGCCCGAGGTCAGTTGCCCTTCCCTAGTGTATTTCGGAGCACAGAACACCAATGATCTCTTCTCCGCCAACAGAAACCTATTTCCACCACACTGGCCGCATATTTGTGTATGATAACATCGACGATAAGGGTTGCTACAATGAGAAGGAAAGCACTGCCGACAGAAAGACGAACTGGGCAACATCCTGAGTAACAACATGGGGGACAACCTGAGCAAAAACCTGGGTGACAACCTGTGCCACAGTCTGGATGATTACACAAGCAAGCCTGAACCTACCACACAATCAGAGATCAAATTAATGTGAAAGATGATGAAGGAACAGTAACCAAAACTCAACAGTGCCATCCAACAGAATACTCAACTGAACATGGTGAATGCCAAACTGCGAAACGCAAACTGGGAATACCACACAGCAACAATGCAACCAAATGTAACGAAAATGAATATCTTCAACATGACCCATCCTGAGCGATACTGTGTCAGACTCTCTGAGCTTGATAACTTCCTTGGCACCTTACAGACACACATTCAATTCCACACACACTTATTCTGGTGGGGAGATCACGACAGAGTTAAACCTGCAGTGACTCTTCTCAGCACATGGAACAATAATCCGTACATGGCACAGAGACAAACACAGTTGATTGAATTGGGGGAGTGGCTTTCAGCCTTATGGAGAAACTTACATCTCTGTTTGGAAGATAGGCAGAAGATATATTCCGACAAGGACCAACAATGCATTGCAACAGTGAGGTGGATGAATGACTTCCTTCAAGGAGCGAATAAACCAGTCAGAGTCCATCACATTTGATCAAAGCAAACTGGAGAGTAGCAGAATGCCTCGCTCATAGAAACAATAACCATTACAAAATTGCATGCAGCAGACAATAAGCAGGACTTAAAACTAACATCAGCCAGTTAACCTCTGCAAATCGAAAATTTCGCACCACGGAAGAGCATTTGAAGTGTGCCACCAACCAAATAGTTACGCAGGCCAGCAAAAAGCCTCAACTGCAGCAGTCACATCAACGGCAAAAGCGGTCAAGAGGATCATCCCAACAAGGAAGCAAGAAAAGCAAATCCTGATCATCCATATCCAAATTGGCCTAAGCACTCAAGCAAAATATATGTAATCGGGTAATGATAATAAATGCACTTGCACGCCTTAGGCTACAGCAGAGCTCTACACAACATGGAACTGAGAAGGAACATGCATTCACTGCTGGTAATCTAAATCCAAAATATTCTGGTGTACAAATTGTATATGTGCCAACTTCCCCAGAATCCTTGCTCCTCCAGGGGATGGGAAACCAATGAAATTGCAGCACTACTTTGATAGTCAACAATTGGAAAACTACCTGACCTCTTATGGTACATAGCGCGGCAGGAGGAGATTTTGAAATCAGTATTTGGATTGCAGTCATTGGGTATGAGGGCATTTATGGCAATATTATTGGAAGTTCCACTGCATCAGATTTCATTAGGGCCCAGTGATGTGTTGGAGACCCTGAAAGCACTCATGTCAAATCAATACTTTTGTGGAACAGCTTGACCAGAGTCATTACAAATTGTCTATGAACTCCAAATATGAAACTACCACAGCGAGTTGTAATTAATATGAACACTGATTGATAGTGGTGCTTCAAGCCTCTTGATGTCTCCACAATTTCTCAATTGACCTGGACAATGCCACGAAGCAGCACCTTGCACAACTCATTGCCTCGGCGGCCATGTGATGGCGCATGCAAAGCAGCGCCACTTGACAGCGATGACAGTCCACTATATGGAATATTCAGCCCTGATGCATGAACCAGAGGTGCGGGGCATCTCAATGAGGGCATACGATGTAGTACTGGAATTATCATGGTTCAACACCTGCAAGCAGGAAATCCATTGGGCTACCGGTCGACTAACTTCATAATGAACACCAAGTGGCCAAGGTGAGGCTGGCAGATCAGATATGATACTGCAGTGGTACTACAGTTGGATGAGAATAGGACAAATATACAGCAACCAGGCATTGGTGAGAGTACACCAGTGTTGAATTAAACTTTGGAAATGACTGTGGATCGAGATGGAAACTCAAGGGTTCTTGCTGAACACGGTCATACTCCAGATACTGAAATACTCAGAGCAACCACATTCAACAATTTCTTAGCAAGCCATAAGAGCATTCATACATTCAACAAAAGAATTTGCGAATGCAGTGGATCTCTGGGAGCGACTGTGGAGGTAACCACTCTCGAAGTTTGAGGTGGGACTTAGCCTGGCAACCCAGAGTATGGGGCGAGTGGGCAGGAATCAGCGGCAGTTGTTGCGGCCGAGGAGGAACCTCACTGAAATATACTTGATCAACTGCTACAGGCTTACCGAGTCACAATGGGAGAGTGTTGGGAAAGCAGGATTTGGCTTGCTCCAGAGAGAACCACGAGATTCACAAGTCCCTGGTGTTGGTTACCAATCAGCTTCAGAAATTCCCAGTCGGAGATGAAGCTATTGCACAGATTCTGGAACAGGCACTGTACTCATTGAAAATGGAAGTTGTATTCTGGTGAGATACAAGGATTATGTGGATAAATTCAGCCAAGTAATGCCAGAGACTCTTGCACCGCCCCTGCCAATCGACTGTGGAACTCATTAAGTTTATGGCATGAGCATAGCATTCGGCCCAATTTCCACTATTTTGGAATTCGAGTTGAAAACTCTCCAGTCCTACATCAAAACATTCCTAGCGAATAGATTCATCCAGCGAACATCATCGCCGATGGCAGCAGCAATCATAATCATAAAGAAGACCGGCGGACTGCAGTATTGTGTAAACTACAGAGCTTTCAGAAATGCTATTGTGAAAATTTAATACCAATGCCCAATGATCTCGGAGATACTTGAGAGGTTTTGCGGCGCCCAGATTATCATGAAATTGGACATCAGAACTGCCTTTCAACTGACCCAAATCAAAGAGCGCAACGAGTAAAACACCACTTCCCCATTCGGTAATGGTAGTTTGAGTAGCGAGTCATGCCATTCGTGTTGTGGAACACACCAGCGACTATCCAATCCTATGTCGACAACTGCTTATGACTTTTTACTGACAACTTCGCTGCGAGCTACCTAGATGATATACTAATCTACTCAACTAATGAAGAGAAGCAAGAAGAGCAGGTAAGATATGGACTGGAACCACAAAGAGCATTTCGTCTCTACCACATAGCCAATTAGTGCTGTTTCGGGGGCTCGGAGGTGGGCTTTCTCGGAGTTTTCACCAGCCCCAGTGGGAATGTAATGAAATTGGTCCACATATCAACAATTGAGGACTGGCCAACCCCGGAGTCTGTTCAGGATGTACATGAGCTTTTTCCATTGATGAAGTTTTCCAGCAGTTCATCATGAAAAATGCCAACGTAACAACTCCCATCCCAGACCTACCGAAGAAAACAGAGATTTCCAGGATATCTAAACAGGTCAAATGGGAATCAATGCAGAAAGCTGAAGTCACATTCCAGCAGTAACAGACTGCCTTCACCAATGCACCCATCCCGAAGCATTCCAACCAGCTAAGCCAATCATTCTGGAAACTGAGGCCAGCATCTTTCCAATCCCCAGCATTCTGAACTAGTGAAATAGTTTCAGAATACCAACACCGGTCAATTTCTACTATCAAAAGTGATCTGGTGCCAAACAGAACTATGACTCATAGGACCAAAAGTTCTTTGCCATCTTGGAGACTACAAATCAATGGTTTCACTACCTCGAAGAAGCAAATCAGATTGTCCTTACACAATGCAACCATAATAACCTCAATTTTTTCGCAATGACAGAAGTGCCCACTCAGCAACACGCTGAATGGCCAGAGATCCTCTCTGTGTAGGACTTGGTGATCAAACTGCGGTAAGGCCAGCAGAACCCAGCCAATGGACCATCCAGACGATGGAACATTGAGATTGTCTATGAGAATATGATGGCAATGCTCCGGGCCACCATAGCAGCAACCACCATCACCAACTCATATGGCGACCTTTTACTTAATATCCACACAGCACAGGAAAGTGAATTTTTAGCCGCAAAATACGGTCAACCTTGGGTGATGTTTCAAGGATGGATGAGAGTAAATGGAGTTCAATTGATGGAGCTCTAACCTATAAGAGGACAATATATGTGCCTGTGGCGTTCGGCAGTAAAGTGACCAGCCTTTTTGACAACAACCCCGGATCCGGCCACTCCAGAGTGCTCACGACTGGCAAGCTAGGATCACAAGATCTTGAATGACCTGAGATGAAGTCAGAGATATGAATGTATGTTGCCGGCTATGATTTGTGCCACTTAATCCAAGCAGCACATCACTCCAGCAATGAACTTGACATGCCACTGTCACCCACCTTTCATCCCTCGAAGGGACTTACCATGGATACTATTACCAATATACCGGTGTCAGCAGGATCAGAATACACTGCAATTCTGATTAATGTTGACCATTTGCCTAAAATGGTCACTTACTTTCCCTGAAGAAAGGACATTGACTCTCCAGAGATAGCACGAATGTGTTTCAAACATATGATCTTGAAATAGGGTGTACCAGACAACATCACAACCGATTACAGGAAAGAGTTTTACAGTGTATTTTTGTTAAGAGTTTGCTCCCACCTTAGTATAAATCACCATTTCTCATCAGCTTTCCACCCACAGACAGACAGTCAAACTCAGCGGCAAGATCAAACAACTGAGAAGTACCCCTGAGCCATTTGCAATTATGAGCAGGACAACTGGGTTGAATCACTACCACAGGCAGAATTTGCACACACCAACTCTATCCACTATTCCACCCTGATGACACCCTTCTGGGCAAACTACAATTCCCATCCTACAATGCATTTAAAGCCGCCCAAGGACCCCAGATTCAGATTGCAGGGGCAGTCAAACTCCTGGATGGTGGGTGTCGAAGGGACTCACAAAATACTCCAGGAATATATAATTGAGGCTCAGGAGAAACAAACAAACTACGCAAGCAGGAATGTGATGATGTTTGCTGTTGGAGTCAGAGTATGGCTATTGAGTAGAAACTTGAAAACATCTAGGCCTTCAAAGAGGTTTGCTTACAAGTGTACAAAACTGTATATGGTAACTAAGAGTATCAACCAGAAAACTTACAAGCTAGACTTGCTGAGTACAATGCGGAACAACAACATTTTTCATATGTGACTTCTCGATTCTTCCACACCACCAGTCAAATGTCAACCATCTTCACAATCATACACTCATATAATCAAGAAAACAGAGAATTGGGAAGTGGACTGCATACTCCACTCTGGGTGGGACTATCGGAACCTGCATTATGTTATCCAATGGCCCAGTTACAACCCCATAGGCACAAGCTGGGAACTGGTGGAGCACCTACACTACCCCATGAGATCCAGTTGACAAAGTTCACCCAGACCATCCTGATCGGCCACAGCAATGGAGGTACCGAGTTTGTGATTGGAGGTATATAGGATACAGAAGCAGTTTGGATGTTTCACTTGTATGTGTGTTTCATCATTTTCTTCTCTTCTCTTTGGATTGGATCTTGACCTAGTATAGATGGCACCGGCATCGGTTTTACCACGTACCAATTGAGGTTGAGAATCCCCATATGACACATCCCCCACAATGTCATTTTTGAGCTGTATTGATCAGTTATGGCACATATGAGTGTGTTCAATTGCTTACATAGGGTGATTGCTTCATTCTTTGTTTCCCTTTCCTTCTTTTCCCTTAAACTGGCTTTGGCAGCCCAGGGGGTCGGCACCTAAAGAGGGGAAAATGTAAGGGCAACAAATGACCCAAAGAGGGGCAATGGCCAGTGTATATGGGTCGCCACTGTGGCACTTAGATCGGTATCAAATATCTTAGCACTCTATTCATCATATATGCTCACTTGCTTTTGTTTGCAACTGTATTGCCATATTGCAGGACAATTGTCAAGCGTAGGTGTATGTGCCCATACAACATCATCAGGATGAGCAAAAGAAGCATTGTAGCGATGCAATCTATAACAACATGTATGAATGTTCTTTGCTAAGTCGGAGTATAATCGATACTATTCTATTCATGAAGGCCAACATCCACTGACTCATCAAGTGCTGCCTTGATTGTCTGACCATTGAGGGTTGTCTTGTCTGCCATGTACTGTTTTCAAAGTGGCCATTTGAAAGCCAGATTGCTGATTGGAGTAACTCAACGATCAATTAAAAAATCTCATCACTTTGGGCAGGTGCGCAGCTTGTTGCTGGTGCTCATTGACTGGGAAACCTCCCAGACATGCCCTCTCACTGTATTACCTTTCCATTGCTTTCTCAAAGCACCCTTCTGCTGCCACATCCCGATGGCTTCTGTGGCCCATTGGCAGATTCGGAAAGTGTCATTCACAGTCCAGAGGTAAACTACTTCAGTTGGCATTTGGATTGTATTGGCCTCTAAGATGACTAATTTCCGTAACCGGATGGCATCATCTTCCATTTTGGGTTCTAAACATTATTCAACAATCAAGGTGCGGATATCAAATGCTGAGTACTCCAAAGAAGCATTGGGAGTGTTGAATAGATTGCCAAGAGTGAGGTGATGCAGTGGTAGAGGTGAATTGGGTGGGTCGAAGGATCTCGAGATCGTAAATAAGATACACAGGCATGACAAATATATTGGTCAGCTTGCAGGGGTTATCTCGATCAGGCAACACCATCATGACTGCTTTTCAGTAAGGTAACAAGTTGTTTTACATCATCCAAGCACCCTAATTCATTGACTGAATACTTAACTTCATCACAAGGATATCTAAAACCATGACCTACAGTCATATTCCACTCATTTGATCTTGCTCCAGTTCTCATACCCCGTAATGGCATTGCTGGGTCGGTAACTAAGTAGAATGCATAGTTCATGAATGGTACAAACTTCACAAAAAGTGACCACCATTAATCAGGTCAAGTGCATAGGAGAGTGTTTAATGAGTGCAAACAATCGCCATGACTAGTTGAATGCAGATATGGTAAGCTGTTCCAGATTCACCTCATGCTGAAAACAAATAAGTTATTAGACACATTGCAAAGATGTAAAAGAGGATGAGAAATACCGTACAAGAGTGTCAGGAATTCATTTTCATAATACTAAGTCGAGGTTGGGCCTGTTTGGATGACCAGCCTGCCTTGAAATGTCTCGATTGCAATAATCCCATCAAGACACTTCTTCACACTGTGGTGACATATTGTTTTGGTATCAAAAGATTGATATTTGTATCCAGTGTGTTTAGAGCTCAAAGATAAACTCCTACATCGGTACTGACATCACTCACCAACCTCGTTACCACAAAGTCATGATTGTTTCTGTATCACCTCAAACACTGCCAAATGATGGTTTGGCGATCAAGTATGATAGTTTTCAACTTCAATTTGTTAATGAACCACATTACAACCCATTTCGTCAGCTTTCGGACTACAATTCCAGCGACACAGAAGCGGTCAGTGAATATGTGTTTGTTGATTCAAAGCAACCTCTAGGTAAGATACCATCAGCAGGAAACAATTCCATTTGGGCGGAATGGCTCCGTCACAGTGGCCGTGCTCCGTCATAGCGGTCAGACACACCCCGGTGGCGGATTGCTCTGTGCCTGGCATCAATACAACGCGTCATGTTGCATATCGCCCTCTGATTGCTGTTTCACTGTTTTTTCTCAATCTGCCGGTACCCTATTTTAAATGATTACTCTGGCGTTGCGGCTAACTGTTACCATACATCAGAATGGGTTCATTGGGTAAGCTCTTGCATCGGGATTGCAATGGGATGGGTGACGCCGAGAAAATCTCTCCTTGCGTTCCTTCTACCTGGGCAGAAAATTCAATTCTCTCTTTACTGATTATACACATCATTCCAAGTTGGCAGATCTATGTGGCTATTGACAATCCATGGCTCGTTGCGTCCATCACCTGTCTTACTACTAGTAGCTATCTCAGGAATTACATTCGCCCAGCCGACAGTAATTTCCACCCTGAAATCTTGCAAAGCAACGGCTGCCGGTGCTTTTTTCACTTGAACAAATTTGGAGACAGCATCAAAGTTACCAGAGTTTTCAGGTAATATGGTCAGCGCCAGGGCTAACCAGGACTCAACCAAAGCTCTATCATCGTTTAGGAGTTTGATTTTGAATAGTCGTTGCAGTTGCCACGGGAGACACCCATTCAGCGCCCAATAACACCTCCGCGAGCGTTGCTTTACCGACACCTACTTGTTCCGTCGATCCCCTCCTTGCCAGCTTGAGCTTCCCGTACATCGACACATCTGAAATATGCGTCCACCATCGAAACACTCAAGTTCAAAGTTAATACCATGGTAAATACAGAGCTCCATTGCGTGCAGTTGTTGATCCAATATATAGGTCTTGTTATGACTCTTATACTTGATAAACTCCCGTGTGCCGCTATATAATGCCACACGGTGAGTTTCGTCCTGTGTATTGTTGAGATCAGCACCGGGAGGGAGGACTTTACAGCCGGCAGCGCGGGGCTCCCGACGCTCAGTGACGGCTTCGAGATTGAGCTCTGTGTCTTCGAAGCAGAGAATGTGACGCTACAAGGTGATTTCTTGTGGCAGTTAGTTGAGATTGTGATTGGAGGCGTTCCAAATGTCCTTGAGGTTCATTTTATATTCTTGTTCAAATCTCTCAGCAGGATGCTGTTGCAAGGCTCCATGTCGACGAATCGGTTCGACCCAATGAAACATCAAGTGGATCTTCGGAATGTTGAAGTCGGCAGCTAACCATTTGGAAACATCTATCTTGTGAGTGATGCAATCCCGCCAGGCATTCCTTTTGCGCCGCTTCATGGACGGCGTCCAAGCTTCAGCATTTGTTTCCTCGTCAGCTGTTCACTTCTTCACGAGTTCCGTTCTCAGGGCATTGCCTTTGGCATTTGCCTTTTTGCCGGCTCACCCGAGTTAGAAAACTTCTTTAAAGGTGTGAAAACGATGCAAGGCATCCTCCATGTAGTACAATATTGGATCATGGTGAGATTTATATCGAGCATATATATAGAGTTCCAACAATGCCTGTGTGCAGTCAATTGTTTGATTTAATATAGGACTCTGAGCGGGGCTTCCACCTCGTAGAGGCTGAGTTACAACTCCAAGCAGGCACTGGCTCATTTGCTTCATCTTCTTCCCATTGCATTGAGAAACCTCTTCATATGACTTAATTTTTGGTGTGAGGTCGTGGTAAGCAGGCATGGATAACCAAATTGCATTGTAGTTGTCGAGCCGTTTGTGTGTCTTCATGAAGTGAAATATCCACCTCTGGAGGTGGTCAAAAATTCCGATCTGCACTGTATGGAGGAGGTCGAGCATAGCGAGATAGCTCATAATACTGGTAATATGTCGAAAGACGTTGAATCCTCGGTGAACATGGCGCGATGAGATTTCAGCATTGGCTGCCTTGGTTTTGGCATTGCTGAGCATTCTATATAGGATGTAATCCTGCCGGGGGTGTTGCTTGTCAGGACTGACCTAATCTCCAAGTTCATTCTATGGACACTCGCACCAAAAACCGACATGCTGCTCGAGATGTTGTAGGTCGCTATACTCCAGGCAATCTCCAAGCCATACTCCTAAAACCGGTTTGCAATACCTGAAGTTGCCATCGGCACTGAGAACAGAGTAATACCCACTCTGCGCGCCATCATATTTTTAAAGGTGAGGGGCTGGAGTACCCACCGGAATACTTCGTTCAGTACCTCTCGGTTTGTTTGCTGCTACTCATCCAGCCGCTTCTGAGAAATACTGCGGTTTTTGATTGGAATCAGCAGGAGAGCGATTATTATGACGGTGTGCATTGAGGGCATCTGGCTGATCTTCGAACATACATTGCCACTTGTAATATATACAGGCCACTTTTTCTTCTCGCCAGCAAAATTCGAGAGATGTGTTCCATCGGACATGAAGATCAAGCGAACCAGTGTATCCCCCAGGCTGAGCGTTGCCATAACCTCGATTAGCACGTCATCATCCTGGAGTATCACTGCTTACCTGTGTCTCCCACCTCCTGTCCGCAGTGTGCATTTCAGTATAGAGGCGTATTGGTGGCAAATCGCTGTTAAAGCAACGCTGAGGGGGGTATATGAAATGCTCGGCGTGGGCTGGCTGCCGCATCAACCATCTGATGCTTTTGATGATGTCTCGACTCCAGGATTTGATGGGGCATTGGTGATTGACATTCCATCTCATCTCCTCAAGAGTGTGTAGTTCCCACTCCCCATGAGCCTGATTATCTGGCTTGCTAGCCAGGAGCATCTGGACGCCATCAGCGTTTTTGAAGCTTGGGAAATGCAGAGCAGTGTTTTCTTCCTTCAGCACGTTGTCATAGTACATCATCATGCAATTCGTCTTGATCCCACACTCGATATATTTGTACTCTTCACCCCTCACAAATGAGTAGTAGGGATTGATCTGTAGGTTCATCTCAAGGCAATCCTAAGTGTCATATTCCCATGGCTCAGCAATGCAATCGATCAGCGGAGCACCGGCGCTGGGGGATATTTGTGTACACTGCAAAGGAGTTGCAGTTGGTTGAAACTCTGAGTCTGCGATGTTTTCAATGTGTTAGAGCGACGAAAAACGCGTCCAAGTGTTCAACTGAATCTTTGTTAGCATTGAATTCACGACTCTGAGCAGGTTCTGTGCATCTTGGCGTGCTGCGAATAGTTATATTCTTTTGGCGCACAACTTGAAGGTGTTCAGGATGGTGTAATTTGATGTGTTTAAGTCGCCAGCTGTCTGAGGTGGACTTCTTTCGGCATGAAAATTCAGGGCAACAGAAAGGGGTGTTCTCTGGCATTGTCCATGACATGCAAGGAGCGGAGTATACACTGTAGAAAGGTAGGAACATTGGTCCTGGGCCTGAGCTGCCTGGTGTGTAAGCTCACAATACTTTCAGCTGACTTGAGAGATATATTGAGCCTCAACACCATCACAAGGAGGTTCCTTACACGCCAGGAGTTGCAAAAATGCTACATGTGCGATGTCCCATAATACTATGAATACAACAAAACCAATTCAAAACCCGCAAATAAAATAAACCCTGAGCGAACTAAAATCCTCGCAACGCGTGTAATTGTCAATGCCTGAGATAAATAGATTACAACCAAGGAACCTAACAAGACAACAACCCGACCCTAACCTGAACACAACAACAACCGCCTGCTCTGCAACACGAGGACTCGCTCACTCCTCGCCCATGGAGCCATCCAGGCGCACCTCAGGGAGAGAGGCATTGGGGAGAGGATCATCAGGGACAGGGACATAGAGGACACTGTCGCCACCTGCCGATTCACCAAGTAGCTGCTGATCCATATCCACATCCAAGGATTTTCTGGTGACTTCAGCATCTCGCAGAGTTGGCACTGCCGGGCGAGGTTTGTGCGGCCTCACAAGCCCCATATGCCCCTGCCCGCTGGGAGGATGAGTCTCCGGAGTTCGCAGTTGAGGGTGAGGCTCCAGGGTTTGTGCCCGAGGGGCAGGGGCAAGAGGTTGTAACCATGGGGTATGCTTGTGCCTCTCCTTGCCTTGCTGAGGTAGCCCGATTGGCTGATCTTCTACCATGGTATCTACATTGTCAGCCGATGTATTTACCATCTCCCCATGGCCAATAGTCCGAGGTTCTTTGCCATCATCCTCATCCTTATCCTCCTCCTCATCCTCATCCGCCTCCTCCTCCTTGTCTTCCTCCTCATTATCTTCCTCCTCTTTATCTTCCTCCTTTTCATGGTCACTGGTCATTTCCATATCCACATCGCCATCGAAATCATCGCCGTCCAGTGCATCCACATTATCCTCCACATGCATTAGCACATCAGGATCATGTTCTGAGGCATATTTGCTGTCCGACTTGCTAGAGTCGGTATCATCATCTGAGGAAATGGACACAGCGGGCGATACTTCTGGCTTAAAAGATACCCGCTCTAGGTAGCGCTTCGTGTCCGAGTCTGCCTCATACATTTCCTTCTCCAACTGCAAAGCAATGGTACGAGTGATATCATCTCCCCCTGGGGTGTGATTAACAATACATTTCCCTTTACCGTTTCCCTTTCCCTTCCCCTTCCCTTTCGCCTTCCCTTGCCCCTTTCCATCCTTTGTTCCCTTTACTTTCCTGGTTCCTTTCTCACCGCACTGTGCGTCCTCCTCACCCTCACCGTTATCATTGTCATTGCCAACACTAGGGCAGCTCCTTCCACCGCTGGGCACTCCAGGATGCACTCGGTACTGATCTTCAAAATCCTCGTCCATTATCTCATCCCAATTCAGTGGTCTAATGGCTCGGAAGTCGCCTGGCTTGTACTGCCGGCAGCTTGGTGGCTCAATCTTTTCCCTAAGATCATCGCTACCATACCAAGAGAAACGCTCACCAGTGCATTTAACCTTCCCCGCGCTGGGTGTCTGTGGATTGGAGTGATCGGCTTGGTCCCCGAAGGCATGGGGGCTATCCCATCTCCAATAGTTCATTTGGTGGCGGGTTTTGTCAAACATTTGCTCTATATATCAGCAGAAGGCTGCCCACCACTCCCAAAAAGGCAAACTCATGCTCCTGCAGTGCGGCCACATTATCTGGTATTGTAAACAGTAGCGAGTCGTTATGGGATCAAGAAAGATTATATCATAGAAGAGGTCCCAGGCCCTCTCATCCTTGATGCCGCAAACATTGTATATCTGTATGAGTCCACAGATGTGTTCCGAGATGAATCCCTTTATACAGTCCAGATCCAATGACAGGTATCATTTTATAATCAATGTCAGCATTTTTGCCCTAGCAGTTGCCTTCACCTTTCATTTGTGGCTGCCCTTTGGTGCCATCGCTGTAAGTTGAAAACGAATCTACATTCAAGGCATTAGCATTATGATACTGTTGCATGTAGTGGACAGAAGCCCAGATGGAATGTACAAAGTTGTGTTGCTTATTGCATGGGTTTTGGATCAAGAGGCGTTGTTTTGTGCAAGTCACGTGATGTCAAGACAGTTGAGGATGCTGGTGGTGTGTTAAGTACTGGAGGAATAGAGAATGGAGGTGTAGGCAGGAAGAAGGGATACCTATACTCAAGTTCCTGCAATTTCTTGGTTCAACTTGTTTTGTTGGTTAACGAACACAAAACAGCTCAACTTTCATCTTCCACAACCGCCAGGCACCTCATGACTGAGAAGCCTCAAGATGCGATTTAATACTTGCGGTGAGGATAGTTTACAATGTCTGCTGTTGCTTTTGCATCACACACCACTTTTACTGCTCAGACCTCATGCATGTCGCAGCAAACTAAGTAGTTCTCAGGGTGTCCCAACCGTGCAACCCTCCAACATGGCTACTAACGCACCAAGCAGTGGAAAAAGCACACACAACTGATGTCATAGGATAAAGAATACATCATTGTTTGCTTTGCGATGCTTTTAGTGATTCCAAAGGGGGATTTCAACTGGGAAGCTGAAGATATACACAATCAGTAGTTCGAAGTATGGTGCCAAGAACGAGTGCAATGCTATGATAACGACGCCATTATGGCATAAACACCCTTCCAGCGTTGCAAATAGGCCTTCAGACTTTGCTGTAACAGTGAATATCAATGCTGAGTTTAACCTGATGGCAGTTAACCCCATAATGGAATCCTTTCAAGCGATCTCGTCCCCGAGTATTGTCAGGGTTCAGAGTCTAGCGCGGTTTACACTGAGCCTCCCTGTTTAGTCTAAACCCTGCCTGGTCGCTCAAATAGGAGTCTACCTCACCTGGTGTTGCATCTGGATGCATAGGAAATTACTCCTCCATTCTTAACGTTGAACATCTATATCGGACTAGGCGATCCCAAAGCCCTCACCCTGACATCACTCCTGTCATACGAAATGTTCGAAGTCTTGCTAATCATCACAATCAACAAAAGCGTGGGCCTGCAGTGAATTCTCAACTTCCGCCTGCTTAGAGACTGGTTTCCGTACCGGCTGGTGAGAGGGATTCCTCTCAAGGAGGGAGTTCAGTAGCCTCTACAATCCAAGGTCAAAACTCCACCCCCTCATCTTCGCTGAACAATTCTCGGGTTGCAGATATCACTCAATGCATGACTTCCACCCTGTCTGCTACACAGCGACAGTCAAAAAATTCTCCAACTACCACACTGGGTACAAACAGTCGTAGCACACCAGCACCCAGAGGAACGTCACAGACAGACGCAATACGTTGCGTTGTATCCAGCTCTGCTTCCGGCATTGCTATCAATCCCACTCCTCTCAGCGGTCTTGAAAACCTGGCTACCCCCATCCCCAATCCAGAAGCCCGCGAGATCATTACCAATCCACTGCAAACACAATCTACCGAAACGAATCAGAGACAGAGGCAGTGGCAATTGCAACCCAAGGCGGTGTCTACACCTCGATCAATTGTCTCCGGCAGTTGCAGCATCCATCAATTTGTTCAATTAGACATGATGTGTCTTGTGTTTGCAACGGGCAGACTCCTGGAGCTCTACATGTGGAACAGACAGCAGTTTATGAGTCCAAGTGACTTGGAGATGGTAAATTATGCAATGTAATGCATTTCGAAAGCCTTGGCTGAAGCCCCACATTGGCAGATAATAGAGACATACTGGAACACCACTATGCAGCCAAACAACATTTGGTCCATAGCATTTCAGGCCCGCACAATCGAGATCTTGAATGAGGTATGCTGAAGCAACGGCCCACGGTGGATATTACAAACTCAAACCAGTACCAGGTGCAAGTACAAGTCGATAAGATTAAATCCCATTTTATTCAATCAGCAAGGGACAACATAGCAGAGCTTTATAATTTCCACCACTTTGAATCCGACGCAGAGTATTTAGAGTTCATTGATTCCCTTCAGGCAGACAATATGGATCTTTTTCCTGTAGCAGAGCATGTGGAAGGTCGTGTATGCAGCCCAAATCCAACACTCAGAGAGTCGAAAGCTGCTAACAGATGGCCAGCATCCAATATACTTGCTGGCAGAAGCACTCCCACGGTATATCTACATCAAAATTTAATCATCAGGCAAATACCCGCGGTAAGTATGCTGATGGATTTTATAGTTCCATTATTAACGAGAAGGACGGACATTTACTCTCACCACTGATCATGTTTACCTGCACCACATTGCACCATGCTCTCCTGGAGTGACAAAAGATCATAGGTGTTGATCAGAAAGCTTCCAAGTCAAAGCTGAAAGCGGACACACCTGATCGCTCGAACCACTTCAATTACTATAATGATGGTGGTAAGAACGCATCCTGCTGCGCTGCAACAGGTCCCAAGTTCTTAACCTCGCCTGGCATTGCAGACACGTATACATTCCTGATGAATACCTGGGACACACTACCGGAGAGCTACCAACAGATGGTGTATAACAACACTCTTGCTACAGTGAAGCGTCAGATCCAACAGGCGGAGAACCCAACTCCTGCTGTGGCACTCAGCTTGAAAGCAGTGTGTGTTGAAAATGCTATTCTTCTTGACTATTTGACCTCCGAAGTGGCCCTTGAGGAGCCTCAGATTAGACACATTGACCCAAACATCCTGATAGACAACAATTGCATGAATGATGAACTGCATTTCGGGATGCCAGGGGGCAGCGGGAATTACGAAGATGAAGGTGGCAAAAGCGATGAGCGCAATGCCATCCCCACTGCCAGCCGGCGATGAAGGCCTGCAACTGGACTTGAGAGGTTTGACCTCGAAACCAGTGAGGTCGACGGGTATGAGGGCGAGGATGGTGACGATGCAGATGCGGATGAGAAGAAAGGGATGTTGCAAGCTGATGATGAATCAACGCAGAATGTGAAGGACTGAGGGCATAGTTGGTTTGACCTGGGAACCAGTGATGTCGACAGGTATGAGTGCGAGGATGACAACGATGCGGATGCAGATGATGATGACTAAGCATTGCAAGTCGAGGATGGATCAACACAGAATGTGGAGGACTGAGGGCATAGTACTAGAGAGTGTGAAGATTGGACAGTATATTTCAGACATGTAAAATAAAATAATGGCGAAGCAAATGCAATCGCAAGCAGTGTATCCAAAGCGAAGACTGTATTGCAGTAAGTCGCAAATCTCAAAGCTAAACATATATGCGGAGAATGCGGCATGCGGCTGTCGGCCTAAGAAAGGCATAAACATCGCCAGGTGTTGTGTAAACGGCAACAGCATAACTGCAGCCCCTGCAAACAGTATAACACATGTGTGATTCTGAGGGTAAATATACGTCACCACGTTCCGGGCGCCAAGTAAAGGAGGTAGGTATGCAACGCCACCCTTCGCCTGGGCGACGGGAGGTATGTAATTCTCTGACAGAGGGTATGAGGTTCTGTCAGAGCCATCAGAGCCATTCGGAATACCCGGGTGTTTCTGACGGCAACTAGGGTTGTTGCTGATGACTCATTTGTAGTACTCCACACTTGGACAACCATCTAGCTGGCAATCCTGTTAGCGATGAGTGTTTTGGTATCATCAACAATGAAATAGATCTATAGTCACTGTTTTCTTTCCAGGAGGAGTATTGATTAGCACACATGTGCATTACACATGTCTTGAGCGGAGTTACAATGAACAAGCTTTTCAGGTACACTACGATGGCAACCATCAGCAACTTCAGTTCATTACACACTGCATTCAACAGGTTGAACGAAATGTTGCATATGCTGCTCATCAAGTAATGGAAATTGAACATAGTGCGTTACAATCCTTTATCCAATCCATACCACCTTCCTGATAATGATTACACAGGTTTCTTTGGCTGCAATCTTGTTGAATTTATTGAGTTCTTTATGTAACAGCCTGCGCTCAGGGTACATATGTCATATGCTCCAGCAAAGGAATTCAATAAAGCTGAGCAACATATCTACTCAGAGGCAAAATCAAGCAACTGGTAGTGGAAGGAACACATACGGTAGTTGAATTTTGTCATACCTACGATGGTTTGGAACGGTTCAATAGCTACTATGGCCACTTGGTGTTATGATTAACCCTATATTCTATAGTTCTTAACAGACACATCTTGCAAACCATTTAGACGACATGATGGAATGGCCACAATATTTGAATCTTTGAACCATCAACTTGAGGATTAGTTCAAAGTATTCCAATGTTGCAAGCATTCTGGTTACCCTTCTTCCCTTTGATTCAGAATATCATTTCAAACGATCTCAAACAATACCTGCCGTGAAGGTACAACAAATGCAGAATGGGGAGATTTTATTGAAGATGTTCGGTCATATTATTCATTCTCTGGATGGGGTATTCAACAATGGAATCCACATGTTATGTGTGGATGGTTGAATGTAGCAATGCTATCCTGCCAACTGTGCATGGACAGCTGACTACTTTGACGATATTCACTCGCACTTTATCAAGCAGCATCATTTCCACATCCGCGATACACAGAAATCAGTCTGCGGAGAAAGCAATTCATTCCAGTGTCGATTGAGAGACAATCAGCAACACTTCGATAAGATGATATCTCTGACTCAGGGGAATCAGACGAAGAGATGGGAAGCAAGACAATAGCTGGAACATCAAGTGGTTGAAACCTCAGAAGGTATCTTCAGGAATATGAAATGCATCTCCGTAATAACTATTATAATATTGGATAAACCTTATACCATCTATGTCGGTATGCTTAAGCATTAGATGGACTGGGTAATGTTCTTACTTGAATACCATTCCAGCATTGACAAATTCAACCATTTCTGGGTGATGATGTCTCCACCAGCTGGCTTCGCTCAATTCACCAAACCAGAAAGCCAGGTGACGCGATGGAGTGGTCAGGTGAGGAAAACACTTGGCTGGGTGATTGTTAGAGTTTTCGCGGTGATTCTTACAAACCCTTTAGCGAGCCAAACAATTCACTTTATAGAAGCCCTATTTCGTGGCAAGAAGTTCTGTATGTTTGCCTGGTGGGACAGTTCCAGTACCATACTGAAGCCACGATCGATTATATGGGGTATTGTCTGTAGGAGTCTCGTCATCAGAAGCTTGTTTTCCATTGATTCTGCACCACAAAATCAACACAGAAGGTCTCAGAAGCCTCCACAAGGCAGCTTACTTTGGACAAACAGAAGGACCAGGGGAGTGACCCTGCTTGGAACAATCATTCAGCAGATGCCAATCATCATCTGTGCTGATTCAACGCAGATCAAGTCAGATCTTGCACAACATCTTGTTGTCAGATCGGATTTCATCTGTGTAAAAATGCCTCTCCTGAACCGCTTCTCTGGCCATATCCACCAGCTTGAAAACCTCTGAAATTGAAGCTCTGAACTCCCAGAGAGAATGATGATCGATCTGAAACAAATGTACAGACCAGAGCCCTGTCATGATGCTACATCCCCAATTTTAATAATGAAAGCCTGCAAGGTGGTGTTTCAGTATTGTAAGCTGAATGCAAACTCTGCAAAGCAATGTCGCAACAATGAAATGCCTCAAACCAAAGCACCTATCAAGTAGATGATGAATAACCAACAACCAGAAATCACAACCCTTGATGACTTGGCCAAGTGGTGTGCAATGCCAAATGGGAAGCTACAGAACCACATCACTTGGTGTTTCAAAAGATTTGCCAACTTCACAGACTACTGGGATCACAATCAGTATTTCAGTCGTCTCCACAATGCAAAATACAGTTGGTACAACACAGTAACATTTCTGGTGACATCTTTTTCATGTGATGAGCAGGAAGTTGACATAGTTCATTGCACTGGGTCCACAAGGTGGAGAAAGCTTAGGGTACCAAGAAATGATGCAGTGATTCTCTCAATAGGGATAAGCATGGATAGCAACTTTCGGTCAACCGCTGGATGCATTTTCGCATGGTTGTACAGTCTTTTCATTATTGAGCATGCTGAATCAAGTATTAACTGGCTCCTTGTCTTGGTTCAGGTGTTTGCAACAGGGCCGACCCATTAGACTGCTGGTATGGTGACCATTGAAGAGAGATATTAGGATCCAATGCAACCCGTATAGAATGGAAGCCATTGTCATAAGACTGTTTTCGTCATTGAAACCACTTATATCATCCCTATAAGCACGATTCAAGGGGCTGAACATGATCGTCCCCTGTTGCTGCAGCCAGATAGCATATGGTGGTACTTGGGTAATACCTTTGACTTGAATACAGTCAGATTGTTTCACATATAGAGTATTCCATTCAATGTTTACAGTACTCATTGCCACCATTTGTTGAAATCTGATTAGTATTCACTCTTGGTGTCTTATTTGTTATGGGAGTTGTGCAAGCTTGTGTATAATCGATATCTCAAGGGAGTATATAGTTGAGAATATCCCTGAAATCGATGAAACAGCACAAAAATCCATCAAAATAATACCAATCTAGAGGATCAACAAGAAACATGTGCCCTATAGTAACTGAGATGACAAAACTAGATTTTGAAACCTCGTGATAATGCGATTACATCAGTGAATGCTTCGAAGCCTGGTGGGAGCATTCCAACTGATCATTTGGATTACTTGTGCAGAATGTGGAGAACCATCTGTACATGGGGTCAATCTGCGTAAAGCAATTTTGTGTTTTGATAGTGCTACAATATCGACTCCCATCAGCTAGCTCCCCATGAGAGCTGATAGGTAGCTAAAACTCACCTCATTTCATGAGTTGCAAGTTAACTAACCAATGTATCGAGTCTCCGCACCAATTTTAATTCCAAATCAACTGCATTCAGCTTGACTGCCTCCATATTGGCCACCCCAAAGTACTTCTCAAATTTTGCTTGATTGTGACATTTTAGTGCATCACCATGTATACTCAATTTTGGCCTCCACATTTCTGTGATCATAGGTAGCCTTTCCATCTCGAAACTTGCTTGATCATAGTCTTCAGGTATATCTCCCAACTCACTCAATCATGCCCTTTAGGTGCATATCCACACTTTTTTGATAATAACCTTCAAGTCCATCTCCAAACTTGCTTGAAGTTGGCCACCAAATGCATCATTATGTTCACTTGATTCGCAACTTCTGGTGCACCACCAATTGCTCGTACACACCATCTGCAGCAAGTCTGATTATATCCGGTATAGATAGATATCTTTAAAGATACGTAGATATATTGTTATACAGATAAGAATACAGATAGAATACAAGATGTTTAACAATTGTTTAATGACAAGTAGTAATGATGATTTTCTGGCACACCAGCAGCACTTCAAAAGTAGTTGTTGTTTAAGCTATACTGCTTTACTGCAGTTCATGGTGCTTCCAGAATTATTACCTGCATATCCAGGTGATTCCAAACTTGGTGTCTGGCTTCTCAGGTGCACAGTAGCTTGTCATCTACATTCCCAGATGCCCTGAGGCTTGTCACCTGCATTCCCAGATGCTTCTCTAGTTGTCACATAATCCCCACTGTCCTTCCAGAATGGTTACTAGCACCCCAAGATTCACCTGAAGGCCACTGCATTGGTCTAGTCAGTTCTGGAATTTGACTGCTTAAGGATTCTGGGCCAACAATTTGCCAAAACTCCCAGGAGCTCCCAGTAACTGAAGTACATTTCGCTGATGCTACTGTATTTATCATGATCCATATAGTTTCAATCTTAATTAATTTATTCCACTTCAATATCGATACTACCAAGGAAAGCTCTAATCAGTATATCCAACTATATATCTTTAAAAATAACAATGAAATATTTTGGAGTTGTGGAGATCGAACTAGTGCAATTAGAATGTAGCTTGTGTTTTCTATCGACTATACCTGTAAGAAAGATACCAATTCGAACTAATGTAAGTTCTGTCCATGACAGAAGAATTATAGTAACTTTTGGAGTTTCATTACATTTTCAATTTCAATAGACTAGATATATATAACAAAATGAGATATAGAACTATTCAGATAATTTGTGTATAATCTGTAGACTAATAATCATTGTTGGAAAATACAACTGGTGTAATAGTATCTACTGATAATACTAGGAAATGCCAAAATCACCCAGACTTTTAACTGGTAACAATGAATATTATCAGCAATTTTCTCCAAATCTCTATTTAGTCAACTGGATCAACTTTTCTGATATATATCTTTGAAAGCTAGTATTTCTAATAATATCAAAAATACATTTTTCAAATATTCTCTACTTTATCTCCTCTACAATATGGAATGATATGTCTTTTGATATAAATTAAAGTATACAATTGGTAGATAATGTGTATTAATTGTTTTGTGAACTTTTGCATACTATAATCATCTAGTGGTAGATAAATATAGAGTGGAGGTTAGTGTTGAGAGTATGCAACATTGTCTACATCTGTTGTTTTCAGATGTTTATTACAGGGTGCAATGAATCAATGGCTCGGCATACAAATTGGAGTTGATACAGCCTTAAACACCCGCAATTTACCGCTCTGCGATCAAAGCCTTCAACTCCACCACTGCTGTAACTCGGATTCGATATCTATCTATCCTTACCCTTCCTATTTAGCCTCTTGCTTCTGAAATTCGTTAATTCTATAGTTTTACTTGCTACATTTCCACTAGCATCATCTTGTTTCAAAATTGTTCAAAATATCCAAACCCCTTTGATGCAATCTAATCCTCCATCTCCCTCCCAAAATCCATACACCTACAATCCCCTTCATACAATCGTCACTGACACCCAGGGTACTTTCACATTTTGCCTGAAAGGACGCACAGGTCCTGGTGGTCCCTCCCTCCATATGCAGACAACCGAGCAGTTACTATACCAGTGCTGGAGAGAATAAGTCGCATGATGAATGGTCTCTCCAGTTCCAACCCGTTCTCAGGAGATCCGGTCGACTCGGACTATCCCCCCGAAACACATCCTCACTACTTTCCTTCCCCTCCGCAAGGCAACGGCAATAGCAGTAATTCTAATATCTACTTGGACCCGTACGATGCGTCCGCCTCTTCCAATCTTGGGACCTCGCCAACGCGAATGACCACAGGCAAGAGCGGCCGGGTGATTGAGAAGCTTATGGCCGAGAACGACCGATTACGGCGGGAACTGAAGGTTGAGACCACTGCGCGCGAGGAGGAACGGAAAGCCAAGGAAGCTATACGACAGGCACGGGACTCGTTGCAAAGCACAAACCAAAACCTCATCCTCCAAAACAACATTGATAAAAGTTCTCTTGCGCGCAAAGACCGGAAGATTGATGAACTCAAGGCAGACAGGACTTTTGAGAGAGAGCGGAGGCTCGAACTGGACTTCAGGGCAAAGATCCAACTTAAGGAGGGCGATGCCCAGGTGCAGCAACTCAAGAATACCCTGTCAAGAGAGAAAGAGGAACGTAAATTGGCTGTCAACCAATACGATACCGTGCGGGAAGGGTTCAGAAGGTTAGACGACAGCTATCGGCAACGCGTTGAACGGTTGCGCTGTCAACTGGGGGCTGTACAGGCAGAGCGTGAGAGAGATCACCAGTTTTTACTACGGTTGGAGGTGACTGTGGAACAACAACGTCAAGAGTTGGAAAAGCTACGTCTAGCAAAGAATAGAATCTCGGAGAAATGTGAGGAGGTTTTAGATGAAGCGCAGGTAGAGATGAGGAGGATACAGAAAATGGCTCAGAGTCAGGAGCAGATATTAAGGAAAGCTGTGGAGGATGCTCAAACTACCGTGAAGTCGCTACGACATCTGATCGGCGTCGAAAGAGCATTCCGACCAGAGGAATAACTGCTAGAGGCTTATTTCCGGGGGGTTTTTTTATGTTTAATTATATAGGTGGTAAGAGCAGCTTGGCGGAGTGAACCCCATGCATTTCGGTATTTTCTACCATGTTCATTCCTGAGTGTATTCTGCTATGATTCAATACGTTATTGCAACCGTCTGTATTTTTAACATTGTCTCTTCCCAGTTAGGGGAAGCACAAGGATTATGTGTAGGAACTGGCGCATGGGTTTTAGTACCTCATGTAATGACAATACTGGCTGTAGTATATTTGCTACTATATTTTTCGTCTGACACAAGGCGTGGGTAAGATATGCCTTAAATTTTGAGAAGTGGGACTTGTAGTAGGTGCTAAGCCACCTAAGGTGTAGCTAGTCCTATTGTCATAGGTTGTTCGAGTTGAGTTAAACTTCAACTAATTTCAGTATAAGTGTATGGTGCAGTATATTGGTCAAAATATATTATTAACAATTCCAAGCAAGAAATGTATGAAATTAGGCAGGATATGTTCATCAGTTTCCAATGATGCTGGTTTGAAACTTGATATTCTGCTAATAGATCAAGTTGTATATTGACATTGTTATTCTAGATCAACTTTGTGTAAAAAGTAGTGGCATTGGGTGTGGTACACATACTCAATTTACATTTGGTGGTGTTAACACAGTAGTGTATATTTCAAAATTGCAAATAAATTCACAACAGTACAGGGGAAATAAGATTGGACCCTGCAGTCTGATAGATCATTGCAAGAGTTATATGTGTAGAAATATTAATATTATTATGGAAATGTAAAGGATAATGAATATGCAAATCTATATTCATGAAGTTGACAGAGCATTGAATAGCAGTTATCTATCAATTTCATATATATGTGGAAAAGGAATTTGGTTGAAATAGTATGACAGTATATTTAACTTTGTAACTCTGAATTGAGACATGTCTTGACAAATTCAAACCAGTGGTAATTGAAATAGAAATTATTTGTATATTTCAAAAGGTGAAATTCACTTTACTGTTATACAACTTAAAATGTCAGCATACTGGATTCTTTCCTACTTTTGAATAGCTACATAGCTGCTATTGAAGTAGCTACTACTACCAATTAGAAACCTTGACAATAAGAAAATTAAGATGCACTTCGTAATACTGAAGAGGATGATATGTGCAAATTGATATTGTATACCAAGAATTCCAGTTATATATACTACAATTAAATGGCTATGTTGTCAGGTAATGAACAAAGTCTTTAATTGCAAAATATCTGAGCTGTATCTATTGCTTGATAGCTGTATGTATATACATCTCAATATATTCCAAATGATCAGCTTTGAAACTTTCAATCATGTCGAATTTAGCTAGTTGCCTCTGGGTGAAGTTATAAACATACATTACTGACTTCAAATTCAGATTTACAGAAAGTATGTTCAGTTTGAATAAAATTGATACTTAATCAAACCCAAACTATAATAGAGGTGACAAGAAATAACAGCATTTCAGATAACAATCAAAATGTATAAACCTGTCATCATAGTTTTCTTATATTTCCTATGATATTTTTTTTAATCACTCTTTATAAAATGGATTCACTATTTGCCTTATATTTTCAACATTTTGGTCCAGTTTGCAATGTATTTGTATGAAGCTATAGTTGTATGAATCAATAATGTTACTATAATCTAATAATATATACTGTTATTGAATGAAATGTAAAGGTTACATTGATTTGACTGAATAATTATTATGAGATATAATGTAGACTCCAATAGGCCATTCAGTAATATTAGACAACTTTACATTAAAATAGAAATGTACCGCTAGTGTTTATAAGATTTACAGCATAGGATAAAATTACAGAAGAAGAGGATTCTCTTAGTTTTATTTTATTCTACTGATAAATTGCAAAACTAAACTTCAGATCAATGAGAATATAAGATATCGGATTTATATTCAATGTGAATACTTTGGGTAAATTCAAGTATAATAAAAGTACTGTAAAAAGGATTGCAAACATCTAAGAGTAATCCTTATAATACATATGGATATCAATATAGTTGGTCAGTATATCTAAGGTCATGAAATTCCATGTGTAGAATATAGCTAAATGTACTTCAAACTGTTGAATGTACAACAATATATTAGCCATTATGTCATAATTATTATAACCATTCATTGATCAAAATTTATATGTCAGTATATATTGTGAAATTCTACACCTACTAGCAAACAACTTCAATATACTATCTTCAGCATTGTACTCTCTAGAAATGACAGATGAAAGTATATGACTTATTATTAACCTGTCAATATTTCAATATATTTACCCTCGTCAGAATCCCAATTTGTTTGATAAAATCTGATAACACCGGTTTCTACTGTAGCACCCATCCAATCTCAGCAAAATGTAATATAGTTTAAAAGTTCTAACAAAATAACTTGGCAATGCTGAAAATCTACTACAATTCTTCTAGCAGAAACCTGATTCTCCCAGACAGGCTGAGTGCAATGCAAAGTACTTTCAAGTACTATGTGACTTCACTCAGGGTCTACTGAACATTCAAAAGATGTTGAACTGAATACAATAATATCTGCAAGATTGTATAATTCTTTTCCAAATGTGATATATTTAAACCAGTAGTATACTGAAAATATGGAAGTTCTAGCACAATTGGCTCCATTCCTAATTCTATTCCAGTGCAACTTCAATCTTGAATAATGCTGTCTGAAAGTGATTCTTATATTGTCTATATCACATTGTACATTTTGACAAACTGTCCAACTTCAACCACAATATACCTAAGTTCAGACATTTTTGGTAAAATGCAATCCAGTAGGTAATACATTCTGCACAATTATTTAGAAGCCATATGCTATCGACTCTGTTGAATGCAGCATTCTCCAGAACCAAATGAGTTGGTACAACTAGTACCTTGATGGATACAATATATATCATATTAGTCAGTTTGACGACATTGGTACACCTCTCAATACTATCCACTATAAAATTTATTCCTGTATACTTCGTTGGAATCATGCGTGTATGTTGTTGAGAATGTGATAACTATTCTTGATGCTGCTAGTACCTCTTGGAGAAGATCAATATTATATTTCCTGCTGGCAGCCACTTCTGAAATTGGAGGATCTGATTTGGTATTATTTTACAGCAGTCAGGTTTCAGAACAGAAGGAGATCATTGTTGGAAGGACTAATCGAGGTCCTTCTCTCCAGTATACTTGAATGTTACCTGAATGTTGTGGGATTCACACATAATCCATTGGTTTGGACTGGCATATTCTACATTACAGCCAAGTCGCACATGATCAACAGAAGTAAGGCTGCAAAATGGTCGATGGTTGTACAACTGCCCAATCTGAAGGTAATCCAATATACAGGCTACTAGTTCATTCTGACTATATGTACTGAGCGATCCACTAATCTCTTGTCTGCACACCATGTCGAAATGTATCTGGAAAACCAATCCAGAGTTGAACAGTTTCAAATCTTCAGATGAATTGTTGAGTAATGTCAATTTCATGCTTCTGTTCACTCTGCAGCAATGCAGTTCTTTTATATGATATAGCTAGTGTGATACCAGACAGACATCATACTCTTCCTAACAATAGTGGTGGTATAAATGTTGCGCTCCACATGAATTTTGCCATGAATTGGCAGTGGACTGTAGATTGAAACCTATTGCTGATTCAATAGTATTGTTTCAGCCTTGATATGCCAAATATAGCAGTACCCCTTCAGATAGTCAAGACTGGAATACAGGTCAATTTGCTCTAGCATCTGCCAAATGTAACTGACTTTGTTGTGAGATTGATATGCCTCTGCCATATAGCCCTTATAAAGTCATTTAGCAATATTAGGTGTTACATTGTCACCACAATCCATTTGGTGAATTGCCTTTAATAGAAGGCTTACAAGATGTATCTGATGACAGCAGAGATGCATGGCAAGCTGTTCAATGGCATACTATAAATGAGTGGTGTTGATTGCCTTGCACCAAGCCCAAGCTACTAACTACAGTGGTTATAGGGTAAATGTCATCTATTACTACTTTTGCTCGTTTGAGATAGTCTTTTATATTTCTCTTTCCTGATAGTCAGTGACATGGTACATCTCAATATTACCCCTGGTTGAGGCTTCAGACCCAACAGTTGATTAATCAACAATAAAGTACACTTACATTTTTGAAATCATGTATAGAGTACAGGAAACCATGTTCTCTGCAATTGTTTTCATTTGGACAATGTTTTAGGTGAATAAGTTTCTGGGAACAGTCGGCTTAGTCTCAACATTCTGCAATTGTTGCTTATAATATTGAAATAATTTATGAAAAGGATTCCTTTCAACTGGTACCATCTAATTGATTTAATTTTTTGGTTGCTTCAGGTTGTTGATTGTTAATCAATATCTGACTATTTGATTGCTGCTGATTAGGTACTATACTAGTGAATTTGACAGAGGATATATTTTTTTGTACAGACCATTCTAGTTCCAGACTAATGACCTTCACTGTAGCACAATTGTTATCAATCTTTTGTTCTTATGATTGATGAAATTCTGCTGTTAACTGATGTTCTACTTTGGTATTTACAGACTTTGATATTTTCTGATCTGAATAATATCTATCTTGTAGCAAAACCTTGTTAGTGTATTATCCAGTACTTAGATGGTCAGATCAAGGTGATTTTGTTGGAAAACAAGCAGAGAGATGTCATATACTGGCTGTACTGCTCCCATTATGCTTTCATGAGAAGCTGTATTTGTTACTCTTTTGCATTTGTTACTCAATTGATTAAATATTTGAATATAGTGGACTGCAAGTATTCTAATCAATATGTGGATAACATTTTCTGTGCAGAGGCTGCTATTGAATGGATTAAGGAGAATGGAGTAGTTTTGGAGGTGTCGATAGTTGTGTACTGCTGTAAGTGAGAAGTGATCTACAGTCTTAACAATTCTCCCTTTTAGGTAATATAGCAGCCAGTTCAATAAGTTCTACACTAATCTCAGGAGCGCTTGATGCAACTCATCATACTGGCAAAACTGATTGACATTGCAGAATATCTGTTGCTTGAACTGGTTGTGAATTGGGTACACACCCAGATCATGCAGAGTAGCAATATTAGATACCTTCAGCAGCTCTGAATATACATGCTGATCACTTGAGTTAATCAGTAATCAAACAGCTGAATACAATCTCACTGCATCTGTTGCAATTTGACATATTGGGTAAAAGCTATATATGACTGGAACATCTATGAATTGTTCTGGAGAATCCCTGACCAAGACAGCCAACAGTGGGTAACATTGTCAAGTATCAATCAGTGCAACCCCAGGACAAGTTATGTCAAAATTCCTGACAAACAAATACCACAGTGTCTTCAGTGTTATAATATTCTTTGAGAGGATGTATGGCTCCATAAAGTAGCAATAGGATAGGCCCAACACCATAGATGTACTTTTTGCTTGTACAGCGAATATTTTGTTGATATCTTACAAACAGCAAGACACAGTTGCCATAGACGCTACCTACCCCACCATTTCACCAAGTAAGTTGTAGGAGATATATAAGTCAGTGGCACAAATGTCACCCAGGTACGACATTAAGCCAACCAATCCCATGAGGAGGGTAGCGGGGATGAAGGGTAGTGGGGGGGGAGCTCTGCCATCTAGCCGGCTCGCCCGCAGGCAGAGGGGGTTTTCAGGTCCTGTCATAGTGTAATTAGAGTGCATACAGTATGAATAAACAACAACAACATCCTATGAGGGGTTAGAAAGATTTATCTTACTGTAAAAATAAGAGAAGACTGAGTGAGTATGATATATTCGCACAGAATTGCATTCTACATTACACAGGATGTAAGTTAAATGAAACAAGCGATATATGAAACAACATCCAGAGTATTATGTTCAAACATATGGGAATCCATTGCAATGAAACGATCATTACTAAGCCCAAAATTGATTTGGGAGAGGGTCTGTTCTATAGTATCCTTGGATTGGAATAATTTCATTCTGAATATGACCAGACCATGCCTCAGATGTAGATCTATCAATGTTTTCCTTTGCTAGCTAAAGCTGTAGATGTGCTGGATAACCTTAGCAAACTAAACAAGATTCAAAGGATTCCAAAATTGTGAGTATATGCAATATTTGTTGTAAATTTCAGTTTCTTACTGTTCACTTTCTCCCATGCAGTCTCCACTCCAACCACTTCTGTATAATCTTTTGCCTTTGGCGGTTCCAGTGGACATGTCGGATTTGACTTCAGAGAGTCTACAGTTACTGTGATCAGAGAATCATCAGTGGGTTGAACATCAGGTATGTTTTTTGTGAATGGATCATCAGTTGACCCTCTTGTTGATAGCCATGTATGTATATATAGTAAAGTCAAATCATGATGGCTCTGGTCAATCCTAGCCTGAAGGGGATAATATCCCTCATATCAATGGCCTCTGATGCATTGAGTTTGGGTAGTATTGTCAATTGCAATGTCCAGATAGTTTGAATCCATATATTTCATTTTCATTTTCAGAATATCATCTTTTACTGGCAAGTGTTGATTAAACTCTAGAGATGGTCAGTATATGCATCTGAACACAGCTGTAACAGAGACACCTTAACCAAGACAGGGTACCAACTCCGGTATATTGATTGCAGCTACAGTGCTTAGATTTGTACTGAAAACTTTACTATTTAAATTATCTTATAATTACCCCAATTCACATATATAATATTTTACTATGGAATCTTGTCTGCTGGTACATGTAGGGGTTTGTGCCTTTAACACTTTGTTGGTGTTGCTTCCACTGGTGATAGTTTATTGCTAAATTACAACTTGAGGCTTTCTGGTTGGCAAGTGAGCTAACTCTGATTAGCATATCACTTTCACTACCACATTGAACCCTGCCTAGTGTGCAGGTGGTGTAGAAGAAACTCACCATATGAACAGTTTTGTTTATAACCAATGATATGTATATTATATACCAAACCTTAATTATGTTCATCGTTTTCTGAACATTATCTGGGGAGATCAGACGCTTTCTTTAAGTATCACAGCAATATACTTGACCATACTTGTTTATCAGGTTCTGCTGCAATCACCACCATTAGCCATATAATAATCAATATTATTCTGGCATTATAACTTGTACTGTTACTCAAGCATCCAGCAGCATGTTCATCATGCTGGAGCTGACTAACACAATGAATAGTTGAGTTTGATAGCTAGCTGTATACCTACTGAATGATCATTGAGAACTGATAGTACAGAATAAAAGTTGTATGAAGTAACAGTTCCTGACCAGTCAATGAGTGCTGAGGAGAAAACAGAAAATTACACATTGAGCTCAAAAGACTGTAAACACTGTTGCTACACATCTCACAGGCCGCTGATTGAGTGCTATTGGAGGTCATCGATCCATATTGTAAGTAAAATATCTCTTGCCATTTGAACCTTGAGCTTAGATATAGTTCTTATTGGATTGGTGCAGATATTAGATCATATCGTATCTATGGCGTTCATTGTGATAAGGTGTAAGAAGGTGAGCTTCTATTGATGAACTATAGTTACTATTTGAAGCATATGTCACAGAATGGTAGGCTACAAGCAATACAGAATACATTTCCTCTGCCAGATTTCTTAAATCAGAGGTGCAGTGAAACACCACAATCTATGGCAGCATAATGGGATACAAAAAGGCTCTAATCATCTGATGATATCTGCTACCATTGATATACAGAACTATACTTTGATTTAATCGTACTATTCCAATACTTATATATTGGTTTCCACATATTGTATTCACAAAACATGTCAACCAATAGATCTTCGCTACTGATATTGCTTATGATTCAATTGGGTGGATAATTTGGTTGGCAATAATACCCAGACAACAATTTGGGATTATCAGAAAATTGTACACAAAATGCACAGAGCAATAATAGTCCCTTTGGCCAACCCACCAATCAATTTCATCTGCCTCCTGGCCATAGTTACCCTCCGTTACAGAATTCTTTTCGAGGCACCCCACTGCTCTATCACCATTTTTCATCAAATATGACACCCAGTCCACAACCAAGTACCAGTACAAGACAAAGATTTTCAAGTCATGCACCACTATGGCCAGAATTTCAATTATTTGAAGGTGGGTATAGTAGACTTCAAATATACCCCCCTCTACCATACACACAGCAAGATTCAGAATTTCCAACTGCACATTGAATACAAGATGAATCATGTGGAATTAATGTCATCAATGGGCCAATCCCTTCCAGCTCTACATCAACAAGAACTCCTTCTGCTGGACCTAGAAGATCCCCTCTAAGCCTCCAAACAATAGATTACTACCAGCAGTGAAACTGGAAAAAAAGATATTGAATGAAGGGCAGACATAACCCGATTATGTGAACATTTCTTCCATGAATATGATAGAGTAGATAATATTATTAATCTGTCTGACTGGGGGTGGTAGAGGTGGTAAAGCCCCAATCAGGCCAAAGTTAACTCAATTTTCCTTAAAGCAATTTGCCAAAATCATGGGTCAGCTCAACTTCAGTACTAACTATAAGTGGTGGAGAGAATAGGTTGTAGGTTATCTGGGGAAATCCCATCGGGGCATTGTCAGGGGACAGAGCTGCACAATACACCATTATGGTGCACACCGGGTCTGGGAGTTGAAAGTTGAAGATTATTTGGTAATAATCAATAACTGGCTACCATTTCAAAATGTCATTTCTGCAGTATAGATTTGGCAACTCTAGATGTAGATCTTTATGGAGAACTGGGGATGTGAGGTTAGGGTGGGGATAAAGAATTCAAGGTAAAGCAAATAGTGACTGATAACCAATTTGGAAAAAAATGGGTGTAAACAGGTATATCATAACCTCCCAAAATTGCTTATTACTACTTTCATGGCTGTGGTATACTGGGTGTCAATGAATGCGCATAAATCCCACAAACAACTCCAAGACTTATAGTATGATGACAGATACTATGAGAAGCTGAGTGATTTCATCAACGAATAATAATACACAAAAGACCCTAACTGTCTCAGTGAGATATACATGTTCACTTTGGTGCTGGAAAATTTGGTCAAAGAGAATCTGTCATTGTATGCACCCTGGTAAGTGAAGAATAAACCCCTATATGGATAGATTTCATACAATAGTTACTATTCCAATACCTACCAATTGACACTGGAATACAATATGATAGTATTATTGTTAGAAATGAAAGCAGTGGCAGAGAATGAGAATATGGAAGATGTAATTTGACTGGCTGAGGTAACCCCCTCAACTATTGTTCACTGTAGAAATTCCTGTCTGTTGATTACAAAAGAGAAACTCTGAAAGGTTCTAAAGAGAATGACAGAGTGGAGCACAAGACTAGTAGGACGGAGAATGGTTGTAGTAGTATTGTAAGTTTTAATTGAAAGAATACAATTGATTATATGCCATATATATATATTTATTCCAATACTTATTTGTGCATATCCAAATATCCAGATGAATTTCAGAACTGCCAGAGTATGAATGCATCTGTCAAACTTACCTTGGAACCACTCTATAAAATTGTTGTGGAAGAAAACAAATAGCAAAATGGTTCAAGGGAGGAACAGAAGCAAGTGCATGGTAAGGAGGTTCTGGTTCAAAATAACAGTAGTTTTGTATTGAAGAATAGTTTATGATTCTTGCAATTGTGACTATTAATGTGAGTGTCTTGATGAGGCAGTCCAGCTGCGGAATGTGCATCCAATCCACACATTGATTGATGTCTCAATATGTGGCAACGAGTATTCAATTCCAGTCACATGTGGTATCAAGTTCCTGGCTTACCCAGTTTGGGCATTGTGGTTCATTATACGGGGATGTGTTCGGAATTTGAATGTGGCAGGTAGGTAGGTTCTTGTTGTGATAATTGTCAACCAGATCTCTGTCTCAGTGGTAGTGGGTACAATATGTAAATTGCAGACTGGAAAGGATATAATAAGGTTGCAATTTGAGTGTTGTTGGGTAATACGCTTGATGAATAAGTGAATATGGATTGCAATGACAATCCTGGAAATATTTGTAAAGACTGTCATTTAGAAACCTTTCAGCCACAGGGTTCAATTCCCTGCTACCATTTAGTAAGCCAGTGATCTCCTCCTAAGGGGTATCCAGTATTTACTTCTTCATAGGAAATACTCCAGGAGGTCTCAACACATGGAGTTGCGCAGCTGTTGAATATTGACATCAATAAGTAAACATATTGCTCGGAATTGAAACTGGTTAACTTGTTCAACTTGGAATATATTACTATCAGTTATGGCGATGTAAGGTGCAGAATTAATAATTTAACAAACTGATGCAATATCAACTTTGATTTAAATGATATATGGTTACCAAGACAACAATAAACAACCGATGTCCAACCCTGAAACAGTTCTTTGAGTTTTGGGATATTTGAATAGTGTTATTGGTAGTAGACAAGTAGTCAATATTGGTAGGCAAATTGTGAAAAATGCTAAGATTTCATTGATAATTCAAGTTGCAGCCACACAGAATGTTCATTTACTTCTTGAGTGGGATTATCAGTCAATATGCCTGTTATCAGCTGGTTGTTGAAATCCAAAAAGTGCTACTGAGATGGGAATACACTTCACTGCATAACTGTATTCCACTTGGCAGAGCATTACCCACTAGATTAAGACTGATGGCAATGATGGTCAACATGATATGGTGTACTGAATAATACAAATTGGCTAGGGTTGGATGATTAATATTTGGTTAAAAACAAATCTGGTGAATGCGAATCAAGTAGTTTGGATTTCAAATGAGAATTCACACTATGTTAATCAGGAGTTGTTTAAATCACAGCTGGCAACATTGTAGACAACTGTGAAAATAACCACTTTGCAAGGAGTATCAGGAGTATGGTGGGTATATAGGGAGTGACTACAATAAAGTTCATTAGTTTTTGGAGAAACGAAAGATCATAAGACAATGTGGGCAAAGGTACACTGCATGGCATCTTGATAATTGGAAGTATTCTCGGGTGTTCATATTGCCCTGCGATTCAATTGGGCTAGTTGTTGTCTGTCAACCAGCGGAGTATCTAAAACCTGATCAAGTTATCCACTTGATTGTAATTTGGCATTTCCAGCCCATTTTGGCATGGCAACTTACACCCCACTGTCAAATATATAGCAATACTATCATAACTCTAAGATAGTGGCCTGGGAGGATTATATACGTACTTTTTAATTGCTGGAGAGTATTATAGCAACGATTAAGGACTGTACAGGAATAGAGTATCGATAAAAAGGGCAGTTTTTGTTGGGAGGGTTGTCTGAAGATCAGCTCCCCGAAAACTCAAAAATGCCACTCTGCAGCCCTGATGGACAACTTTGCCTATAACACCCTAAAATATGCTTCAAGCTTAGTGCTACGAACTTGCTATGAAGTCCCAGAATCACTACATACAAAGTATTCCATCTGCAATGTATGTGACAGTTGAGGCTCACAGGGGGGATACCAATACCCATTGCACAGCTCTCATAGTGAACAAGACTCAACCGCACTTTGTCAAACATCACAGAGGGAATATCTTGACCCCTCAGCCAGACTTTGAGTCACAGGCAACTTTCAGAACACCTTAAGAAGGGAGACTAGCTGGGATAGTGGCATTGGTAGCAGAAATGCCCAGCTAGATATATCAAATCTCCACCTGAACTTTGCTAAGCATGTTCAAAATGCAAGTATGTATGGTGTGTACATACTGAAAGGCATTGTTTTGTGGAATTCAATTACCTGTAAAGGTGAAATGTGAGTAGTAGTGAATAGACACAGAATGGATTGCTGGTTCAGAGAACAAAATTTGGTGGGGCAGTAAGACTGACAAAGTCCCATTATACATAGTTTGCAATTCACATTGACAGAAGGTTTTATTTGCTACTAAAGAAAACTTCAAAAAATGGACATCCTCAGATGACCATTTTTGGATACCTGGCAAAGAGGATTGGCAGGCTGCCCATATGGGCAAGAAACTTTTACCATCTGGGAGATACCACCAAATGAGCCACTTCTTCTTGATCCCAAGAGATGTCAAAACTTCCTTATCAGTTCACCTTCATCACACCATGTGATATTCTGTTGTTGACATGCTGGGTGGATTCATCATCTGTAGTGATGGCAAAATAAACTGTATTGAGGGGAATTGGTGCATTGTTCACACATGTGGAACTGGTCAACAATGATGGGATAGAAATACAATACATATTTGAAAATTCACCAAATTCATCTGTATTCATAACTATACCCCAGGTTTGCAAGGCGGGCTATATTCCTATAGCAGTAAACCATAGAGTGATCAGACAGATGTTCTGGGTATAGATCTTGTTGCAAGACTTATTCACTTGAGTTGGCTGGCCGGAGTAAAACACAGCTCTGTACACATGGCTATTGAACAATGGTTCTAATGGTTATTAAAACCAACAATGTGATTATCACCAACACCCTGCATGGTCAAAAAAAATAGTCATGCACTACCTAATAGGTCAACTGAAACCGCAACATCAGTAATTTAACCAAGTCTTAATGTTATTCAATGACAATACACCGTGACTGACACAGAATGGAGATATGTTGCAGTCAGTATGAGACCACAGCTGATTCTTCCAGATTTTTGGAACTGTAAAATCGAGTTATGCCACTGTAATGATTTAGCCAAATGAATCATATGAACTGATACAAATAGTCATCAGGTATCCTTTATAAGGTACCACAGAGCTCAAATATGGTGTCTCGCTGTCATTTTGAAGTCAATTAAGTGTTACTGGAGGAATTGTGGTTTTTGGACCTAGTGTTGCTCACAGTGGGAATGCTTTGGCATTTTTGACAATTAGAAAGATATTTCAGCTGATGTCAATTAATCAGCGCTGATTTGAGAAACTGAAGTAAAAAAAGAATTTGAAAATTAGTACCAACAATATTGTAGCCATTCCAGTTGAAAGGTGGAAAGTTGACAGAATGATTATTTGTAGGCATTGATTAATGTATTCAACTTCTGCTGGGTAATATATTGGAAAATGTTACAATATTGTAAATGTGCAGAGCTGGGGGGTATAATTTGGAGTTCTAGGTTCTTCTGCTAATATGAGAATTGGTTATTGTGGCTGTACTATATTTGGTTCTGCGACAGAGTTTGAAGAATTCATCAATGGCAAATTTGGGGTACACTGCAATTCGGAGGCTGGGTATGTAATTCAATATCGAATACAATTTACTTGGCAGAATCAATTACTTTCAGGTACACTAGCAAATTAACCATTTGTCATAACTCTTATTGTGATAGGTGAAGCACTGCATATTCTCTAATCACAATCTGAAACAAAGATACCATAGGTGATATTTAGCCCTTGTATGGGGATATAAAACAGTGCTTGTAAACTGATGGCAAAGATAAAGCATCAGAATTACTATATCTCCTGGTATATGATTGAGGATTGAGCACACCTCAGATTTACAATCCAGCAAGTCAAAATTGGAGATATAGCAAAGGTAGTCATAACTATACAGAAGCATTTGTTGCTTGGTAATTCCTGGCCAATGATTAAAGCTCAGGTATACCCAGATTAGCAAGCTAGTTATGGATGATATTCATTGATTTGTTAAAAGCCAAGTTTGGCAAACTACAATTCTTTCTAGATATAGCATTGAATCCCAGGTATGTGTCAGAGCTGCAAATCAGACAGTGAAGTAGGTGTATTCTGTTGATAGTGTACTATGACATTTTCATGTGCATTTCCCCCAGGATGTTTGCTCTGACTTTGAATGGTTTCTAGTCAGTGGAGGCAGCATATACAACACTGTCATCAATTAAATATTTCACATTTGGGCCGAGGGGGCTCATTCGGATTAGCATCTACCATTATGTGAATCAATTATTGATTTGTTTGTGAAGGCTGCCACCAAGACATGTTGAATGTCCAGCTCCTTAGTCACCATCCATTGGAGGAAGGTAGCCACCTCACAGTACAACTTAACTGCATAACCCATGACAATGAGTATTCTCACTTAACATAATGATTACCATATAGTATTATAGAGCCTATGCTCCAGAATTCCAATGTAGCTCTATTAGTTTAAACTACATCAACAGAGTTGGAACTAGAGAGACAATTACAAATGGCAGTATCTGTTCTGAATCTCTGCAGTTAACTGGCAACTTCTGTTTACAGAATACACTACACATACTGGAAACGTTTTATCTATATGATGCTTTAAATGCAGACTGAGTTCAACTGTGACTAGATTCCATATTTTGGCCGCCAATAATAGTATCGTAAAATTGACTGTGTGGACCAATTTCCTTGAAAAAGGATTGAACAGACAGAATATGAATTGAACTCTCTTCTTGGTCACTCAGGTGGTGACCATATCTCATACCATCCAGATACCTAGAATAGCTGATATTGGTGCTGAATCTTAGCTTGACTCATTAGGTATCAGTCTATATCTACATTCCAAGATTGGAGATAGATCAAGTTGTCATAAATATTCAATTTAAGAAAACACAGCTCTAAAGAGTGCAATTCACTGTCACAGAAAAACACACCTGCAATCCCAGCCATTGTATTGAATTCTGCATATCAATTTATGTCTCCAGATATGTCAATTCCCACAAATGGTATTGAACTATTCCGCCTCCCACTGCAAGATAATAGCTCACAATGAATCAGTATTATCATATATCATTTTTTACCCCAATATTTATTTGATATCAACAAGGTAGGAGTGAGGATAATAAAAAATTTCGGATGCAATATGGTCAGAGATACTCAATATTAGATGCAACATTACAATTGGAGTGCAGATTTATACTGCATTTCGGAATACTGTTGGTACTGAGTCGAGCTTGAATTCAATTCATTTTATCTGTAACATCATTGTATCTTACTGCTCATTCTCTGTATTTTACTACATATTTGTACACCTGAGTACTAGTCTTTCTCAATTGACTGCAATAGTTCAGCGATGGTACTTCACTGACAATAACCAGGTAATGCAGTAAGGTGAAGTAATGCCTAGCATATAATCCTATTGATGGCTAATATTGACACAGAATGTTTAATCAGCTTAGTAAGATCAATGTAGTGTGTCCTTCTAATGGATGTAGTAAATTCAGAGATTTGAATTTCTCAGATATCCATATTAAGCTTAGATTGATTCCATGTTGGTCACCTAATGCCACTCCCATGGTTTTAAATATGCAGACTGTGGCTGATGCTAAATACTGCAACCAGCATACTCAATATGGTCATTATAAATAACTGAACTACACATAATATTACCACCTATGGAGGTATTATATGTAATAGTCACTTATTTTGATTCAGGTTTTCTATACACTATTTCACCGGCCCCAAGAGTTAGCTACTGTTATAAGAATGTGTTTGTCCAGGGTACTTCAGATGTATCTGGATCAGGTGTATCCGGTTCCATGCTAGGTATATTGACTTAAACCATGCTCCAATGCTTGTATTATCTGCAATGTTGAATGGTGTGCTAATATTCTGCATGTGGCATTAGATATCTTTCTAGTGTAGTGCATCTGACATTTCCTAATTTGCAACATTGGACAGCCATTGCCAACATATATTGGAACCCCCTTTTGATTCTATTTCAGTTATGATTCAAGTTTCATTCTCCACAACCCAAAGCCACTTTCTAGCTCTATTTTGTTGTTCCCCTTTTACCGTATAGGCTATATTTACCTTAATTTACTGGACTCTCTATATCATCCCAGTTCTATCTTTACTTTATCAACATGAATGATATAACATACATGGTGAGAAATCACTATTAACAGCAAAATCAATAAGTACAAATTGAGTAAGCACTTACATTCAAGCAGACAGCTAATAATCATTGTCTATCAAATACTTGACTTCCTGTCCTGTCTATAAGCTCAGTGATGCAGATAACTAACATGCATGATTTTGTACGAATCCAGGATAGTGATCAAGATTGTACTCTGCAGAAATGTGATGAGAAAAGCTAAAATGTTGGAGGGTGCACAGTGTCTTCTAATATTGAAGCTGTCAAAATGGTTGGCAAATACTTTGTTCTACTCCCAGGCCAGATATGCTGGGATGCAATATTCAGAACTCCACTGATTTCACTTGAAAAGAATCAGAGCCATGTAGATAAAATCATTGCCTACCTTCTTCTTCAAATTTTTAAAATCCAGCCAAGGTAATAACACTGTCATCGCTTAAATACTCAATGTTAGCAGTAATCATATTACATGAGTCTGATTATGTACCGACTTGGGCACTTCTGCGACACAAGTCTAGTGGTGATATCAATACACTACTAGCTATCGCAAGTAACGATTGCACTGCTGTACTTCTCCAAAAGGCTAACACAGATATAATAAAAATCTTTATATAGACAAACATTTTCTTGATAACATCTTGCCCAACAACATCAGATGTAATGTACTCCATGTTCCACGATATTTGAATAGAACAGAATGAAGGTTTGGATTATCAGTTTACATTAGCATGTGGTCTTATATATGTATCATCTGTGTGTCAATTTCCTGGTGATAAATGTCTTAATATAGACCAACAAACACACGATGCTGTAAATATTGTATGCTGTGTATTGATTCTCACTTGATCTGATCATATTAACTACTCCCCGACATATCCCAAGTTCATGCTGAATATAACCAGTATTCTAGGACCATAGCAAGATGGAGCATGTCCTACAGTTGGTCACAGTAAATGATAGGATATAGGCCCTTTGCAAGTTCCTTGGATGAACGTTAACAACCTTCTGTGTGATGATGCTTATCTCCCAAATGTCATGGAAGATGAGCAGTCATTGTTTATCTGAATGAAACTGCTGGTTTTAATATACCATCAATTTTTCTGCACTTTTAATCACTTGGAGCACTAACCTACAACCTCTTAGTTCTTTCAACTTCTTGCTCCCCAGACATTAGCACAGCAGTCCTCAGCTATCAACTAGGCACTATGTGAATGTTTCACATGAAAGAAGGATACAGTTAAAATTTTCCAAATAGAATATTAAGGTAAATTCTGCTCTTTCCTGGTGATACATTTTATGGTAGATACCACTGCACTCAGTAATCACACAATGGTGGGCCACATTGTACTCCACATTTAGTACTTCTCTATATAGATAGTTGCTTCAAATTTCTGCCCATATATCCTGGTCTTGATTGAATCTCCTAGATCACATTTGGTACTCTAAACCCCCCACATCAGTATTTCTCTGGAAGGACAGGCACTGCACAATTGCTATCTGCACTCTAGTGCTTTGCTTTGTCCACTTCTGTTTATTCTGGTGCAGTACACCCCCCCAATTCAACAACCATCCACAACAGATTTCAGTTCTATTGTCAATATACATAGAAGTGACAATACAGCTGCCTAAATGATTTCAGAATGCATTTTGAATGGGGATGGGGAAGTGCACACCATACCATCATACCAAGATGATGCAAAGATGCAAATGATGCCTTCCTTGGATGAAATCTTACCCTTAACCGCCTGGAGGGCTGGAATGGCTGGGATGGAAGTGAAGGCTGTGATGGATGCAAGTGCTGTGATGGCTGGGATGGCTGTGATGGCTGGGATGGAAGGGAAGGCTGGGATGGATACAAGTGCTGGGATGGCTGCAATGGCTGCAGTGTAGGGTTTTATCAATACATACAGTTCCAGCAACTCAGCGATGCATTCCTAGGACCGATTTTGGATGAGTACACAGAGACATTTGGTAGGAGATTGGGTCAATGTCTGGATGTGGTTGAAGAGGTGTCATGAACAGGTCAACATGCGGCCAGCCAATGGAAGAGATTGATGCAAAGAAGGGCATTTGGCACGCCAATACATAGTTGGCAGGTAATGGACTAAGAATAGTTGCAAAATCTCACCAGATTGAGGATTGCAGGGGGTGCAGCTGTTAGTCCATGGCTGTGGACTGCGGGAGTAATCAGTGACTTCAGACATGAGAGAGTGGTGGCCTTTGGGGCGATGAATCCATGAAGCTTGTGGACTCTTCTGCTGAGATCCCAAGGAGGCATTATTTGGAGCTGTTCAGTGTATTTGATCAACCGAAAACAACCAATAACTATCACTCCTTCGCTCTGTCCAGAAGGGCATGGAATGGTTTCCATGATCTATGCAATAGAGTGTCAAATTGCAGGCTGAGAGTCACTGTGAAGTCGGAAATGAGTCTCCAATTCAACATGCACCTATGCAGAAATGTCTCCCATTTTGAAACTCACATGGACACTAACACATACTCAACTACATAAGTATCTGCCACTCTACCATTGACTATGAGCCGATCTAGTCAAAAGAGAAAAGCCAATCAACACTGCCACTTTGTTGGTCAAGCAGTAGTTTACATTGTCACAAAGAAGTGTCTCCAATTTCAATACGCTGAGCCATAAATTGAGATACAGAAAGATGTATCTGACCCAATATAACTGTCTCCGAGCAGTTCCACATAAAAGGGAAATGATCACCAATACTACCACTTTGTTAGTCGAGCATACACCATCATTACCACAGGGAACTGTATCCATATGCTACTGAGACAGAACAGCACAACATGTGAGTTGAGAGAATATGTCAAGCATCCATTTTCACTCATGTTGGCTTGAGTAGTACCTTTAATATAATTACCATATATTCTCCAATGTGATACATATCATGATATAACAGGACTGTTTGTCACCTTCGGAGGCGATGTTGAATACAAATCAATACAGTTGAAGCAAGCAGCAAAAGTGATGGCAAACCTTAGGGATAGGCCCATGACTGACATCAGCAAAAAGTGATATTTGTTTCTGAAAATGGACCTCACGTACCAATCCTTCTCCACATTGTCCACCAATCATCAGTGCGACTGATTTGCAATCATCCACTGTGATTCGAACAGTTCAATGATGTGATCGCATAGTCGCGACATTTCAAAACGTGTTTAGTCATTGAAGCTAATTTATTTCACTTGTTTGTTTCATGTTGGTTCTCTAGATTTTAATTGTTTTGACGGTTTTTTGAACAGTTCCATTGATTTGAAGAATATTGTTAACTATTTAATCCCTTGAGACATCGATTATACACAAGCTTGCACAACTCCCATTACAAAAATTAAGACACCCAGAGTAAACACTCATCAGATTTCTATATATCACTGCAACGATTAATTCAAGCATGGAGTCAAATAATCTACATGTAAAACAAATTGAAAGCGTCCAAGTCAATCGTGTTGCTCAAGTACCACCATGAGCTATCTGGCTGCGGCGTCAGCAGAGGAAAGTGTACAGCTCCTTGGATCGCACTTAGAGGGACGATATAAGTGGTTCCAACGCCGAAAACAGGCTTACAATGGTCGCTTCCATCATGCAAGGATTTCATCGGACGTTGATGTCTCTCTTTGACAATCACCATACCAGCATTCTGACGTATCGGCCCTGTTGCAAACGTCTGAACCAAGGCAGGAAGCCCTTTAACACAAGATTCAGAATCCTCAACGACGAACAGACACTTCAATCATGCGGGAATGTGTTCCACATTTGACATAAAGTGGCTATCCAGACTCGTCCCGATCCAGAGAACCACCTTATTATTGCTTGGTGGCTTATACTTTCTCCACCTTGTGGACCCAGTGCAATAAACCATTTGAACTGCTTGCTCGTCCCCTTGAAAAGACGTCACGGGAATTGCTACTGCGTTGTCCTGAATGTATTTTGCATCATTGAGAAGACTGCAATGCTGATCGTGATCGACGTAGTCTGTGAAGTCGGCAAATCTCTCGAAACACCAAGCAATATGATTCTGTAGCTCCTCTTTTGGCATTGCACACCATTTGGTCAAGTCATCAAGGGTCTTCATTTCTGGTCATGGGATTTTTCTTATTAGCTTGTTAGGCACTTTGGTTAGAGGCATATCATCGTTGCGACGTTGTTTTGCAGCGTTTGTATTCAGCTCTCAATACTGAAACAACTCCTTTCAGGCTTTCGTCCAGAAAATCTGGATGGCGGCCTCATGACGATTCGATTGACGGTACGCTTGTTAAAGATCCATTATCGCTGTTTCTGGGAGTTCAGAGCTCACATTGAAGAGGTTGCCAAGCTGGCGAATATGGTCAGAGAAGTGGTTCAGGAGATGCATCTTCCCAAAGTGGTAATCCGATTCGTCAACAAGATGTGGTGCAATTTCTGACTCGATCTGCGTTTCATCTTCATCAACCCGACAATGCTTTGCAGCCGGAGAAAGATTGTTCCCTGCGGGGTCACACTCACGTTCCTCCTGTTTGTCCAAAGTAAGCTGCAATTTCAAGGTTTCCGAGACCTGCTTTGTAGATTTACTGGCGTGGAATCAACTGAAAACATCCTTGTGACAATGACACTCCTCAAGATAAGTCTCCATGTACTGGATCATGGCCTCAGTATGGTACCAGTACTGTGCCATAAGGTGAAAATAAACTAAGTTCTTGACGCACAGCAGGGGTTCTGTGAAGGGAATCTTATGCCTCGCCGAAGGGTTTAAAAGAGTCGCCGTGAAAACTGGAACAATCACACTCCCCAGTGCTTTCATCTCCTAACAACTCTATTGCATCACCTGGCTATTTGGCTTGTTGAATTGAGTGAAGCAAGAATATGGGGACATTATCGCCCAGAGCTGGTTGAATTTGTTGATCCTCGAATGGTGTTCGAGGAGGTGCATTACCCAGTCCGTCAGATGCTTAAGCATAACGAGATAGACGGTGTAAAAAATATTGGGTACGATAATAGTCCTTCTGAGGTTCCAACCGCTCGACTTTCCACATATGTTTTTGCTTCCGCTCTATCCGTCTCATCTCCGTGAGTCGCGAGTATCATCTTTTGGATGTATAGCCGACACTCTCTCAATTGGCACAACAATGAATTCGCATCTCAACAGGACGATTTCAGTGCTTCGCACACAGGGCAATGGAGCTGTGTGACTGAATGCAATTCAATGTTTTCAAAGTACTCAGCCGTCCAGGTACAGATGACAGGATAACATTGCCACATCCAACCGTCCGCACATAGAATAAGCTTTCCAGTATTGCAAAGCACATCGAGAGGACGAAAAAGATGCTCGAAGACCTTCCTTAAAACCTCTCGATTGTGGATATGCTGTTCCTTCACTGCAGTTGTTTTTCCATGTTCTTTGAACTCATATTTTGGAGGAATGGGAAGAAGGGCAACAAGAATGCTTGGAAGATTCCAAGGCTTTGATCTAATCGTCAAGTTAAGGTTTCCGAGACTCAAATATACTGGCCATTCCTTCTTGTCCCTTGAAGAGTTTGTAAGATGTGTCCAGTCTGAACTGCCAAATAAAGGGACAATTGTAGCTCCAAGCGGCTGCTGTAGCTAATGAAGCGGTCAACATCATAGTAGCTATGACGAAATTTAACCAATGTACCTGTTCATTCCACCACCAGTCGCTTGATTTCACCTCTGAGTAGATACATTGTTCAGCATCATTGAATTCCTTTGCAGCAGCATAGAACATATGTTTCCTGAACGCAGGCTGTTGCATGAGGAACTGAATGCATTCAACAGAATTGCGGTACAAGAAATGTGTGTAATCATTGTCGCGATGGTTGTTTGGATCGGCCAAACGATTGTAACACACTGTGCCAGATATCCAAGAGTCGATGCCCATCGCGTAACACATTTCATTCAACCATTTGAATAAAGTGTGTGGTGAAGTGAAGTTGCTGATAGTTGCCATCGTCGGGTTCCTGAAAAGCTCATTGATAGCAGCTCTGCTCAAGTTGTGCTTGATGCACCAGTGCACTAATCAATGCTGCTCCTTGCAAGAAAACAGTGACCGTAGATCAATTTCATCGTTGACGATATCGAAAAACCCGTTAGTAGTAGGCTTGCCGGCTAGACAGTTGTCCAAGTGTGGAGTACAATAAATACGTGTCCAAACTTGAGGTTGCTCTGGATCGATACACACATCCTAGCTGCCGACTGCAGTATTGTTGGAATCATCGTCAGAATGGCGAAGAAAAGGGTCACGATGCGATTCATGAACAAATGGAAGTAGAATACTATCGTGCTCGCTCAGAAACCATCATCTGCCGGTTGTTCGGCTCATACGTACAGTATCCTTTCTTTGTGATCGCGAAGGAGGTGAGTGATGTAAGGGCTGATGTAGGAGTACGTCTTCAAGTAGTCAAGACACTGTTGACGAAGATTCATGTTTCGTTAGCAAAATGAAATGTCGCAACAAAGTTAAGAAGCGTCTGAACCATCTTTCAGCTACACTTACCATTACAAGCCAGCTGTCGTCGGAAAAGCTGCACCTCGATTTACTTTTTCAAGAATGGGGTCCTACCACTCTCATAGGATTTCTCTCATCCTCCTTCACAGATTTGCAAAATGTTTAATCGCTCTCTCAATTTCAACATCCCTTGGATCTTGAAAAGCATACCGCATCTGCATTCAGCTTGTCAAGGCGATTGTTTTGCACCCTCACAAGACCCTCCTATGCCGATTGCCTGAGTTAGGGTTATCACTTTATGTTACGTTCATACCTGACATGAACCATGCATTCTCTTTAAATACCGACCCAGTGACATCATCGCAGGGTATCAGAACTAGAGCAAGGATGAACATGTGAGATATGACTGCAGAGCAAGCTTTTAGTTGTCTTTCTGATGAACTTTAGCGTTCAGTCGACGAATCATGGCACTTAGATGATGCTAAGCAAATTGCCTCCTAGCTGAATTGCAGCCAAGATGATGACACTGGATCAAGAAAACCCTCCAAGCCGATATATATAATCACCTTGCCTGCCCACCTTACTTACAATCTCCAGAACCTTCGACACACCCTCCTCACCTCTGGTATCGCATCGCATCACCCTTGACAATAAATTCAACACTCCAGATGCTTGTTCAGAGTAACAAGCATTCAATCTCCAGCACTCAATCATTGACTACCGTTGAGAACCTGAAATGTAATGTGATGCCTTCTGGTTGCCCAAATCAGTCATCGCAGATGCTAATACAGTCCAGATGCCAAGTCTACAAGTCCGGGTCTGGGCCGATAATGCCGGTGTTGGAGTCAGCCCCGGGCAATGGGATCTCCTAATCGATCATGGCGGTACTTGAATCAGTCATCTGGAGTCTTACAGGCCGCTGTGGAAATGGTACATGGCAGACAAGACTAACCTCAATGGTCAGAAACTCAACGCAGCATTGGACGAGTTCGCGGAAATTGGCCTTCACGGAAAGAAGAATCAGCTCGATGAAACCCATACGAAGAAGAGGAAACTGGTTCATGTTAGTATGTATTTCATTGTCCTGATCCTTCTTTTGCTCTTCCTGACGATGTGTAGATCCAGAAGATAACGTGGAAGAATCGCCAAGTCACATGTCTTCACCGATAAAGGTACGTTGCGATGCCTCGACCGATTTCGTTGTCAAGCCATTTAGCTTTACCATCACCTATGTGGATCCTGACATTGCTGGGAAGAGGGTGAGTGAAAACAATACTCGGCCATTCTCATGGCACTGGCCAGGGGATGATGAATCGATACTTCCGAGAGTTACATCAATCATCAGTACGACCATTTTGTCAATCATGAATGCTGCAATCGCCGGTCTGCCAGACCCCAGCCGGAGACTCCGAGAGCTTTTGAACTGCTTGGAGGAGCCTAAGGGAGATGGTGGTATGTACTCCCGTAATGTTACCCCAATCTTGGATAACAATAATGCTGCCTGATGGGTAAAGGCAGCGATGAAATTCAGTAACGTAACGCTTTTTGGGGTCGTTTATCGTAGCCAACAAACTGACGGCACAGCTGGTGCCCACACGCCAATGCGTGGTTACCGCAGCTACCTTCCTCTGGATGACATCCCGCCACCTCCAGCCAAGGATATGATCGACGATATTGGGGAGGAATTGGATGATGATGCTGAGATGTGGTGCCCAAATCCAAGACTCTTTCCGACAACGAAAACAGGCTTTCAAAAGTTAGAACGGAAGCTTCAAAATGTGATTGTCAGACAGCAGCGATACTTTGAAGTCATCCGAAACCATACTCTTGGTTACTTTGCCGATTACAAGAAAGGAGTTGTTGCTGATAAGTATATGGCTTGGGTACGTGAGCATGTTCACATTGTGAATCCTTCTGCTGCAGGAACGTCTGCCAATTTGAAGTGTACAAGCTGCCGCCCAGCTGCAAATTCGTCGTTGTGAGGATGGAATGCACTGGCTGCACGGTTGTTCAAGGAGTTGCATTCTGGGTGGGTATTTTCCTGACACTTTGGAGGGTGGACGGATGGGTGATAATTTGGAGTTTTTTGGTGAGGTTTTGGGTCTCTTTTTGGTGTTTTGTTTATTTTAGTATTAGATCATTCATATTCATGCATGAAGGGCTGTGTTGAGAGTTGACGATGTTGGAATTAATCGTTGAGACGTTTATTTTTGGGAAAGGAATAGTCGTAGCGATAGAACTCCGTGAATGACTATTATGTAATTGGCAGTTCGGTATCTTTACCCAGCTGAAGTTAGTCGGAATAATTAGTGAAACGCGTATGCATTTTAGCTCGTTGTGATAACAATTTTCCTCAAAGGAAGGCAATCAACCACCCTGCGGCAAGCTGGTCACCTGCCATTCTTAGTTCTGAGTTTCCATCCATGCAAGGAGTTGGAAGTGTGGGTGCCAGGACAAGCCAAGATCCTTGAATTGTCGACAGGATGAAAAGATGCATCACAACGATGCTTTTAATCATATCAATGCTTCCTTTTCTTTAAACAACGCTTTAAATCATTTACTCTAGATTCATTCACATTTCCTTTAGTCACTCCTTTAATTTTTCGTACTTAACACTGGCCACCTTTTTGAATCGTGACAAAATGGTGCCACCCTTCTCCCCCTCCTATTGCTTCGAGTAGCAGGTGAAGCAGACGATCTATCCATGATGAGGATCTCGATGACGATCACAGCACGATACCCAGCAATTTCAATGATCATCGAGATGACAATTCAGAATCAGACGATGAGCCTCTTTGGAGTCCATCCAGGAAAGCAATGGGCAAGCGGCCATCAAAAGATTCCTTCATGTCAACACTTTGGAAACGAGTTGCGGCAACTCAATTAACTCCTCGGTTGATGAACCTGTATATACAGACCTCCAGGAGGTCTAGATTGTCTCAGAGGAGGAGGATCAACATGAGCCTGCGCCACTGGTATCCAAGAAGGTATCTGATTAAGCATTTGAATAGTTGAATGCGCCCACTATGGCATATATTTACTAGAGGAAGGATTCAAACTAAGCCAGTGAGCAATTGGTTACATGGAAAGCTGGATATCTGTGGCGATATGAGCCCTGTGTTGACGACATGACAGGCCTCATCATCGGTGCAGAATACAACTCCGAGACAACTCTTTCAGGCGTTCCAGCGATGGTCATGGCACATGTGAAGCCTATAGCTATCAATTATGCGATGTTTGTGAATCCCTTTGCCACGAATGCGGTGATGACTGCCCCAATTCATAGTTGGTGGCATGAGGAAATCGCCAGGATTGATCCAGCCCAGAGAAACTCAGACCCTCCAGCTGCCTACATTTCAGTGGTAATTGAATTATCTCAATGATTGTTTTCATCCCTGACATTGTGCATCAGGCTCTCGCAAAGATTACTTGCTCCCATGTAGCAATGGTATACCGCTGCAAGTCTTCAATCAACTCTATTTACGGATTTCGAACACAGTCACCTACAGAGATCCAGAAAATGGTAGCCTGGCTATTGGCCAAGGATAGGTTTACATGCCCCACGAAAGGTTGTGAGGTAAGTTCAAAGTTCCCTTCTTGTTTAATCCTTGTCTTGACAATCAATTTAGGAGTTCAAGTTTCAATTTGCAGGGACTGATATTGTGAATCATATTCATCGGACATACATCTATGGCATACGAAGAATGGGAAAGAAAGATTGATCATTGATTGATAAAATCAACCCCACATTCATTGCCCTCACTGCAGTGGCCATCCACCATTGTCTGTCGGCCTGGAAAACAGGCGAGTTCAGGGTCCCGCCAGAGTTTGGTCAAGGAGGTGGTGCACATCGTACGCGTAATACAAGCAATGTTAATCACGCAGTGAAGGATGCATGCACAGATGTATTTCGTCGTCTCGACGCGGATTTTTGTTCTTACTTGCCAGAGGTTCAAGCCAAAATGATAGACAATATCCGCAGCATGATCCGCTGAAGAATCCACTCTACTGGTACGGACCCAGCGATGGCACCACATTATAAGGATCAGGGCAGCTTTGATGAGAACTTTCTTAATTACGTCACGGAGGAGCTGATAGAGCAGCCGGGCGATTCTTTTAATCGTCTCAGCCGCTTTGTTGCTGCTACTGAAGCCAGTACGCGATTCTCAGCTGTTCTGACTATGGGTGGGTCTGCCATCGCCAGCAGCAGCCAGCCAGTCCCCTGCAGCAACAGTGACTGCAACAGCAACGACATCACCAACATGACCAGGATTGGGATCACAGGATTAGCCGATGGAAGTACGATTGTAGAGGGTGTGATGTCGTTTGGAGGTTAGGAATGGTGTCAGTAATCGGATTTAGAATATCCTCTGTGAGCTATTTTATTCCAGGTTTCGTCGATATATCATAATTGTAGTAAATGTAGTAGAACTGATGGTTTACTGAAGTCTGATCTCAAATGCGTGAAATCATAATCGCGATGATTCATAACCCTCATATGACAGTTCATCTGCAAGGTACTAATGATCTTGAATCAACAAATTAAATATCGTAAACTACTTCTGCATGGTATCTATCATTGGTCAAATTAAGCCATGAGGGTCTTTAAAATCAAGAACTACATGCTTCATTAAACGTATGGAGCAAGTACTATCATTATCACGAGGACTAATTGAATTGGGCAACGTCGGAGTATACCAAGAGATGATTTGTGATATTGGCAAAGGAAGGGTGAACTGTGCGTCAAGTGCTCGTTGTCACATTCGCACCAGTGGGTACACTGGTCATGACACTTGAAACCAGCATCGCGACGACTCATTGAACACTTAGGAACAGTAAAGCAATGCCATATTTCAGTGAAACCTCGATTTCATTTTGTTTGAGTTTGTGAGTACAATAAACTAAATAAATTTAATGAAGGAGATTTAGTTTTTGCTGAGGGATGCCCCCACTGGCAAGAGCATGAGAATGATTGATTCAGAGGAGCTAAAAACATGGTATAGTTTGCCTTCAATCTTCTGTCATCTGTCTGTTTTCTGTTAGTTGCCCTACTGCTTAGTGTGTATTGAACGTGACAACTCCCTAGAGGTGCATTGGACTGAGTCTTTGTGGAGTATATCATAATGTGACTTGTGTTTCCACCCTTAGCTACTATATTGGTTACATGTCATTGAAAACGTAGTCTCAATCATTCGATCATCTCGTCTGGTTCATTCCAATAATTCGGTGCAAAACAAACTGGTGGAAAATGAATTCAGATACTTGAATTTACCTAAAATATACGTTTCTCTGTATAATGGATTATGCTATATGTGCACAAGAGCTTTTTAACCTGGATATGCAGTCCAGTCTTGGAACCAAAATCCAATCAGTAACTACCCACAATGATGTACTATATTCTATCAGTCATTTAACCTCAAATTGTAGAATGCTTGAACTTGACCTACACATTGCTTGGTATCGGAGAGATGGTAGCAGTATAGACTGTAATGTAGTTTGGATAAAACCTTACAGCTTCTGTTATCTGGAGATCAATAATAAGTAATTGACAATCTAGTATCCAATGTACAGTGGGAATGTCAAGCGGAGTATTTGATGCAGTATACAGATTGTTGGAAGTATTAATTCCAAGTTGCTCAGCCACCTGGTATAGGATACTCTTCTATATAACAGAATGTAATATAAATTCTTTGTTAATACAATGGTGATAATAATCTTCATGGTGACTGAAAATGTAGCTCTATAGTACTGTGAAATATTGTGGTAATGACAAGTCATAAGTAGTTGAAGCACAAGTCACATGTGGTTGAAGCATCAAAGGTGGTGTTTGAACTGGCTTTTACAAAATGTTTATAGTATACTTTGGTCATTGAGTGCTAGTAGTACCTTTGCTCTGGTTGATTTTGAAGAAGTTGGGAGATAATGTAGAATGGTGGTATTAGAATTGCTCTATTTCTTTGGTTGTGTTCTATTTGTCATTCTTCAGATCTTGGTTCATTAAATCTCAATATGTGGCAAGATTTTTTGCAGTATGTTCACATTGTATTGCACCATTACCATTCACTTGGTGGCCTGATTTGTATTATCATATTCAACAATTTTGATATCTGGTTTAGTGTGTTCATTTAGCTATTAGGTTTACAGACATTGCAAGTAGTAGATATTGTGTACTTATTTGTTTCAAACCTGTGACAAAATCAAAACCGCTAATCAACATTAATTGTTCACTCTCCTAATCTCTTTTCTCTGTCAATAAATGCTACTTGATTTGTCATTAAGTTTCAATTTTGAATTTGGCTAGCTGTGGATACCATTCGGAACTAAACAGTCTGATAGTTACTAGAGAAGTCAAGTAGAGATGTATTGATAGAATATGATTTGTCAGAGCAATTAAACAAACTAGAAACATTTGTATATCTCATTCTACCTAAATAGATGGAGTTTCAATTTTGGAAGTTGGTTGAAATATATCTCAGAAAGTTACATTTATACAAAGTTTCAATAAGTAAATATAAATCCAGACCAGTTGGTTGGTAATTCAGAATACAGAACTGGCACAAAGCAGATATGATTCAAGTGGAATTAATAACTCTTAAAAGCTGACCTTACCCATATTCCGCCAAATGCACAATACGAAAAATTGATATCTGAACTCTTTACTACAACTGGAATTAGATGAACGGTAAACTGCAGATTATAAGATTAGATGTTCACTTGTTTAATCTGTATTGAAAGTAATTCCATCACACCATAGTCGGCAGGATCGGACAGCTGGCTGCTGATATTTGAGAATATAGGGCATAATGTACCAAAATTGGGTAATTAATATAACGTATGTTGTGGTGGGAAAATACATTTCTCACAACCACCCCCACTCAGCTTGGCAGATGACTGAGCGATGGCGGGTGTGCGGAGATACTGCGATAACAGAGATGAGCTGGGTGATGAGGGCGCACAGAGATGCAGGTGTGATGGAGATGGGCTGTACAATGGGGAGTTTATATTCAGGAGACCCCGGGGTAGATAGATCTCATCCTTATCATCAGATTATTCAACCAATTACACACTCTATCTCTCCCAATGTTTGATCTCCCTTGCTCTGTCTGAGATTCGGTGGATCCACACAATTGCGTTGATTCTCATACCTGGGTAGTATCAGATGTTTTCAGACTCTTTCTACGCTCCTCGAGCAAGTACCGCATCATCTCATGACTTCCCTTTGGATGCCGAGATACGTGTGGTGGAGTATTGATGATTGGCTGTCTGTCATCTAGCTCCACTGGATCACCACAAATGGAGTCCAACGGAGAATTCTAGTTCAGAAAGCTGAGTACTAAGTGTTGGGAAAAACCCCTACTACCTAATATGGGTAAATATGGAGAGAAGCAACTAATGAAAGATACCTACACTGTGTGCTGAGCGCAATGTTGAAGGATATAATAACATTCCCAGGGACAATACTCACAATGTAGGATTGGACCTCCAGATGCCATATGCTGGGTACACCAACATCAATAACTACTCAGGTACCAACCAAATACGGGGACAAATACCACGAACTCACGCTGGACTAATAGCACTGACCTATTACCTGGACGAAACCCTAGGAACTGGTGCGGAACTAACAGTGGACAACAGGCAATGACGTAAAACTGAGTCAAATCCCGAGGAAATGGTGCTGAACTCACGCGAGATGAAATACTCCGACCTAATCCCGAGATGAACACCTCTGGAATGGAGCCTAACTAAGACAGGACGAAAGGCCCTGACCTCATACCAGCATAACACGCACCACCCTATCACCAGGACAACAGACACCGACATATTACTGGGACAAAAGGCACTGACCTTATACCAGAACAACAGGCACTGACCTAATACCAAGGCAACAGACACTGACTCAACACCAGGACAACAGGCACCCACCTACAACCAGGATGAACGCCACCAACCACATACCAGGATGACAGGCACCGAGCTCAAACATGGGACCAAAAGCGACGACTGCAAATTAGGACGACAGGCACCGACCTAGAAGATGTGATGGTAGCCGCTTACCTTATACCTGTTCGACCGGCACCAACCTAACACCAAGATCACAGGCACCAACCTAACTCCAAGACGACAGGCGCAGATCTAATGCCAGGACGACAGGCACTAAACTTATACCAGGAGAAGAAAACCCAAGTGAAGAAGAACGCCAACCCCTTACAAAGAAAGATGCTGATCGAACAGAATACTACGAAAAGGAATCAATGATGCCGGTAATGTTGGGACAAGTGCTAATGAGGATACTACTAGTCATATGGGGAAGACGCAGGGAATAGAACACAATAGATAACTTGGCAGGATGCTAAGAGAGAAGACTGTAAGAGGTGCTGAAGCTGGACTAAGAAATGAATGAAACAAAGAGCTCACTTTAAAAAGAGCGCCAATTGATCTAACCCCCCTTCCAAAACCTTACAAACTAGCAATTGACCCTAGATTACCAATTGCTGCCAATTCACAATCTAATCCACCATCCCATCTTCAAACCGCTACAAACTGTACCAAGCTGTCAACCAAACTCTCTCGATCTACTTCCGCCACCGGTTCTAGTGGCTGTACCACTTCCTCTTGTGCTGGACACGTAAGCCATGCTGAATCCGACACCAGTGGCAGATCTTCCACCAATGCCTCGCCCAATCATGTACACATTCAAAAGTAATTTATCCAGTCCTTGGTCCTTGCCATTGCGACGGAAAGTAATCAAATCCCACTCCTAGGCACTATGGGAGCACCAGTGTACAGAGGTGCAGAAGTTTCCAAGTTCATCAATATATACAAAAGCATCTCATCCAGCACTGGGACCAACCCAGCAGCCCAAGATGTCACCCCAATCTTCGTGTACTACTGCTCGGAAATAATCCTTGAAACGATTAACATGATGTATCATCAGCTGAGAAAGGACTGGTTGCGGTTGAAAGAGGAACTGAAGGATGCCTTCCGCCACACTGATAGCCGGGTCTATATGTACACGAGATAATACACCAAGTGACTATGGAAGGAGCAGTTGGAATGTGGGAACATTGGCCTGAAAGCGTTTATCCTAGCCTATGATAATATCAGCCGCGCTATGATCAACAATAGTTCGATGGCCATGAACTCACAAGTGGAAATGATGCTCGGAACCCTACCAATAGATTTGGGAGCAAATGTGGTAATGAAACTCGAACTAGACCACAGAGACCGCTCGATATTCCGCTACAACGAACTCTGAAACCAGCTCCTTGACTAATGACCGACTGGCAATACGCTCGGCCTCTTGTATTCGGAAGGAGCACTTACTGCACTGGGAGTCCCTCCTTACACATGCCCAGCTGGAGGTCAGCACCCACAACTACCAGTAGTGGTAAACCTTCCGGCAATCCCTACCGAAGAGACCCCGGCACCAGTGCAAGTCACTGAGGAAATTGCCATCATAAAAGCTGAAAATGCAATCAACATGAAAATAGACAATATGATGAACGCCTTTGGGGCATGGACCCTCCAGCTCAGCAAAGCAAATGAGCGCAGATATGGAGGCTACCAGACTGCCAGGGAATACACCATCCAAGCTAACCATCCTTTCACACATGTACCAATGAACTTCCCAGCTCCAAATGCACCCATAGGACTCGTTTACTACCGACTGGGATCCAATTCCCAGTAGTATCCACCGCAAGGATTAGGACCCAGTATCAATTGTGAAGAGCAAAGACACATCCGCCTGTTCGGTCCAGGTGTCTGCACTGACCAGGAGACAGGGATAGTCCACCTCATTGAACGTAGAAGACTAACCTTAGGACCAACAGGAGGAAATGGAGGTGAGCAATCTGGATATTGATTGGAGAGAAGGTTTTTGTCTATGTGGGAGTATGCTCAGGAAGTAGCTCAACAAGGGCAGCATAGACAGGGAGTAGCCACTACAGCTGCACCACAGCCGCCCCAGCCGCGGCACATTGTATGATCGCAGCTGTTCCAATGGGCCAGTGCCCAGGTGACTGCCTTGCACTCCGGGATTGCCCGACAGCTGTCCGATATGGATGGGTACAACATAGGCCGGTCTTCAGGAAAGGCAGGTGAGGACGGTGGTAACGGAGATGGTATTGTGAAATGGAGTGATGAGGATGAAGAGCATGAACAGAGGCAAGGTGACAGCATTGCAGAGAAAGAGAAGGAAAGTGAAATGATGGAGGAGAGCGAAGCACGTATAGATGAGGAAGAGAGAGAAAAATGGTCTGCTGTTGTCCACACCCAGGCAGGATATGCCTTTGTGGTCATGAGATGGAAAAGGACGGAAGAAGTAACCAGGGGTGATATCAATAAGGCACGTGTGGAGGAAGAGGTTGTAGAGGCTTCAATGAGTACTGGTAACCAGGAACACGGAACTGTCAGGAAAGTGGTACCATTCAGCAAGCAACCAGCCAGGGAGAACCCCATCACAAACACGACTTGGAACACTCCAAAGGCTCCAAAAGTGCCATGAGAGCAAGGATTGTCCCTCGATACTGAAACCTACAAAGTCCTTGGAAGCAGGTAACTTGTTTACACTATCCTAGCCTGTGAGGAGAGAGATTCTGGTGAATTGACCTGTTGACTGCTACCAAAGGCTAAAATGATCTCAGTTTCCAAACACAAATGAGTTACTGCACAGGACACCGGCCGCACCAAAGAAAGTCAGAATCGCTCACTTTTCTGCCTTCTCCAGCCTGGAAGATCATGTTAGATATACCAAATTCCGGTATGCCAGGGCCTCTCCAATCGTTCTCGGAATGATTTATCGGTACGCACTTCCCATGCTCATCGCTGGTGGATTTGAGACCTGCGTGTCAATTGAAGTGGTCACCAGACATTTCAACGTTGGGTGGAAACATGCCAACTGGAAGATGATCACTGCTGATGGCAATCAGTGTGATTAGACCAAGGTGGCAGAGTCCATGCCCATCAACGTCCATGGTATCGTTATTCCCGTGTGTGTCTTGTTAGCAAAATCCCAGTCTGAAAAGGTTATCTTGGTTTGCCCCTGGGAAACTTACTCTTGAAAATGTGAGAGGAACCTGAACAATGGCAGGTGTGAGTCACCATCTCAGCCATCCATGGCTCAGAGCTGGTGGCATTTGTCGCTGCCTTTGAAGAAGACCAGATGAATAGATCTACCGGCAGGTTAGGAAACGTATACGCCTAGGTGAAGTATGGGTGGCTAGGAATGATAGGCCCTGGGAGTACAAAATGATAAGGTTCGCAAGTTCTGGGAGGAATGATGGGAATGAGAAAGGCTCAAATTGTAGAAAAGGAACAGAGAAGGAGTCAGTTCTTATGGACAGGGCACATGCAGCAAAAGTGGAAGGAGTATACTGCGGGAAAGAGGAGAAAATGTTCATGGAAGAAGGAGAGCAGTCAGTCCAAACAAGGGGGCAATCGAACACCATGAGTAAGTTAATGGGAAGTGGCACAAATTGGGAGCATGTGTGGGAAGAGGAGGAAGGACTGATAGTCGGAGAGTTGGGTAGGAGGATGGTAGCAGAATAGTGGTCAATGGGAGAAGAGGCTGTGGTGAAGGAAAGGAGGGTAACCGGGAGAGAATTCATGACTTTTGCATGCATGTCTAAAAATCGCATTGCTCAGGAACTTAATCCAATACAACCCTTTTCCTTCTATCTTGATTCGGCAAAGTGCAGCTTGGACAAAAACACCAAAACAGCCTGGGTGCATGCCTGCTAGAAATGTGTTGGCAAGAAAGTGAAGCCTATTCCATTGTCAGATGTAAGTACACCATATGCCGCCTTTGACTGGAGAGAAAGAGGTAGCGCCCAGGCCGTACCAATACCAGGCCCCTCGGATGAATGGTTTGTTCTCAACATCTTCCACAGAGCAATCCACGTATGGTTGACACCTGAGAGATTATGAGAGCTAGTGATAGAGACCATACTAAGGCCACAAGATAAGGAAGCGCTCCTGGGTATGCTATCAAGTAGAGAATACGCTCCCACATGGACATGGCAGGAGCAGGGAATGATCCGCGATAAGATCGAGCAACCCCATTGGATCCGACTTGGATCCACTCATAAGGCCTGGAAGGATTGTGCATTGAGAATACCCAAGACAGTCATTGCAGTGCAAAAGGGGATGATTGAAGAGAGAGTTCATCAGGGCCTATTTGAGCGTGCTTGGGCCCCATACAGTGATGCTCACTTCCCAGTTCCAAAGTAGAATGTGATGTATTGCTTTATTATCTGTGCTGTGGGCGCGAATCTGCATACTCTACAAGGTCCTGGGATACCACCTAAAATCCAAGAGTGTTCTGAAGCCTTCGCCAAGTGGCAGATTCCTTTACTGATTGACATTCAATCTGGGGACATTCAAAAAATGTTGCACCAGGATAGCTGGGACTATATGGCATTCGAGACTTCACAATGCATGCATCATCAGACTATACTGGTACAGTGAGCTACCAATTCGGTATCAGCATTGGTTAGAGTATCTTGAATAATACTAAATGCTCACCTGTGATCAATTGCAGGGACATTGGTCGATGATGTCAGAATGAACGGCCCAATGATTTGGTAATGAGATGTGGAGCAGGAAGGGTTGCCTGTAGTTTGAAGGTTCATTATGGAATACCTCCAGAATCTTGATGAAGTGCCTGCCCATGTGGAGAGAGCTGAAGCCACTATTTCCGGAGAGAAGTCTGACTAGTGCTGGAATGGAGTGAAAATAGTTGGGTTTGTCTGTGGGGATGCAGGACGGTGGCCCCAAGGGTCAAAGGTCGACAGAGTGTGGAATTGGCCCAGGTGCAAGAACTGTACCAAGTGCAGGGCATTTTTAGTACATTGCACATAGTAACGAATATCGATCCCAGAGTATGATATAGTTGCCAGCCCCGTATTCCAAATCTTGTGGCAAGCGATTGAGTTTCAATTAGCTATTGGTGAAACGAATGGTATGGCAATAGTGAAGGATGCTATTTGCAATGGGCCTGCATTGAAGACGTTGGACGGTAGCGATGGTGCCGGGCAAATTGTTGTGGGTGTTGATGCCAGCTCGGAGTGGTGGGGAGCAATTTTAGAGCACGAATATGAAAATAAAAACCGGCACCGGTGTCGCTCTGACACTGGATGTTGGAACAAAGCTAAGATGAGATATGACACAGGGTAATGTAAGTGCTATGCACTAAGGAAGGTACTAACAAAGTTCCGCAACTATGTATATGGGGTCCGATTCCTCGTGGAGAATGCACTAACACATTTTGGCACCAACTGAACTTGCCCACCAATGAGCTACCATAAGCATATGTCACCTGCTGAATAGTATGCATACAACGATTCAACTTCGACGAAAATCATGTTCCAGGGACACTGAATGGATGTCATGAAGGCCTTTCACGGTGGCCATGAGGGAAACGGGGGCTGCAGTCACGAGAGAAAGATAATCAATGGGAAGGAATTGAAGAACGCTTACGGAGACTCCAGATGGAATGAAGACCAGCATGAACGTGAAGAGCGAGAGCACAAACACTATTTGTTCGGTTATGTCAGACGCAGAAATTCAAAGGGTGCTGGAAGCAATTAGCCAGATTTCTGCAGAACCTGAAGTGGCCGAAAGGAAAAACTCCAAAGGCCGTGTAGCAGTTTTGGTGGGAAGCCACAAAATACCTCAGTTTGGATGCAGTACTCTACCGAAGTCAGAAGTCTAATATGCCGCCTGCAATGGTGAGCACGAAGCAGAAAGGGAAAGCAATTGAAACTCCACACAAACTGCGCAGGCTCTGTGGAAGAGACGGAAGGTCACGAAAGCAGGTGGAGCAGTACTGGTGGCCAGAAATGTGTGTTGAGGTTGAAGATTGGGTGAAAAAGTATGAGCAGTGTAAGAAGAGAGCGCCTCTACAGTATGCTGAACCCCTGAGAAGCCTAACAATCAGTCACCTACGGCAGTGAGTGGAGAAGGATATTTCGTACATACCCAAAATGGTGGATGGGTCCCACCTACTCTTGGTAGCCAGGGAATTTCTCAGTGGGTGGGCAGAGGTATCACCACACAAACGAAGGATATTGGAAAAAGTATCAGAGTACTCTTGCAAGGAGGTCATTTGTCGGTTCGGAATCCTAAGCAGTGTGGCAGACGACAGAGGAGCAGAGAACAAGAAAATGACCTACCTCGTTCTCAAATGCCACCATATCCGGAAAATCACCGTTTTCTCTTACTATTACTCTGCAAATGGAGTTATGGAATGAGGACACAGACCGATTGATATCGCACTATCCAAACTCACAGCCTCCTCCAATAATCTGAAACAAATAGAGATTCACCACCTACCAGCGGTGCTTTGAGCCAACGAGATCACCGTCATACATAGCACCAGATATTCGCCATTCTGTTGTATGTTCGGCCAAGTTGCAGTACTTCTGGTAGAGCTGGAGAACTTCACATGAAATACTGCCAACTGGAGCCAAGGAATCGACACTACAGAATTACTGATAGTGGCTAGAGCAAGTCAGCTGGAACAATCGCAAGAAGATAATGATACTACCATACACAACCGAAACGAGTTGAGAGATGCCAACACATGTAATTTCAACCAAGCAGCCAATCGCCGAACTGGAGATCTCCAAATTGGGGACTTGACTCTTGTGCACAAAACAAATATAGAGAAGTGTCACGGCACCAACCTGGATGCAAGGTAGCGATGACCCTACTGAGTCACAGATATTGCCCTAAGGGTGGGAACTGATCAAATGACAGAACTAGATGGAGCAGAGTTCGCAGGCTGGATAGATGGTAGTCGACTCAGGAAGATCTTCACTTGCAACCAATGCGTTCATGGTACTTGAGATAGTAGTACACCTGATACCACACAGCAGAAGCAATTGGGGCAATTTGCAGAATTTTAGGTGGAGGCAGTACCAGGCTGGAAATATATGGAAGGATGATAGATGTAATTAGTTGAGTGGAAACACTCGGAGAAATAATCGTGGATATGTGCAGAGGATGTGGTGGCGTGCAACAAGATAAAGGATAACTAGAACTCCCCACATTCAGTGCTGGCAGACCACCCATCCAAATAATAATGTGAAAGATGGATGGAGGGGGAAGGAACAGGGGAAGAAGGGGGAAAGGGATGAGATTCATTGCATGGACCATAACAAAAAGAGTTCAGAATATCACAAATCTGCAAAAATGCATGAATGTGAGAGATGGAGGGGGATGAAATTTTCCTATTGGCTGAGTTGAACACACATTACACAACAACTTCCTACCATTCTCCCCTAAACCTTCAGTAATCTCGAGGCAAGAGTGATGACAACTATCGCAGGTGTGGGCAGAAAATGCACCACCGAGAACAGACATGATGAGCAGAATATGCTCAACCACCGAGTACGAGCTGGGAAGCAGAAGGGGAAGAGGCAAACAAGTGCTGGAAAGATATGAGAAGAGCATCTGAGGGGAATTGAGAACCACATAGAGACTGGAAAATGAAGGATCTGACACAAAGCACCCCTCAAGGTATATAAAGAGCTAACCCCCCCTACATTTCTAAGGAATCACAAACACCGTACTGTACTGTTTATATTCTTCTGCACACCGACAACTGCGCCCAATAGTACAACGTCAACCATAACCAAGGACCAACGACCTACATGACGTTTACATCAATCAACGACTTCACAGCAGAACTCAGCGACTCCATGGATTTTGAAGTGTCCCTGACCACTACCACCGCTGGTATGAGCTTCGACTCCACCACCACCACAGCTGCAACCACCGCAGCCACCACTACTGCACCCACTACCTGCACAGCCAAAGCCACTACCACTGCTGTAACTACATATACCCTCTCATTGGATATCTCTATACTCGCTATAGACCTCTCTCCAGTAACCCTTCTGTTTGAGACACAATCACACCTCAGCAGGGAATTCTTCTCCGATAAACCTGGCAGATCGCTACAAGAAGCCATAGAAATCACCGTGCAGAAACACGCCCCCGAAAGCCAAACAAATGTTGCACTCGAGATCGGTGATCTCTTTGGCGATAGTTCCAATACTGCTACCGCCCATGTCGTGTGGTTGTCCAACTTCGCAGGGAGAAAACTGGACAAGAAGATGTTGAAACAGAAGTGACACAATGACTTCTTCAACACTCTTGACAGCTCTGGCAGGGTATGGGAAATGATAAAACAACATCACTCTGCCCAGCAGAGGAAACCACAGGCAATGAAGAAGCCAGGAGACCTCTGGCAACACTATTTTGAACTCCAGGGAATCCTAGACAAATCTAGCGGAAGTGCGATCGGGATGCGATTAACCGCGATCACCAACCAAATATCCAAGAACCCTATGCTAGCGGAGAGACACCTCAATCATGCATACGTCAACTGTCTCACCAAGCTAAACTGCAAATCAAAAGCGAATAAGTGGTATACCTCCGCATACTTGTAGAAAGCTAAACAGTTGTTAGATTCCAGCTGCCCTCAGCTGGAAGAAGGAATTGAGTACAAAGCTATTGCCCTGAAATGGTACGAGGGGTTAGTAATGCCACACACTTCCTATCCAGGCATGGATGACCACAATAATTACAACTGACTTCATATCATCTCACCATCAGTACCGCCTGCTGATCATGGGATACTGTCTGCTGACTATGGAACACCGCCTACTAACTATGGGATACTGCCTGTCGACCATCGTACACCCGTACCACCTCTATTCCCTGAATGGAGCAAGATGCTTTCACTCCCAACCCTATTAACCACGGGACAGGAAAAAGAAAAGGTTGCAAGTAATCTTAGAGGGCTTTGATGGACCTGGCTTTGATGGATCTGAGGATGGAACCAGCACTGCAGCCAAAAAAGGACACCGGTACGATGTCACCAGTGCCCACCAAGACAGAGGTCTGTAAGAACCTACCACCTCACACTGGGTAAGAGGCTGCTATGACCCCACCACCTCACACTGAGTAAGAGGCTGGTGCAACCCCAGAGAAGCCTGCCGATGCTGAGCAGAAGGGTGCCCCAAGGTCTACCTGGCGTGCCACTCCAAGCAGTGAAAGTAGCAATTCCAATGATGACGGCACCAAGGATGAGGAATACAGATGCTGCTACCTACAATGGCTGGGTCTCAACCCTGACTGCAAGAGAATGTTGGACAAGATGATGACGATGTTTGCAAACCACAAGAGAAAAAAGTAGAACAATCTTCCAACATGTAGCAAACGAAGACCCTGAGTTCTTTATAGAGGACCAGGCACAAAGTATAGCAGCTGTGTACACAATGCATGAGGTGATAGTCTCATTCAATACTCAGTTTGGCAACATGTCGTGCTTCGCAAAGAGGTTCAGGAAAATCGAAGGCAGACACGGAAGGTGACAGGAGAAAGCAAGTGCGCAAGGAGTGAGAGTCTTTATGGTTTTCCTTTTGGTTTATGGTTTTCTTCTCGGTCTACATCTGTGTCTTTCCATAGGGTTTATGTTATTCTTATGTTCTTTCCTTTGGGTTTGAGTTACTCTTATGTTCATTCAGGTTTGGGTATATGATATTCTTATATTCTTTTGTGTTTGGGTATAAGGTTATATGAGATGGAAGAGGAGAGGTGTGATTCACACAGAGGGCCAGAGAGGAGTTGTGGTGTGATCTTCCATTTCTCGCCATGACCGCCACTCAGCTTGGCAGTGGACTGAGCAACGGTTGGTGTGCCGAGATACAGGGATAATGGGCATGAGCTGGGCATCCAGAGACTACAGTAATACAGGGGTGATGGAGATCGGCTGTGCAACATGGAGTGTTCATTCGGGAGACCCCGGGGTACATAGAGCTCATCCTTATTATCTGATTATACAATGAAATACGCAGTCATTGTCTCCCAACTTTTGATCTCACACAGTCTGTCCCAGATTTAGTGAATTCTCACAGCCGGGTAGTATCATATTGTGTCACCATTCTCCAACGCTTCTTGAGCCAGAACCAGACTTTATCATGCATTCCCTTTGGATGCCACGAGAGATATGGCGGAGTGTTGATAATGGGCTCTGTGTCATCTAGCTCCGCCGTTTCACCCCACCGCCTGTAATTCGTCCGAGATTTCTGCTATCACTGGCCATCACATGGCCTATGCAAGGTTGTACTTCAGCAGCTGACTTCCCCACGGTATGTCCGAATTGTTGCACTCCCCAGGCAACAACTGTTGGGCATTCAACTTATTTGTCTCCTTCTGCCAGCTGATGATCCATTCATGGTGGTCACACACCCTCTGCACTGCTTTGACATGTTCTGTGTATTCTGCTACCCTCAGCAGCACCTCCAGACATTCCAGCAACATCCCCAGTACCTTCTCGACTTCAATGCTGTCTTTTTGCACTGTTATGAAACTTCAGATGTATTCCTGAACATTCTTCCACTGCAGGGCCGCTCCATACTCTTTCTCCCATTTTGACATCACAATCAAGATTGGAGATGTATCAGTCAAAGCTGGACTGATTGATTTTGGAGTAAGTCAGAGTTGGTGGATATACTGTAATTAATGGAATCTGCAAAAACAATGTATTTGTTAGTGTTGCAGCTACAAGTCCTTCTGTTGAATGAGTTCTGTTGGATTAGTGACCTTTGCAGTAGCAAGGCTCTTCTGAATGAGAAGGGAACCATCAGTGTGTTTCTAAACTTCCAGTCTAGTGTTTGGCTGAACACTGGGTCATTAATGTGAGATCTGCTGCTCACGCTAACTATGGTTGTCCACTATCCCATTCAAGAAGATTGAATGTAGAATTTATCCCAAAACAAAACTTCCAAATGGTCTTCAAGAAACAAGGTGAAGGGGATTATGCTATTACTCATGAATGTATTTAATATTTCAAGTTCAAAAATTTCACCAGGGGTTATAGCAAGATTCAGCCAAATTCCCTCAGAGGTAAATTGACAGTCATCTATTAGTATTTGCATATCGTGATCAATGTGGGCACTGTTGAATATCAACTGCAGTAAGCTGCAACTGACTGTCAACTCTAATGACACAATTATGGATACAATATTTGTGGGATGTTAAATAATGACAAAAAGAACCAAAGCAATGCTCAGAACATTACTGAGATGCTGACAATGAGTATAGGTACAGTTAATATCGTGTATATTGTATATGAACTCATTCCAGTATAATGGACAAAGTTGAATGTAGCTGATACTGTAAGCAATAATGTAATGTCTGGTTTAAGACAAAACTCGATGCGCATATTGAAATACCAACAGGAGTCACATTACCTCAATATTGGCTGTGGCTTTGGTATATTAGAGATTGAGTAAAGAGAGAAGAACTGGATATCCTATACTACCAAACATCCTCTCTTTGGATGCAATATGTCTACCATCTTGAAATGATTCTTGTTACCTCAATGTACTATCTGAATCTTTGCTCATAATCTTATACACTTCCAACTATACTGTGAGCCATACAACTATTCCATATTGTCTGAGGTAGCAACAGGTTGAACCACTTCCTGCTCTGATTGAACAATCTTGCCTGCACTGCCAAGTATCTTCATGCAACATCTAGTTCATCCAATGTCACCTAGTTTCCATAACCCCTACATGACCTCATCTGTTTAACCACTGCAATTGCTTGTAACTTGTGTCATAACAAAAGATCAGCTTGAGTTATACTACACCTTAATCTACTAGATTGCAATATTTCACTTCAACCTGATAATATATGTCTTCTAAATGAAAGTTAACTGTAATTTACCTCTACTAAAGTCTAGAGTTGTATATTATTCATGTAGTTTATAAAAACTTATATAATTATTATCTGTTAATACTTGTAATTTTTCAGTATATTTGAAAAATACAATTAATATTGGCCAATATATAAGATTATATCTTTCACTCTAAGTGTTGATTAAAGTTAAAATCTGTACTCTGGTGGTAACACAAATATATCTCAGAGTATAGTCACTAGTAATGATTTTTCTGGGTAAAATGAATCAACTTTACAACTGTCTTCGGATAAAACCTATAATTTATTCGTACTTAGTAACTTTTGAACTGTAATGTCAGTTCACCTAAACTTGCTATTACTGGATCAGAATGGCAGAGGACTAGAGACTGTGATATACATCAGTATTCTGAATTGAACCATTAACCCTAATACACTCCATTCTATATAATGTGAATAGTTTATTTAGTAGTGGTTTAAATGTGCTTCTGTATATTCTAAGTCATGTTTTATTTATCTAATTTTTTGAATGTCGATAACTTATCAGAAACTTTTGTTAATTGGAGAATAAAAATATCTTACCATGTATACATCACAGTATGAAAATCTATTTCAATAAAGTACTGAAAACTTAATTTTATTGGTTGGTATATCTAACTGTGATTATTGTACATATTGCAATAAATCTTTTTCATGTTTTCATAGGTTGTTTAATTTTCTTTGTCTCACAGCATTGTTTCCTATATTATTTTTGAGGTTGCATTTTGTTAGTTCACAAATACAATGGAAATCCTCATTACTGATTAATATCTTTTGATGGTAGTATGTATTATTATATATAGGTATATCTGTAGAGTGTAAATTCAGTATTAAAACATGTACTTTCACTATTATAACAGGCAGAATTGATCACTATCTGAGGAATAATGTGATACTGATTAATAATCAAAATAAGTATCAGATAAACTAGAGACAAGCAAATACAACACAGGTTTAAGTAATATAATTTAAGGTAATACACATTCTGAAACTTGAAATACAATATATCTATTAAACTATCAGAGAAAGGGAAAAATATTTTAATGAATAGCATTTGCTATTAAAAATATATTCACCAAAACTTGATATATTATCTAATAGAATTGATTTGTTATAATTTGTTATCTATATTTCATACATCAGACAATTCATTTCAAAGTAACAATCAGCTGCTATTGCAGTTTCTTTCTTATAGTGTTGATAATTATTTCAATATTCAAGAGTATTTAAGTGCTATTTATTATAGTTAATATATATTTAATTTTTCTGCTATATGGTAAATGAAATACAGAAAGTGGTTTATATAATAAAATTCAGTAGTGAAACTTGAACAAAACAAAATCTGCTAAACTAGAGATATCTTACTCAAATAATACTGTTACAATGATACAACTATTACTTCAACATAATCACATATTCAAGCTTGCAACAGAAAAAGAACATTTTATTTTGTACTAACAATTACTTGGAGAAAGAGAACATACTTATTTAAATTATATTTGACTATGTAGTATTTGTCCCATTAAACTAGAACCTCTATCTGTTTGTTTGTATTTACAATTTTAACTGGAGTATAGCTATTTGACATGACACTATAATTGAAAGGTTAGAATTCAAACTCAGTAGAAGTATCTTTGGAGTTCACTAAATTATGAATACTGATACACTGATTCTAATAATGGAAACTTTCAGTTGCCAACTACATAGTATGAAAGAAATTCTATTTATGGAAATTGGTGTGTACTTAATAGCTGCATTATGTATTTGATATAGATTGACTGCCAATGCTACTATCTAAGTACAGCTACTAGCCATCAATGTATGGAATCAGAACATATATACATACAGAGTGAATAATGTATTGTACAATCTAAGATAGAATATACATATGTTGCTATATATGAATTCATTTGATTTGATGAAATCAACTTTTGTACAACTCAAAAGAGTGAATTGACCATACCAGAGAAAGGGAATTGATTCAATTCACTGATAATGTTATTCTCAAGGAAAGTATTCAAACTTTTAATGTGGGGATTGCTTGTACCACCGGGTGAATGTCTATTGTAATCTATTTAATCTGTTACTGAAGTTTCTTCCAATGTAATAATCACGGGAATTGGGGGAGAGAGTTTCGCTGCATTTGACTTAAATCCAGTAACTTCATGGCCGATACAGAGCGCCAGCAAAGCCTACTATCGTTAGTCCCATCCTTACCTATTCACATCAAACCTGTCAAACTACCTAATTAAAGACACTACTTCACAATTGTACACCTATTACTTATTTCACAACACTCACCGGTACTGCATCTCTCACTGCCCTGTTATCCTCTTTAATCCAAATGAGGAAGTCCAATTTGCAACCTGAGTTGGTTGTCGCCCCGGTCGCTTGCAATACGACCGACATAGCTGTTGTATCATTGTTCGAGTCAAGTGTAACTTGCCATCCAACTTCTATTCTCCAGTTATTTGTACTTATGATTTCCTTTTAGTTAGGCATTGTTAAAATTCCACAATGGCAACCCTACATCCTGGAAAAGCAGTTGTTGCCTTCAGAGTCGGACAACGATGACCCTTCTGCTTCTCCCGAAACATTTCTTGTAGACCGGTGCCGGAACCGTAAACGGAACGTTTTAGATGAAGAGCTTGAAGATGGGTACATGCAACAACTAGCGACTAATAGGTGCATTTGGCAAGCTAAGGAAACCGAAGAGGAAGTACAAGCTGCTGGGGAAGAAGAAAATCGTGGAGTGCGTCCAGTTGAGGACAACGATAATAACGAGGCAGCGAGGAAGTTCGACTTCCCAGTTATGCATGAATCAGTTGTGTCTCCCGCGGAGATTGAACTGGAAAAATCAAATCGTACGGTCTTCGTCGGAAACGTTCCCTCCAATGCCATATATTCAAAACATGATTATAAGACCCTAAAAAAGTTCTTTTCCACCGCCGGGAAAATTTTATCTATCCGCTTTCGCTCCATTGCATTTAGCACACAGGTCCCTCGGAAAGTCGCTCTCGTGAATCACAAACTTCACAAAAAGCAACACACAGTCAACGCCTATATCGTATATAATGATACTACCTCTGTTATGAAGGCACTCACACTCAACGGCTCCGTTGTGCTCGATCGCCATATCCGTGTCGACTCAGTCTCGCATCCAGGCAAACAAGTAGCTAAACAATGCGTGTTCGTTGGGAACCTGGATTTCGAGGTGCAGGAAGAAAGCCTGTGGAGGCATTTTGGACATTGTGGAAACGTGCAGTATGTAAGGGTTGTGCGAGACTCTCAAACGAATATCGGGAAGGGCTTTGCATATATCCAATTCGAGGTATTTGAAAATTGCAGATATTCCCGGAACATTATTTGATGTACTGATGTATAATTCACAGGACGCAATGTCGGTTGAACAAGCCTTGCTGCTCAATGACAGGAAAGTAGATGGCAATCGGAAACTGCGGGTAACAACCGCGAAAGTTTTCAGACAAAGCGCAAGAGATCTAAAATTAGCTGAAAATCTTCGAAGGCCTGCGTCTAAGACTGTCAGTCTTATGAGTCAAAGTGGACGTAAAACCGCGAGCGATAGCAGGCCGCGCTAATATGTTGCTTTGAAGAGCTAGTTCAACAGCATTGATTAATAGACAGAGAGCAACCTTATAGAAGTTAAAAAGTATGCAGGAAAAAGTAAGTGCATTTCTTGGGTCCTCGAATTGTTGACTGCGTTAAGATCATTGTGGAGGGACTAGTGTTTGTTTATAATCATTCTTGCGGCAATGACATACAGGTTTCCATAACATTCCCTCCTTCATGAAACAAAGGAAAACAAAGTAAAGCCCTAGGCCTTCTCATCTCTTATTATCTTGAAATAGGTGTCACAGCAGAAGTGTTTCTGAGAAAGTATCGATCACATTTTAGGGTCCGGGTCTCCCAGATCTCCCAATTATCCACAGCTGTGCGAGTCCATCTACTAGGCGATATCTACACCTCTTGCATTGAATCCGCCACCTTGGCCATCTGATCTCGCCGCTTTCCGTACTGAAGTCCAATGAGATTCGCCTCATGCCACTTCGTACCCTACTATCATAGTTGGCAGTCACACAACCTGTTACTACATATCTGTACCCTTCATAGAATATGTCACTCGATGAGAGTATCTGCAAAAATATTCGGTCACGCTCACCGAGTATTGTATCCTCAATGCCCAGTACAGTATTCTCCCAATATTAGTAACGCAAAGAAAATCCATTGCTGCCTGTACACATTTTTCATTGTCTATAAGAGCTGAAACTAGTAACTGACACCGCTGCTGCACTCCTACTTCATTTGCTGATACTGATGTCTCCACACTAGAACTTTAGACCTCATCATTTTCCAATTTACTAGATGTGTTCAGGTATTACAGAACATTACATCTTGAGTTGATAAGATCTTGCTGCATTCAAAATCCTATCTTCTGAAACACTTGGGTTGAGTTTTGATGTTTGTATCATCTTATGTGCTGTTTTGTATCTTTTGCAAACTTTATTTTCCACTCAAACTGTACTATCTCCCCACTTTGTATTCTGTATAATTAGTTTCATATAAAACAGTATTACTTATGTCAAATTTTTTCACTGTGGTTGTTATTTATTTTTCAAATATTTGCAATTATAAGCTAGTTTCTATACCAGCTGTTTTAAGTATTAATATCTTGAATATCAATATGTAATAAAACTTCTCAGTAGTCAGCAGGTATATGATAAGAGACTAATACTATAACAAAGTATATTGTTTGCATAACAATGTTCAAAACTTCAATCTAATAAATATTAAATATACTAAACAATAATAGCAATATGTAGTAAGTATGTGACTATAAGGTTAACATTAAAAGACATGTAGTTTAAAATTACCTACCAAAATAAGTTTGTATATTCTTGTCCAATTCTAACTTATTAAATTGATAACATATACTACAATAGAACTACCATAGATACAATCCTCAATTCTCAACTTTTACATTCATTTGTCAGCGGGAAAGTTGGGTAGCAGGGGGGGGGAACTCTGCCATCTAGCCAGCTCGCCCGGAGGCGCAGGGGGTATAAGGTCCTGTCATACTCCAAGCAGAGTGTATACAGTGTGAATAAAACAAAACAAAATCAATAGATACGATTAGTTTCTGTTTCAATTTTGTAATACTGATAGGATTTATTATATTACTGAGATGTTAGATAATAGAGAGTGCAATAAATGAATTCTAATATACTGTAATATACAAATAATACAAGAGAAAAGTGGAATATCAATATATATAGCAAGGAATACTTTGTATACAAAACATTTGTTATTTAGATAAAAATATCTTTATAAAACCAGTTAACATACTGTAGATACTGTAATTGGCAAATGGAATCAAGAATTTCATCTGATGTTGTATAATGAATTTGGAATATTATCGAATGTATATTAATATACTGCAGGCTAATTAGCACAGACTATATATCACTGTGTATTGTCTGTTCATATTACATTCTTGGTTCTATATTTCATTGCTTGAAATCTTGTACATGTCTGGATAGTATTTAAATCTTCAACTATTAACATTTGACCATACAACCTATTCAATACATTTGTGAGTTCAATATATTCTCTTCAAATCAGTCAACTTGTATTGATGATTTGTTTATATGATAATCATTCGCTTCTGATTGTTCTTTTGCATTAACTTGGACTTTATTATTTCTCTGGATTATAAGATTTCTTGATATCTATTTTGAAATTTAGAATAGACTGGATATATAGTATTTCTTCCTAATATTTCATGGTATAAATACAAATTATTCTTGTATTGTTTCGACATGTAACTTATATAACAAGCTATCCTTCGCTAGACAAAATTTCTCCTTTATTGTAATCTACTACTATACTCAATCACAAACGAATTCTTCTATATTGAATGTATTGTAATAATGTCAATGATGTTACAACAGTATCTCTCATTACTGGTTTCAGGGATATCAATCTATTGTAACCGGTTATCAATTAGTATTTCTCTCTCAATACCGTATATAAAGGCTATTTACTACACTCCGGTTCTAACTAATACAACTTTATTTATTGAAATATTTGTAACTGTATTGCTGTGATATATTGTGTATGATAGATACTAGAGACCCTGTACAACATGTATGTAAGCAACAGCAATGTGGAATACTTTGAACATATTTTGTCATATGTGAGTTTTGTATATTTTTGAATACAGAGAAATTTAACATACTCAATGTGTAATTAACTTTATCGCATTTAGTAAAATAATGCTTTCAAACATGCTGTGAATACTTACTGGCATTGCTGTATTTGAATTATGTGAATGTGTACAGAATACTATATTCTCTATTTTATAAATTATAAGTACTTCTTTTGTATAAACCATGACTCTAATATGAACTCCATACCATATCTACAATAAATCGTTCGTTCTCTCTAATTTATTTCGTTTAGCAACCTTGTTAATGTTATATATAATGAAAGAGTCACTTTTGACTATTACAATTTTGAACCATGAGGTATTTTGTATTTCACTAGTATTCATGTAGTATAATGATATATTTTGATATACAATACCTGTATAGTGTATAAGCATATTGTTTTCAGTGGTCTGGTTTAGAGTTCAGTTTGGTGGGACAGAATGCAAATGAGTTCCTATAAATGTCTCAAGTAGACTTAGCAAGAAGATTGTGATACTGTATTATAAAGTCACAGTAAGACTCATTGTTTGGTATTTTTGTAAATCATTTTTACAGTCACAGTACTGCCCTGGAGCAGTATGGAATGTATATAAGTATATGAAATACAGGATTTGGTACAGGGTGGAGTACAGCAGGGCTGTATACATATTAGTTCCAGTGTAGATAATACTAATATTTGGAGTGAGGTCAGTAGATATATGTTAAGAGTGATTCAATAGTACTGATCTATTACGATACTATGATAATATTATCCATGACTTTAGTAAATAGTAGAGTTTGTGTCAACATCTCAGAGATCATTTTACCAATCTGAAATATTTTAAGGATCTGGTTAGAATTAACAGAAAATTGAGAAATATTCAAACTAAATAATAAAAATATCTTATGTATATCTATGGTAATATAGCTAATGTCTTTTCTACTCAGTATATACTCAGTGTAAATTGGTGTCAGAATTGTTATCACTATATTGGATAGAATATAATATCTCCTCTCAAAGTAGCTGTAGCTGACATAATAGTACGTATATTGTTAGAATTTTTAATGTTATTTCCTTGGTTGTAACAACTATAACATTTTCCCTGATGAACAATAGCAGTCCACTGTCCAAAATACTTATTGCCACGATTATGATCATAGTATCCATTTCCATATATGATTTTAGAATTGGTTTGCTAAATTCAAAATGATTTCTTCCTGTAATATTGAAACAATGTAACAATTCCATATGCAGATTGATTTTCATTAATACAATTATAATTACAATGTCACAAAGCTGTTGGATAAAGCTAGATTATATTTATATTCCGTATTGCTTCATATACTAAAATACTGGCAATGCAAATTTCTCAATCACAGAAATTCAATCTTTGCAGATGATACTTTTCTTCCTTGCAGTTAGTCATTGAGCAATTGTGAAGTGTCTCCAATATACATTGTAATCAAATTACACTGCTTGATATCATGTTCAGGAGGTAATGGACACATTTTAAGTATTTATTAAATTATGTTCAGAAAGATGGTGCATGTCATTTCTTTATTCACCAGAGCCATGCACAGATTGCAGCTATTAGCTAGATAGCTTGTGGTAACTGGTTTCAGTTTTCAACAAATACCATTAATGGAGTCTACTAAATAATACCTCCAGCAAAGTTGCAACAAGGGCTCCCGAGACCCAATTTATTGGTTTCCCTGTCTTCTCAATGTACAGACATATTCTCTACCTAGTGATCACATCTTGAGAATATATGTAAGCTGGTGCTGACCTGTTATCTGATATAACATTGTTATCATAAAATAATGCATGCTACCTATTGCAATATTGTCTAGAGCATTGCACAATGTTATGAGCATCTATATTACACTCCAAGGATGTTAAAGACATTGCTACTATGGTTTATATCACGAAAATTCATTTCTGTCACTGGCAGTCTCTGGGGTCATTTCACAATTGTCTGACAGTGATTCCAGAGTGCTCAAATCCCGGAATTGGATGGACCACTACAGTGGCCTTGAGGTGGAACTGGAAATGTTGCCAAAAACACTTAGAGTTTACTGGACCAATGCAGTGACCTTCAGACGCTGGTGTGAATACTGGGGATTACTCTGCCAGAAGCTTAACTGTCTGGTGACAACAATGGGAGTAGCTGGTAGTGTGGATGACACGCCTTGGGGCAACTCAGATTGCATTGGAGATATCTGGGAATAGCTACTTCTTCCTTTGGAATGCCGCTGGCACCCCTGGAAATTATACTTACTACATATCATAAAACTATTATTAAATCTTTTGTTATTCAGTTTGTACCATTATGGAAGTATCTATATATCCATGTAGCTATTCATTGACAATTTGTAAATCTGGATATGAATTATATTGTACTTGCGAGCACAATCTGAAGTGCACCTCAAGATGGCAATGAAGTGAACTGAGATATTCTTGGGAGCTGTGATTGAGTAAGTTTGAAGATGTACTTAGAATCCAACATTGAGTGAACTGGGATAGGCAGCTGGAGCCAGTGATTTGAATGAGAATAAAAATATCCTGAGTGCCAAGGATTGAATAAACCAATTGATCAACTTGGAGGCTGTACTCTAGCATATTCAGAGATACACTTGGAGACCACAATTGAGCGAGATTTGAGATTCACTTGAAGGGTGGGTTTGAGTGAACTCAATGATACACTTGGAGATGATCAATGTGTAAACTTGAACACTGTAATCCAGCTATTGCGGAGATATACCTGGACACCATCATCATGTGAACTTCAAGGCCTTGATAGTATGAGTGTTGGATTACACCTGGAACCTGTCATTATGTGAACTTAGAGATACACACCTATGGTGTCATTGAGCACGGAGGAGATGCACCCACATACCATGATTCAGCTACTTCCGAGATGGAATTGGAGGCTAGAAGCAGGTAAACATGCACATGTACTTTTAGGTATTAAATGGGCAATACCAGAGAGGATTGATCTCATTGTAGTCCATTGGGAGGGCAATACAACAGGATGGGGACAGAATGCAACCTCAAACTCTAATCATCCGTTAACTTGAAATTTTGCTGATGTGGCAACAGTTGACTTCGGTATTGGGCTCAGAGAGAGCTAGCTGGTGGCAGTTTGTCTGTTGAGAGGTATGTTCCAAGCTGAGGCTAGAGTCATGGGTTAACTTATCAATGTGACAATAGAGGGAGACTGGCTGGAAACAAGAAACAGCTAATCATGGTATCATTCTATACTCAGTGATGACTCATGATCATGCCGTGGAAGAATAGCGAGGAATGTCAAAATATCATGTTTTCTTGTAATGGTAGAGTTGTGCATAACAAAGAAAGAGATAAGGATCAAGATCAGAATGTTATGAGACAATATGACAGAATGTGAGCTATTTGGGGTATGACCAGTCTGATTGGGTTTGAAATAACTCGGGTTAGTGTTATTACTTGCCGGAATGGAAGATGTTCCTGTTATATCAGGAATTGTACATTGACTTGGACTCAAAATACTCTACAGTCTCAGCCACTCATGATGATTTCCCCATTCTCCTCTCATCTCTATGTTTTATGTTCACAACTATACTAAGACAAGAGAATGCAACATATAGTGATCCTGCTTATTGTATCTGTGCTATTATAATGAGATAACCCCAAATATATAAATAAACCAAGATGGACCATCTCCTGCTCCCAGCCAGTCAATCATTTCACAGTGCACCATATAAAACTCTGCATTCTATGTTTCCAAGACTATGAGATAATCAATAAATGTCGTCTCCAGTCCTGTTGCGTCTCCCTCCCCATCCATGGCCTCTAGATTGATCACCTCAAAGGCCACCTGCAATGTCACTCCATGACTGCCTCTCAAGTATATATCCAAAATTGGTTAATCATGGCCTCAAGTGTGCCTCGCATCCTGCATGACCACAACCTCCATGTTGATCTCTATACTTTATTCTTCATACTTTATAAGTTTATCTTTACACCAGGTCTGTCACAGCCTGAATGTGCATTTCTAAGTTTACAAGTTAATGGCCTCAAAGTGTATCCCCAAACTCGCTTGATTACTGAATCAAAGTTTGCCAAGTCAACATCCCCAGTTGATCGCTAGAGTCACTCTATCATGGCCTGCAAGTTTGCATCATCAGGACAACCATGTGTATTTCAGAACTCCCTCATTCTTATTCCCTAAGTTTGCAAATCATGATCTTCATGTGCATTACTGAGTACAAAGTGTTGGTCACTAGTGGTATCTGCACACACTCTCTATCATTGCTTCCACATGAATCTCCCATTGTGCACATTTACAGCTTTAGCATCCTCATTATATGAACTCCCCATTACATCTCTATGTTCACTCAATTGGCAAGCCCAGGTACTTCTCCAAGTGCACTTGAGTACCATGTGCAGCCAGATTGAGAGTTTGATAAGATATATGTTAACAAGAATAGACAATGTATACTGTATTACAATGTCATAAATCATCTTGGGATTGTGAAACACCGATGTTGAACAAAGACGACTATGATGAACAATATATCTTGCAGTTATGGATTCTTAAAAACCACTACTGTGAGAATACTACACCGAGTTCACAGTCTTCTGCAGACCATATACAGAAGTCTCAGATGATCTCATGGTCTCCAACAGATCTGTGCCGACATCTCAGCTGCTGCAGAATGTGATGATCCCTGATGTCTAATTTCATAGCATCTTAAATGCACTGTCATTACAGCATATGTCTTCAGGTACATCTGAAAATGCTCTTACAGCATCATCGAGTCATTTATTTATCACCAGGGTGGCCTGGGAGCATCTGGAAGTACTTCAGAGCACCGGTAAGGTGCACCAAAGTGTATGGGAGGTTGACATGTGGATTTCTGACTGTTTTTCACTTTGCTGATGAAATGATTTTAATTATTAGCCCCATTCTACTAGGTTAACCGATTTGAGTATGCTCAAGCCAATGAACATAGCTAGAGATACACATCAATCACTAGATGATTGATGTTGTAAAATTCAATTGATAAATACCATGAAACCATTCTTCAGACTATCTCGGCTGGTCTGGACTAGACAGGATTAGGGAAGTAGGTATAAGTATATTACATATTTGATGCACATGTATTCTCACTCTCAAACTCAGAGCATGGAGCTAATGTCTCAAGATGATATAAATTGTACTATAAGCTAAGAATTTAATACCTGTTTGTTTCTCACATTGCAGTTAATAACTCTGGGATAACTTGTGTTATATTCTGCAAGGGCAATTATGTGAAACAACACAATATAATAAAGTCTATAGCAGATCAGCTATGATGAATGCTGTGTTCCCAATGTTGTAACAGAGCAATCGATATATTGAACAGATCAGTCTGGCTGATTTTGGAAATGGGTCAACTGGTGGCCAGCTTTGCAGATTAACTTACAATATGGTATTTGGACTGTCTTTTGATAGGGTTTAATAATAGACTGTAGGTTTTTTGGAGATATCAGCACATGAATACAAAACCCCCAGACAGTATACTAAATGGTCCAATAGACTGTACAAGAAAGCGGTTTGTATAACTTGAGAAATCAGTAGTTGCCAGACACCAATGTATTGATGAAGTCTGTTGATCTCTCTGCTGCAAGAATGTGAAAGTATTATTGGGAGCTGCAATGTAAATACCTTTCATTGTGAACAGTCAGAAATAACTACACTATACTTCAGTCTGGAGGACTGGGAATGGGGATTTGGAAGCTATGGATAGATGATTCTATGGGCAAGTTGAAATTGAAGAGTAACTTTAGAGATGAGTTTTCAATGACAATTGATTTTACCTTGCAGCATCTCCAGTTATAACAACTATTCCAGTTCCAAGACCAATACCCAAACTGACATGATGTAAAGGCATGTCAACCTACACCCAACTGGTGATGAATACTAAAGTTATACTGTTTCATATGACAGCAATCGAGTATATATGGAGAAGTATGTGGTATAATATTCAATACAGGGGTATATGCTGTAGTAGACACCTATATACAGTTTCTTTAACCTTGCCTCAGGTGGTGTGTTGGCATTACACTGTTTCCGTCAACTGCGAATACCTCTCTTGATTACCAGTTCAGTCACAGCGATGCTGGGTTTGGGAAGCAAATCAATTGAATATTTGACACATGGTACTGTTGAGCCCTATGGAGCTGTACACTGTCTACATTATTATGATATACATGATATTATGTGCACTTGATTCTATACATCATGGTGCATTCAGCAAGCTTGAAAACAAACCGCCTAATGTACTTCATTGCATGCTCCCAAGTAAGCTCCAACATGCTCCCGAATACAGTTTCAGTATGCTTCCAATTACACTGCCAAGTATGTTTTCAAATAGACTCCCAGGGATGCTCTCAAGCATCGTTCCGATTGTACTTGAGAGTATACTCCTAGCCTGCTTGGCAATGAGCTGCTAAGTAAGGTCTCAGGAAGCTTCCAAGTAAACTCTGTGTAGGCTGCCTAGTACACCTCTGTGTACATCCTTAACTACACACTCAGGCTTGCTCTCAAGGACACTGCTCATTGTGCCACATGTCACACTCCCAGCCTGTTTGACTGAACACTCCCATGGGACCTCTCAAGACTCTCTCAAGCATACTCCTGAACATGCTCACAACTACACTCCCAATTACACTTGATGATGCACTCCCAGCCTACTTCACTATTCACTTCCAGGTGTGCTCAAAAGACACCACCAATTGCACCTGATGGCACACTTCCAGCCAGCTTGCCTCTATGCTCTCAGGTAAGTTCTAAAGAGGCTTCCAAGCACACTCCTGGGTATGACCTCAAGTACACTTTTAATTACACTTGATGACACACTCCTAGCTTGCTTGGCTGTATACACTGAGGTACATCTCCAAGTTGCTCTCATCTAGACTCCCATAAGCACATTCAAGCACCCTCCCATTCTCACTCGATTGCACACTCCCAGTATACTTGGCTCAAATCGCCGCAGAACACTCTGAAGAGGGAAGATACTTCCAATCTCATTGGACTATATGCTCCAATGTATGCATCTGCATGCGCAGTTGAGACACTTCCTGAGTTGTAGACACCAGCGAGTAGAAGGTATCAGGCTTGCAGAGTATAGTGGGCAGTGTGTGATGAGCAGTGGGTGGCATGTGGCCGCAGGTGGGTGGCATGTAACAGGTGGCATATATTGGCTGAAATTATAACATTGGGTTATAAGGTAATCTGAACCATATTGTCAGCACAGCAACTATGCCAAGATCTCACAATGCCTCAAGTTCATCATGTTGACAATTGCTGCCTTTGATAGTGCAGGAAATAATGACAATTGAATGTCGTGGAGAGCACATTTCTGATTTTGCTCTCTGGGCGAAATCTGCAGCCAGTTTCCCATCAATATGCAGCATATGAGCACACATGTGGTCCACAGCTGAATATCATGATGGTCATAATGGTGATGTTAATGGTGACAGTGATGGTATGGAAAGCACTTAGTTAAGTAGGTTGGAAACGTCAACATTATAGTCACAGCTTTCACAGATGAAAACCCATCTATTTGCCAAAACCTCCACAAATGCAATGGAAATCTCTGCTCCTCCCAAATCACAGATTTGTCATGTATTGCCCTCTCAAGCAGACTTCTAACCAGGCTTTCAACCAGACTTCAAAATAGCCATCCAAATAGGCTCTGTAGAACCATCAAGCTGAAAATTCTACTTATAGCAATCGTGCATGTAGTGCTAGTATGGCAGTAATGACTTTGGACAGTAGTGACAGTTACAGGTCAATCTTTGGCCACCCACCATACATAGCTTCAACAGTTCACATTCACATGACTTTGGATGAACTGCAGGTAACTATATGCTATGTATTGTGCGGGGGTCCAGATGTAGCTTGCTCTGGGCTGTCTGTATGTGTGCATAGATATGTATATGTATGGCAGTCTATAGTCAATTTGCACTTTTGCCAATGTCATTAAGTGCAGGCCTTCTTGGCTACAATTGCTTGAACAAGCGAAGAGATGCAGAGCAAAACATTGAATGAAACAATTACGCCCCATATGCATTTTAGGAACCATTAAGTTCTTAAACTGATAGTCCAACTCATATTTGCTCGTTTGGCAAATTCAGCACTCAGAAATACTTGGCCTCCAGTGGCAGGCAGTACAACACTTTTACATGGTAACTATCATTAGTCAAATTCTGCTATATGGGATCTTTCAAAACAAAATGCCCACACCTCAATACATTTATGGGGTGAGTACTATCATCATCGCGAGGAAAAATGAAATTGTGCGACATAGATGTATTCAGAGAGATGATTTGTGATATTGCCAAAGGATGTGTGAATGGTGTGTCAAGTGCTCGTTGTCACATTCGCAAAAGTAGGTAAACCTGTCCTCAAGCTGGAAAACAGCATGGCAATAACTCAAACAATGCTCTGGAACGTCAAAGCAATGTGATATTGTATGGAAAACTGTGATTTCATTTATTTCAGTTTGTGGGTACAACAAACTAATATAATTTGATGAAGGAAATTTAGTTTTTCCTGATGTTTGGGACGATGGCAAACTATAAGTATCTGGAACCTTTGGCTAATACAGGGCTCTGAGTTTGTCGAAGCTTGGATGCTAACATTTATATAGTCTACCCACTGGTTTGAGTGTTTCTGGTACTATGATCACCATCACCAATACCATTGCCACAGCCATTGCCATTGTCACCATTATCATTATTTCCATCACCATTGTCACCATTGTCATCATCACTATTGTCAATATCACCATTCTCATTATCACAATTCTCAACATCACAGTATCAGCAACATGTACATCGGTCTGTGTTGTACGGTGGCGTGCGCTCGAGTAGTCGAGTGTGTGCGGGCGTATGCGAAGGTGTCTCTTGTATCGTGTAACGAGACATGTCACATCGACATAAGGTCGATCGATGACTAATGGTGCTAACTACAAAAGAGGCAAGTTACATCATAGTCCTTGGCATAGTGATATCCGTACTTCCAATCAGCTCAACACTCCTCCAGGACGGCTATCACGTCCGTTTCAAACAAAACAGTAAACAAAGGAGAAGAGGAGCCAATCAAACATCGTGGATCTCCTCGAAACAAATGTGCCCAATCAATTTACTTTCCGACGGCATTCCCGATGCCTTTTCCATTTCCAATTCCGATACCATTCCCGCGACCATTTCCGAGCGTACCGAGGCCATTTCCAAGGCCATTCCCGAGTCCATTCCCGATCATTCCCATCGCAGCACACTGCTTCAAGAAGGCAGGCTTCGGCAGTGGCTTTGTGAAGCAGTCGGCGAGCATCTCAGCAGTCGGTACGTAGCTCAAGTCGATCTCTCCGTCTCTAGCCATATCTGCAGCAAGATAGTACTTGGTTGCAATGTGTGCAACTGCAGTTCCGCGGTAGATTCTGTTCTTGATACTCGCGATCAGTGACTGTGAATCGGAGAACACGTGAGGGATCGTCGGTATGCCGAGCTCGTTCATGAGATGCGAGATCGGTGTGAGTCTCATGCAGCCTACTCCAAAGGCATAGTATTCGGCATCGGTCGTGGACTGGGCAGTCGACTTCTGCTTTCTCGATCTCCAGTCGACCGCTCCTCCGAAGGTGATGACCAGTCCACTTGT